>PJUL01000260.1_pt1 | contig 42701 bp, 34 predicted proteins | sample 1512221 | NCBI WGS metagenome assembly PJUL01 (sample SAMN08177667, study PRJNA422409) | Feces metagenome, whole genome shotgun sequencing project.
CATGGGGCCCACGGCCAGGCCGTGGTGCATGATGGCGCCGATCGACACGGGCGCGAAGTCCTTGGCGGTGTAGGTCATCTTGCTGTAGATGTGCGGGTAGTTGGCCAGGGCCGACACCTGCGCCACGGCCAGCACCGAGCCGTCGGCGGGTGCGCCTTTCAGCGTCTCCAGCGCAATGCGGCCGCCCGCACCGGGCTTGTTCTCCACCACACCGGCGTTCTTGGAATAGGCGGTGCCGCCGAACTTCTCACCCACGCGGCGGGCCACCGTGTCGCCCGAGCTGCCGGCCGGGAAGCCGAAGTAGATCTTGACCTGGTCCACCGGCTGCGCCGAAGCGGACAGCGGGTAGAACGCGCCCAGGGCGGCGGCAGAGCCGAAGGCTTGAACGAATTGGCGGCGTGTCGTCATGGTTGTCTCCTGTGAAGGGTTTAAAAACTCAAATCAATCGGCATGGGGCGTCTTCACACCCTCTCGTTATAGGGCGCTAAAAGCTTCCAGCAGAGGCCAGGCCCGCATGAGCATGGCCCGCAGGGCCTCAGGGCGGTGTTCTTCATCTTGGCGCCATGCGCAGAGCACCGTCCAGGCGAATCACCTCGCCATTGAGGTGGCCGTTGGTCACGATATGGCAAGCCAGTTCCGCAAACTCCTGGGGTTTGCCCAGGCGTGGCGGGAACGGGATGCTGGCGGCCAGCGACTGCTGCACGGCTTCGGGCAGCTCTTGCATCAGCGGTGTGGCAAACAGGCCGGGCGCCACGGTGCACACGCGGATCGCGTGCTGCGCCAGGTCGCGCGCCATGGGCAGCGTCATGCCCGCCAAGCCCGCTTTGGAGGCGCTGTAGGCCTGCTGGCCCACCTGGCCGTCGAAGGCCGCCACCGAGGCGGTGAACATCATCACGCCGCGTTCGCCGTTGTCCAGCACGTCGAGCTTGCTGCAGGCGGCGGCAAACAGGCGGCTCACGTTGTAGGTGCCGATCAGGTTGATGTTGACCACGCGCACAAAGTCTTCCAGTGGCGCAGCGCTGCCGTCGCGCTGCACCACGCGCTTGGCGCTGCCGATGCCGGCCACGTTCATGAGGATGCGCGCGGGGCCGTGGGCGGCGGCAGCCTTGTCGATGGCGGCCTGCACGCTGGCGGGGTCGGTGATGTCGCAGGCGCATGCAACGCCGCCGATGTCCGCAGCCACCTTCTCGGCCAGCTCGGCATTGCGGTCCAGCACGGCCACCTTGGCGCCCAGGCGCGCCAGCTCGCGTGCGGTGGCTTCGCCGAGGCCCGATGCGCCGCCGGTCACGAGGGCGGCTTGTCCTTGGATCTGCATGGTGGTTGTCCTTGTGTTGTCAGTTCAATGTTGTGGAACGAGGGTGAAGGGCAGGCTGCCGTCGTGCAGCGCATTCACCAGGTCGGCGCGGTGCTGCAGCACGGCACGCTGGTTGATGGAGCCCTTGTCGGTGATCTCGCCCTTGTCGAGCGAGGGCGGCTCGGCCATCAGGTGGGCACGTGCCACGCGCGTGGCACTGCCGGTGGACTGCGCCGCCAGCTGGTTGATGACCTTCTGGAAGTGCTGCTGCACCGGTGCGCTCTCCAGCACCTGCTGCAGGCTGGCGCTGTCGGGCAGGCCCGCCAACGCACGGATGGCAGGTGTGGGAATAAGCAGCGCGCCCACTTCCTTCAGGTTGATGCCGGTGATGACCGCGTCTTGCACGTAGGGTGCGCAGGCCGCAATGACCTTGGCGCGCATGGGGCCCACGCTCACGAAGGTGCCGGTGGAGAGCTTGAAGTCCTCGGCAATGCGGCCGTCGAACTTCAGGCCCTTGTGCAGGTCGTTCTCGTCGATCCACTTCACGGCGTCGCCAGAGCAATAAAAGCCCTCTTCGTCGAACGCGGCCTGCGTGGCCTCGGCGTTGCGCCAGTAGCCGGGCGTGATGTTGGGGCCGCGGTAGCGCACCTCGGTCTTGCCGTCCACAGGCACCAGCTTGAGTTCGAGGCCCGGCGTGGGCACGCCGATGTCGCCGGCCTGCACGTCGGGGCTGTTGACGGCGATGCAGAACGGGCAGCCTTCGGTCATGCCCAGGCCGGTGTTCATCACGATGCGCTCGCCGACCTCGCGCTCGGCGCTTTCAAACAGCGAATCCCAGATGGGCTGCGACAGCGCGGCCGCCGCGAAGAAGAACATCTTGACGCGGCTGAGCAGGTTCTTGCGCAGCTGGTCGTCGGTCTTCATGGTGCGCGCAATCACCTCGAAACCCGTGGGCACGTTGAAGTACACCGTGGGCGCGATCTCGCGCAGGTTGCGAATGGTCTCGGCCATGCCGGCGGGCGTGGGCTTGCCCTCGTCCAGGTACAGCGTGCCGCCGTTGTAAATGATGATGCCGAAGTTGTGGTTGCCGCCAAAGGTGTGGTTCCACGGCAGCCAGTCCACCAGCACCAGATCGCCATCGGTCAGCACCGGCATGGACTGGTTCATCTGCTGCAGGTTGGCCGTCCACATGCCGTGCGTCACGATCACGGCCTTGGGCAGCTTGGTGGAGCCCGAGGTGAACATGAACTTGGCGGGGGCATCGGCCGTGATCGCCTCGTGCGCCGCATCCACGGCGGGCGTGGCCTGCGTGGCCACCAGCGCGCTGAACGGCGTGGTGGCGCGGCCTTCCAGCATCCCGTGGGACAGCACCACTTCCACGTCGTCGGCCACCGTGGCGCCGATGGCGCGTGCAAAGCGGCCCGCATCGCTGGCAAACACCAGCCCGGGTGTCAGCACGTCCAGCGCGTGGCGCAGCTTGTCAAAGTCCTGGCTGATGGTGGAGTAGGCGGTGGACACCGTGCACTGCGGCACGCCAGCCACTAGGCAGCCCAGCGACAGCAGGGCGTGGTCCAGGTCGTTTTCGCTGAGGATGGCCACGGGGCGCTCGGCGCTGAGTTGGCGGTCGAGCAGCGCCTGCGCAATGCGGCGCGCCGTGGCCCAGGCCTCGGCATAGCTGATGTGGCGCCATTCGCCCAAGCTGCCGTCCGCATTCTTCACGCGCTGCGCCATCCAGGTGCGGTCGGGCGCCACGCGCGCCCAGTGGGCGAGGCGGTCGGTCAGCCGCACCGGGCTGTCCTGCAGGTCTTGCGTGGCCCGCACGTACACCACGCCGTTGTCGCCTTGGCGTGTGTGGACTTCGGTCACGCCGAACTGCAGCGGCCGGTAGCGGGGGGAGGGGGAGGGTGCCGTCATGAAGCTTGTCTCGGTGCTGTAGCGGGCGGGGCGCATGGGTGGGCGGCGTGGTCGAGGCTCAGGCCTTCTTGACCTTGGCGGCCTTGCCGTCCAGGAAGGCGCGCACGCGGGCTTTTGCCTCGGGCGCACTCTGGGCAATGGCGGCCATCATGGCTTCGGTCATCAGGCCTTGGTCCGATGGCTGCTCGGCGATGCGGGGCAGCGCGTGCATCAGCGCGTAGTTGGTCAGCGGGGCGTTCTGAGCAATGCGCTGGGCCAGCTCGAAGGCCTTGTCGAATGCGGTGCCGGTGGGCACGAGGTATTGCGCAAAGCCCACCTTCTCGCCGTCCACCGCGTTGTAGACGCGGCCGGTCATCATCATGTCGGTCATGCGGGCCGTGCCGATCAGGCGCGGAACGCGCACCGCGCCGCCGCCGCCCACGAAGATGCCGCGCGAGCCTTCGGGCAGCGCGTAGAAGGTGGTTTCATCGGCCACGCGGATGTGGCAGGCGCTGGCCAGCTCCAGCCCGCCGCCCACCACCGCGCCATGCAAGGCGGCTACCACCGGCACGGGGCCAAACTGCACACGGTCCAGCGCGGCATGCCACATGCGCGAGTGGTGCAGGCCCTGGCCGGCATCGCGCTCCTTGAGTTCCGACAGGTCCAGGCCCGAGCAGAAGTGCTCGCCTTCGCCATCAATCACCGCAGCGCCCACGGTGGCGGGCAGGTTGTCCATCACGTCGCGCAGGGCCAGGATCAGGCCATCGTTCAGCGCGTTGCGTTTGGCGGGTCGGGTGAGGCGGATGACCGCGATTTCCTCGCGTTCGCCGCGGATTTCCAGGGAAATGTCGGTGGATTGGGTCATGGTAGATGGCTTTGAGATTGGTCAAATTATGGTTATCAAAAATAACCAAAACAAGGCCGCGAAGGGCCTGTTTGCTAGGGGGTTTCCCTAGTCTTGCTGCGTGACGATATGATTATGATAAATAACTAAAATGCAGCCGCGCTGCGTCAAGGAACTGCCATGAACGCCTTCATCCCCTACGGAATCTATTGGTCGTCCCCGTTCGCCAAGTGGCAGGGCACGCTGGCCAACCTCAACGCATTGCCGCTGGCCGCCGCCGTGGGCAAGCAGGCGCTGACTGCGCGCGGCTACGACCTGTCGGCGGTGGACCTGGCCATCCTCGGGATCACCAACCCACAAAAGGGCAGCTTCTACGGTCTGCCCTGGGTCACGGGCCTCATGGGCATCGACCGCGTGGCCGGCCCCACCGTGCAGCAGGCCTGCGCTACCAGCGTGCGTGCGCTGCAGATGGCTGCGCAAGAGGTGGCCTGCGGCACGGCCACCAGCGCGCTCTTGGTGATGGCCGACCGCCAGTCCAACGGCCCGGTCGTCTATTACCCCGATTCGAGCGGCACCGGCGGCTACGGCATCACCGAGCACTGGGTGCCCGACAACATGGGCCACGACCCGTACGCCAAGAACCCCATGCTGCAGACCGGCGAGAACGTGGCCGCGCGCTATGGCATCAGCACCGAAGAGCAGCACGCGCTCAAGCTGCACCGCTACCACCAGTACCAAGAGGCGCTGGCCAACGACCGCGCCTTTCAGAAGCGCTACATGGCCGACGTGCCGGTGACCGACTCCAAGTTCCGCAAGCAAACCGGCACGCTGAGCACCGACGAAGGCATCTTCCCCACCACCGCCGAGGGGCTGGCCAAGCTCAAGCCGGTGAAGGAAGGCGGCACCGTGACCTTCGGCGGCCAGACGCACCCGGCCGACGGCAATGCGGGCGCCATCGTCACCACCCGCGACCGGGCACGCGCCGTGGCCACCGACCCGGGCATCGAGGTCGAGATCCTGGGCTTTGGCATGTCGCGGGTGGAGGCGGGCTTCATGCCCATGGCGCCGTCGCCCGCCGCGTTCAACGCGCTCAAGCATGCGGGCCTTTCGATCAGCGACGTGGCAGCCATCAAGACGCACAACCCGTTCGCCGTGAACGACATCGCCCTGGCACGCGACACCGGCTTTGCGTGGGAGCGCATGAACAACTACGGCAGTTCCATCATCTGGGGCCACCCGCAGGCACCCACCGGCATGCGCGCCATCATCGAGTTGATCGAAGAGCTGGTGCTGCGCGGCGGCGGCGTGGGCCTGTTCACCGGCTGCGCCGCGGGCGACACGGGCTACGCCACCGTGCTGCGTGTGACCGACACCAAAACAACCTCCAAGGCCTGACATGACCAACGCTTCGACCCGTTCCTTTTCTGCCCCCTTGAACGCCTGGCTGGTGGACGGCGTGCGTACGCCGCTCGTGGACTACTGCGGTGCGCTGGGCCATGTCTCGCCCACCGACATGGGCATCAAGGTGGCGCGCGCCGTGCTGGAGAAGAGCGGTGTGCCTGCTGCCGATGTGGGCTCGGTCGTCACCGGCTCCATGGCGCAGGCCGACTTTGACGCCTATGTGCTGCCGCGCCACATCGGCCTGTACGCGGGCGTGCCGCTGGATGTGCCCTCCATCCTGGTACAGCGCATCTGCGGCACGGGCTTCGAGCTGTTCCGCCAGGCGGCCGATCAGATTGCACTGGGCTACACCGACGTGGCGCTGGTGGTGGGCACTGAATCGATGACACGCAACCCGATTGCCGCGTACACGCACCGCACCGGCTTCAAGCTGGGCGCGCCGGTGGAGTTCAAGGACTTCCTGATGGAAGCGCTGATCGACACCGCAGGCCCCGTCACGATGATCGAGACGGCCGAGAATCTGGCCAAGAAGTACGGCATCTCGCGCGAAGACGTGGACGCCTATGCCTCGCAATCGTTCGACCGCGCGGTCAAGGCCCAGGCCGACGGTTTCCTGGCCGGTGAGATCGTGCCCGTGACCAGCGAGAAGTTCGAGCTGGCAGGCTACGCCACGCGCGGTATCACGCTGCCGCGCAAGGTGGCGCAGCTGGACCGCGACACCCACCCGCGCCCCTCGCCCGTGGAAACACTGGCCACACTGCGCAGCGTGTACCCCGGCGGCGTGCAGACGGCGGGCAACAGCTCGGCCCTGGTTGATGGCGCCGTGGGCGCCGTGGTGGCCAGCGATGCCTATGTGCAGCAGCGGGGCCTGAAGCCGCTGGCCCGCCTGCGCGGCGTGGCGGCGGTGGGTGTGGCGCCGGAGTACATGGGCATCGGCCCGGCCCCGGCCATTCGCGCACTGCTGGCGCGCACCGGCCTCACGCTGGACGACATCGGCCTGTTCGAAATCAACGAAGCCCAGGGCGCACAGACGCTGGCCGTGGGCCGCGAGCTGGGGCTGGACCTGAACAAGCTCAACGTGAACGGCGGCGCGATTGCGCTGGGCCACCCCCTGGCCGCCACCGGCGTGCGCCTGACGGTGACCCTGGCGCGCGAGCTGCGCCGCCGTGGGCTGCGCTATGGCATCTCCAGCGCCTGCGTGGGCGGCGGGCAAGGCATTGCCTTGCTGATCGAAAACACTGAGAAGGTGTGAACGGTTCCGCCATGCGTGCTCGAACGCGCCGGACCGCTTCACGCCTGCTGCGCTTGAAATTTGAATGAAATAGGGCTCTGGCGCTTATCCAGTAAGCGCTAGCAGCTATCGAAATAATAGTTTTCACCCAAAGGTCACCATGAAAATCATCACCGCCGCGCAGGCCGGGGCCCTGATCCCCGACAACGCCACCATCTTCCTGGGCGGCCTGGCCGTCTCCAGCCTGCCGGAGGAAGTGCTCAAGGGCATCGAGAAAAACTTTCTCGATCACGGCAGTCCGAAGAACGTGACCACCTGGGCTTGCGGTGCCATCGGCAACAGCAAGGACGCGGGCATGGTGCACTTTGCCCACCCCGGCATGATCAAGCGCACTGTGGCGGGCCACTTTGGCCAGACTGGCGCCGAGATGATGAAGATGGTGTTTGACGGCGAGGTGGAGGCCTACAACTTCCCGCAGGGCAGCCTGTCGCACCTCACACGCCACATCGCCAGCCGCAGCCCCGGGCTGCTGACCAAGGTGGGCCTGGGCACGTTTGTGGACCCGCGCATCGAAGGCGGCAAGCTGAACAGCAAGTCCACCGAAGACCTGGTCAAGCTCGTCGAATTCAACGGCGAGGAATGGCTGTTCTACCCCTCGCCCAAGGTGGATGTCGCCATCATCCGCGGCACGCTGGCCGATGAGAACGGCAACATCACGCTGGACAAGGAAGGCGTGCTGCTGGAGCAGATCAACATCGCCCACGCAGCCAAGGCCAGCGGCGGCATCGTCATCGCGCAGGTGGAGCGCATCGTGAAGGCTGGCAGCCTGCACCCCAAGTCGGTCAAGGTGCCTGGCGTGTCGGTGGACTATGTGGTGGTCAGCCAGCCCGAGAACCACATGCAGACCATCACCACGCAGTTCAACGCCGCCCTTTGCGGCGACGTGCGCGTGCCGGTGAACTCGCTGGCACCGATGGCGCTGGACGAGCGCAAGGTCATTGCCCGCCGCACCGCGCTGGAGCTCAAGCCCGGCGCCATCACCAACCTGGGCATTGGCATCCCGGCCGGCGTGCCGTCGGTGGCGGCAGAAGAAGGCGTGTCTGACCAGTTCACCCTCAGCGTGGAAAGCGGCATCACCGGCGGCATCCCCGCGCAGCTGGGCGATTTCGGCACCGCCTACAACGCCGACGCGATCATCGAGCAGTCGCTGCAGTTCGACTTCTACGACGGCGGCGGGCTGGACGCGAGCTTCCTGGGCCTAGCGCAGGCCGACAACCACGGCAACGTCAACGTGAGCAAGTTCAACGGGCGGCCTGTGGGCTGCGGCGGGTTTGTGAACATCACGCGCTCGACCAAGAACCTAGTGTTCTGCGGCACCTTCACCGCAGGCGGCCTGGAGGTGAAGGTGGGCGACGGGCGGCTTGAGATTGTGAAAGAAGGCCGTTCGCGCAAGTTCATCGAGAAGGTCGAGCAGATCACCTTCAACGGGCTGGACGCTGCCCAGCGCGAGCAGAACGTGCTGTTCGTCACCGAACGCGCCGTGTTCCACCTGACCACCGAGGGGCTGGAGCTGATCGAGATTGCCCCCGGCATTGACCTGGAACGCGACGTGCTGGCGCACATGGGCTTCAAGCCCATCCTGCGCAACGTGAAGACCATGGACCCGGGGCTGTTTCAGGAGACCTGGGGCGGGCTGGCGGCAGCGCTGGCGGCCAAAGCGGAGCAGACCGCCTGAGCCACTCGGCAAGGACGGCAAAAAGAGGGGCGCACAGGCGCCCCTTTTTTCTTTTGCGCGGGCCGACTAAGCCCCTGCGGGCAGGTAAATCTTCTGCAGCAGCCGGATCAGCGTCTTGCGCTCGGTGGCGGTCAGCCGCGCTGTGGCATCTTCTTCCAACTGGGCGGCGGTCTGCTCGGCCTGCGCGGTCAGGTCGATGCCCGCAGGCGTGAGGTGCACGCCCATGGCGCGGCCGTCACTGGGGTGGGGGCGGCGTTCGATCAGCCCGCGTTTTTCCAGCGCCGCAATCAGGCCCACCATGTTGGGCGGCAGCACATTGAGCGTGGCGCACAGCTCGCGCGAGGTCACGCCCGGGTTGTGCGCCACCAGCGACAGCACCGAAAAATCCACCACCTTCAGGTCGTACACGGCCATCCGCTCCATGAAGACCTCAATGATGCTCAGCGCAGCGCGCCGGGTGTTGTAGCCCACCAGTGTGCGCAAAAAGCAGGTGTCCACCGCGGTGGTGGCGGTTGTGGGCGGGGTATCCGATGGGGCCGTGGACGGTGCGGTTTTCTTGCGGGGGCGTGCGCTGGACATGGGGCAATTGTGCCGGGGGCCGGTGTGCGGGTTGCAGATATAGGTCAAATCGGGCTCTAGCGCTTATCTGATAAGCGCGAGTAGCTATCGATTTGGTAGTTCGATGATCGGCGGCCCTGCAGGGGTTGTTGGTTCATGCGGGGCTGCGCAGCACGCGGCGGTACTGCACGGCCTCGGCCACGTGGCTCACCTGCGTGGTGGGCGCGCCCGCCAGGTCGGCGATGGTGCGCGCCACCTTCAGCGCGCGGTGTGTGCTGCGGGCCGACCAGCCCAGCCGCGCGGCGGCAGTGTTGAGGAACTTGGCGGCCGCATCCTCCAGCAGCACATGGGTGTCGATCTCTTGCCCCTGCAGCGCCTGGTTGGTTTTGCCTTGCCGTGCCAGCGCGGCGGCGCGGGCGCGCACCACACGCTCGCGGATGGCCTCGGTGCTTTCACCTGCAGGGGCCTTCACCAGCTGCTCGGCCGGCAGGGCGGGCACTTCCACATGCAGGTCGATGCGGTCCAGCAGCGGGCCGCTGACCTTGGCCTGGTAGCGGTTCACCTGATCGGGCGTGCAGCGGCAGGCGCGCTGGGCCGACCCTAGGTAGCCACACGGGCATGGGTTCATGGCGGCGATCATCTGGAACCGGGCGGGAAACTCCGCCCGCTGCGCGGCCCGGGCGATGGTGATGTGGCCGGTTTCCAGCGGCTCGCGCAAAGCCTCCAGCGCGGCGCGTGGAAACTCCGGCAGCTCATCCAAAAACAAAACGCCTTGGTGCGCCAGCGAGATTTCGCCGGGCCGCGGGGGAGAGCCCCCGCCCACCAATGCCACCGCGCTGGCGGTATGGTGCGGCTGGCCTGTGGGTCGTTGGCCGAAAGCCTCAGGCCGAAACCGCCCGGCCAGGCTGGCGATGGCCGCGCTCTCCAGCGCTTCTTCCACGGTCATCGCGGGCAGCAGCCCCGCAAACCGTTGCGCCAGCATCGACTTGCCCGAGCCGGGCGGCCCGGCCATCAGCACGCTGTGGCCCCCGGCCGCCGCGATCTCGAGCGCACGTTTGGCGCTGGCCTGCCCTTTCACGTCGGCCATGTCGGGCCCCGTGGTGCTGGCCGCCAAGGTGGTGGCCTGCAGGCGTACCCAGCCATCGTTGGCAATGTCAGCGTCGCCGCCCGCCGTGCTGCCGGGCGGCAGGAAAGCGCGCACCACGTCCAGCAAATGGTGTGCACGCACCACCTGCGCGGCGGGCACCAGGGCGGCTTCTTCAGCGCTGCCAGGGGGCAGCACCAGCTGGGCGGTGACTTGCTGCGTCTGCAGTGCCAGGCTGGTGGCCAGCGCGCCGCGCACGGGGCGCAGCTCGCCCGACAGCGAGAGCTCGCCCGCAAACTCGTAACCCGCCAGGCGGCCCGCATCGATCTGGCCACTGGCGGCCAGGATGCCCAGCGCAATCGGCAAATCAAACCGCCCGGAATCCTTGGGCAAATCCGCAGGCGCCAGGTTCACGGTAATGCGTTTGTTCGATGGGAACTCCAGCCCCGCGTTCTGCAGGGCAGAGCGCACGCGTTCGCGGGCCTCTTTCACCTCCACCTCGGCCAAACCCACCAGCGTGAAGCTCGGCAGGCCGTTGGCCAGGTGCACTTCCACGGTGACGGCAGGGGCTTGCAGCCCCAGAAGGGCGCGGCTTTGCACCAAAGCAAGACTCATGAAGCGGTTTCTCCCCAGATGGGTGCGTTTTGTGGTTTTTGGGCGCCGACGCTGCGGTGGCTGCACCACAAAAGTGCATGGCCTGCGCGCGCATCCCGCCAATGTACCGGGGAACGGTGTAACGCAACGCAACCATGAATGGCGCGGTGCGCAAGCGTATGCAAGTGCGTGGCACGGTCCGTGCTTAAAGCGCTTGTCCCTACTTTGTCCAACCCGGAGGAAACATGACCCGCGCCATCATCAAGACCCTGGGCGTTGCCCTTGTTGCAACCCTGCCCATGCTGGCCCAAGCACAGCTCAGCGCCAACGTCAGCCTGACGTCCAACTACAAGTTCCGTGGCCAGGACCAGGATGCCTCCAAGTCCAAGGCCGTGAAGCCCGCACTGCAAGGCGGCTTTGACTACGCCTTCGGCGAAACCGGCTGGTACGTTGGCAACTGGAACTCCAGCGTGGACTGGCTGAGCAACAACTCGCTCGAAAGCGACCTGTATGGCGGCTACAAATTCAAGGCCGGCGATGTGGACCTGGACCTGGGTGCCCTGACCTACATCTACCCCGGCAACAGCAACGGCAACACCACCGAGCTGTACGCAGGTGCCAGCTTCGGCCCCTTCAGCGCCAAGTACTCGCACACCGTCTCCAAGGACTACTTCGGCTGGGCCGGTGCCAAGGCTGGCTCGGGCCTGAAGGGCCGCAACACGGGCTACCTGGGCCTGTCGTTCGCACAGGAAGTGGCGCCCAGCATCACGCTGAAGGCATCGGTGGGCTTCACCCGCTTTGCCAGCGACATCAAGGACACCGGCGTGCCCAACTACATGGACTACAGCGTGGGCGGTGCCTACGACTTCGGTGGTGGCCTGTCGCTGGGCGCTGCCGTGGTGGGCGCCAACAAGAAGGCCTTCTTCGGTGACGTGAACAAGTCGCGCCTGATCGTCACGCTCACCAAAACCCTGTAAGTCAGTGTCCGTCTAAGTGCCAGTCTCAATGGGCGCCGGTGGCGCCCATCCCGGAGGATTCCAAAATGAAAATGGTGACAGCCATCATCAAGCCCTTCAAGCTCGACGAGGTGCGTGAAGCACTCTCCGACATCGGCGTGCAGGGCATCACAGTGACCGAAGTCAAGGGCTTCGGCCGCCAGAAGGGCCATACCGAGCTGTACCGCGGTGCCGAGTACGTGGTCGACTTTCTGCCCAAGGTCAAGATCGAAGCCGCTGTGGCCGACGACCTGGTGGACCGCGTGATCGAGTCCATCGAAACTGCGGCCCGCACCGGCAAGATCGGTGACGGCAAGATCTTCGTGACCCACCTGGAGCAGGTGGTGCGCATTCGCACCGGCGAAACCGGCAAGGAAGCCCTGTAAGGGCCCGGCTGCATCAGAACAAGAGAAAAGCCATGAAAAAACTGCTTGCGTCTTTCATCCTGGGGCTGAGTCTGTTGTCCGTCGGCACTGCCGCACTGGCCCAGGCGCCCGCCACCCCCGAGGCCGCGGCCTCGGCCCCCGCTGCTGAAGCGCCCGCTGCGGCCCCTGTGGCCGCAGCCGCTGCGCCAGCTGCTGAGGCTCCTGCCGCCGCGCCCGCACCCAAGGTCGATTCCGGCGACACCGCCTGGATGCTGACCTCCACGCTGCTCGTGATCCTGATGACCATCCCCGGCCTCGCGCTGTTCTACGGCGGCCTGGGCCGCAGCAAGAACATGCTGTCGGTGCTGATGCAGGTGTTCGTGGTCTTCTCGCTGATCTCCATCCTGTGGTCCGTGTACGGCTACAGCCTGGCGTTCTCGGGCGACGGCAAATTCTTCGGCGGCTTCGAGAAGATCTTCCTCAAGGGCGTGACCCAGGAGACCTTCGGCGCGCTGGCCACCATTCCTGAATACGTGTTCATCGCGTTCCAGGGCACGTTTGCCGCCATCACCGTGGCGCTGATCGTGGGCTCGTTCGCAGAGCGCATCAAGTTCTCTGCCGTGCTGATCTTCTCGGTGCTGTGGTTCACCTTCAGCTACGTGCCGATGGCCCACATCGTGTGGGGCGGCGGCCTGCTGGGCGCTGACGGCGCACTCGACTTTGCTGGCGGCACCGTGGTGCACATCAACGCTGGTATCGCTGGCCTGGTGGGTGCCTACATGGTGGGCAAGCGCATTGGCTACGGCAAGGAAGCCCTGACGCCCCACAGCCTGACGCTGACCATGGTGGGTGCCTCGCTGCTGTGGGTAGGCTGGTTCGGCTTCAACGCCGGTTCCGCTGGCGCCGCCAACGGCAACGCCGGTCTGGCCTTCGTGAACACGGTGCTGGCCACGGCCGCTGCCACGCTGAGCTGGATTGCTGGTGAAGCGCTGCACAAGGGCAAGGCTTCCATGCTGGGCGCTGCGTCCGGTGCGGTGGCAGGCCTGGTGGCTGTCACGCCGGCTGCAGGTTTTGTGGGCCCCATGGGTTCCATCGTGCTGGGCCTGATCTCCGGCATCGTCTGCCTGTGGGGTGTGAGCGGCCTCAAGCGCATGCTCAACGTGGACGACGCGTTTGACGTGTTCGGCGTGCACGGCGTGGGCGGCATCGTGGGTGCCATCCTGACCGGTGTCTTCGCAGCCCAAAGCCTGGGCGGCACCGGCGGCCTGACCCCCGACACGTTCGCCATGGGACCTCAAGTGTGGATCCAGATCAAGAGCGTGCTGTTCACCATCGTGTGGTCTGGCGTGGTGGCGTTCATCGCCTACAAGATCGCCGATCTGCTGGTGGGTCTGCGGGTTTCGGAAGAAGCCGAACGCGAAGGCCTGGACATCACCTCGCACGGCGAGACGGCGTACAACCGCTGATCCGGCGCCTTGCACAGAACGCGCTGCGGTGTCTGGTGGCACCGCAGCGTCGCAAGAAGAACAAGCGAGTCACTCCTACTGGTTATTCCAGCCCGCCGCACTGGCGGGCTTTTTTCGTAACCCGTTGGTGCGCCAGCGTTGGCAGACTCGCTCGCGAGTCGGGGGCAGGCCGGTTGTCCGCGCCCTGCCCGGGCTCCTCCATCAGACACTTCACAGCGGTTTGCACACGCGCTGTTCAAAAAATTCACGCCCCCGCCCTGCCGTGCGGCGCACGGTGCCCGCTACGATGCGCTGCATGGATCACGCCCTTGCCCATATCGCCGACCGCGTGCGCGCCGCCGCCACCGACCAGACTCCGCTGCGCATCCGCGGGGGTGGCACCAAGGATTTTCATGGCCTGGCATTGCACGGCGAGGTGCTGGACACCCGAGGGCTCAGCGGCATCGTGAGCTACGAGCCCAGCGAACTGGTGGTCACTGCGCGCGCCGGCACGCCGCTGGCCGAGCTGGAGACGCTGCTGGCCAGCCATGGGCAATGTCTGCCGTTTGAGCCCCCGCATTTCTCCAAAACCCCGTCCGAGGCTGCCACGGTGGGGGGCATGGTGGCGGCGGGCCTGTCGGGCCCGGCACGCGCCAGCGTGGGCGCGGTGCGCGACTATGTGCTGGGCGTCACCGTGCTCAATGGCCGCGCGGAGCTGCTGAGCTTTGGCGGCCAAGTGATGAAGAACGTGGCAGGGTATGACGTGTCGCGCCTCATGGCGGGCGCCTGGGGCACGCTGGGGCTGATCACCGAGGTGAGCCTCAAGGTGTTGCCCGTGCCGCCCGGCGAGGCCACGCTGCGCTTTGATGCCATCAACCAGGCCGATGCGCTACGCAAACTGCACGCCTGGGGCGGCCAGCCCCTGCCGCTGAACGCGAGCTGCTGGGTGCAGGACGGCAGCGAGGGCACGCTTTATGTGCGCCTGCGCGGCGCGGTGGCCGCGGTGGAGGCCGCGTGCAAAACCATAGGCGGCACTCGCCTCGACAACGCCACCGTGGCGCCCGACTGGGTGGCCTGCCGCGAGCAGACGCTGCCCTGGTTCACCGCGCGGGCTGCACAGCCAGACCACGCGCTGTGGCGCCTGTCGGTGCCGCCCACCGCGCCAGCACTGGCCCTGCCGGGCGGAGCGCAGCCGCTGGTGGAGTGGCATGGCGCGTTGCGCTGGGTGCAGGCCCCGTTGGCTGCAGGCGAAACGCTGCGCGGCCTGGCCGAGGCTGTGGGCGGAAGTGCTTCTGTTTTTGTAGCTGCTAGCGCAGGTGAATCAAGCGCTAAAGACCAATTTGGCTTGAAGTCCACCGCGCTGGAGCAGATCCATGCCCGCCTCAAGCACAGCTTTGACCCGGCCGGCATCTTCAATCCGGGCCGCATGGCCCAAGGCTGGTAGGGCACCCGGACTGTCTTGCGCGCACCAGTCCACGCCACCTGCCTCTGTCTCCACGATTTCCTTCACGCCCTTTCCATCCTTCCACATACCCTGCATGCGACGCCTGCGCCACCTCACCGGACACCACCGCACCGCAGCCAGCAACCAGCTGCTGGGCCTGCTGCTGGCGTTCAACGCGGGTGCGGTCAACGCTGGCGGGTTTCTGGTGGTGCACCTGTACACCTCGCACATGACCGGTTTTGTCTCCATGCTGGCGGACAACCTCGTGCTCGGCCAGATGAAGCTGGTGCTGGGCGCCATCGGAGCGCTGTGGGCGTTCATGTCCGGCGCGGGCACCACGGCCATCATGGTGAACTGGGGGCGCCAGCGCCAGCTGCGCAGCACGTTTGCACTGCCGCTGCTGCTGGTGGCGCTGCTGATGCTGGTGTTCGGCCTGGTGGGCGCCATCACGCTCAACTGGCGCACGCCGTTTGCCGTGCCGCTCACGGTGCTGCTGCTGTCCTTCATCATGGGGCTGCAGAACGCCACGGTCACCAAGATGTCGTCCTCGCAGATCCGCACCACGCACATGACGGGCGTGGTGACCGACCTGGGCATCGAGATCGGCAAGATGCTGTATTGGAACCGCACGGGCACCCCGCCCGAAAGCCAGGTGCGCGCCAACCAGGCCCGGCTGCGGCTGTTCGCGGGGCTGCTGGGCATGTTCCTGGTGGGCGGCATCGCGGGGGCAGCAGGTTTCAAGCATGTGGGCTTTGTGTTTGTGGTGCCGCTGGCCGTGCTGCTGCTGGCGCTGTCGCTGCCGCCCTTGTGGGCCGACCGGGCCCGCTTGCGGCACCCCTTGCGCGGGCTGGGCCGGTCGGGCGCGCAGGCCGCCAGCGCACCGCCCGGTGCAACCTCTACCGTTGCGGCACCCACCGAGGGCGAGCGCGCCCATCCGCCGCCTTCATCCCCGCACTGATTCCTTCCTTCCCGCGCCGCCCTGTTTCCATTCCCGTATTCCGCTCTCGCCAGGCATGCACCATGCAAACCCAACTCTCCCCTGAATACGCCGCCCGCTCCGATGGCCAGGAGGCCGAGGCCATCCTGCGCAAGTGCGTGCACTGCGGCTTTTGCACTGCCACCTGCCCCACCTACCAGCTGCTGGGCGACGAGCTGGACGGCCCGCGCGGCCGCATCTACCTCATCAAGCAGGTGCTTGAAGGCGCCGAGCCCACGCGCAGCACGCAAATGCACCTGGACCGGTGCCTCACCTGCCGCAACTGCGAAAGCACCTGCCCAAGCGGCGTGCAGTACGGCCACCTCGTGGACATCGGCCGCAAGATCGTGGACGAAAAAGTCTCCCGGCCCCTGGGCGAAACGACGCTGCGCTGGGCGCTCAAGGAAGGGCTGCCCTCGCCCCTGTTTGCCCCCGCCATGAAGGCCGGGCAGGCCGTGCGCGGCCTGCTGCCCGCAGCGCTGAAAGCCAAAGTGCCCGCGCCCCAGGCCGCAGGCGCATGGCCCACCCGCCAGCATGCGCGCAAGGTGCTCATGCTGGCGGGCTGTGTGCAGCCGTCCATGATGCCCAACATCAACACCGCCACCGCGCGCGTGCTCGACGCCGTGGGTATCCAGACCATGGTGGCCGCCAAGGCTGGGTGCTGCGGCGCGGTGAAGTTCCACCTGAACGACCAAACCGGCGGCATGGCCCAGATGCGCGCCAACATCGACGCCTGGTGGCCGCTGGTGGAGGCGGGTGGCGTGGAGGCCATCGTGATGAATGCCTCCGGCTGCGGTGTGACCGTGAAGGATTACGGCCACATCCTGAAGGACGATGCGCACTACGCCGCCAAGGCCGAGCGCATCAGCGCCCTCACGCGCGACCTGTCGGAGCTGCTGCCCACAATGCTGCCCGAGCTGGCCGCCAAACTGCAGGGCCGGGTGAACCAGCCCGACACCCTGTATGCCTACCACCCGCCCTGCACCTTGCAACACGGCCAGAAGCTGCGCGGCGGGGTCGAGGTGCATCTGAACCAGCTGGGCTTTCGCCTGCGCACCGCTCGCAACGAGGCGCACCTGTGCTGCGGCTCGGCGGGCACCTATTCGGTGCTCAACCCCGAGCTGTCTTACCCACTGCGCGACCGCAAGCTCGGCGTGCTGGCCGAAGCCTTTGGCGAGCAGCCTCCCGACGTGATCCTTTCGGCCAACATCGGCTGCATCACCCACCTGCAAAGTGGCACGGGCACCCCCGTGCGCCACTGGGTGGAAGTGTTGGACGAAGCGTTGCGCTGAGGACGCGCTGCGTAGCCAGCAAGTCTTCTGCCCCGGCGACGGTGTGCCCTGTGAGCCGCAGTGGTGCACCCACCCGGGCGCCCGTTAGCAGGGCCTGCGCAAGCGCGCACCGCAACACTGGCATGATTGAGGGTTTTCCTGTCACCAACACACCGCTCACCGCCATGACCGATTCCGCGTCCGCACCAGTTCCGCCGACCGCCGCCCCTGCCGCACAGGCCCCTGCGGTGGCCCCGGTGCCTGCCGCCACCGACGCCCGCGCGGGCATCCCCCGGCAGCGCGGCGATGCCCCCCGCCGCAGCGGCAGCGACCGCCGCAGAACCCCGCGGCGCGTACCCGGTGCCGCCGCCTCCACTGGCGCCGCCGCGGAAGATGGCACAGTGGCGCCCGACGCAGGCGCCCGTGCGCCGATGCGCACGCACCCTTTGCTGGAAAAGCTGGCCGAGCTGTACCCCGCGCTGTTCGGCGCGCTGTTTCGCCCCCTCAAACGCGGCATCTTCCAAGACCTGCTGGCCGCCCACCCCGATGCGTTCGAGCGCGACGCGCTCAAGGTGGCGCTGGGCATTCACACCCGCTCCACGCGCTATCTGCAAAGCGTGGCCGCTGGCGAAAAACGCCATGACCTGCAGTGCCAGGCCGTGGAAGAGATGGCTCCCGAGCACGTGCACCACGCGCTGCTGGAGGTGTACCGCCGCCGCAAGAACAGCAAGAACCGCCCCACCGAGGACCTGCTGCCCAAGCTGCGCAACCGCATGATTGCGGCCTTCGAAGCCTCAGGCCTCACGCGTGAGGCCTACATCGAGCGTGTGCAGGGCCGTGACGAGGCTGCCAACGCCATCCTCGAAGAAGCCCTGGCCGATTGGTCTGCCCGCAATGCCAAGGACGAAGCTCTGCTGCGCGCCTTTGAAGCGAGCGGCCAGACGCTGGAAGCCTTTGCGGACATGTATGGCTTGGTGCCCCGCACCGTGGGCCAACAGCTGGAGCGAGCCCGCCGCCGCCAGGCCCTCGACGCAGAAGCGTCGTCGGCAGCGGCTACCGTTTCGCAGGCCCAGTAAACCGGCCTGTGTAGCCGGCGGGCGAAGCAGCGCCTGCACTGGCAACCCCCACGTCGCAGTTAGCAGCACGCTAGCGCTGACGCTGCATCCGCGTCAGCTCGGGTCTGTTGGCAAAGCTGCAGCGTGGCATGGCACCACGCACCATCACGCTGCTGACACCAGGTTGTCAGTAGGCTGGCGTCAGCATCCTTCCCTCATCCAGCGGCGCGCCCCTGTAGCCGCTGCGCTCAAGAGAAAGACAAGTGAATCGCCATGCCACCTACCACCCTCTCCAGCGATACCCTCAGCGCAACCACCACGACGACTGCTGACACGCCTGCATCTGTCACAGGGCCCGGCCCCCGCACCGTGCACGTCCCCGCCTTTCAGGTCACGGGCCTGTCGGTGCGCACGCGCAACAGCGACGAAACCAATCCCGACACCGCCCGCATCGGCCCCCTGTGGGATCGGTTCTTCAGCCAGAGTTGGGAGCGCCACCTGCCCGCCGCTGGCCATGATGGCCGTCTGTACGGCGTGTACAGTGCTTATGAATCCGATGCCAGCGGCGCCTTCGACGTGACTGCGGGCGTGGCGACCGCACACAGTGCGGATGGGCCGGCGGGTGAAGGCAGCGGGGCGCAGGTTCAGAGGGTGCCCGTGCAAGCAGGCCAATACTTGGTGTTCTCCGGCCAGGGCGCCATGCCGCAGATGGTGATCGACACCTGGAGTGCGGTATGGCACTACTTTGCGCAAAACCCTCAGGTGCAGCGCCGCTTCGACACCGACTTCGAGGCCTACAGCGGGCCCGATCAGGTGGACATCCACATCGGTATCGTGGGCGAAGCGCTTTGAAGGGAGTGGCCTCATCCACTGGCGCAGGCATGGCTAAAGGATTTTCAAAAATGATAGCTGCTTGCGCATGCTGCATAAGCGCCAGAGGCAAAAAACACTTGAAACTTGATACCACCTGCCATGCGCCGCGCTGACCGCCTTTTCCAGATCGTTCAGCTCATTCGCGGGCGGCGGCTGTCCACCGCCGCCTTCCTGGCCGAGCGGCTGGAGGTCTCGCCGCGCACCATCTACCGCGACGTGGCCGACCTGCAGCACCAGGGGGTACCCATCGAAGGCGAGGCTGGCGTGGGCTACCGCCTGGGCGCCGGGTTTGATTTGCCGCCCCTGATGTTCAGCCAGGGCGAGGCCAACGCGCTGGTGGCTGCCGCCCGCCTGGCCCAGGCCTGGCTCGACACTGGCCTGGCGCGCGAGGTGGAAGGCGCATTGGGCAAGATCCTCTCGGTGCTGCCCCCCGCCGCGCGCGTGGCGGCAGAGGCCCAGGCGCTGTACGCCCCCTCCGTCGGCCTGGGCCCCCGCGCCCTCACCACCCTGCAAGCCCTGCGCGAGGCCGTGCACACCCGCAACGTGGTGCACATCGACTACGCCGATGTACAGGGCCGCCCCACCCAGCGCCGCCTGCGGCCCCTGGGCTGTTTCTACTGGGGCAAGGTCTGGACGCTGTCGGCCTGGTGCGAGCTGCGCGGTGACTTCCGGGGCTTTCGCATCGACCGCATCGTGGACCTGGTGGTGCTGGAAGAGCACTTCCAGCCCGAGGCGGGCAAGACGCTGGCCGATTTGCTGCGCAAGGTAGAGGCGGAGATGGCGGAGTGTGGGCCGGAGGGGCCGGGCGAGGGGGATCGTCTATCACCAACGCCCCAATCGTGATGGCCACCGGGGAGCGACGTTTGCCACGTCGCCTGCGCCAGGGCCGCCGTGCATGGGCTCCTTCGTTGCCCTAAATGCGTGGCGCGGCTTCTGGGTCAGGCTGACATGGGTGGCGGGCTGAAATGGCGGCAATCCTGGCAGGCAACTAAGGTCGTGCACAGGATGTATTCGCGTATGCAATGCAAGTTATCAATTGGTCAATTCGCTATTAGCCGATAAACAGCCATATATTTTTGTTTTGTTGCAAAGCGTCGCCAAACTGATGTGTTGGTAACTGATGTTACTTTTTGCGGTAATTTTGCTGAATTAATCGGGCTGGCTGTCAACAGAAAATACCCGACCCGCCGCTATCATGCGCTGCAATTTGCACAACCGGCCGGACAGTCAGCAGCACATGAAACGTCGCGTCACCATACAAACGCCTCTGGGCGACCAGCTCAAATTCAGGCAACTCCAGGGCAGCGAAGAGATCAGCCAACTGTTCACGCTCGACGTGGACCTGCTCAGTGAGAGCAAAAGCATTGATCCCAAGGCCTTGTTGGGCAAAAACGCCACCATCGTGGTGGAAACGGAAGGCGGCGGCACCCGCCACATCGACGGCATCGTGACCCGCTTCGGCATGCAGGGCCAAGACCACCGCATGTATTCGTACCGCGCGCGGCTCAGTCCGTGGCTGTGGCTGGCTACGCGCAAGAGCGACTTCAAGGTATTCCAGAATAAAACCGTTCCAGAAATTATCGAAGAAGTTCTGGGTAAATACGGATATCCGCTGGATAAAAAACTGAACCGCAGCTATCGCACTTGGGATTATTGCGTTCAATATAATGAAAGCGATTGCCAGTTTGTTTCGCGCCTCATGGAGCACGAGGGTATTTATTATTACCATCAGCACTCCGCCGGCCAGCACGTACTGACGTTGGCAGATGACATCGTTGCCTCCCACAGCCCGTTGCCCGGTGCAGCGTCCATTCCTTTCTATCCACCTGAAAAAGCCGCCATTGCCGACCGCGAATGCGTTTATGCCTGGGAGCTGGCCGAGGAAATCAAATCCGGCAGGCACTACAACGACGATTACGATTTCAAGAAGCCCAAGGCCGATTTGTCGAACATGCGCAAAGACCCTCCGGGCCATGCGCACGATACCCACGAAGTCTATGAATGGCCGGGCGGCTACACCGAATATGCCGACGGTGAAACCTACGTCAAGGTGCGGCTGCAAGAAAACCTCACGCGCCAAAGCGCGGTGCAGGGCAAATCCAGCTGCCGCGCGCTGACGCCCGGCTACACCTTCAACCTGGAGAACTACCCCCGCGGCGACCAGAACCAGCAGTACCTCATCACGGCGGTGCAGTACCACTTCCAGGAGAACCCCGAGGTCAGCAGCGTGGCCAAGCCCACGCCCAAAACCACCAAGGATGAGGTGGGCTCCATCCAGCGTTTTGTGCTGAAGGCCCAGCCCACCAGCCTGCCCTTCACACCACCCCGCGTCACGCCCAAGCCCCGCAGCCTGGGCCCGCAGACCGCCGTGGTGGTGGGCCCGCCGGGCGAGGAAATCTGGACCGACAAGTTCGGCCGCGTGAAGGTGCAATTCCACTGGGACCGCATCGGCGCCATGGATGAAAACTCCAGCTGCTGGATCCGCGTGTCCCACCCCTGGGCTGGTGCGCGCTATGGCGGCATCTTCACGCCCCGCATCGGCCAGGAAGTCATCGTTGACTTTCTGAACGGCGACCCCGACTACCCCATCATCACTGGCCGCGTCTACAACGCCGACCAGATGCCGCCATGGGAGCTGCCCAAGCATAAGACTCAGTCCGGCTTTCAAACCAACTGGAGCAAGGGCGGCGGGGGCAAGCACATGCTGCGGTTTGAGGACCAAAAGGGCATCGAGCACATCGAGCTCTCCACCGACCATGGCAACACGCATTTGCACATGGGCTACCTCATGAACCAGAGCAGCGAGGCCAAGCGCAGCTATGGCTTTGAGCTGCGCACGAATGAGTGGGGCGCGATCCGGGCGGACAAGGGGTTGTTGATCACCACCTACACGCAGGACTTCAAGCAGAAGGTGGCTCATGACAACCCGGACGGGCATGAGTACATGGGGGCCACGCTGGCGCAAAGCAGTGCGCTGATCCAGGAGACGCAGCAGGCTGTCGATGCGACCAAAGGCACACTGGCCGCCGTGGTACAGAACAAGGGTGGCGTGATGAATGCGCTGGCCCAAGGCCTCCCATCGATTGCGGGGGCTGTGCAAGCCGTCGCAGCAGCTATCTCCGGCGGCGGTGGTCCGGCAGAGGGCGGGGTGTCCAGCAACATGGACCCCGCCATGCCTGATGCACAGAGCATGCTCGATTTGTCAAAAAAGATCGACAAACCCATCGTCTCCATCGTGAGCCCTGAGGGCCAGACCCTTATCAGCCCCAAGCCGGTGGTGATCAGCTCGGGGCAGAGCGTTTCGATCCGGTCGCAAACGCCCATGACGTTGACATCTGGTGGTCAATTCACCCAGCTGGTGAAAGCGGGGATGGTGACTCAGGTGAGCACGGGTGGTCAGGTGAACACGGTGTCCGAAGGCGACGTGGTCTCGCATGCCCGCACCGGCGCGATGAACCTGCTGGCCCAGCAAGATGCCTCGCTTACCTCTACCGCTGCTAACGCGAATGTGGTGGGCGAAAAGTCCGTTCTGGTGCAAGGCAAGCAAAAGGACGCCTTCGTGGTGGGGGGCGAGCGCATCGCACTGGTGTGCGGCAAGTCATCCATCGTGCTCCTGGCGGACGGGACCGTGATCATCCAGGGCAAAAAAGGCTTCTTCAAGTTTGAAGAGGAGTTCGATCAGAAGGGCTCCAAGATTTTCCTGAACTGCTGATTGAACAGAGAAAAAAGCATGAAGTACATGGTCAATGAGGGAGCATTTGACTTCCCAGACGGGTTGACGGATCGGTCCGTGAACATGCTGATGTCGATCGACGGCGTCAGCGTGTCCTACGTTGTCACGCGCGACCGCCTCCAGGAGGCGGAGGACCTGCAGCAGTTCATACAGCGGCAGTTCAAAGATCTGTCTCGCCAGGTCAGCAAGTTCAAAGAACTGTCTCGTGACGAAGCACTGTTTGGACAGGGTCGTCAGCGCAAGGCCGGGGTGCAGATTCAGTCCACCTTCAAACAGCACGGCAATGAGGTGCACCAGCGCCAGGCAGTAGTAGTGCTCGACGATGGCACGCAAGTGCTCATCGTCACCGCGACGGCTTTGCGCAAGCTCACCGCAGCTGAGGAAGCCGGCTGGACGCACATGCTGGCGAGCTACGAGCCCGCTGCGCCCCGCTCCTAGTTCGAGCGCATCTTTTTCCGGAAATCGCTATGGCAGGCCAAGCAGCCGCGAGACTTCGCGACCCCATTGCGCACAGCAATGCGCACTCCAGGTTCTGGGCAAAAGTTGCTGGCGGGATTGTGGGCGGGATCGTGGTGGGCGCTCTGGCCTGTGCGGCCGGCGCACTCTTCATTGGCACTGCGGGCATGGCCACACCATTGATTGCGGTAGCGGGCGCCACGCTGCTGACCGCCGGTGGGCTTGCTTCCGCCCTTGGCGGTGCGGCGGGAGGATATTTAGGGGCGGAGCTTGTGGATGCGATGGTGCCTGTCACCTACACGGTGACAGGCAAGATCAAAACCGCATCGCCCAACGTCTTTGTCAATAGCAAAAGCCGGGGGGCAGCCCGCGCTACGCCCGCGGTGCCGATTGATGAGGTCGAATGCACAAAGCACTCGCCCCCAATCCTCACCGCCGAAGGCGCAGAGACCGTCTATGTGAACGCCGCGTGTTTTGCGCGCCAAGGCGATGCGGTCGAGTGCGGCGCCATCATTCACGAAGGCTCGCCCAACGTTTTTGTAGGGGGGCCAACGGCGCGTGTGCGTGACGTTGCGGACGAGGTGCCTTGGTACTCGCGCTACGCCGGCGTCGTTATCGGCCTTGTGACGGGTGGATTCGGCCTGCGCACCTTGTTCAAAGCGCCAGGCACACTGGCATCCAAACTCCCGTGCCTGGGGGCCATGCTTTTCGGGACAGGGATCGGCGTGGTTGCCGGGGCCGTGGGCGGCCCGGTGCACGCAGCTACCGGCGCGAAGATCTTGAGCGGCGACATCGACACCGACTTCGAACTACCCGGCCCCCTTCCCCTGCGCTGGCTGCGCTTTTACAACAGCCTGGACACGCGCACCGGCACAGGCCACGGGCAAGGCTGGGGCGGCGAGCTTTTCGTTCAGCTCGATACCGCAGCCGATGGCCGCATCACCTTCATGGACGAGCAAGGACGGCCCGTGGAGTGGGAGCCGCTTGAACCCGGGTTCGCGCAAGAGAACATCGCTGAAGGCTATGTCCTGCACCGGTCTGAAGATGGGCAATATGTGGTTCAAAGCGGCGACGGCCTGTACCGCCTTTTCGAACCGGTGGAGCCTCTGCCGATTGGCAAGGTGCCTGCAGACCCTTGCACCTACCGCCTCGCGCGCATCGAAGACGAAAACGGCAACTACATCGCTCTGCGCTACCGGAGCGGCTTTGAAATCCAGAACATCACCGACTCCACTGGCCGCTTGCTGGAGTTGACCTACACCCACGCCGCTGGCGGCGGCGCCCAGCCAATGCCCCGCATTGCGCAAATCGCCATAGCCGCGTCCGCCTCCGGGGAGACGCCAGGCCTGCTGGTGCGCTACGAGTACAACGCCCAAGGCCAACTGGCGGAGGTCATCAATGCGGAGGGGATCACTACACGCACCTTTGCCTATAACGATGCTGGGTTGATGTCGCAGCACCGCACCCCTAGCGGGCTGTCGAGCCACTATGAGTGGGCGCAGTTCGATGACCACCCGCGCGTCACCCGCCAATGGAACGACGCCGGGCAAGACTTCCGCTTTGAATACCGCAAGGTCGCCAACTCACAGCCCGAAAGCGGGCTCACTGCCGGAGGCACCCGGGTCACCGACCACCTGGGGCGGCGCTATGAATGGCGTTGGGACAGCGGCTACAACATCCTGCTGGGGGTTGACCCGCTGGGGCAGGGGTTTGCACAGCAGTGGAACGGCTTGCGCCAATTACTCAGCTCGACCGATGCGAACGGGCACACCACCACCTACAGCTACGACCCGCACGGCAACCTGGCCGTGGAGACCGACCCGCTGGGCCGCACCACCCACACCACCTGGCTTGGATTCAGGGCTTTACCCATCCAGATGCGGCTGCCCGACGGATCGCAACTGAGCTGGGCCTACGACAAAAAATCCAACCTGTTGGCGGAAACTGCGGCCGACGGTTCCACCACCGAATATGTGCGCGATGTGCGTGGCTTGCCCGTTCGCATCGCAGACGCCAAAGGCGGCGTCAAGCAACTGGGCTGGGACGCGCGGGCCTTGCTGCAAACGTACACGGATTGCTCGGGCCAGACCACCCGCTACGCCTACGACGGCCGGGGCCACCTGGCGCGCGTGACCGATGCGCTGGGCCAAATCACAGATCTCAGCCACGACAGCCAGGGCCGCCTGCGCGCCCGCAGCCTGCCAGACGCATCCCACGAAACCTTCGTGTACGACGCGGCCGGCCGCCTGGTGCAGGCCAACGATGCGCTCAGCCGTGCCATCCACCTTGCCTACAACACCCACTCGCAGCTCACGGCCCGCCGGGATGCCGAAGGCCGGCAGGTGCAGCTGGTCTACGACATCGCCCAGCGCCTGACCACCCTCGTCAACGAAAACGGCCAGCAGTTCAACTTCCAATACGACGCGGCCGACCGCATGGTCGAAGAGGCCCGTGTGGGCGGCCAGCGCGTCACCGTCGAATACGACGCCAACGGCTGGCCGGTCGCGGTGACCCACCACCCCGGCGCGGGCGACCTTGCTGCAGGCCTCCCCAGCGGTGAACCGGAAAACCAGCCCCTGCGCACCGAGCTTGTTCGCGACGCAGCCGGCCGCCTGGTGGAAAAGCGCACCGCCGCCCACCACTACCACTACGCCTACGACCCCCTCGACCAGCTCGTGCGCGCTCAAAAGCTGGCCGTGCAACCGGACGGCAGCCTCAAGCCCCTGCACACCAACACCTTCGCCTACGACACAGCAGGCAACCTCACCGAAGCAACCGCCACCGACGAAACCACCGGCCAAAGCCACACCCTGCGGCACAGCCACGATGCGCTGGGCAACCGCACGCAAACCCAGCTGCCCACCTTGCCTGGCCAGCCCCACCTGCAAAGAGCGCTCAACTACCTGCACTACGGCTCGGGCCACCTGCACCAGATCAACTACAGCCAGCGCGATACCCGCAGCGCAGACGCTTTGGCCGTGCACCAGCTCATCAGCGACATCGAGCGCGACGCCCTGCACCGCGAAATCCACCGCACCCAAGGCCAGGTGCAAACCCGCTATGCGTTGGACCCCCTGGGCCGCAGGCAAGGTGCCTGGAGCCAGCCCATCGACCAGCGCAGCCGCCCCTACCAAGCCAGCGACACCCACTGGCAGCGCGCCGTGCTCAGCGCAGGCACGCCCGAGCAAAACCCCTTCGACGGCTTGATGAAAGCCTATGCCTACGACAAGGTGGGCGAGCTGCGCCAAAGCCGCCACAGCCTGCGTGGAGACATAGCCCACCAATACGACGCCACCGGGCGCATCGAACACACCGTGCGCCAGCTCTTTGGTGCGGGCCAAACCCCCCACCAAGCCGCGCAGGGCGCGGCCAACAACGAGCGCTTCCAATACGACCCCGCCGGCAACATCCTGGACAACCACCGCCAGACGGAGCTGGCCCAACGCAGCCAGCACCTGCAAGAAGGCTACGTGCGTGACAACCTGGTGCGGGTGTACGAAGACAAACGCTACTTCTACGACGGCCACGGCCGCCTGATCCAGAAACTCAGCGGCAAACACACCGCTCAGACCTTCGCCTGGGACGAAGAAAGCCGCCTGATCGCCGTTACCACCATCCAGCGCCCGGGCACCGAACACGCAACCACACAGATCACTCGGTTCGACTACGACGCCATGGGCCGACGGATTGCCAAACACGACAGCTTTGGCGCCACAGTGTTCATCTGGGAAGGCATGCGGCTCATCGAAGAGCGCAGAGGCAGTGCCGTCATCAGCTATGTGTACGAGCCAGACAGCTACGTACCGCTGGCGCGCCTGGATGCCGAGGGAGAAAGAACAGAACAGGGCGGCCTGGGCACCAGCGAAGACGCGCAGCCGCCGAACACATCAAAAAGCATAGCTACTAGCGCAAGCAAAATGGGCGCTGGAGGTCAAAAACACCAAGACTATTCCCAGCAGGCAGCCAACGACACGCTGGAAGACCGCTACTGGCACGCGCTCAATCCCAAAGGCACAGGACAAAGCACCGGCACAGACGGCCCCAGCGTAAGCACCAAGTTGTGCGAGGTGTACTACTTCCACACCGACCAGGTAGGCCTGCCCGAAGAACTCAGCAACGCCCAGGGCCAAATCATCTGGCAAGCTCAATACAAGACTTGGGGCAGCACGGTAGAAGAGCGCTGGGAAGCGAGACGTCTGCACGGAGCGAAAGTGCAGGGGCAGACGGAAGGGAATATCCCGCAGGGAGACCGACAAGAACAGAACCTGCGGTTCCAGGGTCAGTACCTGGACCGGGAGACAGGGCTGCACTACAACACGTTCCGGTACTACGATGCTGATATTGGGAGGTTCATCAGTCCTGACCCGATTGGGCTGGAGGGCGGAATCAACCTGGGGAGCTACTCGCCAAATCCTATTAGCTGGATTGATCCGTGGGGATGGAATTGTGCCTCCGTAAATCTCCCCACGTTACGAGGAAAGAGTGTAGCGTACGTGGAGAAAATTCTTAATAGGGCTGGATTTCTCAGGGCGAATCCCAACAATCAATCTAACAGAACTTGGCGTCATGCAGATGGGTCTGAGGTTAGAGTGCATCAGCATGGAAACAAAAATCCCAGCGGCTATAAATCTGGAAATAATGCTCACGTGCACAAGCAGGATGCAGTTGGGCAGCAATTGAATGATCGCGGTAAGGTTCGCCCAGTTGGGGATGAGACTCATATTGGTATTAAAAATCCCTCTGACTTGCCAGCTGTTAGAGGGCGCCCGCATGGTGATGGAACATGAGTTACGAATATGAAATTAATCTGAAAAATATATCCGATTTAAACGCTGTTTTGGATGCTTTCCAAGATGTATCTTTGGCGTCTGGTATTTCGTGCTTCAAAGATTTTGGAGTAATTTATATAAAAGATCCTAATATCTTTAGTTCTTGGAAGTATGATGTTGCTATATTTTCGAAAGAGGCGCATCTGGAAATTTCTCTAGTCGGATGGAGTTCGCGTTTGTATGGGGTTTTTAAGCGTGTGCTAGGCGGTCTGGATTTTAATATTATTGATGATGACTTGGAGGAGGAAATTACCTTGGAAGAAATGTTTAGAATATGACTTTTGGTTGTGGCGTGCTTTGACTAGCTTGATTCGATAAAATCTACAGCGAAAAATGAGGTAAAGTATTTTTGTCGCTGAAATGTATTTTCCGAATATTCTATTGATTTGAATTTCTCCAAGCGGTTAAATATTGAGATCAATGTGGTGGCGCAGAAGTGCAGAGCTTGAAAAAGCCGCTTGATCGTGGTCACCACCACCCGGCGCCCTGGCACAGAACACGCAACCACCCAAACCACCAAATTCGACTACGACGCCATAGGGCGCCGGGTCGCCAAACACGACAGCTTTGGCACCACCGTCTTTATCTGGGAAGGCATGCGCCTCATCGAAGAGCGCAGAGGCAGCGCCGTCATCAGCTACGTGTACGAGCCAGACAGCTACGTACCGCTGGCGCGGCTGGATGCAGATGGGGAAAGAACCGAGCTGGGCGGGCTGGGCACCATCCAAGATGCGCAGCAGCCAGAAGCATCAAAAAACATAGCTGCTAGCGTAGGCCAGAAAAGCGCTACAGGCCGGAAACACCAAAACTATTCCCAGCAACCGGCCAACGACACATTGGAGGCCCGTTACTGGCAAGCACTCAACCCCAAAGACACCGCACAAAACACCGGCACAGACGGCCCCAGCGCAAACGCCAAGCTGTGCGAGGTGTACTACTTCCACACCGACCAAGTCGGCTTGCCTGAAGAGCTAAGCAATGCCCAAGGCCAGATCATCTGGCAAGCCCAGTACAAGACCTGGGGCGCCACGGTAGAAGAGCACTGGGAAGCGCGCCGCCTGCACGGGGCAAAGGTCCAGAGCCAGACGCAGGGGGAGATTCCAGAGGGCGAGCGACAAGAGCAGAACCTGCGGTTCCAGGGTCAATACCTGGACCGTGAGACGGGACTGCACTACAACACGTTCCGGTATTACGATGCTGATATTGGGAGGTTCATCAGCCCTGATCCAATTGGCTTGGCGGGTGGTTTGAATCTGAACCAATATGCGCCCAATCCAATTGTCTGGGTTGATCCGAATGGCCTCACTTGTGCGAAAGCGTTTTCGAAGAGGCAAGGAATCACAGAAAAATGGGTGGGAGTTTTAACAGGAAAAAATCCCAGTCAAGTAGAAGCTATTTTGAAAAAGAAAGGTTATACGGCGAGTACTCACCAAACAAGCCCTAATGCTACACCGCATACTAGATATACTCGAAAAAATAAAAATGGGAAGGTTGATGTGCTCGATTATCACCCAGGCGGCCCCAATGCTGTGCATAAATCTGATTACTGGAAAGTGTATCGTGACGGAGAGGTGCAGGGGAGAATAGGGCATGGCGGGTTCAGTCGGTATGACAAAATTAAAGATAGTCCGGTCTATGTGGATGGGCAGCTGAAAAACATACCAAATTAGGATATTTATGTGGTTGAATGATGAAATTATCCCAGGCAACTCCTTGGGGGGGGTTTGTCTGGATGAGAAGGTGGACTTTGTTGTCGAGCGCTTCTCTTTGCATTACGATGTGAAAGTTGGCGACGGAGTTGTGAGATTTAACGATGATTTAATCATATTGGGATATGATAAAAATAGATTGATTTATTCTGTCATGTGTGGTGTTGGGTATCCGCATAGATTTTCTGGAAAATTGTGGGCTGGAATGACAGTTGCTGAAGTTATTGAAAATTCCAGTACTCAGGTCGCGTGGGGTGGATGCGTTATTGTTGATGGCATCAACGGCATCGGGCTTCCATTGCCGAGCGGCCTAGATGATTTCGAAGTTCTTAATGATTTTCTCGAGTTTGATTATGTATTTCCGAACCTCTCGGTTTTTAGGCTATAGCGGATAATAAGGATGTTGCAGACTGGAGCTAAATTTACGGTCCAGTTGTTGTGAACATCCAGCTGGGCTACGACACAGCAAGGCGCCTGTCTGCCCTGATCAACGAAAACCGACAGGCCTACCAGTTCGCCTACGACGCAGCCTACCGCCTGGTCACAGAGACCCGCATTGATGGCACACGCCAAGTCCTGCACTACGACGCGGCCAGCCAAGTGATCGGCGTGACCGAGCATCCCATGCCAATGGGTCAGGGCGACGCGGTGCCGAGCCATGGCAAGGCGCAGCCCATACACACCCAATTGGTGCGCGATGCGGCAGGCCAGCTCATAGAAAAATACATATTCACCCCCGGCGCAGCGACTGGAACACCCCATGCCGCACCGCCCGTGCTGCAAGCGCGGCTGGCATACAGTTACGGCCCCACAGGCCAAATCTTGCAAGCCCAGCAATTCAGCGCCCAGGGCGAATTGCAATCCCGCCAGACATGGCAGTACGACGTATTGGGCCAGGTGCTGAAGGAAGAGGCCGAGCACACGGTGCAAGGCCGCCTGCACAGCAGCACGTTGCAGTACCAATACGACGCCTTGGGCAACCGCACCGCAACCCAGCTCCCAGACGCCCGCACCCTCAACCACCTGTACTACGGCAGCGGCCACCTGCACCAGATCAACCTGGACGGCGCAGTCCTGGCTGACATTGAGCGCGACGACCTGCACCGCGAGGTGCTGCGCACGCAGGGCCGCCTGGCCAGCCGTTTCACCTACGACCCCGTCGGCCGCAAAGCCGCCACCTGGGTGCGCCCTGCCATGCTGCGCGTGGGCCACGGGATCGGCAACGACCAGCACGCCAACGCCGGTTGGAGCCCCCACAGCGCCGACTGGACCCAACGCCTGCAGCGCCGCAACCCCGAAGACACCCTGCTCAAACGCTACGGCTACGACAAGAACGGCGAACTCACCAGCGTAGAACACAGCCAGCAAGGCCAAACCCGCCACCAGTACGACCAGGCCGGTCGCATCACGCATACGCTGGCAACCCAGCCCGAGCGCAACGAACACTTCCACTACGACCTGGCAGGCAACCGCATCAGCGCGCTGGAAGAAGGCAACCTCAGCACCCAGGGCCGAGGCTGGGTGCAAAACAACCGCGTCAAAGTCCTGCAAGACAAAAGCGCTACGACTACGACGGTTTTGGCCGCCTGATCAGAAAGCGCATAGGCAGCCACACCGAACAGCACTACCGCTACAACCACCAACACCAACTAACCCAGGTGGCGGTAGTGCGCGCAGGCAAAGACGGCCAACCCCAAAGCCAAGTCTTCAGCTACCAATACGACGCTTTGGGCAAACGCATCGCCAAGACAGACAGCTTCGGCACCACGGTGTTCACTTGGGAAGGGATGCGGCTGCTCCAAGAAAGCCGGAGCCAGCAGACCAGCACCTACGTCTACGAGCCGGGCAGCTATGTACCGTTGGCGCGCATTGATGGAAGCGGCAGCCTAGAGTCGCACCCGGCGGCGGCGCATGCCCTGGGCGGAGGATCAGGCAATGCACAAGGCAAGCAAGCCAGCGTGCCCACGAACAACCCGGGCTGGAGCGACCGGTTCAACGTGGGGGCGGCTGCGAACGATGAGCCCACCGATGGCTTGGCCAAAGCGGACGCAAAGACCACATCCGCAGCTGTAGCCGCAACTCCAACGGTGCACGCAGCGCAGGTGTATTACTTCCACACCCAGCCCAATGGCCTGCCGGAAGAGCTGAGCGACAACAACGGCCACCTAGTGTGGACAGCGCAGTACAGCACGTGGGGCAGCACGGTGCGGGAGGAATGGCAGAGCTTTGACACGGCTGGCAGGCCCCAGCAGCAACTGGCAAGCCAGTCGTTATCGCTACAGCAGAACCTGCGGATGCAGGGGCAGTACCTGGACAGAGAGACGGGGCTGCACTACAACACGTTCCGGTACTACGATGCGGACCTGGGGGCGTTTACTACGCCGGACCCGATTGGGCTATTGGGCGGGCTCAACCTGCATCAATACGCGCCAAATCCGCTCAGTTGGATTGATCCTTGGGGGTGGAGCTACTGTCCAAAGTCCGATCGTTATAGAAATGACCAGACTGGAAGATTCGATAAGGATCCTCGGGTAAAAACGCCATCGTCCATTCAAGATCGCATGACTATGGGGGCCGCGAAGAAAGGAGCTGGCACCAAGATTATGGATAACATGAAGAATGAGCGATATAAAGGATGGGAAAAATGGGAATACAAGGTCAAATCGGCAGATGGACGAGATTCGGTAGTTCACTATGTGCGCAATCCTCAAACAGGGAAGACTGCAGACTTTAAGTTCAAAGCGAGAACTTCTGATAGTACGGGGAATTATGCAAAGAAAACTGAGCCCAAGGTTTCGTCGGGTGACCCGCCTAGATAGTTGAGAAATATGAAGGTCAAAGCAGTAACTCAAAAAATAGACGATGAATTTTTTAAGGAGAACTTATTGGATTTGGCATTTTCTAATAATTATGAAAATATTCAAATTGATGAATTTTATGTAGTCCAGGCATTGGTGTTCTGGAAAAACATTCCTTTTTATTATATATATGAATATGATGATGATGATTATCCGAAGCCAATATGTTATAAATACTTTGAAGTAGTTGATGATAGATTGTCAAAATACTGGAAGGTTGTGGTGGATAAAAAATTGACCGGTGGTTTTCAGTCCTTTTTGGTTTTTAAAGAATGGGCGGAGAATCTGGATATTTACGAGCGTTTAGTGGATGGTGATGAGCATGCACTAGAAATTTTTAAAAAATATAGAAATTTACTAGATGTGAATTAAATTGCCGTACACACTCAGGTCAGTCAGTCAGCCAGCCAGCCCGAGCGCAACGAAGCGCTTCCACTACGCTAGTTGGCAATCGCATCAGCGCGCTGGAAGAAAGCAACCTCAGCGCCCCCAGCGGAGGCAAAACAACCGAGTGAATGTGCTGCAGGACAAGCGTTACGACCACTATGGGTTTGGTCGCCTGATCACAAAGCTCATATGCAGCCACACGGAGCAACACTACCGCGACGACCACCAGTACAGGCTGGCCCAGGAGGCGGTGATGCTGTGCGCAGGCAAAGACGGCTAGCCGCAAAGCCAAGTCTTCAGCTACCAATACGACGCACTGGGCAGGCGCATCGCCAAGACGGACAGCTTTGGCACCACGCACTTCATCTGGGAAGGGATGCGGCTGCTTCAGGAAAGCCGGGGCGAGCGCACCAGCACCTACATCTATGAGCCGGGCAGCTACGTGCCCCTGGCGCGCATCGACGGTTCAGGCGCGATAGAGCCGCACCTAGCCGCTGCACATGCGCTGAGCGCAGGAGGAGATGCCAGCGCAGGCAAACAGGGCAGCGTCCCCACGACCAACCCGGGCTGGAGCGACCGGTTCAATGCTGGGGCTGCCGCCAACGACGGCTCAGCCAACGCATCGGTAAAGGCGGTCGCAAACACAGCAGCCACAACGGCGCAAACAGCGCAGGTCTATTACTTCCACACCCAGCCCAACGGCCTGCCGGAAGAACTGAGCGACAACAACGGCCACCTAGTGTGGACAGCGCAGTACAGCACGTGGGGCAGCACGGTGCGGGAGGAATGGCAGAGCTACGACGAGGCAGGAAGGCCTGTTCAGCGGCTGGAGCAGCGCTCAGCCAACCAGACCGTGCAGCTTCAGCAGAACCTGCGAATGCAAGGGCAGTACCTGGACAGGGAGACGGGACTGCATTACAACATGTTCCGGTACTACGACGCAGACTTGGGGGCGTTTACTACGCCGGATCCGATTGGGCTGGTGGGCGGCCTGAATTTGCATCGGTACGCCCCGAATCCACTCAGCTGTATTGATCCTTTGGGGTGGAGTTGCTCCTTTGATTCACGCGCTAACCGGTGGAGGAATAATGAAACGGGTCGCTTTGCCCAACGTCCTAATAGTCCGGCGGATCTGGTGCGAAATGGTCGGCTAAATTATCCTGACGTTCAAGTTTGGGCGCGTCAAGGTGGGTTGCCCAATGTATTTCATCCTAATCCCTCCAAGTTCCCGTCTGGTGGATTCAAGCACGAAAGCCCGCCCTATAGTATTCACGGACATGGCACAAACCCTGTTGCTGCTGCGAATTTTCCGGGTTCAAATGCTGGCGCCGGGCCGACCGCTAGCATTAAAGGCCCAGGCGGCAATAACTATAGAACTGGCGGAACGTGGGGTCCCTTTGGTGCTGAAAAAAATGGCGCGCATATTCCATTGGATCGTTCTCCATTTTAACTTGAGATAATTGTGACTAACTTGATGAAGAAATATGAAAACTTTCCAACCATCATGGATTACAAAGATCAGATTGCTGCTATTCGGGATTTGATTGATATTGGTGCACCCAATTTAATCCAAGATCGGGAGGGATTAATTTTCATTTTATCAAAAATAGAAGATAGCCATCAGGATAATGGCGTATTTGAGTTTAAGCAGGCTGATGATTATATTTTTCAGCAATTTGTTAAACTATTGCGTGAGCTTGATTCTGTAGATCCAAGATTGGGTTTAAATGTGAAAAATATGATTTTTACTTTTTCTAACCCAAGTTTTAATTAAAGCAATTGATTAAATTTGCCGCCGTAGAGTGCGATCGACCAAGGGCATGCGTGGCATAAGGGCTTCCGCGGCTGATCAGAAGCGGATAAGCCGCCACACAGCACTACCGCTACAACCACCAGCACCAACTGACCCAGGTGGCGGTGGTGCGCGCAGGCAAAGACGGCCAACCCCAAAGCCAGGTCTTCAGCTACGAATACGACGCCGCAGTCGGAGACGCCATCGAAGGCAAACAGACAGCATCCCCACGACCAACCCAGGCTGGAGCGACCGGTTCAATGCAGGGGTTGCCGCCAACGACGGCTCAAACAACACTGCGGCAACAGCGGACGCAAAGACAGCAGCGACAAGGGCGCAGACAGCGCAATACAGCACATGGGGCAGCACAGTCCGGGAGGAATGGCAGAGCTACGACGAGGCGGGCAGGCCTGTTCAGCGGCTGGAGCAGCAGTCAGTCAACCAGACCGAGCAGCTACAGCAGAACCTGCGAATGCAGGGGTAGTACCTGGACAGGGAAACGGGGCTGCACTACAACACGTTCCGGTACTACGACGCGGACTTGGGGGCAGGGCGGCCTGGGCACCATCCAAGATGCGCAACGCCCAAAAACATCAAAAAACATAGCTGCCAGCGCAGGCCAGATAAGCGCTAGGGGCCAAAAACATCCGAACTCTCCGGCAACTCCAGCAGCCAGCAAACCCGATGCCCACCACGGAGCCGCGCTGCAAAGCCAAGCCCAACATAGCGCGCAGGCTAGCGGCGTCTGTGCAGCCGCCACAGCGCGGGCTCCGCCGTAAGTGCGCACCACATCGCCCCAAAAGGGCTCGGCCCTGCGAAACAGGACTTTGCCGAAGTCAGCTGTCCCTACCCCAGTAAAACGCCCGGCACCACCAAGAGCGCCAGCAACACGCCGGCAGCGATCCATCCGGACGCCTGGTCCAGACCGCCCACGCGGCGCAACGCTGCTTCTCGCTCGGGTCCTGTCAGCCCCTGCTGGTTGATGCGGTTGATGCAGTGGGCCAACCAGCGCAGGTAAGTGTTCTTGTGCGTGAACGACAGGAGAATGGCCATGCCCACGATCCTGGGGGTTTCGCTTTCCTGGGGAAAGGTGATGTTGAACAAGACCAAGGCCGCCATGAGCATGATGGCCAAGGGGTACATGCGCCGGGCGACAGCCCAGCTGACGCCCATGAAGGGGATGCCTGTCCAGCAAGGGCTGAAGTGAGCCAGGAAGCGCTTTTTCTTCTCGGGGTTGCTGATGCGCTCCCACAACGGGCGGTATTTGTCGGCATTCGGGCCGATGGCAGTTTCCATGTCTTGCCAGGTGATGCCGCTCAAGTCCGCCTTGAAGTTGAAGGTGGCAAGGAATTGCTCTTTGATGGACTCGGCGAGGGACAGTTTGGAGGCGTTGGTCATGGAGGACGGCAGTTCGCGTGGAAAGGGGGCGGTGGTGGTTGGTGTGGTGTGGCGTGGGAGGTGCAGGTCGCGCGGGGTTGCTGTTTATTGCTCCAGTTTCCAGAAAACCACCTGTGCAAATTTCGCATCGTTGGCCCAGGGGTCCCAAATCGTCTTGTCGCCCTTGCTCATCGCGCCAGGCCAAGAACCCAATGAGGTGGACATGGCTGGGGCGTAGCTACCCCGCGTGCGCAGGGTCTCCTGTTTGCCGTTCCTGGTGTAGCTGTAGCCGCCCGCGGGCAGATCGGCGCCGGGGTAGACCACGATGACGTGGCCGTTGCTGGATTCGGTCTTGCCGCCCACCACCACCACGCCTTCGCGCGCCAGTTGGCCCACTTGGCCGGAAGGCACCACCTTCCAGTGCGCCTGGCCGCGCAGGTGCTCAATAAGCGCGTTGGCATTCATCCAGGGCTGGCTGGGCAAATACTGCTTGATGACGTGCCACACAGCGTGGCTGCAGGAATGGGGGTGCAGGGCGTAGGCCGCGTCGCACGCCTGCTTGAGTTTGCTGACGGAGTTGGCGTCTACGGGCACGGCGTCTTGTCCTCGGTGGGGGCGGTGGATGGCGGGGGGGAAGAAGTGGGCGTCACGGCTTGGTAGGCCTGTGCTTTGGGCTGCCAGCGCAACGCGGGCAGGGGGTAGTTACCGCCCACTGCGGGGGACAGGACTTGCAGGCGCAGCTCGTGCGGTATGCCGTTGCGCCACTGGCCGGCGCGCACGACGAGCTCTTGCGGCGGATCTACCGGAAACAGGTGCGGCAAGCGCCCCACGCAGCGGCCCGCCGCATCCACCAGCACGGGCAGCGGGAAGTTTTGCCAGGGCGCGTTGGCCGGCAGGTCTTTGTAGTAGTCGTCGGTGAAAACGCTGAGCAGGCGCACCTTTGCTGCGTGCGATGGCTGTGCCACCAGTGCACACACCCTGACTGCGGCGCGGTAGGGTTCAAGATCAACAGGAAGTGGCGTGGTGCTGGCCACCGCCTGGCACTGGGCAGGGCGCAGCTGGATGAAGTCGCTGCGGGCCAAGGCAGACGGCGGCGCTGCGCAGGCCAGCAAAAGCGGGAGCCAGAGCGCCCGCTTGGCATGTCTCAAAGTCAAAGGAATCCCCCGGCGGAAAGATGAGCGAGAGGGTGATCTCGCGTCACCCTGCAGTGACCGGGAGTGTCGCCGCAGTTTTTTTCAGCGACGCTTCAACCAGCTGTTTTGGCAACTGCTTGTAATGCCTTTAACAAATGCCAGCAGTTCCTTGCAGGCGTGACACATGTCTGGAAAGCGCTTGAGCAGACAGAGGGAGAAGGATCATCCTTCAGCGCAATGCCGCCTCAATATCGCCCGCCAACTTCTTCGGCGCGTCCTGCGGCGCATAGCGGCGAATGACCTGACCATCTTTGCCCACTAAAAACTTGGTGAAGTTCCACTTGATGGCCTTGCTGCCGAGCAGACCTGGGGCTTCTGCGGTAAGCCATTTGTAGAGCGGCGTGGCATTGGCGCCGTTCACATCGATCTTGGCCATCATCGGAAAGCTCACGCCGTAGTTCAGCTGGCAGAAGCTGGCGATCTCGTCGTTGCTGCCCGGGTCTTGGCTGCCAAACTGGTTGCAGGGGAAACCCAGCACCACCAGGCCCTGATCGGCGTATTGCTTGTGCAGCTCTTCCAGCCCGCCGAACTGGGGCGTGAAGCCGCAGGCGCTGGCGGTGTTCACGATCAGCAGCACCTTGCCGCGGTACTGTGACAGAGGCACGGTCTGGCCGTTCATCTGCTGGGCTTCAAAGTCATAGATGCTGCTGGGCATGGGTGCGCTCCTGTGGGTGGAAAGACGCGGCCATGGTAGCGGCTGGCGATTCAATGCGCTGAGGCGCCGGTAGAAGCTGCGGCCGCAGGCCGGCGAAACTGCAGCGCGGCCAGCAGCGATGCCAACAGGATGAGCGCGCCGCCCACCACCGTGCGGGTGCTCAGCGTGGCCGCCCCCAGCAGGGCCGATGACACGCTGGCGAACATCACCTCCGACAGCATCACCAGCGCCGTGGTGCCCGCGGCCAGCCGTGCGGCACCAAACTGCAGTGCCCAGTTCCCCAGCAGCAGCACGCCCGCCAGCAAAAGGCCGGTAACGACCCAGGCGCTGTTGGGTGCCGGAAACGCCTCCACCACACCCAACTGGCGGCCCACAAATGCCACCACCACCGCCATCAGCATGCAACCGCCAAACATGGCCAGCATGCGCGCTGGGCCGGGCACGGCGTGCAGGCGCCGCAGCGTGACATTGGTGACGGCAAACATGAACCCGCCCAGCAGGGCCAAGCCGTCGGCCAGGCTGAGGTTGTGCAGCAGGCGGGATGCGGGCGCATCGGCGGGCAACAGCACCAGCACCACGCCGCAGAAGGCCAGGGCCAGGCGCAGCAAGGCCGCGGGGGTGGGGCGCTCGCCCAGAATCTTCCAGGCCAGCAGCACCGCCCAAGCAGGCATCAGATAGAACAGCAGGATCACGCGCACCACGTCGCCGATCGTCACGGCCCAGTTGAACGCCACGTTGTTCAGCCCCGACGCCAGCGCCAGCAGCCACAGCCCCGGGTGCTGCCGCACCTGCGCCAGCAGGCCGGGCCACCAGGCCAGCAGCGCAAGCAACACCACCGCGTACATGCAGGCCGTGGCCCACAGCGGGTGCAGGCCCGCCTGGTGCATGTGCTGAAAGGGCCACCATGCCAGCCCCCAGACGAAGGCGTTGAACAGCAGGGCAGCGAAGGGTAGAGGGGATTGCATTTCAAGCAAAAATGGCTGCAGTGCTTGAGAGATAAACGCAAGCAGCTATTAAAAGAATAGTTAAATATTGACGATGCCAGGGCGCGCAGGTAAAAACTGGCGATCTCCCAAGACCAGTGCACCCGTGGAGCTGGCTCTGCCAGGCCGCTGGGTGCGTCCCCCTCCGGGGGAAGCGGCGCAGCCGCTCAGGGGGGCTTCTCAATGGTGCGTATCGTGCCGCGCGATGTGCAGCAGGTGCTCGACCTCTTCACGGTGGTGCACGCAGTTGTGGGCGTGCCAGCGCTGGATGATCCACATGATGCCGGCCACCACCACGCCAAAGGCGGTGATGGCGCCAAAGGCCGACAGGCCGAACTTGGTGGACAGGCTGTAAAACGCGCCCAGGCCCAGGATGCAGGCCTGTTCGTTGAAGTTTTGCACGGCGATGGACCGGCCTGCACCCATTAGGTTGTGGCCGCGGTGTTGCAGCAGCGCGTTCATCGGCACCACCAAAAAGCCGCCCAGCCCACCCAGCAAGATCAGAAACGGCACGGCCACCCACACGTTGCTGATGAAGTTCATCAGGATCACCAGCAGGCCCATGGCGATGCCCAGGGGCATCACGCGCGTGGCCATATCGAGCCGCATGCGCATGGAGGCCACCACGGCGCCCACGGCGGTGCCGATGGCAACCACGCCCACCAGGGCCGAGGCCTGCGTGGTGCTGTAGCTCAGCGCGGCCGCAGCCCAGGCCAGTACGATGTAGCGCAGGTTGCCCGACACCCCCCAGAACAGCGTGGTGGTGGACAGCGAGATCTGGCCCAGGCGGTCGTTCCACAGGCGGCGGTTGCAGGTCCAGAAGTCGGGCACCAGGGCCAGGGTGTTGGAGAGCACGCTGCGCTGGGGATCTTGGCGCATGGGGCGCATCTCCACGCCAGTGTGCGGAATGCGGGTGTTGAACCAGGCTGCAATGATGTAGACAAAGATCAGCGAGGCAATGGCGGCCTGGGGCGCGGTATTAATGCCTGTATCGACAAACGGCAGGTCGATGGACAGCAGGGCCGAAGAAATGGTGGCACCCACCAGTTGCCCACCCAGCAGTACGCCCAGAATGATGGAGGCAATGGTGAGTCCCTCGATCCAGCCGTTGGCCTTCACCAGCTGCGAGGCGGGCAGCAGCTCGGTCAGGATGCCGTACTTGGCCGGCGAATAGGCGGCGGCGCCGAGGCCCACCACGGCATAGGCAATGAGCGGGTGCGAGCCGAACAGCATCATCAGGCAGCCCACCACCTTGATGGCGTTGCTGACGAACATGACCTTGCCCTTGGGCAGCGCGTCGGCAAAGGCGCCCACGAAAGGGGCCAGCACCACATAGAACAGCGCAAACATGGGCACCAGCGCGGCGCGCTGCCACTCGGGCGCCCCCCCGGTGCGCAGGAGTTCCACAGCAGTCACGAAAAGTGCGTTGTCGGCCAGCGAGCTGAAAAACTGCGCCGACATGATGGTGTAAAAACCGCGCTTCATCGAATGGCTGTGGGGTGCATCAGTTCGGCTGATGCCCTGTAAATGTGAGGAATCGTAGCGAGGGACAGGCGGTTATATCACGCGGATAAACGGCCGCAGTGCCAGAATCCATCGCGTATTCCCCGGTCATTCCCTCTGTTTTCACCAGAATCCTTCCATGCCCCGTCCCATTCACGCCACCATCCACGTCGACGCCCTGCACCACAACCTGGAGCGCGTGCGCCGGGCGGTGCCAGACGCGAAGGTGTGGGCGGTGGTCAAGGCCAACGCCTACGGCCACGGCATTGAGCGAGCGTTTGATGGCCTGCGCGGCGCCGATGGCTTCGCGCTGCTGGACCTGGCCGAGGCCGAGCGCGTGCGCCACCTGGGCTGGCGCGGCCCCATCCTGCTGCTGGAGGGCGTGTTCGAGGCGCGCGATCTGGAGCTGTGCTCGCGCCTGGGCCTGTGGCACGCGGTGCATTGCGACGAGCAGATCGACATGCTGGCTGCGCACAAGACGCAGGTGCCGCACCGTGTGTTTCTCAAGATGAATTCGGGCATGAACCGGTTGGGGTTCAGCCCGCAGCGCTTTCGTGCGGCCTGGGCGCGGCTCAATGCCTTGCCCCAGGTGGACGAAATCTCGTTCATGACCCATTTCAGCGATGCCGATGGCCCGCGCGGCGTGGCGCACCAGATGGCCACGTTCAATGCCGCCGCGCAAGACCTGCCTGGCGAGCGCACGCTGAGCAACAGCGCCGCCACCCTGCGCCACGCGGGTGACGAGCGCGTGCGCGCAGATTGGGTGCGCGCCGGCATTGCGTTGTATGGCAGCGCGCCGGATTTCCCTGAGCACGACGCGCTGCACTGGGGCATGCGCCCCACGATGACCCTGGCGACGCGCCTGATCGCCACGCAGCAGCTGCAGGCAGGCGATACGGTGGGCTATGGCTCGCGCTATGTGGCCGAAGGCCCCCTCACCATCGGCGTGGCAGCGTGCGGCTATGCCGACGGCTACCCCCGCCACTGCGACACCGGCACGCCCGTGCTGGTCAACGGCATCCGCACGCGCTTGGTGGGCCGGGTGAGCATGGACATGGTGACGGTAGACCTCGCCCCGCTCTTGTCCGCAGGCGTTTCCGTGGGCTTTGGCAGCGAAGTCACTTTGTGGGGCCAGGCCACCAACGGCGCTGTGCTGGGCGTGGACGAGGTGGCCAGCGCGGCGGGCACCGTCAGCTGGGAGCTGCTGACGGCGCTGGCCCAGCGGGTGCCGGTCACCGTGGACGGCGCACGCTGAGCTACGCGGGGACCTGACCGGCCGGTTGCGCGCCGAACCGCGCCGGTGTGACCACACTGGCGCCCGAAATGCCCACCATTTCACACTGGCCCGGGCGCCTCGGGCTCACGCAGCCGGTGCCCGGCCCTCCAATGGTGTGAAATGGCGCAGCCCTGCCGGGCGGACCTGCAAGGTGTGCTGTCCACACCAGTCAGTCCGCTCCAAGGCAGTCTCTTTTTGCCAACTGCTCGCTGACCATGGCCACCAAACGCGCTCCCACGCCTGCCGCCTCAAGCCCCGCCACAAATACTTCCGACACACGCCCGCCGAAAAAGCCAGCGACCCGCTCCAGCTGGCGCTCCGTGCGCATGCCCCACCACGCCACCGTCGCCCACACCTTGCAGCGGCGCTACAGCCTGCGCTGGCACGGCCTGCTGATTGGCAGCTTTACCTTGCTGTTGATGTGGTGCACCTCGCACCTGCAAATGCTGCTGGGCGTGGACACGCTCGCACTGCGCTACCTCGTCACGCTGTCCGTGGGCTATTTAGCCTACTTGTTGGTGTTGCGCGCCTGGGCGGCGCGGCTGGTGCGGCGCAAAGACCGCGGTGACGACGACAGCGGCGGCGGTGATCTGGATGTGCCGGATGTCTCCTGGACCAGCAACACCCATTCGTCCAGCGGCTCTGCCCAAGCCCCCATGCCCCGCAGCGGGGCGGGCCAAGGAGGCGACAGCAGCGCATTGGGCGACTGGGCCAGCGGCGCGGCCGAGGCCGTGGGCAGCGCCGACGAGGGCGCCGTGGTGGTCGTGCCTGTGGTGGCCATCTTCCTCATCGGCGCGGCGCTGGTGTTGGGCGCGGGCTCGCTCGCCATGCTGTTCTTTGGCTGGGATGTGCTGCTCACGGTGGCGGTGGAGATCGCCTTCTCGGTGGCCAC
>PJUL01000261.1_pt1 | contig 42432 bp, 44 predicted proteins | sample 1512221 | NCBI WGS metagenome assembly PJUL01 (sample SAMN08177667, study PRJNA422409) | Feces metagenome, whole genome shotgun sequencing project.
CGATCCCGATGCCGACCTGATCGCGCCGCTGGTCCCACCCAAAATGCCAAAGCCGCGAAAACCCGGCCGCATGACCCATGTCGACGAGATCGTCCTTGAGGAACGGCCGGACGGCATGGTCCTCATCCAGCGTATCCGCGCCGATCCCTGCGGCATCTTCGAAGTGAGCTGGGGTGGACGGAAGACCTGTCGCAACCGGGAGATCAAATCCTACGAGCTCGTGCCGGCTGACAGCCTAGGCAAGAATCGCGGCCCGATCGATAACGACAAGGATGAGGATGACCAGTCCGACGACACGCTGAAGGGCCGCCCGCCATCCGGATCGGGCGGACGTCCGCCTTCCGGTTCCGGCTCGGGCCCGGGCCCGGGAGGAAAGCCGCCAGGCAACGGTGGCGGCCCCGGCCCCGCGACGGGGCCATCCGGCGCGCCGGGCGGCGCAGCTGGCGGAGCAAAGCCCGGCACTGGAGGAGGCTCCGCTCCCGGCACGGGCGCCTCCACCCCCGGCAATGGCGGGATCGCCGCGCCGACGCCGGCACCGGAAGGCTATCGCCGCACGCGAGATTTCGATGTCCGAATCGTCCGGGCGACCGTCGATGCGAGTGGCCAGGTCGATGTGCTGCTCAACCTGCGCAACGCGACGCGCGCGGCAAAGCTGGTGGCCAATGGCGACTGGACGGTGACCGTCACCGACGAGGATGGTCTTGGCGTCCCCACGCGTGCGCTGTGGATGCCCGGCACCGGCACGCCCCAGCCGTTCCACATCATGCCGAACGTCGCACCCGGCGCCACGCGGGAAATCCGCTTCCTGCTCAAGCCGGAGACGGTTCACGCCAGGCTCGTCACGCTCTCCGTGCAGCAGAATGGCGCGCCGCCGGTCAGCTTCGGCCTCCCAGCCCTGGCAACCCGGCCGAACGTCACGGAAGGCGCGCCAGCGGGGAATGGTCCATTCTCGCCGTTGCGCAATCTCGAGGTTCGTCTGGACAGGGCCGCGCCTTATCCGGGCCGCCGGTTCGAGCTGGTGTTTACCGCGCGCAACCGCAGCACGTCTGTCCAGTATCTCGGCGGCAGCAACCTGAACTTCTCGGCGATCGGATCGGGGGATCAGCAAGTGACCATCCAGCGCGAGACTTTCTCGATCCGCGGCACACCGGTCACGCCCACCGGGTCTGCACCGATCCAGCCCGGTGCAATCGCGCGCCTGCGCGTGTTGTTCGATCAGCCGGTGGCGGGGCCGTTCAAGGTCTCGGACGGGTCCGTCACCGCAACGCTCCAACCCACACCGGCCTCCGAACCGGAGTGGTAACGGCTTTGGCCGGCATGCGAACGCGGTTCCCGCCTCGCATGCCGGCCAGATCTCGTATAGTCGGCCAAATCTTCGCTTGGCTTGAACGTGTCAGCCCTGATCGGGCGTGCAGCTGCCGGCATAGCGGCTTTCATAGGTCACCCGGCTGATGTCCGTGCCGCCACCGGGGACGCCGAGGCCGATCGTCAGGTCCGCGGTGACGACCGTGGTGAAATCGCCACCCAGCGTTCCCTTGATCGACGAGTTGAGCTCCTTGCTCGAACATTGAACGTCGATCACGTAATGGCCGCCCTCGCGCCGGAGCTCGCGCTTGGAGCACTCGCCTTCATTCTTGCCGCCGAAATTGTCGATGATGTCGGTCGCTGCATCGACACAATGTTCCTCCGGTTCGGTATCGACGCCGGCGGACGCGGTAAGAACCTTAGTCTTCCACAGGCCCGGCCGCAGCTTTGCCGATGCCGGCGCCTCGGATGCAGCGATCGCCGCCGTGCCGTTTTCCACTTTGCCGGGACCGTCTCCGCCGGAAGTTCCGCAGCCGGAGAGCAGGAGCAGTGCTGGCACTGCAACCAGAATACGCATGTTGAATTCCTGTCTGGTAAAGTCTCAATAAGGGCGCCCCTCCGCTCCGGCGAGGCGCCCATTTGCCGCCAGAGCGGCATGTAAGCGGTGCGCTCCGGCGCTCAGCCGGCCGCGCACTGGCGATAGGCGGAGATCTTGGCCAGCCGGTCGAGCCGCGCCTGCTGCTCGGGCGATGCCTGCGGACCTTGGGGCTGCGAATTGCCGGTCTGCCGGCCCGCATCATAAATGGCCCCGTCGATGCTCTGCGTGGCCGCGCGGCCCACTGCACCGCCGACCACGCCGTCACCGGCAAGGCCGCCCACCTTCGGCACGATCGTCGATGATGCCAGGTTCTTCGCAAAGCCGAGCAGGCCGCCGCCCAGCTTCTTGCCGGATTGCTTGCGCTTGAAGCGCTTCTCGATGTCCTTGTTGATCTGCTCCTGTTCCTTGGCCACGGCTTCGCAGCTCATTTCCTTGTCGCCGGGGCGGGCGCCGGGAGCGGGGCTGGTCTGGCCCGAAGCGGGAGTGAGCGGCGCAACGAGCAACAGGCTCGCAACGCCGGCGGCGATGGGTAGGGTCTTCATTCTCGTGCGTTCCTTCACAAGCCGCACCAAAGCGTGCGCTGGCGTGCCGGATAGGAAGCCCGCTGCCGATGCCGGGCCGCGCCGTCGTGAAATGCCCGTGAATTCGCGGCTCGGCCTCCGGTTCGGTAGGAAATGCGCACGCGAAGATCGGGCGAGACACCTGCGGATCGCCATTTTCACGGCGCTTTCACGACCGGGGCAGCCCTTCCGCACCGCCCGGCCCTATGCGCCGGAACGCATAATTGGCGCCGTCGCGAAGGGAATATCGGCATGATCTTGAACGCTGGCACCATCGGCCTGAAAGTCGCGGCTTCCGTCATGCTGATCGCGGGCATGGGATCGGCCCAAGCCGCCTGCCCCGCCCCGCTCGCCGATCTGGCGTGCCGGCAGACCGAGTTGCGCGTCACGGCGGCGGATGGCCATGTGATGGCAGGTGAAGTGCTGCTGCCCGGCAAGGGCAAACGCGTGCCGGTAATGATGCTGGTCAGCGGCACGGGCCGTCAGTCACGGGACTTCGAGGCCTTTGATGGCCGCTACCATCCGCATCGCGACATCGCACGGGCATTGCTCGCGGCCGGGATCGGCGTGATCCGTTTTGATGAGCGCAACACCGGCGCCTCGACCGGGGATCACAAGACAGCGCGCTCCGCCGATCTGCAAATGGACGTCCGTATGATCTTCGATCGCGCGGCGCACGTGCCGGGTGTCGATACCCGGCGCATGTTCCTGTTCGGCCATAGCGAGGGGGCGATCTTCGCCATGCAGCTTGCCGCCCAGGATCCGCTGGTCGCGGGGATCGCGCTCGCCGGCGCACCTTGGAAATCGGGCCGGGAAATGACCTGGGACCAGATCCGGATCGAGACGCCGCGCCCCGTTGGCATGCGCGATGCCGATTTCGAAATCTGGCTGCGCGGGAAATATGACGAGGAGATCCGCTTCCAGCAGTCGCGCCCCTCGCTCGCCGATCTGCTCGACTATGACGGGCGCGCGACCGCTGCCGGTGTCAGGCGACCTGCCCTTGTCCTGGAGGCATTGGAGGACTGGCAGGTACGGCCGCCCCAGGGGCGCCAGCTCGCAGAGGCGATCCACGAAAATGGCAACCGGCTGGTCCGGTACCGCGCGCTCGAAGGGGTCGGCCATCTCCTGACGCCCAATCCCGCCGGCGTGACCGATTATACGAAACTGCCCGGCTATTCGGTCGATCGCCGCGTCCTCGATGCGCTGGTCGACTGGGTGCGCTTCACATCGCGCAAGGCCGGGCGCCCCTGAACCTCCCTGCACATGACGGAGCAGTGCAATGAATCTAAATTATCTCCTCTAACCACCCAATCTCGGTCGCTTCGGTACAAATTTGCGACGCCGAAACCGCTCGGGCAGCAATCGCCCCATTTGCGGAAATTCGCTTAACAGCTAGGCCGTAGACTCATAAGCGCGGAGCCATAGCCGCATTGATGCGAGTTGGACCATAGCGAGGAAGTTGGCGGCGAGCTTGTCATAGCGGGTGGCCACGCGGCGGAAGTGCTTCAGCTTGGAGAAGAAGCGCTCGATCAGATTGCGCTCACGATAGAGGCGCTTGCTGAAGCAGGGCTTCCAGCGTCGGTTGCTTTTAGGCGGGATGTTGGGCGTAGCGCCCTGTTCCTCGATCAGTGAGCGGATGCGATCAGCGTCATAGGCTTTGTCGGCTAGCAGGATCGTGTGAGGGCCGAGATGGTCGAGCAGCGTGTCAGCGACTTGTCCGTCATGCGCCTGTCCAACAGTCAGGCTCAGCCGGATCGGGAGCCCTTGCGCATCGACGACCGCGTGGATTTTGGTCGTGAGGCCGCCTCGGGAGCGACCGAGACAATGATCTCGATCCCCCTTTTTGCCGTCGCGGCCTGCTGATGGGCGCGAACGGAGGTGCTGTCGATCATCTGGATGTCGCCATCGTGCGCGGCGGTGATGGCATCCATCATCCGATCCCAGACACCGGCCTTCCGCCATCGCACGAAGCGGTTGTAGCAGGTGGTGCGTGGACCGTAGCGCTCCGGCAGATCGCGCCATGGCGCACCGGATCGCAGCACCCAGAAGATACCGTTTAGCACGCGACGATCATCGACTCGTGGAACGCCTCGCGGCTTGTTGGGTAAGAGCGGCTCAATCACGCGCCACTCGAAGTCGGTCAGGTCATATCGGCTCTTGCAGAGCCTGAATCACAAACAGGCAGCAAAGTCAGCCTTCTGTTAGGCCGGCTTTATGGAGTGCTGCCCGAGCGCGAAAACGGACACGCGCGCAACGTTCGTGCTGCTCTTCGCTCGCGCCCTCTGGGCAATCGCACCTACGCGACAACCAATCTACGTCGGACGGGTCCAACCATAGCGCGACACGCCCACGCTCGCGCTCCACTTCATCATTGGTCGGTTCAACTCGGTTCGTCATCGCGTCAGTCTAGCGCCAGCGTCGTCAACGGCCCACCGATTTATGAGTTCACGACCTAGTAAGTCCGGGGCGGGGCGCCCTCCCTCTCCCGCGCGCAATCAGAACGACTGGACGACCGACTCCCGCACTGGCTAACGCGCGCCGATGCCTCGCCGCCGAAAATGGGTCCGTCCCCCTTCCCTCCCCTGGACCGCAGAAGAGGATGCCATCCTGGTCGAGTTGTGCCGGATCGGCGCGAGCAGCGATCTCTGGCCAACCGCACTGCCACGCCGGCGCTTCGGCGAAGTCGCGGAGCGCCGCCTCGACCTCAAGCCCCCCATCGCCGCCTTGCTCTGACGCACTGCCCGCCCCTTCCGCGCCCTTCTCCTTCCGCCAGCGGATCCTGTCAGGCCCAAGCTCAAGCGCGGCTGGAGCGCGACCGGCGCCCAGCACCGCTAAAGCCGTCGCCTGCCAAGCAGGCGGGCAACCCAAACGAGCGCGGCACGGGGAGGAGACAGGATTGCAGCAGCAAAGCCCGCCGTTTGGCCAGAGCAGACAACATGGATCCCGAACAGGATGTCCGGCGCGTAGCTATCTCCGCCGGGCCAAACGCCTCAAGCCTAGCCGGCACGCTTTGCGCGACGCGGCGCCGGCTTGGCCGCAGGCGCGGGTGCCGCCGCAGCGGCGGCCTTTGCGCCGCGCCCCCTGGCACCCAGGCCGATCTTCACGGCCATCTCGCGGCGCTGCGCCGAATAATTCTCGGCAACCATCGGATAGTCCGGCTTGAGATTGTAGCGCTCGCGATATTGCTCCGGCGTCAGGCCATGGGTCGAAAGATGACGGCGCAACGTCTTGTAGGGCTTGCCGTCGATCATGGAGATCAGGAAGTCCTTCGACCCAAGCGACTTGCGCACGGATACTGCCGGCGTGAACGCCTCCGCTGGTGCAGCTGCCGGCTCAGATGGTTCAACCGCATCCTTGTCGGCAGAAAGTTCGTTGATCGTCGCATGCATCGTGCGGAGAAATGCAGGCACTTCGTCGGCATTCACGCGATTGTTCTGGTTGCCAAGCCAGGCGATCGTTAGCTCGGCTGCGAGCTCCACCGCGTTGAGCCGATTTTCGTCCGCCATTTCCAGGTCCTCCAAAGTTTCTTTCCGGCGATGCCCGCAAAACCTTGCGGGTTAGTTGCCGTTTCCATGGACCCTGGTCAAATGAAGTCGTCCGCCGGCTCGCCAATTTGAAGGAGCAACGGCCTTTGCAGCTGATTCTGTTCGATCAGACCGGGAGCCTGTTGTCGCCGCACAAGCGCCATGGGCGGGTGATGTTCGCTTTCGGCGGAATTCACGGCAGCATGTTCGGCCGGCATCCAGGTCGTGGAGGAGATTGGCGCACGAGCCGAATGACGGTCCGCTTCTCGGCGCTCGCTGGGCAATGCCGGGCGCCTGCAACTGGGGCGCGCCCCTGCCCTCCGCCGTTCGGCCGGCCGAGGTTTCACGCACCGGGCAAGGCGACATCCTTGATAAAGCACCGGTCGCACATAGCTCCGGCAGCCCGGTCCGACTCTGGCCGGACTGAGGCCGCAGCGGAGTAAAGCTATGCAGCCTACACGACGGGCGCCCGATCGAGCCCGCTCGCTTGTGCAAGCGCGCTGTCGATCGCGTCGCGACGCGATTCGTCGCCTCGACCGACACCCTCAGCGACGATCACCTCCACCTCCGCGCCAACAAAGCCGAAGACCGAGCGAAGGAGTGTTTCGGCATGTTCGTATGACGCAAACGGCGAGCCGTCGCTGTAAACATTGCCCCGGGCCAGTCCTTGTCCCAGACCGTCAACGCGAAGGGCTCGGTCGTCCCGTTTCCTCCGACGAATTCGGCGTCGAAGAATTGCGCGCGATCGTCAAAGGCGTGGACGTAATCGACGGTGACGAACGGCTGCACCCCACCGTTGCGCGACTGGCTCGCACGTATGTGCGCGAATGATTACGCAGCAGGTCGAGGATCATCCAAAACCAGCCTTTGATCATGTTTAACATCTGGAAACTTCATTCTTGTCGCGGTGATTCATTGAAATCGTCGTGGGGCACGGGCACGGGGGATGTCGCTCTTCGAGCGTCAGGCTCCGATCGGATATGAGCCCTCGTCCGCGATAAGCCATAGAGAATGATCGCGGCCCGTTCTGCAGAAAGCAGGACTCCTGACAAAGTCCTTGTTCAGGCCGCTCGTTCGCGGCACTAGACCGTGGCATGAGCGATCCCCTTCAATCCGCCATCGCAGACATAATTGCGCGTGCACCGGAATGGATACGCCAAGAGATGGCCACAAAGGATCACGCGACGCGCGAACGCGCCGAGGAAGCGCTGGCAGCGATGATTGCAAATGCGCTTAAGGAAGCAGACAAGTCCGGGACGTGAGCCGAGGCCCATCGTGTTTGCCGGCAGTTGAAAGCCCCAGGACAGCGAAGATCAGCGAGCTCGGAAACACGCTTGTGATGCTTCCACCGACGTAAGCACCCAGCGCGTAAGCAGAGTCAGCGCGGAGCTATGCCAAAGTCCGCGCTGACTGTCCGGTCAGCCGATGCCACGCTCCATCAGGCGCATCAGACGCGCGGAGAAAGCCCGGGGATCTTCCGGCAGCTCACCGTCGGCGATACGGGCTTCGTCGAGCAGGAGATGCGCAGCATCGGCGCGGACGTCGTTATCCCCGCCTTCAAGCGCACTGAGCTTCTCGACAAGCGCATGCCGTGGATTGACCTCCAGCACTGGCTTCGCCTTCGCATCGAGGCGCCCCGCTCCCGCGAGGAGCTTCTCAAGCTGGCGATCCATGCCATGATCCGGAGCTACCAGGCAGACGGCGCTTTCGGTAAGGCGGTCGGAGATCCGCACGTCAGACACCGCATCACCCAGTATGTCCTTCATGAATGCAATAAAGCCGCTGACGGCCTGCGAAGTGGCCGGGGCCGGTTGCTCGCCATCGGCGAGCGGGATCAGCGCCAGGTCGGCAAGACCTTGTGTGACGGATTTGAAGGGCTTGCCTTCATAATCAAGCCCGGAAGCTGCCCAGAAACTATCGACGTGGTCCGCTAGGAGCAGAACCTCTATACCTCGGGCGCGGAAGCCCTCCAGCTGCGGGGACGTCGCAAGGCGGTCGAGATCGGTGCCGGTCACATAGTAGATCGCGGTCTGATTTTCCTTGAGCCCGTCAACATAGTCCTTGAGCGAGCGCCATTCGCCGCCGGACGCAGTCGTCTTGAAGCGAGCAAGGCCAAGGAGGGTCTCGCGGCGCGCATAGTCCTCGTAAAGCCCTTCCTTGAGGACCGGGCCAAAATTGTCCCAGAGGGCCAGGTAGCGGTCGCTGTCATTCGTCGAGAGCTTTTCGAGTTCCGACAATACACGGTTTGAGACGCCTTTCTGGATCGCCGCGAGGATCGGGCTCTCCTGGATCATCTCGCGCGAGACGTTGAGCGGCAGGTCATTCGAGTCCACCAGACCACGCACAAATCGCAGGTAGCGCGGCAGGATCTGGGCGTCGTCAGTTATGAAGACGCGACGGACATAGAGCTTCATCCGGCCCGCTCGGTCGGGTTCGAACAGGTCGAATGGCCTGGTCTGTGGCACAAAGGCGAGCACGCTATATTCGTGCAGGCCCTCCGCGCGATAGTGCAAGGTCAAGGCAGGCTCATCGAACTGGCCAGCAACACTTCGATAGAAGTCCTTATATTCCTCGGACGTGATTTCGCTTTTCGGTCGGAGCCAGAGCGCACCACCATCGGCAATCTGCCTGGGCTCGGAATCGGGCTTGTCCTTGAGGAAGATCGGGACGGGCACGTGGCCGGACTGTGCCTTGATGATCCTCTCAACCGTGAAGACCTGCGTATAGCTCGCCGCGTCTTCCTTCAGATGCAACAGCACGCGGGTTCCTCGGACCGGCGCATCCGACGTCTCGACGGACTGGATCGTATAGGTGCCCAGCCCGTCCGACGACCAGGAGGCTGCGCTGTCTGCGCCAGCCCGGCGCGAGATGACCTCGACCTGGTCCGCAACCATGAACGCGGAATAGAAGCCGACGCCGAATTGCCCGATGAGGTGGCTATTGGCACCATCCTTGGCGCCCGCGATCTTTTCCATGAAGGCCTTGGTACCGGAGCGGGCGATTGTGCCGAGCGCATCCGCGAGCTCACCTTCGCTCATGCCGATACCGTTGTCTTCGACGATCAGCCGACGCGCCTCGGGATCGAGCGTCACGGTTATGCGAGGTTCACTATCGTCTCCGAGCAGCGCGGGATTGCCAAGCCCCTCATAGCGCAGCTTCTCGCACGCATCGGCTGCGTTAGAGATCAGCTCACGGAGGAAGACTTCCTTGTCCGAGTAGACCGAGTGCACCATGAGGTGAAGCAGCTTGGCGACGTCGGCTTCAAAGGAGCGGGTTTCGGGCGTGGCTTCAGTCGTCGTCATGCAATCTTCCTGTAGTTCTCCAATGTCAGGCAGCGCGTGAGATGGCTGGGCGATCGCGGCGTTTCAAGCGTCCCCGCCTCAAGCGCCAGAGATTGAATGGCCTCGTCCATGCCCCGGCTCGCTGCCAATTACCTGCAACACCGATCCCGGGAAATGGAGACACTGACCTATCCTGGACGATCGAGCTAATCGTTCACCCGGCGCCGACTGATCGAAAGCGTTGCTCCGCAGATACTCACGTATAATGGCTTGTCGGTAAGAATAGAAACATGACCGGGGAAGAAGTTAACCGGAGACTATCGTGCAGCAACCCCATTCACTGGATCTCGATCACGCGGAATGGATGGCCGTGTCTGTAGCGCTGAGCGATGCGGCCGAGCTGGATTGTGCGCCGCCACCGGCGCCCGGCTCGCTGCGCGCTCGGTTCGCTCGAATTGGCATGATGATGACCGGACGGCACCCAGCCCCGCCCCTCGCTAATCCGCGCCTCGAGGCAGTCCGGCAGTTCGTGTGCATGAAGAAGCGCCGTAGCGATGAAGCGGATGACCTGGTGCCCGAACTGATGGCTCTTGGGTTCAATCATGCCCAGGTCCAGGCCCTGGCGCTTCTGTCCCGCTGAAATCCGCCTCCGGGTATCCAAGTTACGTGAAACACCGGGTGCTGCATGGCGACAGCTTGCGGTCAGAGATATTGGCGGCGCTTCGCGCTCGGGATCACAAGCCCGAAAACATAACTCTGTCGCCGGGATGTCGGCCCGAATGCAAAGGGTCGTCCTAGAAAGCGGCGCTTTGCATCGTCTCGCAGAACGCGGACGGCTTAGACGGGCCACGCCTTCGGGGCGGAGGCCAGGCCCAGGTCCGCCAGATGCGGCATTGGACAATGAGACATCAGACCATCTCCTTGCGTTTGTCGACGATGGTAAAGAAGATCGTGAGCGCTCCGGCACATTTTCAAGAAGCAAACCACTGACATCAGGAGATAATGCGAACCGCCGGGTAACTGGGGCCGATCAGCTCCGGACGGGATGAAGTTCGGGAACGCTGGGAAAAGCAGCGCGCTTTTGCCGGCGGGAGAAAAGCCATGACCGATCACGCCACGAACCAGCCGGACACCGATCGCGACGCCGCAGAGCGCGCCACGAACGCGAACATCGCCGACGAGAATACAGCCTATGTCCCGCCTGCGGGCCGACAGACGCTCACGCAGGACGATCAGGGTATCCCCCCGACGGGCGAGGAGGATACCCTCGCCGAGGTAAGCACGACCGAACAGGCCCCCGATGCCGTCGCCGATCTGTCGGAATCGGACGCCGGTCCGAATGACGACAGCATCGAACCATCACGCATTCCAGGCTCGGCGCAGCAAATCGACGTCGAGGGTGTGACCGGCCCCGGTCCGAGCGGCTAAGTCGCATCGCACGTCGTCGCGATCGGCCTTGCACATGGACAGCGGCCCGACGCAAGAGCGTCGGATGTTCTCGCGTTTCGCTTTGGCTTGGCTCGTCGCTGCCGGCATCGCCACTTCTCTGTTTACCGCCCTCCCCGGCAGGACCCAAGCGACCTCGACTTTCTCAGGCTGCAGGGTCGTGGACGGCGACACTTTGCGCTGCGGCGATGAACGCATCCGGTTACTCGGGATAGATGCGCCGGAGCTCCCGGGCCACTGCGCGCAGGGTCGTACCTGTGCGCCGGGAAACGGCTTCGCCTCGATGCGCAGCCTCAGTGAAGCGCTGGCCCCTCCTCTGCACATCCGGCGCGTCGGCTACGACCGCTATGGACGCACACTTGCCCTGGTGTCCGGATCCAGGGGCGACCTTTCCTGCTGGCAGCTCAAGCGGCGCCAGGCGATCTACAAGCCTAACTGGGATAATGGCGGCCAGCTCACCGCCATATGCAGCGCCGCCCGCTAGGGGAAGCCGCATCACCCGCCACCGGCGCTAGGGCGTCTGTCCGTAGCGCATAAAAGCCGAAGCCACCTTCGCGTCGAGCTTCTGAGCGGCGGCCAGATCAGCGGTCGCCTCGGCTGTGCGGCCGAGGCGCTTTGCGGCAATAGCGCGACCATAAAGCGCCGACGCCATCTTCGCATCGCCCTTCACTGCCTTGTCGTAAAAGGTCCAGGCATCCTGCCAGCGCTGCTGCTGAAGCGCGACCAGCCCCGCGCTGTCATAGTTGTTCGGCTCGGCCGCCAGGGCAACGGCCCGATCGCACTGGGACCTTGCCTTGTCGAACTCGCGCCTGAGATAGGCGGCCCGCGTCCAGCACGCGGAATTGAAGCCCGCTCCATAATCAGGCGCGCGAACGGTCAGCGCGTCATAATCGCGAAGCGCCTCTTCATATAGGCCCAGGCGATCGTACAGGTCCCCGCGTCGCTCATAGGCCAGAGCGAAGCCGGGATCAGTGGCGATTGCGCTGGAGAAGTCGACAAGCTGCGCCTGTTCCGGCTGTTCCAGCGCACCGCGCACCAGGGCGCGGAGATAATAGGTCCGTCCAAGCTCGGCCTTGTCGTCCATGCCGATCCGAATTGCCTTGTCGAAATCGGCCATGGCCAATGGCCATTTCTCCTCGCTGCCGGCGAGCCGTGCACGCATCGAATAGGCAAGCCCGTTTCGCGGATCGAGCACGATCGCCTTTTCCGCCGCGGTCCGAGCCGCCGGCTTGTCCCCGCTGCGCATCAAGGCGTCCGACAATCTTGCATGGACTGAGCTGCGCCAGGCCGGCGTGAAGCCGGCCACCCCGCGCATCGGGTCGAGCTTGGCCATTGCCGGGTCCTGCGTCGCCTCGGCGATCTCGAGCGCCCCCTTGAGGTCCGGCAGCGCCCTATCGACGGCATCCTTGCGCAGCCGGTCGGTTCCTCGAATGGCCAGGGCGCGCGCCCGCGTGGCATCTGGAACGCCGCCCGCATTGATCAGGTCGCTGCAGGCCGAGACGTCCTCCTTGAGGCAGCGCTCCTCATAGATGCCGCGGACATAGTCTGACAGGCGCTCCTGCGCCGCAGCGGTGCCACTCGCCAGCAAGGCTGTCGTTACCATGATGACTCTGACCATTCCCGCCTCCCCTTTGGTGAGGATGCTATCATCATGCGGGCGATCCACAACCGGCATGGATCAGTGCCGGGGAGGCGCGACGGACCTTAATTACCGTTGCGGGCCCTGCGCGAGCGTTCGAGCCATTGACCGACCATCGTCCCGACCAGCGTTTCGAGAGCAGCGAAGATCGTGGCGAAAGCGACCCAGGAGGACAGCTGTCCGCCGGCCGCGTAGATGGCCGCAAGCGCCCATAGAAATACCAGAGCGAAGGGCAGGTTTCCTCGACTGCGCGCCAATGCCGTACCGGCGATCGCGCCGCCGAGCGCGAGGACCCCCGCCGCAATCACGGGTGCCGCGGACGCATCGGCCTCTATACCGTGAAAGCGCAGGGAAGCTGCAATGTTGACGATCGTCGCCGCGGTCAACCAGGCGGCAAGGGCGCTTAGCGGAAGGCGAACGCACCAGCGATCCCCTGCAGACAGCGGACCGCTCCAGCTTGTCATATGCTTGAGGGCTGCCAGGAGCGAACCGAGCGAGAGGAAGATGATCGCGACGGAAATTGCGCTGAGATCGACCAGCTGGACGTAGAGTGCCCAGAGCGCGTTGCCGAGAAATGCCAAGGCCGCCGGCCAGCGCAGACCGCTGACATAGGCGTTATCGCGCTGTGAGGGCAGAGCCTGATAGATCGCGAAGACGAACGATCCCGTGTACAGCGCACCCCAGATCGAAAACGCCCAGCCGGCGGGCGTTATCAAGGTGCGGACGGCGTCGGATTGCTCTCCGATAGGCGTTCCCAGGCCGACAGCCTGCATCGCTGCGGCCGCGACCTGGGCGATAGCGAGGACGAGCACCGCGGCGCGGGACAGGTCGGGAGCTGGTTGAATGCTTCGCGCGATTGACTGAGCCATTCGCGTAGAATTCAGGCGACGCGTGTTCGTTCCGCCCACGCCATTTCGGCCCATTACAGAGAGCTTTGGTCCGCGCCGATGCGTGGGAAAGCGCCCCGCATCGGCCCGGTCCGTGCTAAACTACATGGCTCCTATCGAGTTCCAGTCCAGGCGCGACGTTTCGAGGCGCAGACGGCAGAACGGCTCCGGGGTGCGGCCTGCCGCCTGATGCGGAATATGACGGCAGCTTGTGTGACCTCAGGCGATCGCGGCCATTACGAGCTTGGCATCGTCAATCGAGCGAAAGCGGACGAGGCCGCCTGCTGGCCCTTCGGGGTGGATCGATATGGGGGATGATAGTCGATTACTTTCGATCGCTTCCCGCAGTTTCTCCAGCTCTGCCGCCGTCAGCGAGAAAAGGGCCGATCCGTCACCGCCAATCTGCTTCATTGCTGCTCCCCGCTACCCCTTCCGTCGAAACGGCATGCCGTAAGGCGACACTCGAAGGCCCTGGACGACCGGCACGCCCCGCCGCCCTGGCCAGATATCGCCTGGTTATCGTGGCCAGCCATTAGAAGAGGTCAAGCCCTGACCGTCTCCGTGACAACGCCTAATGGAAGTCGTGGCTACGGACCTTGATCAGGTCCTCGGGATCGACACCGTTCGGAAAGGGCGGCGAATAAAGATCGCGCGGCTTCCAGCCCGGGTCCCCGCGATCGGGACTACCGGGGTGGGACGCACCATCTCCCCTGCCCTGCGTCAGCGGGAAATCCATCCGGCCGATGGAGCGCAGCATATCGTCGCGCGGGACCACCCGGTCGACGATGACATGGATCACCTCTCCCTCCTTCTGCAGCCGCCCCCGTAGTGAAACCATCGAGGCCGACATCAGCACGCGACGCTGCCTCTCGAACCGGTCGGGCCAGAGAATGCCGTTGGCGACGCCGGTCTCGTCCTCGATCGTGATGAACAGCACGCCCCGCGCCGATCCCGGGCGCTGGCGCACCAGGATCACGCCCGCAACCTCGACATGCCGGCCGTCGCGGATGCCGGCGAGATCCGCGCATTTCACGATCCGCTCGGCGGAGAGCTGCTCGCGCAGGAAAGAGAGCGGATGCGCGCGCAGCGACAGCTGCAGCGTGCGATAATCCTCGACGACCTCGCGCCCGACTGTGAGCGGCGCCAGTGCCACGTCAGGCTCCAGATCTTCAGGCGAGAAGCCACCCTCCCGAGCATCAGCCGCTGCGAACAAGGGCAACGGTGCCTCGCCCAGCCCCTTCACCTTCCAAAGCCCCTGGCGGCGATCCTCGGCTATGGAGTGGAATGCATCGGCCTCGGCCAGCCGTTCGATCGCGGCGCGGGGTACCCCGGCGCGGCGCCAGACCTCCTCGACGCTCTCATAGGCCATGTCGCCCCGCGCCACCGTGATCGCCGCACCGTGGACATTGGCCAGCCCGCGCACCTGCCGAAACCCCAGCCGTACGGCAAGGTATGGCCCGCCACCCCGTTCCAGCGTGCAATCCCAATGGCTGTGGTTGATCGAGACCGGCCGGACCTCGACGCCGTGCTTTTGCGCATCCGCCACAATCTGGGCCGGTGCGTAGAAACCCATGGGCTGGGCGTTGAGCAGGGCAGTGCAGAAGACGTCCGGATGATGATGCTTCATCCAGCACGAGGCATAGGCGATCTTGGCGAAGGAGGCGGCGTGGCTCTCGGGAAAGCCATAGCTGCCAAAGCCTTCGATCTGCTTGAAAGTGCGCTCGGCAAAGTCCTTGGGATAGCCGCGCGCGATCATCCCACCGACCAGCTTGTCGTAGAAATGGCTGACGCCCCCGGTAAGCTTGAAGGTCGCCATGGCGCGGCGCAGCTGGTCAGCCTCGACAGCGGTGAAGCCGGCACCAACGATCGCGACCTTCATCGCCTGTTCCTGGAAGAGCGGCACGCCCAGGGTCTTCTCGAGCACGGCGCGCAGCTCGGGCCTGGGGTATTCGGGCTTCTCCTTGCCCTCGCGCCTGCGCAGATAGGGATGGACCATGTCGCCCTGGATGGGACCGGGCCGCACGATCGCAACTTCGATGACGAGGTCGTAAAAGCGCGTCGGCTTCATCCGCGGCAGCATCGACATCTGCGCGCGGCTCTCGATCTGGAAGACACCGAGCGTGTCGGCCTTCTGGATCATCGCATAGACTTGCGGGTCGTCGTCCTGCAGGTCGGCCATGCCGACGCGCACACCCTTATGCTCTTCGAGCAGGTTGAAGGCGCGGTTCATGCAGCCGAGCATGCCGAGGCCCAGCACATCGACCTTCATGAACTTCAGGGCGTCGATATCGTCCTTGTCCCATTCGATGATCTGGCGATCCTCCATCCGCGCCGGCTCGATGGGCACCAGGTCGTCGAGCCGGTCCTGGGTCAGCACGAAACCGCCCGGGTGCTGGGACAGATGCCGCGGGGTGCCGATCAACTGGCGGGCCAGGCGCAGGGTCAGCTTCAAGCGGTGGTCGTTCGAATTGAGGTTGAGGCTTTCGATCTGCTCGTCCGAGATGCCATCCATCGACCAGCCCCAGACCAGGCCCGTGAGCATCTTGGTGAGATCACGCGGCAGCCCCAGCGCCTTGCCGACCTCGGCGACCGCACCGCGCGTCCGATACCGCGTCACCACCGCGGTCAGGGCGGAGCGATGGCGGCCATAGGTCTCATAGATCCACTGGATTATCTCCTCGCGGCGCTCATGCTCGAAGTCGACATCGATATCGGGCGGCTCCTTGCGCTCGCCGGAGACGAAGCGTTCGAAGAGCAGCTCATGCTGGATCGGGTCGATCGAAGTGATGCCGAGCAGGAAGCAGACACAGCTGTTCGCAGCAGACCCCCGCCCCTGGCAGAGAATGCCCCGCCGGCGGCTTTCCTCGACGATCGAGCGAACCGTCAGGAAATAGGGCGCATAGCCAAGCTCGCCGATCAGCTTGAGCTCATGTGCGATCTGGTCAGCGTAAGCGGCAGGCACGCCGTCCGGGAACTTCGCATCGGCAGCCGCCTGGGTGAGGATTGCCAGGGCCTCCTGCGCGGTCCGGCCCGCCATCACCTGCTCATAGGGATATTGATACTGGATCTCGCCGAGATCGAAGGTGCATCTCCGCGCAATATCCGCGCTCGCTTCGATCGCATCCGGGAAGGCAGCAAAGCGCCGCTCCATTTCCTCCGGCGATTTCAGATGCCGGTCCATGAAGCGCTCGCGCCGATAGCCCAGCGCATCGACCGTCGTTCCCAGTCGGATAGCGGTCACCAAATCCTGGAGCGGCCGCGCGTCCTGACTGTGATAGAGAATGTCCCCGGTAGCGACCGACCGCACCCCGGCGGCGCGGGCCATCGCATCCAGCGCATGCAGCCGGGCCATATCGTCCGGACGGCGGCGAAAACTCATCGCGCTATAGCTGCGGGTCCCGAACAGGTCCGCCAGCTCAGCCAGGTGGCCAGCGGTCGCCTCGTCGGCCAGATCCGGCACCAGGATCGCGACCAATCCCTCAGAATGATTAGCAATATCACTCCAATCAAGGACGCACCGCCCCTTGCCGCCTCGCGCTTTGCCGAGCGATAGCAGCCGGGTCAGCCGGGACCAGGCCGGCCGATCGGTCGGATAGAGCAGCAGCGCCCTGCCATCCGTCAGATCGACTCGCGCGCCGGGAATCATGCGAACGCCGGTCGCTTTTTGCCCGCCCCAACCACGAACGACCCCGGCGACGCCGTTCCAGTCCGCCAGGCCCAATGCCTTGTGGCCCTGCAGCGCCGCGGCCGAAAACAGTTCCTCGGGTGCGCTCACGCCGCGCAAGAACGAGAAGTGGCTTGTCACCTGGAGTTCTACATAGGTTGTCATCCCCAAGCCGCTCCCCGCCCCATCGATGGACGCTGCCGGCAAGTCCATGGATCGACAGCATAGCTCCTTTGTTGGTGCGCCATGGACAATCGAAAAAACATCGTCGCCGTCGGGCTTCTGACCGCGTTCGACCTGGAGAGGCTGGGAAGCAGCTTTACCCGGGCGATCCCGGTCGAGGATGGCGAAAGCTTTGCAGATGTCCTGGAGAAGCTGGAGGCGATTGACTGGCCACCTGACCCGGGCGATTGAGGCACCGTTCGCTGAACCTGTGCCATCAGCCGAAAAAGCCATGCAGGTGCCAGCTTAGGTCGCCGGTCTCGGCCTCGACGCCGTCGCCCCGGCGGAACAGCCAGAAGCGCTGGCCGCCCTCGACCTCGACCCGGAAATAGTCGCGGATCGCCCAAAGCTCCCGGTCGGTCCGCCACCATTCGCCATGGATGCGCTCAGGCCCGTCGCCGGCCATAACGCGATACGCCTTGCCCCGCCACGTGAAGCGGCGCGGCGGATGGTCAGGCAGCAGCGCCACGACATGGGTGAGCAGCTCGGGCCGGCGCAGGATGCGCACCGGTCGCTTCCAGGCCGGCCAGCCTTCCGGATCGACAAGAGGCCCCAACCGCCGGACGGCGCGTTCGGGGACGTCGCTCTGCTCCAGCCCCAGGCGAAACACCGCGCCCTCCCCGGCCCTGCCGGTAAGCTGGTCAACGGCCGGGGCCAGGTCCGCAGGCACGTTCTCATCCGCCAGCAGGGCCGCGCCCGAACGCGCGCCGAGCGGCTCGCTATGCGGCACTGTCAGCCGCATTGCCTCGATGCCGAGACCGGGCTCGAGCCGGTCGATCCACAGGCCGAACATCCGCTTGAGATGCCGCGCATCCCGCGTGGCCCGTGCGGCCCCGATCGAGAGGTGCTGGTCGGCTCCATCGACCCGCTCGGCCGTGATTATGGCCGTACGCACGCCCAGCCCCCGCCGCTCGAGCACGAGGACAAGGTCTCCCACAAGATCCGCGATTACCTGTGCGATTGCCTCGGGCGTGCCAATAGGCTCGAGCAGCCGCCGGGATACTTCCGGCGGCTCGAACGCGATGACCGGCACGATGGGCTCGGCAGCGCGCCCCAGCGCCTGATCGAGCCGGGCAAGCGCCGCCAGGCCGAGACGCCGTGCCAATGGTCCGCGCGGCATCGGCAGCAAATCCTGGATCCGCTCAAGCCCGAAGCGTGCCGCCGATGCCAATGCCTCGCCTTCGAGCCGAAGTGCCGCCACCGGCAAATGCGCCAGCGCTGCGACCTCTTGCCCGGACGGAAGGATCGTCACGACCTTGCCGCCAAAGCGGGCAAGCGCATGCGCGGCTCCGGCCGTACCCGCAATCGCGATCCGCGCGGTGAAACCCAGACGCGCCAGGAACCGCAGCACCCGCCGGCAAAAGCGTGCCTCGCCCCCGAACAGATGGGTGGCCCCTGTCAGGTCGAGCCAGATCCCATCGGGACCGGAGGGAGAGGCAATTGGCGTCCACCTGCCAACGGCATGGAGCGCCAGACGCTCAAGCCAGACCTGATCGCCCTCCGGGTCGGCTTCGCGCACATCGAGATCCGCTACCAGCGCGCGGGCGTGCGCCGCAGCCATGCCGGGCGCCAGATCCCGCGCCAAGGCAATCGGACAGGCCGCGGTCACCAGTTCACGCTGCCCAACACGCTCGATCAGGACGGTCGGGCGTCCCCAAAGCTCCAGGGTCGGCCTCGGCATTGCAGGCTGCGGGGGCGCCCCCTCATCTGGCGGCATGGCACGAAACGGATGCTGCGCCGGCTCAGAACGCCGGCCAAGCTCCCGCATGGGCGGGCGCTGATGCGCCGGCAGCCTGGCAATCCGCTCCGCTTCCTCTTCCCGGCTATGCGCAGCGTCCTGCGCCCACCGGGCGCCGGGTCGCCAGCCACCGCCGCGCGGGACAGAGCATGCGCCAGGGTTGTCGTCGACCGCCGGCGGCAGGACGGATGCTGTGGACCAGAACCGCTCAGGCGGCGCGACTGGCCGCTCCAGCCGCCGCAGCCGCTCGATTGCGAGCTGGGGAAGGTAGAGCGAGGCGACCCTTGGCATCGCAAGCCTCGACCAGAAGAGAAAAGGGATTGCCGCCGCGCTGGCGAACAAGATCGACCGACCAGCAACTCCGCCCGACCCCAGGATGCGCCAACGGCACCGACGGCGCGCAGCCGATCCGCCAGCGCGTACATGCTGCGGACGGGATCTCGAGCGGATCGCGCGCCTTTCGCGCCCAGCGCCGCAGCAGCAGCATCGGCGTGCGCCCATCCGCGGCAGCGAGCTGAAGCCGGCGGGTTGCGGTCTGGTCGGCCGCCTTCACCTCGGCAACTACCGCGGCAAAGCTCCCGTCGCGCAGGCAATCCTCGGCAAGGGCGAGTGCCATGACCTCGTCCCTGCCCTGGCAATAGATCAGCTTCGTCGGCGGCAGCCCTGCCTGCTCAAGGCCCGGCGCGTAGAGATCGAAACTCGTCAGCGCCCAGACGATGGTAGCATTGGCCTGGGATGCGAAACGCGCGGCAATCCCTGCGGCAAACAGGGTTGCCGCGGCGTCATCGCCAAGCGTCGGCGAAGCAGCCGCGATCTCGTGCAGACCACCCCCATCCAGCCCCGCATGCGCCAGCCGTTCGTCCAACGTCTCGATCCCGAACGGCAGCAACGGCGCACCGCTCGTCACCGGCACGGCGACACGCGCCTTCAGCTCGGCGAGCAGGCGTGCGCGATCATTCTCGGGAAAGGTGGCGTTTTGCATAAGGGAATAACGACTCGTTCGTTCCCATTATGTTCCGCGCATATCGTCCCTTCGTCAAGCCATGGGTTTTACCCACGCCCGTCATCAGGCGCGTTGCTACCCGGGCGGCCAACAAAGGGTGGAAAGCGGACGGGCGGCTTCTGCGAGGATCGGCCTTGCGAGACTTGGGAGATTAGTCGACCGGACAGAGACGGAGGTGAGCAATCCCATCCTGGGTCCAGGCGTGCACCTTAGATCACCCCCCCTCGACATCCGGAATAAATACGGCTGTCGTAAACCCTGAAGCGCTGTGTCGCCGCTCCACCTTGCCTCCGAGTTGCTTCGCGAGGAGTCGAACAAGCTTGGACCCGAGGCCGGGCTTGCTCTCGCTGTCACAACCGATGCCATCATCCGAAACGATGATCTCCAAGCCGCTGTCCCTCTGGGTGATCTCAACCCTCACGATCCCACCGCTCTCGCCGGGATACGCATATTTGAAACTGTTGGTCACCAGTTCGTTCACGATCAGGCCGAGTTGGACTGCAACGGGTCCAGCCACGTCAATGGGGTCGCACTTCACCCGCACCGCAATGGGGCGCACGTCGCGCAAAAGATCTCCCAGCCCGTGGCACAATCCGCCGACATAGTCCGCAAGATTCACCCGTCGGTAGTTTCTGCTCTCGCGCAGCCGCTCCTGCGCTTGGGCCACGACGAGCACCCGCGCGTTGGCTGCGTCGAGCGCCGCGCGGACCTCGGGATTATTGGATGCGCGGCTTTGCAGATTCATGGCGGCAGAAATGATTGAGAGATCGTTTTTTGTGCGGTGCGCGAGTTCCTCCAAAAGCAATGCCTTAGCGGCCTCGCTTTCGTTGAGTTTCGTGATCGTCTTGCGCAACAACTCCGTGACGGCCGACATCGTAAATCCGATCAGGACGAATATCGCCAAGGCCAGCCACGCCTGCATCCCGACGTTGAGTGTGAATCTCGGTTCTATGAAGAGATAGGCAGCGATCGCCGCGCTGAGGATAGTCGCAAAGAATCCAGACCCCCGGTCAAACAGCAGTGCGCAGAGAAATACCGCGGGAATGAATAGCAGCAGGGGAAAATGCTGTAGCGGCCCCTCGAGCGCGTAACGAAAGCCCGTCGCTGAAAGGATGATAAGAGCGCTGGTCCCATATCGCACTGCGGTGCCATGCCCTCGGTTCGGGAGAAGCCGCACCACTAGGTTTTCGATTGATGGAGCTCTCGGGGCGTCCGACATATTCTGCAGGCCACCTTTCCAGCCGCGCCGGGATGTGAACCATTCGAGCGGCGCGCGCGCTAACTCAGATCAACCTGGAGGTATCGCCTCTAAACTTGTGTTCACTGGTTCGTGCCTCCCATGAAGCGTCGCGCAACGTGCGGCATCGCCATAACGACGACGGTCCGGAATTGGGGCTTTTGGCCTCCTGTCCGCTTCTGGACGGGCGGCTGCCCGGCTGAGCGACCGACAAGCGGTGGACTGCCGCCCGACCGATATCAGCGCTTCCCTAGCCGTTCCAAGGGCACATCTTGCGCTGCATGCGACCAGCCCCGGAGCTTCTATTTCCAATGAGCCCCAAATTTCGCCTCCATCCGACGAAGTTCCTCATCAAGCACGGCCACCTCAGCATCGTTCTGGTCCGCAACTGCGAAGCGGATGCGGGTACTGAGCTCGGCCATGGCATACTTGGCGTATGCCAGCGCATTTGCCTCGCGCTCGATCACCTCTGTCGCTTGGCTTGCGAGGGCCTTCAGGAGCTCAAGGCCGTTCGCGTCCACGGTCCGGGGCTTCTGGTCCAGCAGGCATAATGTACCCAGCGCAAAGCCATCGCTGGTTACGAGAGGTGCGGCAAAATAGGCACGCACGTTCATCTCAAGCACGGCGGGAGCGAACTTGAAGCGTGGCTCGTGCCAAGCATCGGGGACACACAAAGGCGCGTAATTGCGAACTCCAATCGCGGCGTCGCAGAAGCTGTCCGGCCTGGCGAACTCCCTGGGATCGAAGCCGTAGGCGACGGCTAGCCACAATGTGGAGCGGTCGACGATAGACACTGCGGAAAAGGGAAAACCGGTCTCTGCGGCGACCCGCTCAACGATTTGGGAGAGCTCGGCGTCACCGCTCATGCCAAACACGCCGCTCGTCAGCACGCGCGCCTGCCGCCGCAGCTCTGCGAGTTCCCGCTGGTTACATTCGCGAGCCTGTTCGATCAATCGAACCTCCTTAATCGATCCCGCGCCTCTATACTCGCGCTAACGCCAACTCAGGCGCGAACCACTGTCACCTGACAAATATTATTAAGCCATTCAATGATAATGAGGCAATTCTACCAAATTTAAACGAGGCGCGCGCATGTAATATTGCTCACCAGCTCAGAGAATATGTGCGCTACTAAGACAAATCGGCGAAATGACAGTCGGCCTTCGGGCTCTTCACGATCGAAGCAAATGAAACTGCCATGCCGCTCCGTCGAGCCAATCGTCCTAACGCACGTTAAACTGCAGAGCTTGGCCGCAACCTCGCGCGATCCTGTGGGTTGGGCAGTGACCAGAACGTTGGGTAGCCGGGCACGTACGATCCCGATCGCGCGGGTGCCTGCCCTATGAACGGTGGCCCCGGTCGCAGGCGCGCGTTGGCTTTGGCGCGCGCAGGCACCCGCAAGGGCCTTCGACGAGGACCTATGAAACCCGAATTCCTGACCATCCCCACCCATGCGATCACGCGTCGCGATCCCCAGCGCTGGTCGGTCCGCAGCGAAAGCGATCCGCTATCCGAGGTGTTGCTGTGCGGACCCGCCTATCTCGCTCCGGTGCCATGCTGCTCGGTCACGCGCGACAGCCTGGGCGATGGCCATCAAACCGATACCGCCAAGGCGCTCGCGCAGCACCGGCAGTTGCAGGCGTTGCTGGAGCAGCTCGGGACGCGTTGCCATGTGCTCGACCCGCTCCCGGACCTTCCCGACCTATGCTTCACGCGCGACTGCGCGGTCGCTACCCCGTGGGGACCGGTGCTGCTCAATCCGGCGGTGGCGCATCGGCGGCGCGAGGTGGACCATGTCGCGCGCTATCTCGGAAATCGGGGCGGCGGGCCGCTGCTGCGGATCGAAGGCGGCACCGTCGAGGGTGGCGACGTCTGCGTCGCGCGCGACGGGCTCGCGATCATCGGATGGTCCGGGGAGCGGACCAGCCTTGCTGGCGCACAGATACTGGGCGAGTTGTTTCGCGGCCATGGCTGGGAAGTCTTGCTGTGCCCGTTCGACGCCTACCACCTCCATCTCGATACGATCTTCTGCATGCTCGACGCGCATTTCGCGCTTGCATGCATCGACGCGCTCCCGGAGGCGTTCCTGTCCGCGCTCGCGGCACGCGGCATCCGGGTCCTACCGGCGCTGGAGGCGGAGTCGCGCAAGCTCGGGTGCAACATCCTCTCGCTGGACGGCTCCACGATCCTGATCGCCGAGGGACAGCACCGCCTCCACGCGATGCTGCTGCAGGCGGGGTTCAAGCCGCTTCCGGTCGACATTTCCGAATTTGCGGCATGCGGCGGCGGACTCCATTGCCTCACCATGCCACTCGCGCGGGGCTGACCCCCATGCCCGAGGTCGGAGGACTCCCCGCCCGGACATAAGTCGGACGGAAAAAGACTGCCGAGCAACCAGTCGGGCCGCTGTGCATTGTCGCTGCGTGCCGCACTACATCTTCCAATCGCCCGGGCCGGGACGTTCCGTTCCGTTCCGTGACGAGAGCTACGACCTGCCCGACCTGACCGCAGCGATGCAAAAGGCGAATAGCCGCGCGCGCGCAGTGCTGCGCCGCCATATACGCTGCGGGCCGGATGAGGTGCGCGGCACGCTCGATATCCAGGACGCCAACCGTCAACCGGTCGCCCGCATCTATCTGCGAGAGCTGATGCTGCAGATATCCTGAGCCCGATCCTGGACGGGCCTCGGCCCGACCTCAGGAACCGCACTCTCGGGACGCCGCCAAAGGCGGGGCGGCGTGCGCGCGCGACCGTGCGCCAGCCGCCGCCGCGCCCCCAAGGCGCTCCCGAGTGCGCGCGCGGGCCCAAGAAAGCGCGCGAACCCTGGCGGCTTCGCAGAAGTCCGCCAGTGTGCGCTCGATACCGCCCGCGTCCGCATCGCGGCAGGGCCGACCGGCCCCTGCCCTGCAGCCTTCGCCTCATCGGATCGCCAGGGCGTTCTAGGCGTTGGTCCAGCAGATAAAATTCGGGAAGGTGGCGGACATGGCCGGAGGTTGGACGCGTGACGGCGCGGTGCAGGACCAGATCGACGATACGGTCGCGGACGCGGTCCAGTTCGCGCGCGCCCGCATGGCCTCGGGCGAAGGCGAAACGCATTGCGCGGAATGCGGCGAGGAGATTCCGGAGGCGCGCCGCAAGGCGCTGCCGAGCGCGCGGACCTGCGTGCAATGCCAGTCGACGCGCGACCGCAAGCCCGCTTTCTCCGCGTTCAATCGTCGCGGGAGCAAGGACAGCCAGCTCCGCTGAGCCTGTCGCGGCGCGCGGCGCCACTTAACCGCTGATAATAAAGACGAAATCTTACTCTATGTTGCGCCCGTCGGGAACGGCGGCCGTCGGGCCGGGTTTGAGACGGACCCATAGGAGAGCCGTTCATGCCCGAGATCCTGGAGCCAGCCCGAGCCGACGACGCGCCGCTGGCCACGTCCAAGCACGCCTCCGCCGCAGTCGCCCTCGCCTCCGACCAGTTCGTTGAGCCACGCGGCGACACGCTGATCGGGCGGGCCGTCACGATCAATCGTCCGCGCAAGGAGCTTTTCGCTTATTGGCGCGACTTCGCGAACCTCGCGACCTTCATGGACAATGTCGAGCGCATCGAAATCCTGTCGCCGACCCGCTCGCACTGGGTGGTCAAGGCGCCCGGCGGCAAGACCGTCGAATGGGATGCGACCGTCACCGAGGAGATCGAGGACGCGCTGATCGCCTGGTCCTCGGACGAAGGCGCCGAAGTGCCCAATAGCGGGCGCATCGAGTTCCGCGACGCCGGCGCCCGCGGCACGGTCGTCGCCGCGACCATCCTCTACGATCCGCCCGCCGGCGTTATCGGCAAGGTGATCGCCAAGATGTTCCAGCGCGAGCCCGCCATCCAGGCGCGGCGTGATCTCCGGCGCTTCAAGCAGCTCATGGAAACCGGCGAGATCGCCACCAGCTCGCGCACCCGCGCGCAGCTCGAAGAGGAAAAGAACTGATGCGCGCAAATTTCTTTGAAAAGGGAGCACGCTGATGCGCGCGCTCACCTGGCACGGCAAGCACGACGTGCGCGTCGACACGGTCGACGATCCCGAGATCCTCAATCCGCGCGACGCGATCATCAAGATCACCTCGACCGCGATCTGCGGCTCGGACCTCCATCTCTATGACGGTTATATCCCGACGATGCAGGCCGGCGACATCCTCGGCCATGAGTTCATGGGCGAAGTCGTCGAGGTCGGCGCCAAGTCGACGCTCCAGAAGGGCCAGCGCGTCGTCGTGCCCTTCACCATCGCCTGCGGCAGCTGCTATCATTGCGGCAAGCACCAATATTCCGCCTGCGACAACGGCTTGCCCGCCGACAACCAGGATATCGGCCAGGAGATGTACGGCACGCCGATGAGCGGGCTATTCGGCTACAGCCATCTGACCGGCGGCTATGCCGGTGGTCAGGCAGAATATGTCCGTGTGCCATTCTCCGACGTCGGCCCGATCGTCATTCCCGACGGGATCGAGGACGAGAAGGTGCTGTTCTTGTCGGACATCCTGCCCACCGGCTGGATGGCGGCGGAGAATGCCGGGATCGAGCCGGGCGACACGGTGGCGGTCTGGGGCTGCGGCCCGGTCGGGCTGTTCGCGGTCCAGTCGGCCTTCCTGATGGGCGCCGAGCGCGTCATTGCGATCGACCATTTCCCGCACCGGCTTGAGCTCGCCAAGCGCTTCGGCGCCGAGACGATCAATTTCGAGGAAACCGCGACCTATGAGGCGCTGATGCTGATGACCGGCGGGATCGGTCCCGACGCGGTGATCGACTCGGTCGGGCTCGAAGCGCACGGCTTCTTCGTCGACAACGTCATTGACCAGATCAAGAAGTCGACCTTCCTCGGCACCGACCGCATCCACTCGATCCGCCAGGCGATCCATGCCTGCCGCAAGGGCGGGCGCGTCTCGATGCCGGCGGTCTATGGCGGCTTCGTCGACAAGTTCCCCTTGGGCGCCTTCATGGAAAAGGGCCTGACGCTCAAGACCGGCCAGACGCACGTCCAGCATTACATGCCGGCGCTGCTCAACGCGATCATGGAGGGGAAGATCGATACGACCTTCCTGATCAGCCACACCCTGCCGCTCGAGCAGGCGCCCGAAGGGTACAAGATGTTCCACGACAACCAGAATGAAGTGACGAAGGTCGTGCTCAAGCCCGGCCTGGCGCTCGCAGCAGAGTGAAGCGGCGCGGCTCCCTAATCGACAAAGCGGAGACCGGGGTGCGGCGCGCTGCGCACCCCTTCGTCTCCGTCGCCACCGCCGCGTCCCGGCCGCGCAGTTGAGCGGCGCATGTCGCCCGATCGGCGACCAGGTGATCCTGATCACCGGGGCGAGCTCGGGGATCGGGCTCGTCACCGCTCGGCTTGCCGCGGCGCGCGGCGCAGGTGTGATCCTGGTGTCGCGCAACGAAGCTGCGCTTGCCGAGATCGTGCGCGGCATCGAAGCAGACGGCGGAGCGGCCTGCTTCGCGGTTGCCGACGTCGGAGATCGGGCCGCCCTCAGCGAAGCGGCCGCGAAAGGCGTGGCGCGGTTCGGCCGCATCGATACCTGGGTCAACAATGCCGGGGTAGCAATCTACGCGACGATGGCCGCCACCCCGGACGACGAGCACCAGCGCCTGTTCCGCACCAATTATTTCGGCGTGGTCAACGGGTCGCATGTCGCGCTCGAACACTTCGGCGCAGCAGGCGGAAACCTCATCACCGTCGCGTCGATCGCGGCGGATATGAGCACGCCGATCATGGGCGCCTATGCCGCATCGAAACATGCGGTCCGGGCGTTCGTGGAATCGCTGCGTATCGAGCTGAAGGCGGCGGCCTCGCCCGTTTCCGTCTCGCTCATCAAGCCCTCCGGCATAGCGACGCCGATCGGACTGCACGCCGCGAACCATCTCGACGGCGCGGCGATGATCCCACCGCCGCCCTACGATCCGAAACTCGTGGCGGAGGCGATCCTGCGCTGCGCGGAATGGCCGCGCCGCGAGATCACGGTCGGCGGCGCCGGCCGTGCCCAGGTGCTGTTCGCCGAGCACTTCCCGGCCCTGTTCGAGCGCCTCGCACCGCTGGTGATCCCCTTCCTGCAGAACCGCGCCATCCCGAAGCGGGAAGGGAGCAACCTGTTCGAGCCAGGCCCGGACGGGGAAGAACGCTCTCCCCATGAGGTGGGGCTCAAGGCCAGCGCCTACACGCAGGTCGCGATGCGCCCAAGGCTCACCGCCGCGCTGCTATCGACCGCCGCGATCGCGGGCGCCTGCGCGATCTGGCGGTGGCGCCGCGCGCGGCAATAGCGCTGCGCGGCAGGAACTGAGCTGATCCGGGCGCGCCCCTTGCACGGCGGCACCATAAAGGCTGCGAAACGTTCGCCGGGGATCAAGCGAGAATATGATCGCCATTGAACCGCTTCTTTACCGCGCTCGCGTCGCGCAGCGCCGCCGTCATGGGGCATCCGATGGCGTTCATCTTTGCCACCTTGTCCTGTATCGTCTGGGCGGTGAGCGGCCCGGTTTTTCATTATTCCGACACTTGGCAGCTGGTGATCAACACCGCGACCACAGTCCTCACCTTCCTGGCGGTGTTCCTGATCCAGAACAGTCAGAACCGCGACGGGTCGGCGATCCAGGCAAAGCTCGACGAGCTGCTCGCACGGCGCACGGGCTCGGGGTGATGCCCGGTCCCGGCCGTGCCCGGGTTCAGCGCGGCGCCATTCCGGTCGGCGGCCAGGGCACGGCATCCAGTTTCGCAGCAAATGGCGCACCGCTACGACGAGATGCTCTCGGCCCTGCGCGAAGCCGCCGAGCTCGGCCCGGCATGAGGTCGCGCTACGGGCGGCACGGCGCCCGCAGCGCGAATCTGGGGGGGGCGCACGCGCCGGCCCCCGCCCCCGACCCGCTTGCCGGCAATTCTTCATAACCGACATTAAGTCCGGGGCGTCTTACGCAACCTGCGGCTACTTCAGACAGTTGGCTTCTCATCAAGCTGTAGGTGTGCACTCGATGCCGGCGTCGAAACCTTCATCCTCCGACCAACAGGTAGATCCGATGCGGCGGTATTTCTTCCACGTGTATAACGGTACCGGACTGACCAAGGACCGGGAAGGCCAGGAGCTGACCGATCTCGCGGCGGCACGAAAAGTCGCCCTGGCCGGGATCCGGTCGCTGCTCGGCGAGGAGCTCGAATCGGGCCTGGTCGATCTCAACGGCCGTCTCGACATTTGCGACCGCGAAGGAACCGTCCTCCTTTCGGTCCCGTTCAGAGAAGCGATCGAGCTGCGGATACCGGATGGGGACGAACCATGATCGAGAAGCATCTCGCCAAGCTCCGGGCGCGCGACGAGGTTTCGGCCGAGGAAGAGCAGGTCTTGCGCGCGCTCGTCTCGGAAGTGCGCGAGATACCGGCCAAGACGACCTTCATCCGTGCGGGCCAGCGCCTCACCACCTCGACCCTGCTCCTCGAGGGCCTGATGTGTCGCTACAAGGACCTGAGCGACGGGCAGCGCCAGATCAGCGAACTGCACGTCGCCGGCGATTTCGTCGATCTGCACAGTTTCACGCTCAAGCGGCTCGACCACAACCTCATGGCGCTCTCGGCATGCAAGATCGCGGTCGTGCCGCACGAGCGGTTGCTGGCGCTATCGCACGAGCATCCGCATCTGACCCGGCTTTACTGGTTCACGACGAACATGGATGCCGCGGTGCACCGTGAATGGGAACTCTCGCTGGGCAGGCGCTCGGCGATCGCGCGGATCGCCCATCTCCTCGCCGAAATGCATGTCCGCCTCGGCCTGGTCGGCCTGACGCACGGACTCGAGTTCCGGCTGCCGCTGACGCAGGTCGACCTCGCCGAGTGCGTGGGACTGACGCCCGTGCACGTCAACCGCACGCTCAAGCTGCTGCGCGAGGAAGGCGCGGTCGACATGCAGCGCGGGCGCGTCCGCATCCTGGATCTGGCGCGGCTTCACGCGATCGCCGAGTTCAACCCGCAATATCTTTATCTGGAGAGCGAGCCGCGCTGACGGAGAGGCGGCATGCCGTCGAGCCGGGCGTGTCGCCTGCCCGCTCGTACGATGGCGCCTGAATCCGATACCGGCAGCGACCGAAGGGCGGCCGCAAGGTGCGCCCGCGCGACAATCCATGATCAATCGTAATCCAGTATAAGGATCGCCGATCACGGAGCCGCTAGGTTCGACCCGATCCCGAGCTGGGGCTACGGTGAGGCTAGCGATGGAAAGCGACAGGGACAGGCTTTATTATGCGCGGCGCGCACAGACCGAACGCGCGCGCGCCGAGGTCAGCACCGACAAGGCGGCAGCGGTCGCGCATCTGACAATGGCAGCCGAATATGAGCGGCGCGCAATGGGTACGGCTACCGGGCCGGTGCTCGCGGCGCAGTCCTGGTCAGCCCCCGGGCAGGAGCGCAGCCTACATTAGGGGCGGCGCCGGTCGCCCATCCCCCATGCAAGCATTTGCGGTTTGAACAGGAATTTCACGACCGGCGCGGCGCGCGGCGCCATCGCGACGCCGCGCATCAAGGGGCCGGCGGTGCAATTGCTGCTGATGGCGGCCTCGGGCCTTTGGATCTTCGCCGGCGGCGCGCTGCAGGTGCTTGCCCTCCTCCTGTCGGGGGCCGCGCTGTCGCTCGCGCTGGTGCTCCTCGAGGGCGAGAAGCGGCGTAACGCGGCGCTGCAGGCGCGCTCGACCGTCTTTCGCGTGAGGTCGGCGTCAAGGCCATGGGCCAGGACTGAGGCCAGGGCAGCGGCAAGCAAATATCGAGGTCGCGCAGCACCTTGCGGAACACCGGACTGCCCGACGGGTTCAGGCGCCACGAAACCAGGCTGGAGAGTGAAAATGTCGATACTGGACAAGGCGATAGCAGCGATCACGCCGCCCGAGAGCGACGCGGCGCGCGCCAAGGCGCGAGCCAAGGCACAGGCAGCGGCGAGGCCTGGCGACTGGCTATCGCAGATCCTCGACCATCATCGCGGGATCGAGGCGCAGTTCGCTGTGGTTAAGGCGGCGACCGACGCAGCATCCCGCCGATCCGAGCAGAAGAAGCTCGGCATTCTTCTCACCGGACATTCTATCGCGGAAGAAGCCGCGATCTATCCGGCGCTCGCCGCCGACAAGCAGGTCGGCCATGCCGAGCTCGCCTATCAGGAGCAGTCGGCCGCCAAGATGGAAATGGGCCTGCTCGAGCGGCTTGACCCGATGAGCCAGGACTATCTCGACAAGCTCGGGCATATCGAGGCGCGGTTGCCCACCATATCTATTCCGAGGAAGGCACTTGGTTCACCGAACTGGCCGAGTCTGCGGGTGCGGACGACCAGGCGCGCATCGCCCAGCGCTATGCTGAGGAATATGCCCGCTACATGGGCGCCGACGCCTAGGGCGATCCGGCCGGTTGCTGCAGGCCGGCCCGCCCCCACAGGCGCGGCGATTCTTTCTTGATAACAAGGGTTAAGGTTGCGGTGTCTTGGCGGAACTGCCCTGCCCGCCTTTTTGTTTCGGCATGATCTGACGGCCCCAGTCCGGGCCGATACCACGGGGCAGTTATGACGGCGTTAAAGCGGCGCACGGGTGCGACCCGTACGCGACAAGCCGGCGCGCGCGGGATGAGGGTGCTGGAGCGGAGCGTCTATCGCGGCCCGCACCTCTATTCCGTGCGGCCGATGGTGCGCATCCAGATCGACTTGGGCGAGCTCGAAAGCTGGCCGAGCGACCGGCTGCCTTGTTTCGCGGAACAGCTGACCGAACTCCTGCCGGGCCTTGCCAACCATGGCTGCAGCTACCGCGAGCCCGGCGGATTTCTGCGCCGCCTCCATGACGGCACCTGGCTCGGGCATATCATCGAGCATGTCGCGCTCGAGCTGCAGACGCTGGCCGGCAGTGCGGTCACGCGCGGCAAAACCCGCTCGGTCAAGGACCGGCCCGGCGTCTACAACATCCTCTACGAATATCGCGACGAAGCCACCGCGCTCGCCGCCGGCGCGTTCGCGATCCGGCTCATCGCCGCGCTGTTGCCCGAAGGGCTCGACACGATCGCCGGCCTGCGCATGCTGGACGCGCCGGCAATCGAGGACGTCCGCGACGTGCCCGCGATGGTCGCGGCGCTGGAGGCACTGCTGCGCAAGACCGCGCTCGGCCCCACCACGCGCGCGCTTGTGGAGGCTGCCCGCGCGCGCGGCATCCCGGTGCTGCGCCTCGATGACTTTAGTCTCGTCCAGCTCGGCTATGGCAGCCGCCAACGGCGCCTGCGCGCCAGCATTACCGGCGCGACCGCGCACATCGCAGTGGAGATCGCCGCCGACAAGAGCCTGACCAAGCGCCTCCTGAGCGAGGCCGGCCTGCCGGTGCCGCGCGGCACGGTGGTGCGCACCGCCGACGCTGCCGCGGAAGAAGCGGCTCGGTTCGGCTATCCGATCGTGGTCAAGCCGCTCGACGGCAATCACGGCCGCGGCGTCAGCACCGATCTTCATTCTGAAGACGCCGTCCGCTCGGCTTTCGACCGCGCTGCCGCGCATTCGCGGCGGGTGATCGTCGAGCAACAGGTGGCGGGCAACGACCATCGCATCCTCGTCGTCGGCGGCAAGGTCGTCGCGGTCGCCGAGCGCGTGCCCGCCCGCGTGATCGGCGACGGCCTGCACCGCATCGAGCAGCTGATCGCCGATGTGAACGCCGATCCGCGCCGCGGCGTGGGGCATGAGAATGTCCTCACCCGGATCGTCGCCGACGCCGCGATGGAGAAGCTGCTCGCCAAAAGCGGCAGAAGCTTGGACTCGGTCCCGATGGCGGGCGAGGAAGTGGTGCTGCGCGAGACCGCCAATCTCTCGACCGGCGGAACCGCGGTGGACCGCACCGACGCCATCCATCCCGACACGGTCGCGATTGCCGAGCAGGTGGCGGCGGTTGTCGGCCTCGACGTGTGCGGCATCGACTTCCTGACGCGCGACATCGCCCGCCCGATCGCAGAGACCGGCGGCGGGATCGTCGAGGTCAATGCAGCACCCGGTTTCCGCATGCATCTCGAACCGTCGAGCGGCACCCCGCGCGATGTGGCGGGGCCGGTGATCGACGCGCTGTTTCCGCGGCCCTCGCGCAGCCGCATCCCGATCTTCGCGATCACCGGCACCAACGGCAAGTCGACCACGGTCCGCATGGTGTCGCGCATACTGTGCGAGCACGGCCTCACCACCGGCATGAGCACGACCAGTGGCATCTATATCGACGGCCGCCTGACCAAGGAGGCCGATGCGAGCGGCCCCAAGAGCGCGCGCGCCATTCTGCGCCATCCCAAGGTCGACGCCGCGATCCTCGAGACCGCCAGGGGGGGCATCCTGCGCGAAGGCCTTGGGTTCGACCGCTGCGACATGGGCGCGGTGCTCAATGTCACGCCCGACCATCTCGGGATCAAGGGCATCAACACGCTCGAGGACCTCGCCGACGTCAAGTCGGTGGTCGTCGAAAGCGTCGCCCGGCGCGGCCATTCGATCCTCAATGCCGACGATCCGATGTGCGAAAGGATCGCCCGGCGCGCGCGCGGCAGGCCTGTCTGGTTCTCGATGTTCGGCGACACGCTGATGCCGGCCCGGCTGCGCGATCACGTCCAGGCCGGCGGCATGGCGGTGGTACGCGAGACCGGGTCCTATGGCGGCACGATCGTCCTGCACCGGGATGGCGAGCGTATCGCCGTGATGCCCGCCGCGGAAATTCCGGCGACCATCGGCGGGATCGCCGAGTTCAACATCGAGAATGCGCTGGCTGCCGCCGCGATGACGCTCGCGCACGGCGTGCCGGTCGAGACGGTGCGGCGCGCGCTGGCAGGCTTCACCTCGTCCTTCGAAGAAAGCCCCGGGAGGCTCAACATCGACGACAGTAACGGCTTCCGCGTCATCGTCGACTATGCCCATAATCCGGCCAGCCTCACCGCGCTCGGCCAGGTCATCGGCAAGATGCGCGAGCGCTTCGGGCGAGTGATCGGCATGGTCAGCATCCCCGGCGACCGGCGCGACGCCGATATCGCCGAGATGGGCCGCCTCGCCGGCGCGATCTTCGACGAGATCGTGTTCCGCGAAGCGCCCGACGGACGCGGGCGGCAGGAAGGCGAGGTGACCTCGTTGATGTCCGACGCAGCCCTTGGCTCGGGCCTCGCGCCCGAGCGCATCCGCCGCATCGTCGACGAACATCGGGCGGCCGAGGAATGCCTGCGGATGGCGGCGCCCGGCGACCTGGTCGTGCTGATGCCGACCGCGGTCAAGCGCGTCTGGCGCCTCGTCCTCGATTTCGAGCCGGCGGCGGAAGCGGCCGAGCCCAAGGCCGCCGCGCATGCATGATGCGAATGGGTGCTGGGCCCTCATCGTGCATGGCGGGGCGAAGTCGATCGCGCCGGAGAAGGCGGAGGCCAACCGCGCCGGCTGCTTCGCCGCCGCGCGGATCGGCGCGGAAATCCTGGGTGGTGGCGGCAGCGCCGTGGCAGCGGCCGAAGCGGCGGTACGCCATCTCGAGGACGACGACACCTTCAACGCCGGGATCAGCTCGGTGCCCAACGCCGATGGCGAGATCGAGATGGATGCGGCGATCATGGACGGGACCATGCTCGCGATCGGCGCCGTCGCCGCGGTGCGCAGGATCCGCAATCCGATCGGCGCCGCGGCCAAGATGCTGGACGCCTTGCCGGTGCTGCTCGTCGGCGAAGGCGCCGAGCGTTTCGCACGCGACCATGGCATCGCGCTTTGCGAGCCCGAGGCGCTGGCGGCTCCCCCAGCCGCTGCCGGCAGCCCCGAACACGACACGGTCGGCTGCGTTGCGATCGATGCCGCCGGGCATATCGCTGCGGCCGCTTCGACCGGCGGGCTGACCGGCCAACATCCCGGACGGATCGGCGACGCGCCGATCCCGGGCGCCGGCCTCTACGCGGACGACCAGCTCGGCGGCGTCGCCTTTTCGGGCGACGGCGAGAGCATCCTGCGGACCATGCTCGCCGCCCGCGTGATGCAGGCGCTGGAGACCATGGAGGCGACGCCCGCGGCCGAGGCCGCGATCGCCAGGCTTGCGCGTGTCGGCGGCGAAGCCGGGGCGATCGTGATCGATCGGGCGGGCCGTTTCGGCGTGGCCCATAACAGCGAGCATTTCGCGCTCGCGCTGCATGCGAGCTGGCTGCCCGAGCCGCGGGCCGCGCTCCATTCCTCCGAACTCAAGGACGTCCTCGACCATGACTGATCAAGCAGGGCCCCTCATTATCATCGGGGGGCACGAAGACAAGAAGCACGACCGCGTCATCCTAAAGGAAGTCGCGGACCGCGTGCGCGACGGCAAGCTCGTCATCGCTACGGTCGCGAGCCACGAGCCCGAAGGGTATTTTGACGCCTATAAGGAAGCCTTTGGCGCCCTTGGCGTCACCGACCTGGTCGAGCTGTATGTCCATGAGCGCGGGGAGACGCGGGAGGCGCGGTTCGCCGAGTTGTTGGAGGGTGCCGCCGGCGTCTTCTTCACCGGCGGCGACCAATTGCGGATATCGAGCCAGATCGGCGACACGCCGATCGAGCGGATGGTCCGCGAGCTGCACGAACGCGGCGGACTGATCGCCGGAACCTCGGCGGGCGCCGCGGTGATGAGCGAGACGATGCTGGTCAAAGGGACGAGCTCGGAATCGCACCGGGTCGGCGACCTGCACATGGCCCCCGGCCTCGGCCTCGTCCCCGACGTCATCATCGACCAGCATTTCGCCGAACGCGGCCGGATCGGCCGGCTGCTCGGCGCGGTCGCGCAGAACCCGCGCGTGCTCGGCATCGGTATCGACGAGGACACCGCGATCGTCGTAGAAGGCTGCTGCTTCGGCGCGATCGGCGCCGGTGCGGTCTATATCGTCGACGGCTCCAGCGTCACCCATTCCAATATCGCCGAGGCCCGGCCCGAGCGTACGCTGTCGATGCACGATGTGCGTCTGCACGTGCTGAGCGCAGGCGACCGCTTCGACCTTGAGCGCAGGGTGCCCGGCGAAGCCGCCGCGAGCCGTGAGGAGAGAGCCGATTAGCACGCTTGAACGGATGCGGCGCGAGACCTCTGGCGGCCTGGGCAAGCGCTTCGTCTTCGGCCGCGAGGACGTGGCGCTGCTCCAGCTGGTCGATAGCTTGCGCGAGCGCGGCTATCGTTTCGTCACCCCTACCCCGGCCTCGCACGCTCGCGTGGTGGCTCGGCCAGGGCGCGACCGGGCATGCTCGCTCACCGATATCTTCGGCTGGAGCCTGCCCTTCGCCCGCGATACGCTCGAGCCAGAGCTGCTCGGCCTGCTCGAGCTCGCCTGCATGGTCGAGCCGGTGAGCCGCGGCCTGCTCCGCAGCCATTTGCGCGCGTCGTCGCTGCGGGACGCGCTGTATCTGCATTCCGCCTATCCGACCGATGGACGCGACGCGGTGTTCTTCGGGCCCGACAGCTACCGGTTCGCGGCGCTGATCGAAGCCGAGCTGGCCGCCGAGCCGGTGCCTGAGCACGGCCATATCGTCGACATCGGCACGGGCGCCGGCGTGGGCGCCATCGTTGCTGCCAAGCTGTCGGGACTGGGCGCCGCCACCGGCACGGACGTCAATCCCCAGGCCCTCAGGCTGGCGGCGATCAACGCGCGCGCCGCGGACGTCGCGCTGCATGGGGTCCAGAGCGACGATCTCTGCGGCGTCGGGCGCCCGATCGATCTGGCGCTCGCCAATCCGCCCTACATCATCGACGACGACAAGCGGCGCTACCGCGATGGCGGCGGCATGCACGGAGCAGAAGTCGCGCTCGGCATGGCGCAGGCCGCGATCGCCCGGCTGGCGCCGGGCGGGCGGCTGATCCTCTATACCGGCAGCGCGATCGTCGCCGGCGAGGATGCCCTGCGCTCGGCGCTGATTCGAGCAGCGGAAACGGGGGAATGTACGCTGCGCTACCGCGAGCTCGATCCCGACGTCTTCGGCGAGGAACTGGAGCGCCCGGCGTACCGCGACGTCGACCGGATCGCGCTCGTTGCCGCTACCGTCAGCAAGGCGGGCTAGCCCGGGAAAGGCCCGCCGCACAGGCGGCGGGCCACCATGCTCAGGCTGCATCCTGCTCGGAACGCGGACCTTCGAGCCGGTCGTTCGCCGGCGCCGCCGAACCGATGGCGATGCGGCGCGGCTTCATCGCCTCGGGGATTTCGCGCTTCAGCGAAATCCGCAAAAGGCCATTGTCGAAATCGGCGCTGCGCACCTCGACGAAGTCGGCGAGCTGGAATCGCCGCTCGAACGCGCGCGTCGCGATGCCGCGGTGCAGATAGCGGCCGCTGTCGCCGTCCTCGCCCTTGCGGCCACTGACCGTCAGCTGGTTGTTCTGCGCGACGATCTCGATCTCGTCCGGGCGGAAACCGGCCACCGCAAGCGTGATCTGGTAGCTGTCCTCGCCCATCGCCTCGATATCGAAGGGCGGGAAGCCGTCGCCAGTGTCGGCGCGCGCGCTCGATTCGAGCAGGTCGAACAACCGGTCGAACCCGACGGTGGAGCGGCGATAAGGCGAGAAGTCGAAATTGGTCCTCATGTGCAAATCCTCCATAGAGCAACTTGGTCACAAGGCACGCCGGAGAGAGCCAGCGCCCTCAGAGCCGGCCGCCATCGCGCACCGGCGAGGGCAGAATTAGGAATGGCAGAACGGGCTTCAAGATCGCGCGCGCAAAAAATTCGCACGGACCCGCAACCGTCTTTTCCTCTTTATTCCAGGACCTTGCGTACCCGCGAAGCGAACCTAACTGCGCGATTTTGCACAAGGAGTCGTGGAGCCCGATTATGCATGTCGCGCCGTCCATCCTTTCCGCCTTCGTGACGCTGTTCGTCACGATCGGACCCGTAGAGACCGCCGCCATCTTCGCTTCCCTGACCGCCGAGGTGCATCGCCCGGACCGGCTGAAACTGGCGGCGCGCTCCATCGGCATTGCCGGGCTGGTGCTGCTGCTGTTCGCCGTCGCCGGACAGTTGCTGCTGTCGCTCCTCCATATCTCGATGCCGGCATTCCGTGTGGCCGGGGGCATCCTGCTGCTTCTCCAGGCCCTCACCCTGGTGTTTTCGAGTCCAGGCCTCTCCTCGATCAGCGAGCCCGAGAAGCGCGATGCGCGCCGCCCGGGCGACATCGCGGTATTCCCGCTCGCCTTTCCGTTGATCGCCGGCCCGGGCGCGCTCTCGGCAGTCGTCCTGCTGATGGGGCGCACCGGCACGACGCTCGAAAGCGCAGGCGTGCTCGCGATGCTCGGCTTGTGCCTGGCGCTCACCTACGCCGCGATGCGCGCTTCGGAATGGCTGGTCGCCAAGCTCGGACGCACCGGCGCCGACGTGATCGGCCGCGTCTCGGGCATCCTGCTCGCGGCGCTGGCGGTCCAGTTCCTCTTCGACGGCCTTGCCGACGCGCCGTTCCTGTCGCGCCCCTAGCCGGCCCGGCGCGCCAGTGCGGCGCCGATCAGCTTGGCAAGGGCGAGGAACAGCAACGCGCCGCCCGCAGCCCACGCGCTGGCCCCGGCATCGAAATGATCGGGGTGATAGGCCTTGTCGCCGAGCAAGCGCGCGACGAGCACGCCGCCTACCATCGCGCCGACGATCCCGACCAGGACATGCAGGAAGACGAACCGCCTGCCGGGACCGCGCCGAAAGGCCGCGATCAGGCCGGCCACGATGCCGAACAGGATCAAGGTGCTCATCCGTCTCTCCCTCGCCGCTCGCGCCACATCGCGCGTGCCGGGAGAGTCTTGGGTCTCAATCGGATAAGGGTACACTAAGCAGGTTAGGGTTGATCCTCGGCAGCCTCGATTTGCGCTTCGCCTTCGGCGCCGGTGCGCGGATAGCCCGAGCCGTTCTGACTGTCGGGATCGTAATCCTCGCCGGGATTGCCGCCGCCCGTGCCTGCGCCGCTGCCGTGCACGGCGCCGTCGGCGGGTAGCGCATGGCGTTGTTGTTCGGCACGCCATTCCGTCTGGCCCGCGCATTCATATTCCTGGCCCGAATAGCCGCCGCCAGTGCCGATCTTGGCCCCTGCCCCGGGATCCACGGGTCTGGCGAAGACGGGGCGCTTGCCGGCCTTGGGGCGAAGGTCGGCATCGGGTTCGTTCGGACGTATCATGGCAATGCTCCTTACCCAACACAACGCATCGCGAAGCGATCGTTCCGCGCGGCGCGCCGGACCGCCGAGTTCCCGCAACTAGTTCGATAACCTGGGTTATGTTTGGCGGCGAAGCGGGAACATGCCATCCTCTTGCTTGGTTCTGGCGCGCAACAGGAGAGCATATCCCATGGCGACCAGAGCCGCTGAATTCGAAACCGAACGACGATCGCAATTCCTCACCGACAGCTTCCAGCGCGGCCTCGCGCATTGGAACCGCGAACGCCTCGAACCCGGTTTCCCGAGCCTCGACTGGCAGAAGACCTTCGAGCGCGACATCCGCATGCAACGCCTCGAAGGCGCGTTTCTCGAGGAGCTGCGCGCCGAGGTGACGGACGAGGCGGCGTCCGCCCCGACCGATGCTGACGGCTTCATCGCCTGGTTCGAGGGCCTCAAGGCCACCGGCTCGGGCCAAAATGATCCGCTTTTCCCCTGGCTGGCCAAAACGGCCGACCGCGACCAGCTGCGTTGGTTCTTCGAACAGGAAGCCGCCGGCGAGGCGGGGTTCGACGACCTCGTCGCGATGACGCAGGTCAAGCTGCCGACGCGCCCCAAGCTAGAACTCGCGCGCAACTATTGGGACGAGATGGGCCACGGCACCGCCAAGGGCATGCACGGCCCTATGCTCGACGCGCTCGTCGAGACGCTGCAGGTGTCGCCGTCGATCGAGCGCACGGTCTGGGAAAGCCTCGCGCTCGCCAACGCGATGACCGCGATGGCGACGAACCGGCGCTACGCCTGGCACTCGGTGGGTGCGCTCGGCGTGATCGAACTGACCGCGCCGGGTCGCTCGGCGATGGTCGCTGATGGCCTGGGCCGGATCGGCCTGTCGGGCAAGGAGCGCCGCTATTTCTCGGTCCATGCCGTGCTCGACATCAAGCACAGCATCGAATGGAACAAGGAAGCGATCCGCCCGGCGGTCGAGGAGGATCCGGCGCGTGCCACGGCTATGGCCGAAGGCGCCCTGATCCGGCTCAAATGCGGCGCGCGCTGCTTCGAAGCCTATCGACGCGCGCTTTGGTCCTGACGCCAAGCCTGCGAACGACTCGCAATGGGCACGGAAGCGGAACGAGTATCTCCGCCTCTTGTTGTGTCCGAAAGGAGCATTCCCATGGCCGATACCAAACAGGACGCGATCGCCCTTCTCAAGGCCGACCACCGCACGGTGGAAGATCTGTTCGAGCAATTCGAGAAGGCAACCGGCGACGGCACAAAGCAGAAGATCGCGCTGCAGATCTGCCTCGAGCTGACCGTCCATGCGCAGATCGAGGAAGAGATCTTCTATCCGGCCTGCGAAGGCAAGATCGACGAGGACCTGCTCAAGGAAGCCTATGTCGAGCATGACGGCGCCAAGGTGCTGATCGCCGAGATCGAGGCGGGCGCGCCGTCCGACGAGTTCTACGACGCCAAGGTCTCGGTGCTTTCCGAGCAGATCGAGCACCATGTCGGCGAAGAAGAGCAGCGCATGGAGGGCATGTTCGCCCAGGCGCGCAAGGCCGGGCTCGATATGGACGCGCTCGGCGACCAGCTGCGCGCCCGCAAGCAGGAGCTCATCGCCGGCTACAAGGCGGGCGGTCTGGCAAAACCCGAGACCACGACGCTCACCGCGGTCCAGGTCTGATCGGCGGGCGTGCCGGCGGTGCCGGCACGCCCGCCCACCGGCATCACTTACCCGGTGCCTGCAAGCAAGGCGCGCCAGCCACCGCTGCGCATCCGCGTTCCGAAGGCAAGCATGCGTCTGACCTGCGAACGCAGATAGTCGGACGATCCCGCCCAGTCCGCGCGCACCCGGTCTGCCCCAAACAGGGTCTCCGCCACATCGCGCTGGCTGGCACCGGCCTCTCGGGCGTCGAGGGCCCGCCGACCGACGGCGACCAAACGCTGCAATGTCAGCAGCGGAGCGTCGATCTTGCGCAGTCCGTCGAAGACAAAGCGAAAGCAAACCGGGGCATGCGTAACCGTCCCACCCCGCACATCCAGTCGAAGACGATGCAGACCATCGCTCAGCAGCAGATGCTCGACGGGGTCGTCGCCCCGTAGCACGGCGGAGAAGCAGCCCACTCTCGCAAGGTCGAACCCCTCGGGATCGTCGCCGACAATGTCGCATGCCAGCACGGACGGATCGGTCGCGGAATCGAAGAAGAGTCGCGCATCCCATGCCGGCGTCGCAGCTGTCAAGCATATCGGATAATGTCGGTTGGGCGGACGCCGGCATGACCTATCCCTGAATCTGCTCGCTGGATGCAGCGAATAGAACAAACATGGAACATTACTTTTGGTCAAGCGTGTCAGCCACGCGTCGTGCCTTCCCTCAAGCATTTAAAGTTTGAGCGACATTCTCAGCCTGTTCGAAGTTGCGGCTAGGGGCGCTTGCGAACGACCGGTTGTGAATCTTGCGGCTTAAGCAGAGAGATGAACGAAGGTCGGCTTTCCCTGCGCGATTGCTCAATAGGGGACAGGCGGGAAGCGGCCCAAGAGCCGACTAGCTGCTGCTGGCGGAAGCCGCCGGGCAAAAATGCGCCCCAATCTCAGCCGTTCGGCCGGCTTCGGCGTAATCCCGAAACCTGCCGTTCATTCAGCCCGGCGCAGCGATGACCTGACGGCCGAAACTGGGACAAATCCGCCATTCGCGATCATAAGGCGAAGCGGTAGGTTTCGGTTGAAGCGGAAGTTCGTGTTTTTGGGGTAATCGGCTCGGAAATGAGCAACTCTGGAGGTTAGCCGACTAGTCGTCTCAGAGAGGCGGCCGCGGTGAGCTGCCATTCGTTAAGGTAGCCGCTGACGATAAAAGCGCGGCAACTAATCGCCCGCATCTAGAGCCGAATACGGCGGAATCGCCGTTCGACATCGGACGGCGACGCCATGTCGTTTTCCAGCACTCCGCCCCCCAACCGAGGCTTTGCGATTTAAAAACCGAGCGCTCCATGAAAAAATCGGGCCGCGCATTGGCAACGGGGGCAGGCTTGCATCATCTTCGGGCAGGATTCCAACTTGAAGAACTTCGGGCTGAGTGACGCCGTCACCACCACCAGCCAGGGGTGCACAAAGAACAACGCCGTCTCTATCGCGATCGCACGCTAGGCGCGGAGCAGGAAGCCGCTTGGAACGCCGCATGGGCCGAGCGGATGACGGGTTGGCGCCGAAAGCGGATCTACGACGGCTTGCACAGGGTGTTCAGGGCGTTCTGGGAGCGGACGGGCCTCAAGAGGTCGAGTGCTTATACCGAGAGCGACATCGACGACTGGTGCCGAACCATCGAGACGATCTCGGAGCTTCGCAACCTGCTTGTCCATGGCGAGAACCTCGTCTCCCAGCGTCTCGGTGATCTGGTGGCGGACCAGCCCTGGCTCGGCATGCAGCACACCGCCGGTCAGATCCTCGAAGTCTCGCTTCTGGACATCATGATCGTCGAGAGGTTCTTCACTGATCTGATCATGCAGATCAACGATAGCCTGATGGAGCTGGCCGCGGGTGGCAAGCCGATCATGAAGATGGGCCTGGACGAAGCGGCCAAGGGTAAGGAGGCCTGAGATGGGCAGGCGTTCACCGCGCGATCACCGCTGGGCCAAGGAGCCCAGAAGGCTGATTGCGCAATTCGACCCCTATGACATCTGGAGCAAGCTGAACTGGGAGGCAGCGCAGTATGCTGCCCTTCGAGCGGCTGAGCCGCGCGCCGATCTCGGGATAGGCCAGACCGTCCACCCGGAGCATCAGGAATATCTCGCGCGTGATGTCCTCCATCGTCGCCACAGCAGCCTCCAACCGCGCCAAGCGGACACGGCCCTTGCGGTTCAGGCGCATCGCCCTGCCCTCCTCCTGCTAAAAACACCGCGACCCGGGCCGGAATGGCGGGGTGGGCGGCAGGAGCAGGACCGCCGGTCCCGCCGGACGAGGCGGGCCGCACCCGCAGGGCCGCAACGCAGTGGAGGAGCCGGGCAACGCCCGGCTTGCGGCGCGCCGCGGCGGGACCACAGGGATGCGACGCCCACCTCGCCAGTCCGCGGACGCGGACAGAAAACGCCATAGCGCTCGCGCGATGTCCGCTACGCGCGACCGCAGGGCACAGCGACATCGCGCCATCGTTCAGCCCTGCGAGAGGGGCGCATGACGGAAGCAAGTTGGGCTAAGCGGCGTGGCCAGGGGAGCTTTCGTCCGCATCCGGATCGCGCCCGTGATGAC
>PJUL01000263.1_pt1 | contig 42071 bp, 37 predicted proteins | sample 1512221 | NCBI WGS metagenome assembly PJUL01 (sample SAMN08177667, study PRJNA422409) | Feces metagenome, whole genome shotgun sequencing project.
AGCTGACCAAGGGTGTCGTGCTCAAGGATAGCGTCGCGGCCATTTCCTGCGGCATCTATCGCGGCACGCCCGTTCTCGATCTCGACTATCTCGAAGATGTGGAAGCGGAAACCGACGCGAATTTCGTCATGACCGGTTCGGGCAAGTTCGTTGAAATTCAGGGCACTGCCGAGGGCGCGCCTTTCAGCCGCGAAGAGCTCGAAAGCCTGATGGGCCTGGCCGAAAAGGGCATTGGCGAACTGAGCCAGATGCAAAAGGCGGCCCTGGGCGCATGATTGGCTGGCTGAAGAACCCCTCACCCGTCTCGCGCTTCGCGCGATCCACCCTCTCCCACAAGGGGCGAGGGGTGGCATCGAGTATGCCGCACGCGCCGAGTTTCCCTTCTCCCCTCGTGGGAGAAGGTGCCCGAAGGGCGGATGAGGGGGCCTTCTCCGAAGCCAACTGCCCCATCTGGAACGACATCCAACGCGCCCTCGACGGAGCTGGTAAATGACCGCAATTCCTCGCCTTCGTCCCGGCACACGCCTTGTCATCGCCACGCACAACGCAGGAAAGCTCAAGGAATTCCGCGAACTGTTCGAGCCTTTCGGGCTGGAACTGGTCTCTGCTGGTGAACTGGGGCTGCCCGAGCCGGAGGAAAACGGCACGACCTTTGCCGAAAATGCCCGCACCAAGGCCCATGCCGCCGCAAAAGGCGCAAATATGCTGGCGCTGTCCGATGATAGCGGCATCTGTGTCGATGCGCTCAATGGCGAACCGGGTGTCTATACCGCCGATTGGGCTGGCGTGCCCCGCGATTTTACCCGCGCCATGACACGGGTGGAGAATGCCTTGCAGGCGGCGGGCGCCAATTCGCCGGCCAGCCGCCGTGCCTCGTTCAACGCTACGCTTTGCCTCGCCCATCCCGATGGGCGCGACGTGCTCTATGTCGGCAAATGCGACGGCACGCTGATCTGGCCACCGCGTGGCGAAATGGGCCATGGCTATGACCCCATGTTCATGCCCGATGGCCATGACATCACCTTCGGCGAAATGGCCCCGGAAACCAAGCATTCCTGGTCTCCCGGCCAGACCGGCCTCTCCCACCGCGCCCGCGCCTTCGCGCAATTCGTGGAGAATCAGATTGATCATGCTTAGCGCCCGGTCGACATCGTCGATGAAAGGCTCCGGTGGAGCCTTTCAAGCAGCTAAGGCCATGAGAGCTATGCTCGAATGGCGCCCGATTTTGGTCAGCCCTGTTCGCTCCGCTTCCGTCATTGCCCGGCTTGTCCGGGCAATCCAGCTTGCGGAGACATGGATCACCGGGACAAGCCCGGTGATGACGAAGGACGGGATGGACTGAGCATGACCAATCCCAACGACCTCTTCGGCATCTATGTCCATTGGCCCTTCTGCGCGGCCAAGTGCCCCTATTGCGATTTCAATTCCCATGTCCATCGCGGCCCCTTTGACGAGGATGCCTATGTGGAAGGCTATAAGCGCGAAATCGCCCATATGGCCGCGCTGTCGCCGGGGCGGCTGGTACAATCCATTTTCTTTGGTGGTGGCACGCCCTCGCTGATGTCGCCCAAGGCGGTCGGCACCATACTCGATGCGATTGCCGAGGAATGGCAGATCGATCGCAATGCCGAGATCACGCTTGAAGCCAATCCCACCTCGGTGGAGGTTGATCGTTTCAAGGGCTTCCGCGCCGCCGGGATCAATCGCGTATCGCTCGGCGTGCAGTCGCTGCGCCCCGGCCCGCTGGCCGAGCTGGGCCGTCGCCATAGTGTCGAAGAAGCCGTGGCCGCCGTGCGCATTGCCCAATCGGTCTTCGAGCGCTCAAGCTTCGATCTCATTTATGCCCGTCCCAAGCAGACGCTTGAGGATTGGGAAGATGAATTGAAGGAAGCGCTCTGGCTGGCGCGTGGTCATCTCAGCCTCTACCAGCTCACCATCGAGCAGGGCACGCGCTATTTCGATCTGCATCAGGCGGGCAAGCTGCAAATGCCCAATGAAGATCTTGGCGCCGATTTTTACGAGCTGACGCAGGAATTGACGGCCGATGCCGGCATGCCGGCCTATGAGATTTCCAACCATGCCGTGCCGGGACAGGAAAGCCGCCATAACATGCTCTATTGGCGGTATGGCGAATATGTCGGCACCGGTCCGGGTGCGCATGGGCGGTTGATGGTCAATCATCAGCGCCATGCCACCGCCACCGAACGCATGCCTTTCGAATGGCTCAAGCGCGTCAATGAAAATGGCCATGGCATGGTCACCGACGATGTTCTGACCTGGGAAGAACAGGGCGACGAATATCTGGTCATGGGCCTGCGTTTGAAGGAGGGCATTTCCCCTGCCCGCTTCATGTCCATTTCCGGGCGCGGCATTTCCGAGCAGCAGATCATGGCCCTCAAGGGCTACGGCTTTCTCGAAACCTTGCCCAATGGCAATTTGCGGGTAACAGAGAAGGGCTTTCCCGTCCTCGACGCCGTGGTGGCCGACCTGGCGGCTTAAATGCCCCCTCATCCGCCCTTCGGGCACCTTCTCCCACGAGGGGAGAAGGGGGCACCGCGCTTGGATGACCACCGGCTTACCCCTCTCCCCTTGTGGGAGAGGGTGGATCGGCCATAGGCCGAGACGGGTGAGGGGTTTCTTAAATCTTCGCCCCGTCCAGCGTGGTCACCCCGCCGGTCCCGATCTGCCTGATCACCAGCGCATAATCGCTGCGGCCATTGGCATTGAAGCGGAACAATCCATCCCGTCCGGCAAAGCCAGAGGGATTGGTCATCAGCGCCGGACTATAGGCTGGGTTGGCCAGCGACAGCGTATTCACATTGGCCAGAATGGTCGCCGTATAGGCGATAGTCGCCATTTGTGGCGGAGCCGAACCGAACTGGCGCTGATAATCGGCGCGAATGGCATTGAGCCCGACCTCGTCCACCGCCGGGAAAATTGCTCCCGTCAAAGCCGGATTGCCGAAAAGCGAGGGATCATTGGCCCAGTCGGCGGAGCCCACCAATTGCACGAATTCCTTGTCGACACCGGTCTGTGCCACCAGCCCGGCAAAGCTTGCGGCACTGGCGCGGTCGGGCAGGAACAGCGCGTCGATCATGCCATTGTCCATCATCGGCTTGGCCTGATTGATAATGCCCTGCGCCTCGGAAATATCGGAGAATGTATAGACGGCGCTGGGCGAAAATCCTGCGGCCACGGCCTGCTGCCGGAAGGCGGTGGCCAGCGCCTCGCCATAAGGCGTTGATGGAAATATCCCCGCCGGACCGCGTCGACCCTGCTCTTTTATATAGGTGAATGCCCGCTTCATTTCGGTATCGGGCAGCACATTGAGCACATAGACGCCCGGCCCGGCGACGCTGCCATTATTGGCAAAGCCGATCAGCGGAATATTGGCCGCGCGCGTCACATTGGCGACGGCGCTGATCTGTTCTGCCGTGACCGGCCCCAACACCAGCTTTGCGCCATCTGCAAGCGCCGCATTGGCTGCATTGACAGCTCCGGCAGCACTCGCGCCGGTGTCGCGCAGGGTAATGTGGATATTCTCCCCGATATTGGGGCTGGCCTCGATAAAGGCGATGGCGAGTTTTGAGGCATTGGCCAAAGCCGTGCCCAATTGCGCGAGCGTTGGATCGCCCGATAGCGGCAGCAGCAGCGCCACAGGCACCGTGCCCCGGCCAAAGCGTTGCGCATTGCCGGACGGCATTGGCGTCATCGGTGTGCCGATCGTGTTGCCCCCGGCGTTGGTATTGCCGCCGCCATCGTCGCCCCAGGGCAGGGTCAGGCTGCGTGAGCCGAGCTGAAATGTGCCGCCCGAACACCCCGCCAGCGTCGCAGTCAGCCCGATCATCATCGAGCGTCGGGTCCAGTTTGGCGCTTTCGCGTCAGTCGTCACGGGATGCGATCCTCAAGGTCCACAGTCTGTTAACAAACTCCCCTCATTTCGTTAATCAAGGATTGAAAAGCGGGGATTGGCGATGAGCATCGAGAGTAAAGACTATTTTATCGCCGGAAATCGCCTGTCTGCACCTCCTCTCGCGCCCGGCCTCTATGTCGTTGCGACCCCGATCGGCAATCTGCGCGACATGACGCTGCGCGCGCTGGAAACCCTCGCCGCCGCCGACCTCATCCTGTGTGAAGACACCCGCACCTCGGCCAAGCTGCTGGATCACTACGGTATCACGGCAAAAAAGCAGGCATTTCATGAACATAACGAGCGCGGCATGGCCGAAAATATCGCGGCTCGCATCGCGTCCGGCAACGCCATAGCGCTGATTTCCGACGCCGGAACGCCGCTCATCTCCGATCCCGGCTTCCCCCTGATTCGTGTGCTGGCCGAACAGAACCTGCCGATCTTTCCCATTCCCGGCGCCTCGGCCCTGTTATCAGCGCTGGTGCTTGCGGGCCTGCCTACCGATGCATTCGCCTTTCACGGTTTTCTGCCCCCCAAAGCCGGTGCCCGCGCTAATGCATTGAAAAAGCATATCGATTCACGTGAAACATTGGTCTTTTACGAAAGCCCGCGCCGTATTGGCGATGCTCTCGCCAGCATGGCGGAAGTGCTGGGCGACCGACAGGCCGTCGTCGCGCTGGAGCTGACCAAGCGTTTCGAGCGCAGCCATCGCGGCAGCCTCTCGGAACTGGCTGCCGAATTTGCCGATGCCGAAACCAAGGGCGAAGCCGTCATCGTGGTGGCCGGAGCCGCAGAACCCAGCGCCCCATCGGCTGAAGATTGGCAGGCTGAATTGCTGCAGGCCATGCAGGATCAACCACTTCGCGCCGCCGTGGACGCTGTCTCTGCCCGCTTCGGTCTCAAGCGCAAGGAGGTCTATGATGCCGCACTCGCGCTCAAAAATGCCGAGTGAACGTCGCCTCGCCGCCGAACGGGCGGGCCATCGCGGCGAAGCCTTGGCGGCCCTTTTCCTGCAGGCAAAATTTTATCGCCTGCGCCAGCAGCGCTTCAAAACCCCGGTCGGAGAAATTGACCTCGTCGTTGAAAAGAACGGCACCATCATCTTTGTCGAGGTCAAGACCCGTGGCCAAAATGCCAATGAAGCCATGGCCTTGGGCGCGATCAATCGTTCCCGCATTACCCGCGCGGCGTCCTATTGGCTTGCCCGTCACCCCGCCGAAAGCGGAAAGGACATCCGCTTCGACGTAATTTTCCTTGCGAAAGGCCGCTGGCCGCGCCATCTCATCAACGCCTTTCCCGCTGTCTGAGAAATCCCATGAGCCTCAAAGTCGCCGTCCAGATGGACCATGTCGCCACCATCAACCCGCTGGGCGATTCCACCTTTGCCATGATGCTGGAAGCGCAGGCGCGGGGGCACGAACTGCTCCATTACACGCCCGATACGCTGTCGCTGTGCGATAATGTCGTCAGCGCGCTGGCGCAGCCGATCACGGTAACCGATGTCGAAAAGGGGCAGCATTTCACTTTGGGTGAAGCCAGCCGGGTCGATCTGTCGAGCCAGGACGTGGTGCTGATGCGCCAGGATCCTCCCTTCGATATGAATTACATCACCCTGACGCACCTGCTTGAGCGCATCCATCCCAAGACGCTGGTGGTCAATCCGCCCGCCGCCGTACGCAATGCGCCTGAGAAAATTCTCGTCACCGAATTCCCGGACCTGATGCCGCCGACGCTGGTGACGCGCGACCGCGCCGAAATCCACGCCTTCCGCAAGGAGCATGGCAACATCATCGTCAAGCCGCTTTATGGCAATGGCGGCGCCGGTGTCTTTTTCATTCAGGAAGGCGACCACAATCTCGTCAGCCTGCTCGAACTGTTCGAACAGAACTACCGCGAGCCCTTTATGGTGCAGCGCTACCTGCCCGATGTCCGCAAGGGCGACAAGCGCATCATCATCATCGATGGCGAGCCGGTCATGGGGCTCAACCGCATTCCCGCCGATGGCGAAGCGCGCTCCAATATGCATGTCGGCGGCCGCCCCGAGCTCTCCCCGCTGACCGAGCGGGAACAGGAAATCTGTGCTGCCATCGGCCCGGCGCTGAGGGAACGCGACATGATTTTCGTCGGGATCGACGTCATCGGCGGCTATCTCACCGAGATCAATGTCACCTCCCCCACCGGCATTCGGGAGATCAAGCGCTTTGGCGGGCCCGATATTGCAGTTCTGATCTGGGACGCGATCGAAAAGCGCCGCGCCTGACACGGGGTTGGCGCGGAGCGACAAATGCCCTAGTCCTTGGCTTTGGGTCCGGGGACGAACATGAACACCTTCCTTGTCGCATTCGCCACTTTGTTTGCAACAGTGGGCGTCGCTGATATCGCCTTCATCTTTGCGGCGCTGACCAAGGATAGCACGCCCACCCAGCGTCGGCTTTTTGCCACGCGCGGCGTGCTGGTCGCGCTGGCGATCCTGTTGTTCTTCGCCGTTCTGGGCAATGCGATTCTCGACGTCTTCGGCATCACCATCCCGGCCCTGCGCACGGCAGGCGGCATTCTGCTGCTTTTGATAGCCATCGACATGGTGTTTGCCCGCCATTCCGGCGGCACCGGGACAACCGACGAAGAAGAGACCGAGGCACGTCAAAGCCACGACATTTCGGTTTTCCCGCTCGCCATGCCGCTCATGGCCGGCCCCGGCGCCATCAGCGCTGTAATCCTGCTGACTACCGGCGCCCAGTCAGACCTCGAATTCTGGCTGGTGCTCGCCGCCATTGTCGTCATTCTGGCACTGTGCTGGCTGACACTGCTCATCGCCATTCCGATCCAGCGCCTGCTCGGTCTGACGGGGCTTTCGGTGGTGTCACGTATTGTCGGCATTCTGCTGGCGGCGCTGGCCGTGCAATTTGTGTTCGACGGCATCAGGGCCAGCGGCCTGCTCGGGGCTTAGGCCTTCCGACAAATTGTCTGTATTAAGCAAGTCTTAACGCTATCATTGACCGCCCGGATGAGGCGGCGCAAACAGGATGTGCCCTCAGGGGGAGGACTCGTCCCATGCGCCTTGCTGCCATCCTGCTGCTACTGACCTTCGCACTCTTTTCTGCCAATGCCTCGGGCAGCAATAGTGCTCACTCGACAAGCCCGGTTCCCTCGGACGCTTCCGCCGCCCGTTGAGACAGGTCCTGCGGATCGAGGCCAACTCCGAAAGCATCGACGCGCCCCTGTGGTGCCTGCATGAGCTGTTCGAGCGTGAAGCCGGGTCCCGAAGCCGGGCTGTCATTGATCATCAGCAGATCGTCGGCGCGCTGCGGCGCCCGGCTGAGCGGCAGCACCGCTCCGGCCACTTCGAGCAGCCGGATTTGGCCTAGGCCTTGATAGGGGGGACGCATCATGGCGACGGCATCTGTCCCCGAAAGCGGGTCGGCAATTGCGACGCTGATCGCCCCGCCCCGGTAAACGCCGCGAATCGCCTGACTGATATAGAAAGCCAGCTTGTCCGATCCGGCATTGGCGAAATGAATGCCATCATCCTTGCGCATCAGCGCATTGAGCCCGTTAACGTCCGGCCCATAGGCAGAATAGCGGCCGTCTTCCCCCACAAAGCGGTCGTAAATGTCCAGAAATTCGGCACCGGCGGAAAAGGCCGCCATTTTGTGAAGGGCGCTGATCTGGCTGATTGCCGCCGAATATTCCGAACGTGACATGGGCGGCAGGCCCAGCCAGATCGCGGGCTTTCCGGCGGCGCGCAATTGACCAAGAAACTGGTTGAGGCGGCCCTGATAGGCTGACACCCAGCCCTCGCTCAGCGCCGGATATGTCTGGCCATTGGCACGGATTTCCTGCCGGTCGTTAATGCCGATGATGATGACGGCAATATCAAAACTGTCAGCGGCGATCTGCCGGGCCAGGGCATTGTTCCAGTCAAAATAGTCATCGCGCACAAAGCCCGATGAACTGACCCCCTGCCCCAGCACGATGAGGTTGGGATCTTCGGCATAGAAACGCTCCAGCGCCCGCGACAGATCGATTGCCAGCGAGTCGCCGAACACGGCCAGTCTGGTTGCGTCAGCGGCTTTGTCTATGGCCGGCTTGGGCGGTGGAAGGCTTGCCACCGGCGCGCTCTGGCGGGGTTGGGTCTGTTGCACCGGCGCTGGCGGCGCAGGTGTTTCCCCGAATAAGAGGTCAAACAGCGTCCTGCGCTTTGGCTCGGCCTGTTGCGCGACCTGCACCCTGTCGCCGACCTGAGCCTGTGCCAGCGCAGGTCCGACCTCGGCAAAGGTCAGAAGGCCGATCAGCAGGAAAAAGACGAGCCGCATCATGACAAGGGTCCAGAAATTCTGTCCGGTCTTTTAGCAGTCCTCTTGGCACAAGGCCACGCTGCTCCCGCGCCCGTTACCGTGTTGCTGCCTCCAGGGCATCGTGGGCGGCGCGGGTGATGAAGCCATCGGCAACCTCACCCCGCATAGCCTGGAATTGCGCATAGGCCGCCTGGGTAATCGGGCCGAGGCGACCATCGACCGCGCCGGTATAGAGCCCAAGTGCTTTAAGCGCCTCCTGGATGGCCTGCCGCTGTTTGAGATCGGGAAAAACCGTATTGCGCGGCCATGGCGCGACGAACGGTCCGCCGCCTTTGAGCCGGTCCGTCAGATGCGCCACCGCCATCGCGTAAGAATCGGAAAAATTATAGCCCTTGAGCACCAGATAATTGCCGGTCATCAGAAATTTTGGACCATTCTTGCCCGTGGGTACGTAAAGAAAGACCTCAAGACCAGTGTCTGCGAATGGCCGCCCTGCGACCCGGGTAACACCGCGTTCGGCGAAAAAGCTGATCGGCCGCAATTGCTCACGGGTGGCGAGCAGATAGTCGAAATCCTGCGGCAATTCGACTTCGAAACCCCAATCCATGCCGGGTTGATAGCCCAGCTTGCGCAGATAGACGGCGCTGGTCGCAAGTGCGTCGGCCAGCGAATTGTGCAGATCGACCCGCCCATCGCCATCCCCATCCGTGCCATGCGCGAGAACATTGGATGGATTGACCTGCAAATGCCCGATTGCCCCCGCCCACGATCCTGATGGGGCAATGCCATTCTGCGCATGAGTGAGTTTCAGCGCCGCGATCAGGTCGGCCTTGTCGTCGACAAAGCGGCTGCGCTGCTGCCAGACTAGCGTCGCCAAAGGCCGCACGATGGGAGCAATCAGCTTCTGATTGCCCAGCACGGCGCCATAATCGGTCTCCATCCCCCAGATCGCGCCGAGCAGATGGGGATCGACCCCATAATGCTGGCCGACCGCAGAGAACAGATCGGCATTGCGCGCCATGGCGCTCTTGCCGCGCTCGATCCGCCCCGCATTGATGCGCGTATCGAGATAATCCCAGATCGGTGTGGTAAATTCGGGCTGGCTTTCAACCAGATTGGGCACCCGTGGGTCAGGGCTCATGCCGGCGGTCATGGTGTCGTAGAACGCCCCATCGACGCCCGCTGCAATCGCTTCGCTGCGAAACCCGCTCAGAAAGTCAGAAAAGCTGTCCACCGGCTGGGCCAGGACCGGATTGGCCAAAACCAGCCAGATCATCGCCGCGAGCCGTCTGGACATGATGTGCCTCACCTGTTGCGGGTCAGCAGATGTCGTTCCCAGGCATAGGCGGTTTCGACAATCTCGGTGAGATCGTCATGTTCGGGCACCCAGCCGAGCAGTTTGCGGACCTTTTCGCCGGTGGCGGTGATGGAGGCAGGATCACCGGCGCGGCGTGGCGCTTCATCGGCGCGCAGGTCAATGCCGGAGACCTGGCGCACGGTGTCGACCACCTCGCGCACCGAATAGCCGCGTCCATAGGCACAATTGAGTGTGGTGCTGTCCCCACCCCGGCGCAAATGCCTGAGCAGCAGGGCGTGGGCGGCGATCAGGTCGGTGACATGGATATAGTCGCGGATACAGGTGCCATCGGGCGTTTCATAATCGGTGCCGAAAATATTCATCTTCTCGCGCTGGCCGAGAGCGGTCTGGCAGGCAACCTTGATGAGATGGGTGGCCTCAGGCGTCGACTGCCCCGAGCGCTTCCCCGGATCGGCGCCCGCGACATTGAAATAGCGCAGCACGCCATAAGTCATCGGATGGGCCGCCGCGACATCGGCCAGCATCCATTCGGTCATCAGTTTGGAGCGCCCGTAGGGCGACATCGGATTAAGCGGGCTATCCTCGACCACGGGCGCCAGCCCGGTCATGCCATAGACCGCTGCGGTGGACGAAAAAATGAAATGCTTGACCCCGCCCTTGACCGCCGCCTCGATCAGATTGCGCGAGGTGGTGGTGTTGTTGGCGTAATATTTGAGCGGATTGGTGACCGATTCCGGCACGACGATCGAACCGGCGAAATGCACGATTTCGGTAATACGGTGCTTGTCGATCAGGCGCAGCACCAGATCGATATCGCCAGCATTACCCGGCTCAAACTTTGCGCGCCCGTCGATGGCCCAGTCAAAGCCGGTCACCAGATTGTCGAGGACGACGACATCTTCGCCGCTATCGGCCAGATTGAGCACCATATGACTGCCGATATAGCCGGCCCCGCCGGTCACCAGAATGGTCATGCTTTCGGTCTCCACGCGAGAAATGCTGTTTGAGCGCAAGGATATGGCCCAGACATTGATTTAGCTTTACGTCGCAAACAGGTCCACAAGCGAGAAATTCACGTGTTCCGACAGGGAGTTTTGACACGCGCTTTCTGCCGCCACTAAGTCCGATCTCATGGAAAATCGCTGGGCCTAGCGCTTGATCGTAACGCCAAGGCTGACGCTATGGCTGTCGCTCTCGCCATTTGCGCTGTTGTCCCGACGGCTGTAGCCATAGTCCGCGGAGAGGGCCGTGTGCGCGTTAAGGGCATAATCGGCGCCGGCGCCCAATCCGCTCCGCCGCTCGGTTTCTCCCGTCCCTTCGAGAACCGAAAGTCCCCAATCCGCCGACGCGCGAAGCCGCAGCCACGCATTGACGTCATAGGCGAGATCGGCCGAGGCGAGATGGGACACGCGTGCGGAGCCCGCACTATCGGCTCCGGTCGGTTCCACACTGGTCGACAGCGATGCCGTCAGGCTGATTGTCTCGTCCGGCGAATAGGTGAGGCTGGCGTCATAAAGGCGGGTGGTAATGTCGCTCAAGCCCGCATCGTCGAAATTATGGTGACCGATACCGATGGAAGCGCTGGCCGACCAGACCCCATTCCAGCTCCCCGCAATGCCACCGCGCAATGCCGTGCTGGTCGCGTCGTTCTTCATGCCGCTGGCCCCGGCCGCGTCGAACACATCGCGCCCAAGTGAGGCTTCGGTAAACACTTCAAGGATCGGCGTTATCTGCAATCCGGCGCGCAGGCTGGTATCGGCCTGCCAGACATTCTGGCTGGAATTGTCGGTCCAGCCCGTGTCCGAGCGCAGCGTCTCGCCATAAATCGTACGCTCGATATTGCCGGTAAGACCCAGATTGATCTTGCCGAAGGAGCGCTCGATGCCTAGCCCCGCCGATCCTGTCAGGGCTGGCGGCGGTCTCAGAATGCCGGGCGACAGGTCCGGTGTCGACGGCAGCGGCTGGCTCAGCGCCAGAGCTGCATTACCGGTCAGTCGCGTTGTGCTGTCGAGCGCACTATTGGCGGAAACGCCCAGCCGCAAACCCGTCACACCCAGCGCGCCATCGTCGTTCCACGTGCGGGCGATTTCGGCATTGCCGTCCAGTGTGAGGTCAACGCTCCGCCCATCGTGAACAGCGCTGAATGCCGGATTGAGCGTGGTAAGAAAAGAGCCGCCGTCCGTGCTGCTGCTGGTATAGGACCCTTTGAGGCCCAGCGACCAGTCGACATGAAACGGCAGATGGGTCGGCTCTTCAGCGCCCTCGGAGAGCGGCGCGGCAGGATAGAGCCCGGGTTGCAGCCTGTCTTCGCTCAGCTTGAGGCTGTCGGGTTCGACTACCTGCGCCATGGCTATGCTGCCGGGGGCAAGCCCGGAAGCCAGTACGAGCAGCAATGTCCAGTTCCGAAAGGCCAATGCCTGGCTCCGCCACACATCCCGGCGGATTTAAGGATCACACCGGCCAAAACCCCCTTGGGGGACAGGCCTTTAATCCTTTCAGCTTATGGTTAATGAAAGTTTTCCGGGAATGGTTTTAGATCGCTTCAACGCGCAAAACCGCCCCATCTGCGCCGACGATGCGGATACGTTGCCCGGCTGGCAGGTCGGGGCCCGTAATGCGCCAGATGGTATCGCCCAGCGATAAGCGGCCGAAGCCGTCGCTGATCGGGGTTTCCAGTTCCGCCTCATGTCCGATGAAGTGATCGGTGCGGCGATTGAGTTCGGGCTCCGCTTTTGCAGCGCGCCGCCTGCGGGAGAACCGCACCCACAAGACAATGCTGACCAGCGAGAAAATCCCGAAAATCAGCCATTGCACCGCCCATGGGAGCGGCTGGAACAGGGTGAGCAGCCCGGTCAGGATGCCGCCAATGCCCAGCCAGACAAGGAAGCCACCGGGCACGACAAGTTCGAGCCCCAGCAGGATCAAACCGGCGATGATCCAGCTCCAGGGGCCGTTTTCGGTCAGAAAGCCGATGACTTCCATAAGCTATACCCTCAGGTCCGCTCAGTGCCGCCAGCGCTTGGCGGGCGGCTGCTCGCGCGTGGGGAGCGCGCTGGCTGATCGCCTCCAAAAGCTTCGCGCGCGATTTCGGCAATGCCGCCAATGGCGCCAATAACGCTGGAGGCCTCCACCGGCAGCATCAGCAATTTCTGGTTCGGCGATGTGGCAATGCCTTCCAGCGCCTTGATGTAATTATTGGCGACGAAATAGTTGATGGCCTGCACATCGCCCGAGGCAATGGCATTGGACACCAGTTCGGTGGCTTTTGCTTCGGCTTCCGCGGCGCGTTCGCGCGCTTCGGCATCGCGGAAGGCGGCTTCCTTGCGGCCTTCGGCTTCCAGAACCTGCGCCTGCTTTTCGCCTTCTGCCTTGAGGATGGCGGCCTGACGACGGCCCTCTGCTTCCAGAATGGTGGCGCGCTTTTCACGCTCCGCCTTCATCTGACGGCCCATCGATTCCACCAGATCCTTGGGTGGGTCGATGTCCTTGATTTCGATACGGGTAATCTTGACGCCCCAGGGCGCCACAGCCGTATCGACCACGCGCAGCACGCGATCATTGATCTCGTCGCGGTGGCTGAGCAATTCATCGAGATCCATCGAGCCCATGACCGAGCGGATATTGGTCATGGTGAGATTGAGGATGGCGTTTTCCAGATTGGTCACTTCATAGGCGGCCGATGCCGCATCGAGGATCTGGTAGAAGGTCACGCCATTGGCCGTGACGGTCGCATTGTCGCGGGTGATGACTTCCTGGTGGGGAACGTCGAGCACCTGCTCCATGACGTTGATCTTCTTGCCGATCACATCGATGAACGGCACGATCAGGTTGAGGCCCGGCTTCAGCGTGCGGGTATATTTGCCGAAGCGCTCGACGGTGAAATTATAGCCCTGCGGCACGGTCTTGGCCCCGGCAAACAGCACCAGAACGAGCAAAATGCCCAGCCCGATCAGGACCACGCTCAACCCATCAAGTCCGAATTCGCTGAAAATATTCATGGCCATTCCTTACCCATCTCGCCGGCGCACTTTATCGTGCGGCGCGGCGCGATGCATACCCGTTTTCGGGGGCAAGGAAAATGTCCCGTCTATTTTGCTGCCGTGCAGCGCCCGGTCTGCTGCAAGGCGGCGATGGCGCGGGGGTCGCATCCGGTCCACAGGAAGGTCAGCCAGTCCTGCTGATTGCCGTAGAAGACGTTACGATCCACTTCGCCCTTCACCCCCGGCACCACCCCGGTCTGGGTATATTGCCAGAAGGTCCATGGGCGATTCTTGTAGCGCTCATGCGGCTCGGCGGCGGTTGAGCGTAGCCAGAACGTATTGGGCAGATATTCGCCTTCCAGAATATCGCGGTGGAAGTTCATATCGGTATAGATGATCGGCAATTTGCCGGTATGACGCTCCATAGCATCCAGCATGACGCGGATTTTCTCCATGGCGTCGGCCTTGCTCGGCTTCACCTTGCAGCTTGAATGATTGTTCCATTCGAGATCGAGCACCGGTGGCAGGGCGCTCGGATCGTTTGGCACCTGGCTGATAAACCACGCCGCCTGCTCGGCCGCTGTCGAACACCAGGTCATGAAGTGATAGGCGCCATGTGGCATGCCGGCATTGCGGGCGCGCACCCAGTTTCGCTGGAAGTCGGGGTCGATGTAATCCTTGCCTTCGGTGGCCTTCATGAAGACGAAATGGATGCCGGCCGCGCGGGCCTTGTCGAAATCCACATTCTCCTGGTAGCGCGCCACATCGATGCCCTGAATAGGCATGGCCCGCGCCCGATCCACCCCCGCATGCGGGCGATTGTCGCCCGGTATGGCCCCGTAAAGCCCGCCTGTGGTGGCGCAGGCAGCCAGTGCAACGGCTACGATGCCGACAAGAGCGCCTCGGGCGAAAGCAGAAAACGTGAGGGTCATCGGGGCGATGGCCATGGGCAAAAACACTCAATACGCAAAACAAAACTGGGTTTTATTCAACATGTCCCGGTTAACGGAGGTTTAGGTTAACTCTTGTGGTGATCGCTATAGTTAACGCGCCGTAATTCGTTCGCCATACGTTCTTGTGAGCGGGAAATAGTTCTGTTACCGTCGCTCGAAAATGGGGGCTAGGGCGGCAATGGTCACCCGGGTTGCGACAGTAGCGTTTCAGGGCATAGAGGCGGTGCCCGTTGACGTGCAGGTGCAGATTGCGCCGGGTATACCGGCCTTCGTGCTCGTCGGCCTGCCGGACAAGGCGGTCCGCGAAAGTGGCGAGCGCGTTCGCGCTGCCCTCACGGCCTCCGGGCTCGGCCTGCCGCCCAAACGGATCACCATCAATCTTGCCCCTGCCGATCTGCCCAAGGAAGGCAGTCATTACGACTTGCCCATTGCCTTGGCGCTTATGGCGGCTCTGGGTGCCATCCCGCAGGATGGGCTGGATGGTTTTCTGGCCTTGGGTGAATTGGGGCTCGATGGTCGCCTCGCCCATGTTGGCGGCGTCCTGCCTGCCGCTATCGCGGCCCAGGCGCAGGGGCGTGGCATTATCTGTGCTGCTGAATCAGGGCCTGAAGCGGCATGGGCCAGCGAAGATATTGATATCGTCGCCGCCGGAACGCTCCTGGCGCTGGTCAATCACCTGACAGGTCATCAACTGCAGGCCCGTCCCCGCCCCGGTCGTCGACTGGATGGACCCGCAGATATGCCGGACCTGGCCGATGTGCGCGGTCAGGCTGTCGCGCGTCGTGCGTTGGAAGTGGCGGCGTCTGGTGGGCATAATATGTTGATGATCGGGCCTCCGGGCGCTGGCAAGTCCATGCTGGCGGCGCGGCTGCCGTCTATTCTGCCGCCGCTCGAGCCAAGAGAATTGCTCGATGTCTCGATGATCCAGTCGGTCGCTGGCGAACTGGCCGGTGGCGCCCTGTCCGATCGCCGTCCCTTCCGGGCGCCGCATCATTCCGCCTCCATGGCGGCGTTGGTCGGTGGCGGGCTCAAGGTGCGGCCTGGGGAAGTCAGCCTGGCGCATAATGGCGTGCTGTTCCTCGACGAATTGCCCGAATTCTCCCCCAGCGTACTCGACAGTTTGCGCCAACCGCTGGAAAGCGGAGAAACGGTGATCGCCCGGGCTAATGCCCGTGTCTCCTATCCCAGCCGCGTTCAACTGATCGCCGCCATGAATCCATGCAAATGCGGCATGGCGGGCACGTCAGGTCATGTCTGCAAACGGGGCGCAGCCTGTGTCAGCGATTATCAGAGCCGGATATCGGGCCCATTCCTCGATCGCATCGATATTCGTGTCGATCTGCCCGCTGTGTCCGCCTCCGACATGATCGCGCCCTCAGCGCCTGCGGAAACCTCCGCCGCCGTCGCGCGGCGTGTTTCGGCGGCGCGTCAGGTTCAGATTCAGCGCTTCACCGATGCGGGCCATCCCCATGTCACCACCAATGCCATGGCTAGTTCCGCGCTGATCGAAAAACTGGTAGAGCCGGATCGTGAGAGCCAGGCCTTGCTGTTGCAGGCAGCCGAGCGCTTCAATCTCTCGGCGCGTGCCTATCATCGCGTGCTCAAGGTCGCGCGGACCCTTGCCGATCTGGCCGGGGTCGACAAGGTCGCGCGACCCCATATTGCGGAAGCCCTGAGTTACCGCCTAAATTTCAGTGCATCCTGACAGGGAAGAGCCTCAATGAAGCACCGTATCTCGGCCGGAGTGCTGGCCGTGCGGGACAATCGCATTCTTCTCGTGCGCCATTTCAGGCCCGACATTCACGATTTCTGGGCCGGACCGGGCGGGGGTGTGGAAGGCAATGAACAATTACACGAGGCTGCCGAGCGCGAAGCCTTCGAGGAAACCGGTTTGCGCGTGCGGGCCCACACGCTGGCCTATATCGATGAATTGATCGACGACAGCGGTCGCATGGTCAAATTCTGGTTTCTCGCCGATTATCTCTCCGGTGAAATCGACGTTTTGGCCAATCCGGCAGAGGGCGAAGCGATCAGCGAGGCGGACTGGTTTGCACACGATGCTTTACCGACCGAACATGTTTTTCCCGAAATTCTGCGAGACCGGTTCTGGCACGATCTCACGACGGGCTTCCCCGCGCCGTTCAAGCTGCCGCTGCGTCAGTCGATATTCTAGCCATTGCGCTCAGCGCTCCTTAATCGCCTCGATCTATAATGAGGCGGTGAGATGGGAAGAGATCATGCTGTCGGGCCAGCTGGTACAATGGAATGATGAGCGCGGTTTCGGGTTCATCGCTGCCAGCGATGGCAAGCGTTACTTTGTCCATATTTCCCACATTCGCCGCATCGCAGACCGGCCGCGGATGGGTGATTTCGTCGCCTTCGCGCCCGACATCGGCAAGGATGGGCGTCCGTCTGCACGAAACGTGTCGATCCGCGGCGCTAAATTGCGGGGAAGCCGGTTAGTTCAGCAGAACAGCCCGTCGGTCAATAGCAGCCCGTACGGTTGGCGCCTGCCCCTGGCTTTGTTGATGATCGTACTAATTATTATCGGTACTGCGCTGGGTCATCTGCCGTTCGAGATTGCCATGGCATATGGCGTCATGGGCGTGCTCTCGCTCTGGCTTTACCGCTCGGACAAGGTATTTGCCGAAATGCAGCATTGGCGGATCAGCGAGTTCACCCTCCTCGGCATCGATCTCTGCTTTGGGGTCGTGGGCGGCCTTATCGGTCAGGCCTTGTTCCGGCATAAGACGCGCAAAGCAAGCTATATCGCTAGCGTGGTTCTCATCGCGCTCGTTCATCTGCTTTGGCTGGGCGGATTTGCGTTCGGCCTCATCCGTCCGGAAGACCTCGCCGATGTGGGAAAAGCAATCATCGCCACCTTTGTATGAAGCTACCGCAAAACGCTGGGCCTAAAAAGTTTCACGTGAATCCGCGCCGGAACGGATGCCCCGGCGCGGCTCAGGTCAATGGAATTGCGCTGTTTCCGTCGATTCCGCCATTGCTGTCGTGGCGCTCTGGCCCTCGCTGACCGTCAATGAAACAGCATCGAAATAGCTGGTGCCCACTTCGCGCTGGTGTCGCACTGCCGAGAAGCCATGGGGTTCGGCAGCAAACTCGGCCTGTTGCAGCTTTGAATAGCCTGCCATCCCGTTGTCCTTGTAGCTGCGCGCCAGCTCGAACGTGGTGAGGCTGAGATTGTGGAAGCCCGCCAGGGTGATGAACTGATATTTGTAGCCCATGGCCCCCAGCTCGCGCTGAAACTGCGCCATGGCCGTCTCATCCATATGCTTGGCCCAGTTGAAGCTGGGCGAGCAATTATAGGCCAGCATCTGCTCGGGATATTGCTTGCGGATCGCCTCGGCAAATTTGCGCGCTTCATTGAGGTCGGGCGTCGAGGTTTCACACCAGATGAGGTCGGCATAGGGCGCATAGGCCAGACCACGGGCGATGGCGCAGTCAATACCGCCCTTGAGCCGGTAAAATCCTTCAGCCGTACGTTCCCCGGTAACGAAGGGCTTGTCGTAATCGTCAATATCGGAGGTGATGAGCCGTGCCGCTTCCGCGTCGGTGCGTGCCATGATCAGCGTCGGCACCCCCATGACATCGGCGGCGAGGCGTGCCGCGTTTAGGGTGCGGACAAACTGGCTCGTCGGCACCAGAACCTTGCCGCCGAGATGGCCGCATTTCTTTTCGGATGCGAGCTGATCTTCAAAATGCACGGCGGCGGCACCGGCCTCGATCATGGCCTTCATCAGTTCGAACACATTGAGGGCCCCGCCAAAGCCGGCTTCGGCGTCGGCAATAATGGGGACGAAAAAGTCGAGATCGGTCGTGGCAATGCCGTCGGCCTTTTCCATGGTCTGGATCTGGTCGGCGCGTTGCAGCGACTTATTGATGCGCTTGACCACGGCGGGGACGCTATCGACCGGATAAAGCGACTGGTCGGGATACATATTGCCGGACGAATTCGCGTCGGCAGCCACCTGCCATCCAGAGAGGTAAATTGCCTTGAGGCCAGCCTTGACCTGCTGCACCGCCTGGTTGCCGGTAAAGGTGCCCAGAGTGGGCACAAAATCCTCGTTTTGCAGCAGCTTCCAGAGCTTTTCCGAGCCATTTTCCGCGAGGGAATGTTGAATGGGAAGGGAGCCGGCAAGGCGGCGCACATCGGCGGGCGCATAGGTGCGGGAAATATTCTTCCAGCGGTCCGGCGCATAATCGGGTGCCGGGAAGCGTTCGGGTTTGTCGAGCATGTCATTCTCCTCATCTGGACATGGCTGGGCCATCCGACAAAAGGCGGTCGGCATGGATGATTCACGTGAAACGAAGGATCGAGGCCGGATCGGCGACTTATGGTGTCGGCGCTAAAGCGCGACTTTTCGGCTGAATGTGGCGGCGATCATGCCGGCCCCGGAAAATAGTTCCTGCGCATCTTCGCCACCGACCAATGTGAACTGATGCCGCCCGATACGGCCTGCAATGGCGTAGCCGAGCACGTCGAGACCGCGCGCCTTGAACTGGGCCATGGCCTCATTGGCGGTGGGGGCGATGATGGTGATGTATTCGTCGCGCTGTTCGCTATTGGGGGACATCAGACTTTCTCCTCGTCTATGTCTGTAAAGATTTGACAAAGTCGCAGAAGATGCAAGAAATAAGCGCAAACGGGCTGGTAAAGCTGTAAATCGACTGTCAATCCGGGTTGATCAATCAGTAAATCCTGTAAAGCCTGGGAGGGGAATATGACCGAGTCGAATGACGCCCAGATCGGCGGCCGCATCAAGCGTCTGCGCCGTCAGCGCAATCTCAATCAGGCCGATCTCGCCCAAGCCTTGGGCATTTCCCCGAGCTATCTCAATCTGCTTGAGCACAATCGCCGCAAGGTCACCGTCCCATTGCTGTTTTCCATTGCCGGATATTTCGGGGTCGAGCCCGGTGAGCTGGTCGATGGTGACGAGGGGCGCCTGCTCGGCGACCTTATGGAAGCTTTTGGTGATGATATCTTCGCCGATAGTGACGTCACCAATCTCGAAATCCGCGATCTGGCCCATGCCAATCCCGCAGCCGCCCGGGCCGTCCTCAAACTCTACGATCATTATCGCCTGTTGACCGCGAACGGCTCGGCGCCACGTCCGGGCAGCGATAATGAGCCGTTTCACCTCGCCACCGACGCCATTTCCGATTTCCTCCAGACCAATTCCAACTATTTTGCCGCGCTTGAGGATAATGCCGAACGCGTGCGCGGGGATATCGACAATTCCGGCGACAGTTTTGAAGCAGGCCTGCGCACCTATCTCTTCAATGTTTTCGGCCTCGAAACGCGTCTGGCCTCCCTGCCCCATGGCATTGCCCGTCGCCTCGATCCGGCGCGGCGTCAGATTCTGATCTCCGATCTATTGCCCGCTGAAACGGCAAATTTCCTGTTGGCACAACAGGTTGGGCAAATGGCTGCCGCTGCCGATATAGAGGTCATCGTCCTCGCCTCCGATCTGCCGGAGGGCGATGCCCCGGCTTTGGCGCGCAATGTATTGTCCGCCTATTTCGCCGCGGCGCTGATCATGCCCTATATGGAGTTCCTCAAGGCCTGCCGGGATTTCCGCTATGATATCGAGCGGATCGGCCGCCGGTTCGGGGCCAGCTTCGAGCAGGTCTGCCATCGGATGACGACCCTGCAACGTAAGGGGGCTGCGGGCATTCCGCTGCATCTGGTGCGCACCGACATTGCCGGCAATATTTCCAAACGCTTCTCGCTGTCGGGCATTCACATCCCGCGTCACTCGGGCGCCTGCCCGCGCTGGAATGTTTATGCGGCCTTTCTCAGCCCCGAACGGATCAATATTCAGGTCAGCCAAATGCCTGACGGGCAACGCTATTTCTGCATTGCGCGCACCATCACCAAGGGCGATTACCGCCACAATGCGCCACGCCGTTATCTCTCGATCGGGCTGGGCTGCGCCATTCATCACGCCAAGGAAATGATCTATTCTGATGGCATCGATCTGGGCAGCGAGCAGCAGGTCGTGCCCATTGGCGTGGGGTGCCGGATTTGTCCGCGCATGGAATGCGGGCAGCGGGCGCATCCGCCGGCAGATCATCGCTTCCGGCTGGACGAGAATACCAGGCCGGAAAGCCTTTATGCGCGAATGGCTTAGCCCTCGCTGTTCTCGTTATGGCGCCGGTCATGCACCCAGGATGCACGCCATTCGCGTTCGAGAGTGGCGCGGCGCTTGCCATAGCGTTCCTCGAGAATGGTGAGGCAGACAATGCGGTCGGTGCGGAAGCTGCGGAAGTCGCCCCGCAACAGGCACCAGGCCGCAATCGTTTGTTTTCCTTCATAAAAAGCCAGGCCCACCGGCCAGATCGTGCGGCTGGTAGGGCGGCTTTCGACATCCTCATATTCGATGCGTACGGCCTTTTCCTGCCGCATGGCGAGGCGGATGTCGCCAAGCACCGGGATGGGCTTGCGCTGTCCCCAGATGGCGACTGGCCACAGTGCTGTGTCACTGATCCGGTCGCGCAAATCCTCGGGCGAGGCGGTGGCGATCTTGGCCAGAGCATTGCGCGCGGCGGCCCCCAGCCCATCGTCCGGCTGGGTCTCGACCCAGCGTGCGCCAAGCACCAATGCTTCCAGCTCCTCCGGGCTAAACATCAGTGGCGGCAGGAAAAATCCGGGCTTCAGCATATAGCCGACCCCCGCCTCGCCATCGATGGGCGCGCCCAGCCCGATAAGGGTCTGGATGTCGCGGTACAGCGTGCGGACCGAGACATTCTGCTCCTCGGCCAGAGCCGCCGCCGTGATCGGACGGCGGTGGCGGCGCAGGGCATCCATGATCGAAAAGAGGCGCTCGGTCTTGTCCATAAGAATGCCTCCATCGGCACCCTCCGCTGTTTCGCTTCGGGTGAACATCGGGCCTGTCTTTGACGAAATACGTCAGCAGACTGTGAGCATTGACCTTAGCATGCAGTGGCCAGACGCTAACAGACTGCTAGCGTTGAGCGTCACGCGATCTCGAACTCGCACCAATGGCTGTAAGGCCGGTCGGGCGAATGGATGACATTGGGGAAATGCGGATTGTGCACGGCATCGGCCGGGCTCTGGTCTTCAAGGCAGAAGCCGGAATGCTTGCCGTAGGTTTTGCCATTAAGACCCGGCACCGGCACATCGGTCCAGACGCCATTATAGACCTGGACGCCGGGACGGTCGCTCCAGAGTTTAAGCGTCAGGTCGCCATCCGGGGATAGAACCGTTGCGATGGGGTCAGCATGCTTGCGACCGGTATCGAGCAACATGCCGATGTCGTAATCGACCGGCGCGCCATTGGCGTCGCGCATGGTGCGGGCCTGCCGCAGATCATAGATGGTGCCGCGCGAGGGCAGGATGGCACCGGTGGGCGCCAGATCGGCACCAAGCTCGGTATAGGCGCTCGAATTGACCTGAATTTTGTGGTCGAGCACAGTGTCCGTGGTGCCGAGATTGAAATATTGGTGCTGGACGAGGCTGATCGGGGTGGCACGGTCGGTCGTCGCCGTCAGCTCGAGCCGCAACCGCTTGCCGCTCAGCGTATAGGTCGCGGCAAAATTGACATTGCCGGGATAGCCCATAGCCCCATCGGGCGAGAAATGGGTGAAACGGACGGCATTATTGGCGCTGTCGGCCTGCCCGTTCCAGACCTGCCGCCCCAACCCTTCTTCGCCGCCATGCAATTGCAGGTTCCCGGCATTGGCAGGCAGCTTATAGGTGACGCCATCGATCTCGAAGCTGGCATCCTTGATGCGATTGGCGACGCGGCCAGCCAGTGAGCCGAAATGCGGGCTATGGGCGGGATAGGCGTCAAATTGCTCAAAGCCCAGCACCACCGAGCGCTCTCCACCCGCCACCGGCACGCGCCAGTCGCGCACGGCAACGCCATAGGAGATGATGTCGACCGAAACGCCCTCGTCGCTGGTCAGTCGGAACTGATCGACGCGGCTGCCGCGAAAATCGCCGAAGGTTGAAACCGTGACCGCCATTTGCCTCTCCCAGAAATCTTTGGCGGGGAGGTCTAGCGCCATTGGCAATGCGCTGCAACGCTGCACTTGACCTTTTCGTGATGGGCAACAAGTGTGGAATCATGAGGCAGAGGATACGGCTTGAGCGAAGACAGTATGAAGCGGCGGGCGACGGTGCATGATGTTGCCCGCGAGGCAGGCGTGTCGCTGGCCACGGTGGACCGGGTGCTTAATGGCCGCGCCGGGGTGCGCGCGGCCACTGCCGAAAAGGTCGAGGCGGCCATCAAAAGTCTCGGTTTCTCGCGCGATCTCAACGCTTCGCTCATGGCGCGCGCCCGCGACCTGAGCGTCGTATTCTTCATTCCCGATGGCTCCAATGAATTCATGGATAGCCTCGCCGATGCGGTGACCCGCCGCTTCGGTCTGGCTTTGGCCGATCGCATTCATCTTGAAACCCGCCGCATCAAGCCGCTGGATTCGGCTGGCCTCGCCCGCTCGCTCGATAGTCTCGATGCGCGCAATTGCGATTGCGCGGTGATCGTTACCAGCGAGGAGCCCGAGGTGATCGCGGCGGTGGATGCGGCCCATCGGCGCGGCATTGCGGTGATGACGCTGGTGTCCGACCTGCCCAATTCGGCGCGCCGCAATTTCATCGGCATCGACAATGTTGCGGCGGGCCGCACGGCCGCGTCGCTGCTGGGCCGCTTCCTGCCCCAGGGCGGCAAGGTGGCCATTGTGGCGGGCTCGCTGCATCTGCGCGACCATGCGGAGCGACTGGACGGTTTCATTGCCGCGCTCAAAGCCGAATTTCCGGCGCTCTCGATCATTGGCCCGTTGGAAGGCCATGACGAGCGCAGCGAAACCGCATCCATCGTCAAAACACTGCTGGCCGAGCATCCCGATCTGGCCGGGCTCTATAATCTGGGTGCAGGCAATGCCGGGCTGGTCGAAGCGCTCGAAGCGTCGGGAAAATCCGGCAAGCTGCGCGTCATCGCCCATGAACTGACCGCGCCGACCCGCGCCGGGTTGATCGGCGGGGCCATCGACGTGGTGCTGGACCAAAACCCGGATGGCGAAATCCGCGAAGCCATTGCAGCAGCGCGGGCACTGGCGCTGGGCACATCAGGCAGCGCGGCGACCGATCCCATCGAAATCGGGATTTTTCTGCGGGATAATCTGCGGTGAGATGCGTCTTCCCTTCGCCCCCTGCGGAAGAAGGTGCCCGAAGGGCGGATGAGGGGTGTTTTTCGCGGACTCAACGCCTGTGGCTACAAACCCCTCACCCGTCTCGCGCTGCGCGCAATCCACCCTCTCCCGCGAGGGGAGAGGGGAAGACCGGGTGTGTGACGCGTTCGTGCCATTCGAGCTTAGCTCTCATGGCCTTCTCGCTTAAAATCTCCCCACTGGGGAGATTTTGCCCTTTGGGCGCAGCTCTAAGTTGAAATAGTCATTTTCCTGCGCAACAATCTGCGATAAGGAACGCGCCATCCAAACAGAGGCGCTGCCCCGGAATCGGGGCGAGGGAGGAGTAAGAGATGTTTCTGCCGCAGCCAAATGAGGTACGTGCCTCATGACCTTTCTCGGCATTGATATTGGGACATCCGGCGTCAAGGCGCTGCTGATCGATGAAAATGGCAAGGCGCTGGGCGAGGCCTCGGCACAAGCCGTCGAGCCGGTCCGCCCGCATCCCGGCTGGTCGGAACAGAATCCGACCGATTGGTGGACGGCAACGCTGGGCGCCATCGACAAGCTCAAGCAGAGCCATCCGCCCGAACTCGCGGCGGTCAAGGGCATTGGCCTTTCCGGCCATATGCACGGCGCGACCCTGCTGGGTGAGAACGACGCCATTCTGTGCCCTGCCATCCTCTGGAACGATGGCCGTTCCGCCGCTGAATGCGGCGAGATGGAAGCCGCCCTTCCCAATCTGCGCGATCTGGCGGGCAATATCGCCATGCCCGGTTTCACCGCGCCAAAAATTGCCTGGGTCAGAAAGCACGAGCCGGACATCTACAGCCAGATCAGGAAAGTGCTGCTGCCCAAGGCCTATGTGCGGCTGCTGCTGACCGGCGAGCATGTCGAAGACATGTCCGATGCCGCCGGCACGCTTTGGCTCGACGTCAAGAAGCGCGACTGGTCGGACGAGCTGCTCGGCGTCACCGGGCTCTCCCGCGATCACATGCCATCGCTGGTGGAAGGCTCCGCCGTTTCGGCCCAGCTCAAACCCGAATTTGTCTCCCGCTGGGGCATGTCCGGCCCGGTCGTTGTCGCTGGCGGCGCTGGCGACAATGCCGCCGCCGCCTGCGGCATCGGTGCGATCCGGCCCGGCGAAGGTTTTGTGTCGCTGGGCACGTCCGGCGTGCTCTTCGTCTCCAACGAAAAATTCAGCCCCAATACCGAGGGTGCGGTTCACGCCTTCTGCCACGCCATTCCCGACACCTGGCACCAGATGGGCGTCATTCTCTCGGCGACCGACTCGCTCAACTGGCTCAGCCGCATTACCGGCAAGAAACAGGCCGAGCTGTCCGGCGAGGCCGAAGCCCAGTTCAAGGGGCCGGGTGAAGCCATCTTCCTGCCCTATCTCTCGGGCGAGCGTACCCCGCATAACAATGCCAATGCGCGCGGATCTTTCATTGGCCTTAGCCAGTCGACTGACAGCGCCCAGATGGCGCAGGCGGTGATGGAAGGCGTCACTTTCGCCATGCGCGATTGCCAGCGTGTGCTGGCCGATGCCGGCACCTCGATCAATCGCCTGCTGGCGGTGGGTGGCGGGTCCAAGTCTGCACTCTGGCTCAAAATGCTGGCCACCAATCTCGACATGGAAATCGCCCTCCCCGAGGACGGCGATTTCGGTGGTGCGCTCGGCGCAGCCCGGCTCGGCCTTTGCGCCGCGACCGGCGCCAACCCGGCCGAAATCATGTCCATGCCGCCGATCAAGACCACCATTGCGCCCGACAAGACCCTGTCGGCCGCCTATTCCGACCAATATGCGCGCTATCGCGCTCTTTACCCTGCCATCGAGGAGGCACGTTCGTGAGTGATTTTTTCAAAGGCCTGAACCAGGTCAAGTATGAAGGCCCGCAGAGCAAGAACCCGCTGGCCTATCGCCATTACAACAAGGACGAAGTGATCGCCGGCAAGCGGATGGAAGACCATATCCGTCCCGCCATCGCCTATTGGCACACCTTCGCCCAGGAAGGCGGCGATCCGTTCGGCGGTCGTACTTTCGATCGTCCGTGGTTCGACAAGGGCCTTGAAGGCGCCAAGCTCAAGGCCGAAGTGGCCTTTGAATTCTTCAACCTGATCGACGTGCCCTTCTACGCCTTCCACGATGTGGACGTGGCTCCCGAAGGCGCGACGCTCGAAGAGAGCAACAAGAACCTGCGCGTCATCGGCGACATTCTTGCCCAGAAGATGCAGGAGACCGGCAAGAAGCTGCTTTGGGGCACGGCTAACCTCTTCTCCAATCGCCGCTATATGGCCGGTGCCGCCACCAATCCCGATCCGGAAGTCTTTGCCTATGCTGCGGGTCAGGTGAAGGCCGTGCTCGAGCTGACCAATGAGCTGGGCGGCGAGAATTATGTGCTCTGGGGCGGCCGTGAAGGCTACGAAACCCTGCTCAACACCAAGATCGGCCAGGAACAGGACCAGATGGCCCGCTTCCTGACGCTGGTGATCGAGCATGCCGAAAAGATCGGCTTCAAGGGCCAGATTCTGATCGAACCCAAGCCGCAGGAACCGAGCAAGCACCAGTACGATTTCGACGTCGCCACGGTCTTTGGCTTCCTCCAGAAATACGGCCTCGAAAAGAAGGTGAAGTGCAATATCGAGGTCGGCCACGCCTTCCTCGCCGGTCACTCCTTCGAGCATGAACTGGCCGTTGCCTCCTCGCTGGGCCAGCTCGGCTCGGTCGACGCCAACCGCAACGATCTCCAGTCCGGCTGGGACACCGACCACTTCCCCAACAATGCGGGCGAAATGGCTTTGGCCTTCTATTACATCCTCAAGCAGGGCGGCCTCGGCAAGGGCGGCTTCAACTTCGACGCCAAGGTGCGTCGCCAGTCGCTTGACGCCGAAGACCTGCTGCATGGCCACATTCTCGGCCTCGACACGCTGGCTCGCGGCCTCAAGGGCGCCGTGGCGCTGATCGAAGACGGCGAATATGACAAGCTGCTCGACGGCCGCTATGCCGGTTGGGACAATGGCCTGGGCAAGGACATTCTCGGCGGCAAGCTGAGCCTCGCCGACATCGCCGCCAAGGTTCATGCCGACGGCATCAACCCGCAGCCGAAATCCGGTCGTCAGGAATATCTCGAAAACCTGGTCAACCGTTTCGTTTAAGGTCGACTATACGCCGCGCCCTTCCCTTCTCCCCTTGCGGGAGAAGGTGTCGGCGGAGCCGACGGATGAGGGGTCTGCGATTTCTCCTCAGCCTCGTGCATGTGGAGCCAACCCCTCACCCGCCCTTCGGGCACCCTCTCCCGCAAGGGGAGAGGGGACAGGAGCCGAACGCTCATGCCACAATTGACCAACCCCATCCTGCCGGGCTTCAATCCGGACCCGTCCATTCTGCGTGTTGGCGACGATTATTATATCGCCACCTCGACCTTCGAGTGGTTTCCCGGCGTGCAGATCCACCACTCCAAGGATCTGGCGAACTGGGAGCTGGTCACCCGCCCGCTGACCCGCAAGGCCCAGCTCGATATGCGCGGCGACCCCGATAGCTGCGGCGTCTGGGCACCCTGCCTCACCCATGACGGGGAAAAATTCTGGCTGGTCTATACCGATGTGAAGCGCAAGGACGGCTCGTTCAAGGACGCGCATAATTACATCGTCTGGGCCGACAAGATCGAAGGGCCGTGGTCCGATCCGGTCTATACCAATTCCTCGGGCTTTGACCCGAGCCTGTTCCACGATGATGACGGCAAGAAGTGGTTCGTCAACATGATCTGGGACCATCGCGTGCGGCCCCTGCTGTTCGCGGGCATTGCCTTGCAGGAATTCGATCCCGTCGCCGGCAAGCTGGTCGGGCCGGTCAAGAACATCTACAAGGGCACCGATCTCAAGCTGGTCGAGGGGCCCCATCTCTATAAGCGCAATGGCTGGTATTATCTGCTGACCGCCGAAGGCGGCACGGCCTATGATCATGCCTGCACCTTTGCCCGCTCGCGCAATATCGACGGGCCCTACGAAACCCATCCCGATCAGCATATCCTGACATCGAAAGATGCGCCCCTCGCCGCCATCCAGCGCGCTGGCCATGGCGATATCGTCGAGACCCCCGATGGCAAGACGTTCCTCGTCCATCTCGGCGGTCGCCCGACCACGCAGGAACGCCGCTGCGTTCTGGGCCGCGAAACCTCCATTCAAGAGGCCTATTGGGGGGAAGACGACTGGCTCTATGTCAAGAACGGCCCGGTGCCGTCCCTCCATGTCGAGGTGCCCGGCACCCGCGACGAGGCCAAATATTGGGCCGAGCAGCACTACACGTTCGAGAACGACCTCCACAAGGATTTCCAGTGGCTGCGCACGCCGGAAACCGAGCGGATTTTTACCACCGAAACCGGCAAGCTGACGCTCTTTGGTCGTGAATCCATCGGCTCATGGTTCGAGCAGGCACTGGTCGCCCGTCGCCAGACGCATTTCTCCTATGATGCGGAAACCGTTCTCGACTTCAAGGCAACCGATGAACGGACCATGGCGGGGCTGACCGCCTATTACAGCCGCTATAATTTCTTCTATCTGGCGGTCACGGCCCATTCCGATGGGCAACGCGAATTGCTGATCATGTCCTCGGAAATGAGCTGGCCCGATGGCAAGCTGCGCTTCCCGGCCGATCCCGTGCAAATCCCCAACGAGGGCAAGGTGCGGCTGAAGCTGACCATTCGCGGCCGCAAGCTGCAATTCTTCTACGCCATGGATGGCGATGAGCTGAAGCCCATCGGGCCAGTGCTCGATGCGAGCCTGCTCTCGGACGAATGCGGCGGCCATCAGGCCCATGGCAGCTTCACCGGCGCTTTCGTCGGCGTTGCCGCACACGATCTCAATGGCACGGCCAGCCCGGCCCATTTCGACTCTTTCACCTACACCCCGCAGCACGATGCTTCGGATCGGTATGAGGTCTAGTCCCGCTCGATCGTCACCCTCGGGCTTGACCCGAGGGCTTTGCACTTGCGGAGTGAGCGACAAGTAAAAGACCCCTCGGGTCAAGCCCGAGGGTGACGCGCGGTGGGGGTGGAACGCCCCCGCATCGCGTTCGGCTGTGGTGCCGGTGCCAAAACCTTTCAAAACCAAGGCGCGGGAGAGGACGACTTGCCTCTCCCGCGCCTTGCCATTTTCAGGCTCACGGCCGAATGTTCCCGCTGCGAGAATTAAGGGAACGTCTCATGAAGCTTGAATCCATTGCCCTGCATCACGGCTACGAATCGGAAGCGACCACCAAGGCCGCAGCGGTGCCGCTCTACCAGACCACCTCCTATACGTTCGACAATACCCAGCATGGCGCTGATCTGTTCGATCTCAAGGTCGCGGGCAATATCTATACCCGCATCATGAACCCGACCACGGCTGTGCTCGAGGCGCGCGTGGCGGAAATGGAGGGCGGTATTGCCGGCCTGGCGCTGGCCTCGGGCATGGCCGCCATCACCTATGCCATCCAGACCATTGCCGGCGTCGGCGACAATATCGTCTCGGTTTCCCAGCTTTATGGCGGCACCTATAATCTGTTCGTCCACACCTTCCCGCGTCAGGGCATCGAAACGCGGCTGGTGAGCCACGACGATTATGAGGGTTTTGAAAAGGCCATCGACGAGCGGACCAAGGCCGTGTTCCTCGAATCCATCGGCAACCCGGCGGGCAATGTCGTGGACATCGCGCGCATTGCCGAAATCGCCCATCGCCATGGTGTGCCGGTGATTGTCGACAACACGGTTGCAACCCCCTATCTCACGCGCGCTTTCGACTATGGGGCCGATATCATCGTGCATGCCCTGACCAAATATATCGGCGGTCACGGCACTTCCATTGGCGGCATTATCGTCGATAGCGGCAAGTTCGACTGGAAGGCCAATGCCAAGCGCTTCCCGGTGCTGAACGAACCCGACCCGTCCTATCATGGCGTCGTCTATACCGAGGCTCTGGGGCCTGCCGCCTTTATCGGTCGCGCCCGCGTCGTGCCGCTGCGCAATACCGGCGCGGCTATTTCTCCGTTCAACGCATTCCTCATTCTGCAGGGCCTGGAAACACTGGGCCTGCGCATGGAACGCCATTGCGCCAATGCGCAGAAGGTGGCGGAATTTTTGCAGGCCCATCCCAAGGTCGAATGGGTCAATTATGCCGGCCTGCCAGACAGCCCCTATCACGCCGTGGCCCAGAAGATTTCCAAGGGCTCCGGCTCGGGCATTCTGTCTTTCGGCATCAAGGGCGGCAAGGAAGCGGGCGCGCGCTTCATCGATGCGCTCGAAATGATCCTGCGGCTGGTCAATATCGGCGACGCCAAATCGCTGGCCTGCCACCCGGCCTCCACCACCCACCGCCAGCTCTCGCCCGAAGAACTGGCAAAGGCTGGAGTCAGCGAAGACCTCGTCCGCATCTCGGTGGGCATTGAACATGTCGACGATATCATCGCGGATATCGAGCAGGCACTGGCTAAGGCTTGAGGGCTGGACTTGGGCAATTGATTGTTACCCCCGGGGATATCCTGGGGGTAATGCTTTTAAGCCAGTAGCGGGAGTTCTCGACCCCAATTCGGTCGTTCTGGGAGCGGCATTTTGCGCCTGAAGGCGTACATTGACGAACTTCTTGTCGCGCGAGGCAGAACTGGTCACGATGCTCGTTCGAAACAGCGGCGCGAGTGAAGAACAAGTTAGGTTTGCATGGGCACGGAAATCAATCTGACGATTGGCGGGATCTCGCTGTCTTACTCCAAAAATCACATGGGCATCGATTTCGGGCACCTGTTTCAGGACGGCGATCGAACCCGCCGCAGAATGGAGCAGATCAATTACGAATATTATGCCGAAAATCCCGAAGAGATCGCGGATCTTAAGATTTCGGAGATGGCATTCGCAAGGACGCTGGGCCGGATAGTTCCGCGCTTAGATCTTTTGAACCACTCGTTGGATGCTGCGCGAATGGAGTACGAAGCTGTTCTCGCAGAAGCGGTAGAAACGGCGTCGTATGCCGATCCTCCCGAAGAGGCCTCTTTCCTCACCTTCGAAGAGTTCTGTGCGCTCGCTTGTCGCTATCCGCTCAATGTGTTGAAGGACGCTTATATCGAGTACGAAACGCCGGATCGGGAGAAGGTAGCACAGGGTCGCTTCGCTGCAGATGCCGAGAAGTTCGCGCGGCTGCCGGGCGAACGATTCAATAACATTTACTACTCGGAAAAGAGTTATCTCTCGTCGAATCTTTGCATTTTGAGCGCGGAATCAATGCTGCGGGTGTTCGCGCTCAACGCCGCCAATTTTGACATCGAAGTGGTCTGGGAGTTCGGTCCTCTTGCTAGTAACGGCTGGGCTAGCATTGACGACTTCCAGCCCGGCGCGCGACGTGTCCAGAAGGTGTTAGTGGCTACAGAGGGCGCGTCGGATGCGCGGATTATCAAGCGGGCGCTCGAAACACTGCGGCCCGACGTCGCCGATTTCTTCAAGTTCGTGGATGTAGACGAGCGGCATCATTTCTGGGGCACGAGTAACCTCGTAAAGTTCGCTGAAGGGCTCTTGCGTATCGACATCCAGAATAAGGTTCTCTTCATTTTCGACAACGACGCGGAAGGCGTGGAAGCCTATCGGAAGCTAGGCACTTTGAGCCTTCCGGCAAACATGCGCTCGATGCTGCTACCCGAGCTTGAAGAATTTCGCAGCTTTGCCGCGCGCGGTCCCGAGGGGGTTAACCAGGCCGACATCAACGGGCGCGCCGCGGCGATCGAGTGCTATCTTGATCTCCAACTTCCGAACTACGGAGCAGCACAAGTGCTGTGGAGTAACTACAAGAAAGACGTCGATGCATGGCACGGTGCCTTGGAGTTTAAGGATTCGTATCAGCGCCATTTCTACAGTCAAAGCGATGAGGCGCTCCGCGAGGGACCCTACAATTCGACAAAGCTGCATATCTTGCTCAACACGCTGATCGAGGAAGCCGGGAAAGTATCGTTCACCGTCTGACTCAACAAAACACCCTATCTTACGGCCCAGTCAGCGTCATCAGGTGAACGTCCGCTTTAACCGCTCCATGAACTCAAAGCCGCCAGTCCGCTTCCCACCCCTTCCCTGCCTCCTCCCCAACAACCCCGTGCAAACCCCTTCCCCACCGGTTGGCATTTCCGCCCATATTCCCTAAGGTCGGCCCTTCATTTCCAAGCCGCTGACTGACCCTGCCCATGGACCAGACCCCTTTTGAGGCCGAGCCCGGCCCGGCGCCTGCGGCTTTGACGCCGATGATGGCGCAGTTTTTCGAGATCAAGGCGGTCAATCCGGGCTATCTCCTGTTCTATCGGATGGGTGATTTTTACGAGCTTTTCTTCGAGGATGCCGAAATCGCCAGCGCGGCGCTGGGGATCGTGCTGACCAAGCGCGGCAAGCACCTTGGCGAAGATATTTCCATGTGCGGCGTGCCGGTGCATGCGGCCAATGACTATCTCAACAAGCTGATCAAACTGGGCCATCGCGTCGCCATTTGCGAGCAGATGGAAGACCCCGCCGAGGCCAAGAAGCGCGGGTCGAAATCGGTGGTGAAGCGCGATGTGGTGCGGCTGGTGACGCCCGGCACATTGACCGAGGACGATCATCTCGATGCGCGCTCGTCCAATTATCTGGCGGCGCTGGCCATGGTGCGCCATGGCGAAACCGATTTTGCGCTGGCCTGGGCCGATATTTCCACCGGCGAGAGTTTTGTTGCCGACCTTTCCGCTGAACAGCTTGCCGATGAAATGGCGCGCATTGCCCCGGCCGAACTGATCCTGGCCGAGGCGACAAAGGCCCTGCTGGTCGAAAAACATCTCTTTGCCCCGGCCTGGGCCAATATCACCTCGCTCATTCCGCCTGAAAGCGCCGATAGCGAAACGGCACTGCCGGTTTTGCGCCAGGCGTTTGCGGTGGAGATGTTCGACCCAAGCGCCCTGTCGCGCGCTGGCCGTGCGGCGCTGGGGGCGCTGGTCGCCTATGTGGGGGAAAGCCAGAAGGGGCGGCAGGCGCCGCTGCGGCCTCCGGTAATCGGTGCATCGGACAGCGCCATGGCCATCGATGCGGCCACCCGTTCCAGCCTTGAAATCCTGATCACCCAGCGCGGGCAGGCCAAGGGCTCGCTGCGATCGTCCATCGACATGACCGTGACTGCGCCCGGCGCGCGCCTGCTGGCCAGCCGGCTTGCCGCGCCGTTGCGGCAGGCCGGGCCGATCAATGACCGGCTCGATGCCATTGGTCGACTGGTCGATGACACAGTGCTGCGCGGCAGATTGCGGCAGGATTTGAAGGCCGCGCCCGATCTGGCGCGGGCGCTTTCCCGCCTGTCACTGGAGCGCGGCGGGCCACGCGACCTGGCTGCAATCGGCAAGGCGGTTGCGGCTTCGCTGGAGCTGGCGCGCCATCTTGGCCAGCAATCGGACCTGCCGCCGGTCCTTTCGCGCCTTGTTGAGGTTCTGGGCGCAGCGCCCCGCCCGCTTGCCTCAGAGCTGGGGCTGGCGCTGGATGATGAATTGCCGCTCCTGATCCGCGACGGCGGCTTCGTTCGCGCCGATTACGATGCCCGGCTCGATGAAGAACGCGCCTTGGGCACCCAGACCCGCGGCGTGGTCGCTGCCTTGCAGGCAAGGCTGATGGACGAGACCGATGTTCGGTCGCTCAAAATCAAGCATAATGGCGTGTTGGGCTTTTTTGTCGAAGTGCCCGCCAGCCATGGGCAGAAACTGCTGGAGCCCCCGCACCGGGAAACCTTTATTCATCGCCAGACCATGGCCAATGCCATGCGGTTTACCACGACCGAGCTGGCTGAACTCGAAGGCCGGATCTCCAAGGCACAGGGCGCGGCGCTGGACATCGAACTCGCCATCTTTGCGCGGCTGCGCGAGGACGTGCTGGGGCGGATAATGCCCTTGCAGGGCCTTGCCGATGCTCTGGCCGAGCTGGATGTCACCGCCGCTCTCGCCGAAGTGTCCGCCTTGCGCGGTTATGCGCGGCCGAAAGTGGATGACAGCCTTGCTTTCGCCATTTCCGGCGGGCGTCATCCGGTCGTGGAATTGATGGTGAAAGCAGAAGGGCACAGCTTTGTCGCCAATGACGCCGATCTCTCCGGCAGCGAGGAGAGCGGCGGTGGTGCGCTGTGGCTGGTTACCGGCCCGAACATGGGCGGTAAATCCACCTTCCTCCGCCAGAACGCGCTGATCGCAATCCTCGCGCAGATGGGCTGCTATGTGCCCGCCGATAGCGCCCATATTGGCGTGGTCGATCGCCTGTTTTCCCGCGTCGGGGCCAGCGACGACATTGCCCATGGCCGCTCTACCTTCATGGTCGAAATGGTGGAAACCGCAGCCATTCTCAATCGCGCCACGCGGCGCTCGCTGGTGGTGCTGGATGAAATCGGTCGAGGCACCGCGACATTTGACGGGCTCTCCATCGCCTGGGCTTCGGTCGAGGCTCTGCATGAGACGACGGGGTGCCGGGCGCTGTTCGCCACTCACTTCCATGAACTGACCAGCCTCGCCAAGACGCTTTCCCGCGTTGCCAATGTCACCATGAAGGTGCGTGAATGGGAGGGCGAGGTGGTGTTCCTCCACGAAGTCGGCCCGGGAGCCGCTGACCGCTCCTATGGCATTCAGGTGGCGCGGCTGGCCGGGCTCCCTGATCCGGTCATTGCCCGCGCCAGACAGGTGCTCGATATTCTCGAACAGCGCTCGTCGGGTTCGGCATCTTCCCGCCAGAAGGCCAGCGTGCTAGACGATCTGCCGCTCTTTGCCCATTCTGCGCCGCCCGCGCCCAAGGGTAAGGACCCCGTTTACGAAGCACTTGATACAATGCGCCCCGATGAGATGACGCCGCGACAGGCCATCGAGACTTTGTACCAGTTAAAGAAAATCCGTGATGACGCTCGCCGAAGTTGAGGCAAGGCCCAAAAAGTCCCTCTTCGCGCTCAAAAATGCCGAAACAATTCTTGCCGAACTCGATGCCCTGATCGGCGACGAACCGGCCAAGTCTCCCAATGCCCGCTCGCTGGTGCTGGCCCATCTCCGTCAGGTTCTGGCAGAGGCGCGGGCGGGGGCGGAAGCTGAGCTTCTGGCCAATAATCGCGGTACCCGTTGCGCGCAGAACCTGTGTGCGGCCGAAGACGAGATCATCAGGGCCATCCATCGCTTTGCGGTTTTGCGCGTCTACCCGGTGGACAATCCCTCCGGCGCCGAAGCCATCGCGCTCTCCGCCGTGGGCGGCTATGGGCGCGGTACATTGGCGCCGGGTAGCGATATCGATCTGCTGTTCATCCTGCCCTACAAGCAGACCCCCTGGGGCGAGCAGGTCACCGAATATGTGCTCTACATGCTCTGGGATCTGGGCCAGAAAGTGGGCCATGCCGTCCGCTCGGTAGATGAATGTATCCGCATGGCCCGCGCCGATATGACCGTGCGCACCGCCACGCTCGAAGCGCGGTTCCTGACCGGCGACGAAGCGCTTTACGACAATCTCGTGCATCGGTTTGAAACCGAGATCATGCCCAAGACCGGCCCCGAATTCATCGCCGCCAAAATGGCCGAGCGCGATGAGCGGCACAAGCAGATGGGCAATACCCGCTATGTGGTCGAGCCCAATATCAAGGACGGCAAGGGGGGCATGCGCGACCTCAATACGCTGTTCTGGATCGGGAAATATTTCTTCACGGTCAAGACCAGCCAGGAACTGGTGGGCAAGGGCGTCCTCTCCGCCGCCGAATATCGCCTGTTTTCCCGCGCCGAAGACTTCCTCTGGGCGGTGCGCTGCCATCTCCACTTCGTGACCGGCCGCGCCGAGGAAAAACTGACCTTTGACGTGCAGCCCGATCTGGCGCGCCGCATGGGATATGAAAAACGGCTCGGCATGCTGGGCGTCGAGCGCTTCATGAAGCGCTATTTCCTCGTCGCCAAGGATGTGGGCGACCTCACCCGCATCATCTGTGCTTCGCTCGAATTCAACCATGCCAAGGATATGGATATCGTGGGGCGCGTCCTCGCCCCCTTCCGCTCCGGCAAGTCAAAGATCAAGGGTGAGACCGCCTTCATCATCGACAATGGCCGGCTCAATATCGCCGCGCCTGATGTGTTCGAGAAAGACCCCGTCAATCTCATCCGCATGTTCATGGTGGCAGGCCGGGAGGAGCTTTTGTTCCACCCCGATGCCATCAAGCATATCCGCGACAGCCTGCGGCTGATCGATAACAGATTGCGCAATGATCCCAAGGCCAATGCGCATTTTCTGACCGTGCTGACCAGCCCGCTCTATGTCGAGCGCATTTTGCGGCAGATGAATGAAAGCGGCGTATTGGGCAAGTTCGTGCCCGATTTCGGCAAGATCGTCGCGCTGATGCAGTTCAACATGTACCACCATTATACGGTGGACGAGCATCTGATCCGCTCGGTCGGCGTCATGGCCGAGATTGCTAATGGTGGCCTGCGTCAGGAATTGCCGCTGACCCATGAACTGTTGCCCCAGCTCAACGACACCCGCCTGCTCTATGTGGCGCTGTTCCTGCACGATATCGCCAAGGGGCGCCCTGAGGATCATTCCATTGCCGGCGCGCGGATTGCCCGCAAACTCTGTCCGCGTTTCGGGCTGACGCCGGCCGAGACCGATACCGTCGCCTGGCTGATCGAATATCACCTGCTGATGAGCGAAATCGCCCAGGCCCGCGATATTCAGGACCCCGAAACGGCCAGGGCCTTTGGCGAACAGGTGCAATCGCCGCAGCGTCTGGCCCTGCTGATGATCCTCACCGCCTGCGATATCCGCGCCGTGGGTCCGGGCACCTGGACCGGCTGGAAGGGCAGCCTGTTGCGGGCGCTCTATTATGCCACCGAGCCGCTGCTTTCGGGCGGGCACAGTCAGGTCAGCCAGTCGGTGCGCGTCAACGAGGCGCGGGACACGCTGGCCCGGACACTCGATGCCTGGCCCGCAGAGGACATGGCGGCCTATGCCGCCCGCCATTACGACCATTACTGGCTGCGGGCCGAGCCTGAATTGCAGGTGGTCCATGCGAAGATGATCCGGCAGGCCGACCAGTCGGCGCAGGCCTTTGCCGGCTCCATCAGGGTCAAGGCCTTTGAGGGCATTACCGAGGTCAGTTTCTATACGCCCGACCATCCGCGGCTGCTGTCGTTGATCGCGGGGGCTTGTACTATGCAGGATGCCTCCATTATCGGGGCGCAGATTTTCTCCACCCGCGACGGGCGCGCCATCGACACTTTCCGCCTGCGCCGCTCCTTCACCAGTGACGAGGATGAAAAGGTGCGCGCCACCCGCATCATCGACAGTGTGAAGCAGCTTTTGCAGGGCCAGCGTCAGGTATTGATCGATCTGGGCAAGGAATCGCGCCACAACAAGCGTCTCCGCCCCTTCGCCCTGCCCGCGCAGGTCTCGGTGTCCAACGCCATCTCGGAAAAATTCACCGTCATCGAAGTGGCCGGTCTCGACCGCATCGGCCTGCTCTATGCGCTGACCCGCGAAATCTCCGATCTCAGCCTCACCATCGGTTCGGCCCATATCGGCACCTATGGCGAAAAGGCGGTCGACGTTTTTTACGTCACCGACCTCACCGGCCAGAAAATCCATGTGAAGGCGCGCCAGAAGAAAATCCACGATGCGCTTCTCTCCGTGTTCGAGCGGCCGGAAGAGGGCAAGAAGGTGGTCAATGGGTAGGTTCGGGGGCTCTCTTCCCCCCCTCCCTCTAAGCCATTCGAGCATAGCTCTCATGGCCTTCTCTGCCTCGAACCGTTCCACAGGAACGGTTCACCCGATGGGGCGGCGGCGAAACCCCGCAAGGGGGGAGGTGCTACATCGCGTTTGTGGCACCATGCTGCACCAATCACCGGCCGTGCACCTCCCCCTTGACGGGGGAGGATGGGAGGGGGTGCTCACGCGCTTGATGTCGTCGTGAGCCTTTTCCGCAATTTCGTTTCCGTCGGTTCGCTGACCCTGGTGAGTCGCCTTGCCGGTTTCGTGCGCGATGCGCTGATGGCGGCGGTTCTGGGCACCGGACCGGCGGCTGACGCCTTTTTTGCCGCCTTCCGCTTTCCCAATCTGTTCCGGCGACTGTTTGCAGAAGGCGCGTTCAATACCGCCTTTGTGCCGATGTTCTCCGGCGCGCTGGAACAGCAGGGTGAGGACGGGGCCAAACTGCTTGCGGCGCGGATCATGAGCTGGCTGGTGGTCATGCTGTTCATCGTGACAGTCCTGGCCGAAATTTTCATGCCGCAGATCATGCTCGCCTTCGTGCCCGGCTTTGTTGAGGATGCGGAAAAATTCGAGCTGACCGTGCTGCTGACGCGGATCATGTTCCCCTATCTCGCCTGCATGTCGCTGATGGCGGCCTATGGGGCTATTCTCAATACGCTGGGCCGGTTCTTCGCCGCGGCCTTTGCGCCGGTGCTGCTCAATCTGGTCAATATCGCCATGCTGATCCCGCTGGCGACTTTCTTCGTGCAGGATCCGTCCGATGCCACGATCTGGGTGGCCATCGCCACCATGGGTGGGGGCGTTGCGCAATTGCTGCTGGTCTGGACCGCCATCGAGCGCGCCGGTTTTCGCCCGAAACTGCGCCTGCCGCGTCTCGACCCCGAAGTGCGGCGCTTCTGGATGCTGGCCATCCCGGCAATTCTGGCGGGCGGCATTACCCAGATCAATATTTTCGTCGGCACCATCATCGCCTCGGGCGCCGATAATGCCATTTCCGTGCTGTCCTATGCCGACCGGCTCTATCAATTGCCGCTCGGCATTATCGGTATTGCCGTGGGTACGGTGCTGCTGCCCGAGCTGTCCCGGCATCTCAAAGGCGGGCGTGACCTCGAAGCGCGGGCCAGCCAGGATCAGGCGCTGTTCATCTCCATGCTCCTGACCATGCCCGCGGCGCTAGCGCTGATGGCGCTGGCCGAGCCGATCGTGCGCGTCCTGTTCGAGCGCGGCGCCTTTTCGGTTCTGGCCACCACCCAGACCGCCGAAGCGCTTGTCGCCTTCTCCATCGGCCTGCCCGCCTATGTGCTGATCCGCATTCTGCAGCCGGGCTTTTTCGCCCGCGAGGATACGATAACGCCGACCCTGTTCGCCGGTGCGAGTGTCATCGCCAATATCGCCATTTCGCTCTGGCTGTTTCCAAGCCTTGTTCATGTCGGCATTGCCATTGCGACAGCAGCCTCGTCCTGGCTCAATGTGATACTGCTGGCCGGAACTTTGGCCATTCGCGGCCATTTCCGGCTTTCGGCGGCGCAATGGCGCGGGCAATTGGCAATTTTTGTCATCGCGCTGATCATGGGTATTGCCCTCTATCTCTTGGCCGAACGCGGTGCCGCACATCTGGCGTCGGGCGTGCCGCTGTGGCGGCAGGCGGGCGTTCTGGCGTCTCTCGTCATGTTTGGGACCGCGACCTATTTCACCTTGATCCACGTTTCAGGCACGCAGAACCTGACGCAATTGGCACGCCGTCTGCGCCGACGCGGCTAACGCATTGTTCGATGACACCCCGGCGTGTTAACAGCCAGACCGCATCATCTGAACTGCCAGGCCCGATCATGACTTTTACCCAGCGCGTGTTTTCCGGCATCCAGCCTTCGGGCGACCTGCATCTTGGCAATTATCTCGGCGCCATCCGCCGCTTCGTGCCCCTGCAGGATACCCATGAGACCATTTATTGTGTGGTCGACATGCATGCCATTACCGTCTGGCAGGAGCCCAATGCGCTGCGCCGCGCCACGCGCGAAGTCGCCGCCGCCTTCATCGCTGCCGGGCTCGATCCCAAGCGCTCGATCATCTTCAACCAGAGCCAGGTCATCCAGCATGCCGAACTGGCCTGGATATTCAATTGCATCGCCCGTATCGGCTGGATGAACCGGATGACCCAGTTCAAGGACAAGGCCGGCAAAAATTCCGAGAACGTATCCCTGGGCCTGCTCGCCTATCCCTCGCTTATGGCGGCCGACATCCTGCTCTACAAGGCAACAGAAGTGCCGGTGGGCGATGATCAGAAGCAGCATCTGGAACTGACGCGCGATATCGCTGCCAAGTTCAACAATGACTATGCCGCCTCCATCGCCGAGCATGGCCTGGGCGATGCGGAAGGCCAGTTCTTCCCGATCACCGAGCCGCTGATTGCCGGCCCGGCCACGCGCATAATGAGCCTGCGCGATGGCACCAAGAAGATGAGCAAGTCCGATCCCTCCGATCAGTCGCGCATTTCGCTGCTCGACGATGCCGATGCCATCTCCAAGAAAATCAAGAAGGCCACCACCGATCCGGCCGAATTGCCGCTTGATCTCGAAGGGCTGAAGGGCCGCCCCGAAGCCGACAATCTGGTGGGCATCTATGCGGCACTGTCGGACAAGACCAAGGCGGACGTGCTGGCCGAATTTGGCGGGCAGGGTTGGGGCAAATTCAAGCCTGCTCTTGCCGATCTGGCCGTGGCCGAGCTTGCGCCGATGAACGGGGAAATGCGCCGTCTGCTCGACGATCCGGCGACAATCGACGCCGTTCTGCGCGATGGCGGCGAGCGTGCCTCGGTCATTGCTGAAAAGACAATGGCCGATGTCCGCGATATTATCGGTTTCATCCGCTAAGGCTCAACGGGAGGGCCCATGGTCTCCGAGGTTGAATATAAACGCAAATTCCTCGTCCTGATCGATGAGACCGAGGAATGCGACCGCGCCCTGACCTTTGCCGCCTGGCGCACCAAGCGCACCGGCGGCACCGTCGTGCTGATGAGTGTCATCGCCCGGCCCGAATTTATAGGCATGGGCGTGGAAGATGTGCTGCGGGCTGAAGCAGTCGAGGCCGCCGAGCGCACTCTCGACATGCGTCTGGCCCGGATCAGGGAAATCGGCGATGTCCGCACCGAATCGGTGATCCGCGAGGGCAATGGTCCCGAGCAGATCGAAGATGTCATCGCCCGCGACAGAGACATCGCCATTCTGGTTCTGGCCGCGTCGAAATCATCGGAAGGCCCCGGCCCATTGGTCACCCATTTTGCCGCACGGGCCAATGTCTTGCCCATTCCCCTCACCATCGTGCCGGGCCATATGAGCGACGAAGAAGTCATCGCCATCTGCTAGGCGTCCGCAGGGAAAATCGCTCCGCTGGAGCGGTTTTAGCGCAGCGGGCAATGCTCGAATGGCAATGGCGTCTCGAAGGGCCATGAAACCTAGGGTTTACCGGGCGGCCCTGTTGGCGATCACGGGCCAAACAGCCCCCATAGCCCCATCCCAATAATCCCTGCGCCGCCGACACCGAGCAGCGCGAAAGCCATGCGCGCATAGAGCGTGTCGGAAAATGGCTTTGCCCCTGCAGGCCGGGTCGAGAAACCTGGATCGGCGGCTTTGTGCACATCCGCCATCCGAAATGGATTGAGCCGCCTGGTGGTGACCAGCAGCAGGTTGCGCCAGATCAGCGCAGCAGCGAGCATGAAGCCGCCTATTGCCGCCATGATGAGGAACAGGACGAGCAGGGGCGGCAAGACCGGCTCTACGCCGCCCACAGCCATGGCTGGAACCTGCATCTGCCATCCCCCTCTATTTGCATTTTGTGAAGGCTAAGACGCGGTGCTGGCCCTGTCACCCCCTGAATTGGTGGGTGGACCAGGCTTTGGCCATGGACAGGCGGCGCGAAGCAGGACTAGCATTGCGGCTGTCGGCACCCCATCTCTGGTGTGTCGGCAGACGTGATCCCGTGAAGCCGGGAAGCGGCTTTTCGGAACTCTCGCGTCGCCTAACGACCGAAAGGAAAAAAAGCCATGACCTTACGCGTTTCGGGAAAGAACATGGACGTCGGCGATGCCCTGCGGGGCAAGGCGGAGGACCATTTCGCCAGCGTTGTCGGAAAGTATTTCGACGGCGGCTATGACGGCCATCTGACCCTTACTCCCGATGGAATCGGCTTCCGCGCCGACTGTGTGGTGCACCTGGATTCGGGTACCACGCTTCAGGCCAGCGCCAAGGGGAACGACGCTACCGGCGCCTATGAAGTCATGGCCCTCAATATCGAAAAGCGCCTGCGTCGCTATAATCGCAAGCTGCGCAGCCATACGAGGGGACGCGAGAGCGCCGCCGAGGCCATTCTGGCCCAATATACCGTTCTGGGCACTGCGGACGGGCTGGATGAGCTCGACGAGGATTATGCGCCGCCGGTGATCGCGGAAAGCACGAAAAGCCTGCGCGAGATGAGCGTTGAGGAGGCCGTTATGGAGCTCGACCTCACCGGTCAGCAGGTTGTGATGTTCCGACACGCTGGACATGGAGGCCTAAATGTGGTCTATCGCCGCGCGGACGGCAATATAGGCTGGATTGACCCGGCCCTGGGCGCCAATTAGGCGGCGCATTTGCCTCAAACTGGATAAATGTTTCCCAAGGCAGATTGATGGAATTGGCCGATATTCTGGCGGAAGACTCCGTGCTGACTTGCACGGGGATCACCGACA
>PJUL01000265.1_pt1 | contig 41936 bp, 42 predicted proteins | sample 1512221 | NCBI WGS metagenome assembly PJUL01 (sample SAMN08177667, study PRJNA422409) | Feces metagenome, whole genome shotgun sequencing project.
AAATATTTTGGGTGCCTACTCCCCATCGGGTACCATGTGGCAATATCTGGCGTCCACCGAAAACGGAGGAAGCAATCATGGATATGACCGGCAACACCATCCTGATCACCGGCGGCGGCTCCGGCATTGGCCGCGCACTCGCGGAAGCGCTGCATGCGCGTGGCAACAAGGTGATCGTCTCGGGCCGCCGTGCTAGTGCGCTTGAGGAAGTCGCCACCGCCAATCCGGGCATCGCCACCGCGACGCTCGACGTGGCCGATGCCGACGACATTGCCCGCTTCGCGCGCGAAATCGTCGCAGCCCATCCCTCGCTCAACGCCGTGATCCACAATGCCGGGATCATGCAGGCCGAGGATCTCGCCGCGCCGGGATCCGACCTCGCCATCGCCGAGGCGACGATCGCCACCAATCTGCTCGGCCCGCTGCGCCTCAACGCAGCGCTGCTGCCGCATCTGCTCGCCCAGCCCAAAGCCAGCGTGCTGACCGTGACCTCGGGCCTGGCCTTCGTGCCGCTCGTCGCCACGCCCACCTATTCGGCGACCAAGGCGGCGATCCACAGCTGGACCCAGGCGCTGCGCCAGCAGCTCAAGGGCACCAGCGTCGAGGTGATCGAGATCGCTCCGCCGGCAGTCGCGACCGACCTGATGCCGGGCCATGCCCAGAACCCCAATTCGATGCCGCTCGCGGACTTCATCGCCGAGACCATGGCGCAGTTCGAAGCGGGCGCGGCCGAGAACCTGACCGAGCGGGTCAAGTTCCTGCGCTTCGCCGAGGCGCGCGGCGATTTTGCCAAGGTGTTCGCCATCCTCAACGACGGCGCTCACTGATTGCTGGCGACCCAGTTGTTGGCCGGCGTGAAATTGTCGCTCAGCACATGGTTCGCCTTGCAATAGCGCTTGCACCCTGCAGCGGCGACCGCGCCGATCCCGGTGACATGGCCGGTCTTGTCGCGCTCCAGCGTGAAGTCGATCCGGCAAGTGCCGGCACTCCAGCTCGCCTTGTCCGGCGTGGTGAAGCGGGCGATCGCGCCTGCCTCGCCATCGCTGGCGGGGAGCTTGCACAGGATGTGGCCGTCGAGATCGCGGGTCAGGGTGAAGTCGAACTGCTTCGCGTCGATGTGGGTGATTGCGAGTTGCTCGATATCGGCGGTCTTGTAACTCGCCTCCCACATCTCTTCGTTGAAGCTCCGCAGCGAATTGCGCTGGGCGGTGTAATCCGCCTCCACTGCGGCGGGATCGCATTGCTTCGCGCAGCGGGTGCGCAGGATCTGCTGCCAGTCACGCTGCTGGCCCCTGAAGCCCTGCTTGTCGAACAGGATGGCGAGCTTCTCCCTGTAGAGCGTCGCCACCTCGCCATCGAGCGCGCGCAGCTTCGGGCTGGCGCAGATCGTCTTTTCGAGCGGGTGACTGGCCTTGGCGCAGTCAAAGCTGGCCTGTTGCGGGGGCGTCTCGGCGCGTAGCCCGAAGAGAGCGAGGAAAAGGGCGAAGAGTCCGAAGCTTGCCAATCGCAACATCGCTGCCTCCCTTTGTCGTGCGTTTATCCTGTCAGTTGAAGGCGAGATGGCTGATCGCATCCATCTCGAGATCATATTCCGCACCGAAGAAACCGGGCCCGCCGTCGCACATGGAGATGGGCCGATCGCGCCACGGATATCGCGCGTCGCGGACGATGTCGTTCGGGACGAAATTACCGTAGATGTAGCGCTTTCCGCCACGGACGACGCCGACATACTGGCGCCCCCAGCCTGTCGGCGCCCCCTGCGTGACTTTCCACGTATAGGGATTAGGCCGCATCAGATAGATCGCGGCGGGCAGCCTCGTCTCCAGCCTGGCGATATCGGCTGCGGTCGGCATCCAGCCGCCTTCACCAGGCCTGGGCGTCGCGCGCGAGCATTGCTTGAGCAACTCGGCTGCCCGCTCGGGCGCGAAGATCACGACACCACCCGACTGCGGAACGGCCTGGGGAAGCAGCAGCGCGAGCACAAGGGCCGCGCCGCCCGGCATCTCAGAGCGTCGCCTCGATCGCGCGCGCCGCGAGGTCGGGGTCCTCGGCCTGAGTGATCGGGCGACCGATCACCAGGATCGAGGCGCCGGCGTCGAGCGCGGCGCGCGGCGTGACCACGCGCTTCTGGTCGCCGACCACGCCGTTCGCCGGGCGGACGCCGGGAACGACGAAGAAGCCGTCATGCCAGATATTCTTCGCTGCGCGCACTTCCTCGCCCGAGCAGACGATGCCGTCGACGCCCGAGGATTTGGCCAGCTCGGTGAGCCGCATCACCTGCTCGTGCGGATCGGGTTTGAGGCCGATCGAGGTCAGGTCGCTGTCGTCCAGGCTGGTGAGCATCGTCACCGCCACCACCTTGGTGCCCATGGGCGCCGCGGCCTTGGCGTCTTCGAGCATCGCGCGGCCGCCGGCGGCGTGCACGGTCAGGATCGCCGGCTCGAGGGGACGCAGCGCCTGGATCGCCTTGGCGACGGTATTGGGGATATCGTGGAGCTTGAGATCGAGGAAGATCGGCAGGCCGATGTCATGCATCTCGTGCACGCCAGCCCGGCCGTTCGCCATGAAGAATTCAAGGCCCAGCTTGATGCCGCCGACATGCGCCTTCACCCGGGTGGCGATGGCCTTGGCCCGCTCCAGATCGGGGGTGTCGATCGCGACATAGATCGGGCTCATCATGCGCCTCCCAGCGGCAGGGCGGCCTGCGCCGTTGCCGGCACCGGCGCAGGCTCGGGAGCAGCCGCGGCGCTCTGATCGGGCATCGCGTTGATTGCGCGCAGGTCGTTCAGCGCACGCTCCAGCCCGGTGATCCGCTGGCGCATCCGCCAGCGCAGCGCATGATAGGCGAGCAATACCGGCAGCAGTCCGGCAAGGAAGACAAGGATCAGCAGCATCGGCAGGCTGAAATCGGCGATCAGCCCACTCCACAGGTGCACGTTCACGCGCTCGTCGCCGTTATAGATCACGAAGCCCGTGGCAAGGCCGCCCAGCAACAGCCAGAACAGCACCTTCAGAAACCGCATGCCTCTCCCTTCCCGCGTGAACCGACGCGGACTTTAGGGCGGGTGAGGGAGTTTGACCATAGTTCAAGCGGATGGCGGCAAGCCCGACCGGCTTCGCAATTCGGCTCAGGGCCGGGAATAGCTGGTTTCGATGCGTCTCGCCGCCTTGTCGATTTCCGGAAACAGCGTGCTCTCGGTGATACCAAGCAGGTCCAGCGCCTTGCGCAGATCGGCCTTTGCGCCGGCGGGAATGACGAATCGGGTCTCCACGATCGGCTGCCGGTAGTTGATCGGCTCGCCGGACTGCACGCCATGGATGATGAAGCCGCCAGCCTGGGCGAGGATGCGGCGATTGCTCATCTTGGGATGGACGTAATAGGGTTTGAACAGGTCCATGGGGTCGATGTCCGGCAGGAAGTGGGACTTCTCCACCCGAATGAACTGGTACAGGCGCTGATAGACCTTCTTCCGGTTCATCGCCTCCACCTTCGCGGCCTTGTCGCCGGTTCCGGTCGCATGCCCCAGCGCGATGATCTCCGCCTTCTCGTCCTTGGTCATGTTGGCGAGGTTGGCCATGCAACTCACGGAATCGCTGTCGAAGTACTTCTCCCGTTCCTCCGGCACCGCGAATGCGGTCACCACCCCGTCCGAAGTCTCGCCCGCCGGTCCCGGATCGGTGGCGAAATAGAGGGCGACGAGCGGATTGCGCGATACGTCCATCAGCCGGGTCGGAAGGCCGAAATGCTGCATCCGCACCAGCCGGTCGAACATCGTCTCATCATCGCGGAACTCGTGCGGATGCACCGAGATCAGATCGCGTACGGCGCGCTTCTCGCACGCCTCAAGATTTACCAGATCCGGGCGAAACAGGCCCGGGACGTTCCGCCAGCTGCTGTCCCGCTGCCCGCGATAGCATTTGAAGCGAGTTTCCCGCTCCGCATATTCCATGGTTTTCGTGATGAAGCCGGTGAGGTCGGTTATCGGGCCGGTCGATGATTTGCTGGTCATCTGCTCCTGTTAGAACGGCCCGGATCTTCCTCAAGAAGAAGCGCTTCGGATTTGGATATAAAGGAGAAATTTACTCAGCCGATCTCCGCGCGCAGCTCCGCGAACAGGCCCGGGATCCGCGTCAGCCGCTTTTCCTCCTCGTCGAGGATCGCGTGGAAGGCCCGCCGCTTGATCGCCATCGCACGCTCTTCGGACAGGCGTGCCGCGGGGTCGAGCGTCGAGAGCACGATATCGATCAGCCGGTCCGCGCCATGGAGGCGGCCCCAGAGATAGTCGTTCTCGCGATAGGCGCGGCTGAAAAACGCACCGAAGCTGTTGAACTGGATGCCCTTCAGCGTCGCCTCGGCGCCGCCGGTGCGGATCGCGGTGGCATCGTCCGGCGCGATGCGATCGACCCGGATCGGGTCGAACTCGTCGACCCCTTCGCCCTGGAGCAGGGGCAGGGTGGCGATGTCGTAGAAAGGGAAGCCCAGATGCGCGAGCAGCATCGGGCGGCGCAGCTCCTTGGAGAGCGTGCTCAACCCGTCTGCGAGCCGCGCATCGGTCTCGCCATCGAGTTTCTTGAGCTGCATCCGCTCCGCCAGTCGGTCGAGGATCGGCCCGGCATCGTCGGTCATCATCCGGATCTCGTCGCGGAGATCCGCATAGGTGTCCGCGCGCTTGAGCTCGAGATAGGTGGCGAGCGAATCATAGATCGCCTCGCGCATCGGCCGCAGCTCGCCATGGCTGGTCGGCAGGTCGATCTCGGTCAGGCGACGCGCGAGCAGCCGGAGCCGCCGGATACGGAAGCCAAGGTCGTGCGCGCGCAGGAACTCCAGTGTCTCGGGCGAGGCGCCGTTGGAATGGGTCGCACCGAACCGGTCTGCGCCGCGCGACTGGACCGCCGCCGCCAGTGCCTCGCGAATCTCGTGCAGGCGTTCCGGACCATGCTGTTCGCCGACCGTGTAGAGCAGTCGCGCGGTGCGATCGATCGCGCCCTCGACCTTGAGCAGGCCATACGCCGTGTGACCATAGCCCGCCTTGGCCGCAGCCGAGACCTGGGCGCGCTTGCGCCACGCCGCGAGCCGCTTGGGGTTCGGATAGTCTAGCCACAGCGTATAGCCGAACAATGCCTCGACCTGGGTTTCCACGTCGGCACGGATCTCCGCCAGAATGCCCAGCATCCGCTCGATCCGGTGCGAGCGCCTTGCGATCTCGTCGAGATTGTCGCGGATCGGTTGCTCGCGCGGCAGCTCCGAGAGCGCGCCGATGATCGTCGCGAAGAAGCCCGGCGTGCCTTCGTCCCCGCCGTAGAAATCGAAGCGGAAATTGGGGAAGGGATCGACAAAGACGAAGCGCCGGTCGACCTGACGGCGGGCAGGGCGCTCCTTCAGCGCTTCCATCGCCGGGCGGAACGGCGCGTTGGCCAGCACCGATCCGTCGATCAGCACCGCCTTCTCGGCCTTGTTCTCCGCCCACTGCCGCGGCAGCACCCGCTCGAGAAACGCATCGCGCTGTGGCCAGCTCTGTTTCCGCTCGGCGAGCAGTTCGTCCATCTCGCCCAGGGTCATCGGGGGGAAGGCACCCGGGAAGCTCGACGTGGCACGCGCCGCGAAGGTCAGGCTCGGCGTATCGGCGAAGGTCTCGCCCGGATAGCCGCGATCGGTGAAGGAGAAGACGAGCCGGTGCTCATTCTCCATCACCGAGGCCGGTGAATTGAGCCGCAGCGCCTCGGGATGACCACGGAAATCGGTGACGGTGACGAACAGGTCGAGCGGCTGCCCCTCGGGCAGCAGGCGCTTCTCCTTCGGCCCGTTGGCCATGGCGGCGAAGGCGTCGAGGATCGTATTGGCCAGCCGCTTGCCGCCAAAGGGCGGCTCGAACCAGCGCGAACGGACGAAATGCTCGAGCTTGGCACGCACTTCCTCCCGCGCGCCAAATTCGACCGTCTCGTCCACGGTCTTGGAACGATTGGCGACCAGCCAGGCGATAGGCACCGCCCAGAGCTTGGCGAAACGATGCGACGGGCGCTGCCGCGGCTCGAGCAACGCCTCGACGTCCGCATTGTCCATCCAAAGATCGGTCAGCGGGTCGAGCGACTGGCCGGTGGCGATCGCTTGGGCAAGAAACACCGTGTTGATGCCGCCTGCACTGGCGCCGGCCAGGATATCGACCAGCACGCGCAGGTTTACGCCCGAAGTTTCGCGGATCTCCTCGATTAGCTCGCGATAGACGTCGGGCCGGCCATCGGCGCCGTCGCGCTCGGCACAGCTCGCCCGCGCGAGGCGCCACACCTCCTTGGTGATGCCGTGCATGTACACGGCCAGGCTGATCCCGCCGTAGCAGACCAGTGCAAGCCGCAGTTCCTTGTCGCGTGTTTCGGCCATCAGACCTTGAGTGTCGCCCAGATGGGCAGGTGATCGGACGCGGTGCGCGCCTGCAGACTGTCGTGCACCCCCGCATCGGTGATGGTCAACTCCGGGCTTGCCATGATCCGGTCGAGCCGTGCCATCGGGCGACGGGCGTGGAAGGTCTTGCCGGTGGCGGCGAACGCGAAATGATTGGCGAAGTCGCGCAGGCAGCCGGACTGGCTGCTCCACTCGTTCAGGTCGCCCATCAGGATCGTCGGATATTGATGCGTGCTTGCCTGAAGATGCGTGATGATCGCATGTGCCTGCCGCCGCCGCCACAGGCCCGACAGGTCGAGATGCATGCCGACCACGCGCACCACCGGCCCGGCGGCGAGCCGAACATCGGCCATCACTGCGCCGCGCGGCTCCAGCGCCGGCAGGTGGATCGCCTCGCAATCGAGGATCGTGGCATCCTTGCGGACCAGCAGCGCATTGCCGTGCCAGCCCATCGAGCGCGCCTTGGTGCCGAAAGGGACGGGCTTGTAGTCGCTATGCTCGGAAAGCAGGTGCTGGGTGAGCACCGCAGAGCGCTCGCCGAAGCGGCGATCGGCTTCCTGCAGGGCAACGATGTCGGCACCGATCTCGCAAAGCACCTTCAACGTGCGCTCGGGCATGCGTCGGCGATCCGTGCCGATCGACTTGCGCATATTGTAACTGGCGACCTTTATCATCGGTGCCCCTTATCGCGGGCGCGCGGGAGCATGCGCAAGGGGGTCAGCTCGGATGCGCCTCGGCGCTGCCCTGACTGGCTGCTTCGGCCGCAGCCGCCAGCAGTCGCCGGCCGGTTTCCTCCGCCGCGAACGGCGTCATCGCGATCGCCACGCCATCGGGGCCGTCGAGCAGCACTACACCCTGCTCCGCGGTGGCGACGCCAGGTTCCCGTTCCGGTTCGGTGGATGAGATCTGCTGTCCCATGGTTTCTCCCAATTCGCCAACCCCGCACGGGGCCGGACTGGGAGAACCAACAAAGATGAACGCGAAAATATCCGAACTTTGCCCCGAAAATCCCTGAATTTCAGCGGCCACCGGCCTCCAGCAGGCGTGTCGGCGCGGCCAGTTCCCAGCTTCGCGCGATCCGGTCGCCGACGAAATCCCAGTCGATGTCCGGCCCGCCCAGCGCGATGCCGACCCAGCCGACGCCGAAATAAGCGACCCGGGAATAGGTCTCCGGTGCGATGCCGATCAGGTTCGGCCCTTCCTCATCGTCCGCGGTCTTCACCGCGACGATGGTGCGGCCATCGCCATGATGGTCGTGACGGAACTGGGCGAATTGCTTGCCGGCTACAAAGAAGGTCGCCTGGCCGTGGCTCGGACGCTCCTCGGCTTCGGGAAGTTCCAGCGCGATCGCGCGGACCTGGGCAAGTGTGGCGTCTTGGTCTGGGTTCAGCGGCATAGAAACTCGGCGACTACCCTCGGGTAGAGCCGATGTTCCTCCTTCAGCACGCGTTCGGCAAGGGCTTCCGGCGTGTCGCCGGGCAGGATCGCCACTTCGGCCTGGCCGAGCACTTCGCCGCCATCCAGCTCCTCGGTGACAATATGCACCGATGCGCCGCCATGGCTGTCGCCGGCCGCGATCGCCCGGGCATGGGTATCGAGCCCCTTGTATTTGGGTAGCAGCGAGGGGTGGATATTGACGATCCGGCCACGCCAGGCCTGGACGAAATCGTCCGTCAGCAGGCGCATATATCCGGCGAGCGCGATCGTCTCGACGCCGGCTTCGCGCAGCGCCGCGTGGATCTTCGCTTCATACTCCGCCTTGGGCATGCCTTTGGGGCTCTGCGCGAAGGTGGCGACGCCCTGCGCCGCCGCCCAGGCGAGGCCTTCCGCCTCGGGCTTGTCGCTGGCGACCAGCGCGACTTCATAGGAGCAATCCTCAGCACGCGCCGCTTCCACGAGCGCGGCCATGTTCGACCCGCGCCCGGAGATCAGGATGCCGAGTTTCCTACGCATTATGCGTGGCGGACCAGTCCGAACGTGCGCTCCAGGTCTCGCCGCTGCCGAACACGGTGCAGCCGCGCTCGCCCTCAACGACTTCGCCGATTACGAACACTTCCTCGCCCGCGGCGTAGAGCTCTTCCTTCACCGTCTCGGCGATATTGGCCGAAACCACAGCGACCATGCCGATGCCGCAATTGAAGGTGCGCGCCATTTCCTCGGGCTCGATGTTCCCCTGCGCCTGCAGGAAAGCCATCAGCCGGGGAAGGGGCCAGGAGCCGGCGTCGATCTTTGCATGGCAGCCTTCCGGCAGCACGCGCGGGACGTTCTCGAGCAGGCCGCCGCCGGTGATGTGCGCCAGGCCGTGGATCGTGCCCTTGCGAAGTTGCGGAAGCAGGCTTTGCACATAGATGCGCGTCGGCGCCATCAGCGCGTCGAGCAGGATCACGTCCTGGTCGAACAGGGCAGGGCGGTCCATCTTCCAGCCCTTGTCGGCTGCGAGGCGGCGCACCAGCGAGAAGCCGTTCGAGTGCACGCCGGTCGAGCCCAGGCCGAGCAGCACGTCACCCGGACGGATCGCGCTGCCGTCGAGCAGCTGGCTGCGCTCGACCGCGCCGACGCAGAAGCCGGCCAGATCATAGTCGTTCTCGGCGTACATGCCCGGCATCTCGGCGGTCTCGCCGCCGATCAGCGCGCAGCCGGCCTGGCGGCATCCCTCGGCGATCGAGGCGATCACCCGCTCGGCCGTCTCGGGCACCAGCTTTCCGCTGGCATAATAGTCGAGGAAGAAGAGCGGCTCGGCACCCTGGACGATCAGGTCGTTGGCGCACATCGCCACCAGGTCGACGCCGACGCCGTCATGCGCATTGTAGTCGATCGCGAGCTTGAGCTTGGTGCCCACGCCGTCGTTCGCCGCGACGAGCAGCGGATCAGTGAACCCGGCCGCCTTCAGGTCGAACACGCCGCCGAACCCGCCGAGATCGGCATCGGCACCGGCGCGGCGCGTGGACTTGGCGAGCGGGCCGATCGCCCGGACCAGCGCGTTGCCGGCCGCGATCGAGACACCCGCCTGGGCATAGGTATAGTTCTTCTGGTCGCTCATGGCGCGCGCTTAGCGCCAACTTCGCCCCGCGTCACCCCGGCATGCGACAAGGTCACAACCGTCATCCCGGCGGAAGCCGGGACCCAGTGTCACAGGAGACGCGTTCGTGGCTCTGGGTCCCCGCTTCCGCCGGGATGACGGGAGGTGGCGTAACGCCGGATGTTACTCTGCACTTGGATTTCCCCGCGCCCTTCGCCAAAAGGGCCCTCGCATGACCTTTGCCCGTAAATCCCTCACCATCGGCATCGCCTCCACGCTCGCGCTTGCAGGGCTGGGTGCCGTGCTGGCCGAAGGGCAGGGCGGCGGCAGCGCCGTGCCGATCGATGCCTCGGGCAGCTTCGAAGTCTCCGGCGTCGATGTCGACGTGAAGGGCAAGGATGCCGATGCCGCTCGCTATGGCGGCTGGCGGCTCGCCCAGCGCAAGGGCTGGGAAATGCTGTCGCGCAAGCTGACCGGCAAGCCTTCCACCATGTCCGATTCGGCGCTCGATTCGCTGGTTACCGGTATCGTCGTCGAGAAGGAGCAGATCGGGCCACAGCGCTATATCGCGCGGCTGAGCGTGCTGTTCGATCGCAACAAGGCAGGCAGCATCCTCGGCGTCTCCGTCGCGGTGACCCAGTCGCCACCGATGCTGATCGTTCCCCTCGAATATTCGGGTGGATCCGGTCTGGTGTTCGAGCGCGAGACTGCCTGGGCCCGCGCCTGGAACCGTTTCAAGAGCGGCGGCAGCACGATCGATTACGTCCGCGTACAGGGTAATGGCCCCGATTCGATGCTGCTCAACGCCGGCCAGGTGCTACGGCGCGGTCGCAACTGGTGGCGCTCGATACTCGACCAATATGGCGCCGCGGACGTGCTCATCGCCGAAGTGCAGATCCGCCGCGAATATCCGGGTGGCCCGATTATCGGCGTCTTTTCCGCCACGCATGGCCCCGATCGCCAGAAGATCGCCGACTTCGCCCTGCGCGTCGACAATGGCGATTCGCTCGATACGCTGATGGATGCGGGCGTGCAGCGGCTCGACAAGGCTTATCAGGAAGCGCTGGCGCTCGGCATGCTCAATCCCGATCGCCTGCTCTCGACCCGTCCGCCTGCGCCCAAGGCCGAGGAAGAGCAGCCCGAGGACGCGGCGACCGATATCGCAACGCCCGTGCCTGAAGTGGGGGCGGCGATTAACACCAGCGGTATCAACATTCAGTTCGACACGCCCAATGTCGGCGCGGTCAACGCCGGCGAGGCGGCGATCCGGGGTATTCCTGGCGTGCGCTCTGCCGCGACCACCAGTCTCGCGCTGGGCGGAATCTCGGTAATGCGGGTGGCCTTTGACGGCCAGATCGCTTCGCTCCGTTCCCAGCTCGAGGCACGTGGCTGGAGCGTGCAGGAGGGGGCAGGGGTGCTTCGTATCCGGCGCGCGGGCGGGGGTGGCGGCAATAGCGGCGGCGGCAGCCCGACGCAGCAGCCCATACCGGCGCCCACCGGGATGCCACCGGCGGCCCCGAACGGCGGATGACGCAGCTCCGCTTGCCGCTGGGACTGCCCGAAGCACGCGAGACGGAATTCCTGGTCAGCGACTCCAACGCCCGCGCCGTCCACCAGCTTGAACATTGGGGCACCTGGCCCGTCATGGCGGCCTTGCTCGTCGGTCCGCGCAAGTCGGGTCGCAGCCTGCTCGCGCGCATCTTCGCGGCCAAGACCGGCGCGCGCATCTTCGACGATGCCGATCTGGGCAAGGAGGCGGAGGTGTTCCACGCCTGGAACGAAGCGCAGGCCGATCACCGTCCGCTGCTGATCGTCGCCCAGGCTGCGCCGCCGGCCTGGGCGGTGAAGCTGCCGGATCTCAAGTCGCGCCTCGCCGCCTCGCCGCTGCTCGAGATCGGTCCGCCCGATGACGCGCTGATGCCCCAGCTGCTTGAGCGGGCCTTCGAACGGCATCTGCTCCATGCGAAGCCCGACGTCATCGCCTGGATCGCGAAGCGCATCGAGCGCAGCCATATCGCGATCCTGCGCGTTGCCGATGCGCTGGAGCTGGAAGAAGGACAGCGCTTGTCGATCCCGACGGTGCGCGCCACATTGATCGATGCTGGTCTCATAACCGCAACGGAGGGCGACTAACGGCATGGTCAAGGCAGCGAGAATGCGCGCCGATGAAGGGGTTTCGATGACCGAATTGCCGGAGACTTCCGCACGTTACTTCAATCGCGAGCTGAGCTGGCTCGCGTTCAATCGCCGGGTGATGGAAGAGGCGACGAACCCCGCCCATCCGCTGCTCGAGCGGCTGCGCTTCCTGTCGATCTCCGGCTCGAACTTCGACGAATTCTTCATGGTCCGCGTCGCCGGCCTGATGGGACAGCAGCTCCAGAAGGTGGAAACCCGCTCGGTCGACGGGCTCACCCCTGGCCAGCAGCTCGCCGCCATCTCGGCCGAGGCCGAGGCACTGGCCGACAACCAGCAGGCGGTTTGGAACAGCATCCGTGCCGACCTGGTCGAGACCGGTATCCACGTCCTTGACGCGAATGCGATCGAGGGCGAGACCGAGGCCTGGCTCGAAACCCATTTCCGCGACCAGATCTTCCCGATCCTGACGCCGCAGGCGCTTGACCCCGCACACCCGTTCCCGTTCATCCCCAATCAGGGATCGAGCGTGATCTTCGATCTGGTCCGCAAGTCGGACCGCGAGCCGGTGCGCGAACTCGTGCTGCTGCCCACCGCGATCAAGCGCTTCGTCCGCCTTCCCGGCAATCCGGCGCGCTATGTCGCGGTCGAGGCGGTGCTCAAGCATTTCTCGCACCTTCTCTTCCCGGGCTACACCTCGCTCGGCGCCGCGGCTTTCCGCGTGCTGCGCGACAGCGACATCGAGATCGAGGAAGAGGCCGAAGATCTGGTCATGACCTTCCGCTCGGCGATCAAGCGGCGCCGTCGCGGCCGGGTGATCCGTCTCGAGATGGAGGAGAGCATCTCCCCCGAGCTGGAGGCCGTGCTCAAGGAAGAGCTGGGGGGCAGCGAGGCGTTGCTCACCGAGACCGGCGGCTTCCTCGGCATCGGCGACCTCGCGGCGTTGGTCGACGAGGACCGTCCCGACCTAAAGTTCACGCCCTATACGCCCCGCTTTCCCGAGCGGATCCGCGAATATGGCGGCGATTGCTTCGCGGCGATCAAGGCCAAGGACATCGTTGTCCACCACCCCTATGAGAGCTTCGACGTCGTCATCTCGTTCCTGCAGCAGGCGGCGTCCGATCCGGACGTGGTGGCGATCAAGCAGACGCTCTACCGCGCCGGCAAGCAGCCCGCCGTCATCAACGCGCTGATCGCGGCCGCCGAGGCCGGCAAGTCGGTCACCGCCGTGGTGGAGCTCAAGGCCCGCTTCGACGAGGAGCAGAACCTCTATTGGGCCACTGCCCTTGAGCGCGCCGGCGTCCAGGTCGTCTATGGCTTCATCGACTGGAAGACCCATGCCAAGGTCTCGATGGTCGTGCGGCGCGAGGGCAATGGCTATCGCACCTATTGCCACTTCGGCACGGGCAATTACCACCCGATCACCGCGCGCATCTATACCGACATCAGCTTCTTCACGGCCGATCCGCGGGTAGGCCGCGATGCCATGCAGATTTTCAACTATGTCACCGGCTATGTGGAGCCGCATGGGCTGGAGCTGATCGGCATTTCCCCGCGCGACCTGCGCAACCGGCTGGTCGGCCTGATCGACGACGAGATCGCCCATGCCCGTGCTGGTCGCCCGGGGCAGCTCTGGGCCAAGATGAACTCGCTGGTCGATCCCGCGGTGATCGAAAAGCTCTACGAGGCGAGCAATGCCGGAGTGGAGATCGAGCTGGTGATCCGCGGCATCTGCTGCCTGCGCCCCGGCGTTCCCGGCATGTCGGAGAATATCAAGGTCAAGTCGATCGTCGGCCGCTTCCTCGAGCACAGCCGTATCTGGGCGTTCGGCAATGGCAAGGCGCTGCCCAATGACGGGGCCAAGGTCTACATCTCCTCGGCCGACTGGATGCAGCGCAATTTCGATCGTCGCGTCGAGTTCATGCTGCCGATCCTCAACAAGACGGTGCACGATCAGGTGCTCGACCAGGTGATGGTGGCGAACCTGCTCGACAATGAGCAGAGCTGGGTGCTCCAGCCCGATGGCCACTACACCCGCATCGCGCCGGGCGAGGATGGGAACTTCAATCTGCACCGCTATTTCATGACCAACCCCTCGCTCTCGGGCCGCGGTGCCGCGCTCGATGCGCGCAAGCCGGTGCCCAAGCTGCAGCTGAAGCGCAAGGCGAGGACCAGGGCCAGGGCCAGGGCATGACGACACTCCCCTTCCGCAAGGCACGTCCGAAGCCGGCCGGGATCGAGGGTCGCACTGCGATCATCGATATCGGCTCCAACTCGGTGCGCCTCGTGGTGTATCAGGGCTCGGCGCGCCTGCCGGCGACGCTGTTCAACGAAAAGGTAATGGCGGGGCTGGGCCGCGGCCTGGCCGAGACCGGCGCGATCGGGCCGGCCAGCATGGCCGCTGCCCGCGGCGCGCTCGCCCGGTTTGCCACGCTCGCGCGCGAGATGCAGGTGGGCGAGTTGCGCACCGTCGCCACCGCTGCCGTGCGCGACGCCTCCAATGGCCGCGAACTGATCGATGCAGCGCGCAACCTCGGCCTCGAAGTCGAGACGCTGTCGGGCGAGGACGAGGCGATGGCCGCCGGCCTGGGCGTGCTCTCCGGCATCCCCGAGGCGGACGGCATTGTCGGCGATCTTGGCGGCGGCTCGCTCGAGCTGGTCCGTGTCGTCGCCGGCACGGTCACCGATCGCGTGTCGTTCCCGCTAGGCGTCCTTCGCCTCGGCGCGATCCGCGCGGAGGGCAAGACCGCGCTGGAGCGCAAAGTGGCGAAGCTGCTCGGCGATGCCGGGTGGAAAGGACGGGGAAAGGGGTTGCCCTTCTATCTCGTCGGCGGTTCGTGGCGCAGCCTTGCCCGGCTCGACATGCACCTGAAGCACTATCCGCTGCCGATCGCGCACCAATACCCGATGGCGGTCGCGCGGATCGGCGAACTCGCCAGTTCGATCGCCGCGATGCCTCGGGCTGACCTCAAGGCGATCCCCAACCTCTCCAGCGCCCGTGCAGGTTCGCTGGAGGACGCTGCGGCGCTACTCGGCCATGTCCTGAAGGCGCTAGGCAGCAAGGGCACGATCGTCTCTGCCTATGGTCTGCGTGAAGGGCTGCTCTACCAGCGTCTCTCGCCCGAACTGCGCCAGCAGGATCCGCTGATCGCCGCCACGCGCGACGAAGGCGAGCGGCAGGGCCGCTTCCCCGAACATGGGGATCTGCTCGCCCAGTGGATTGCGCCACTCTTCGCCGGCGAGCCGCCCGAAATGGCCCGCCTGCGTCAGGCGGCCTGCCAGCTGGTCGATGTCGGCTGGCACGCCAATCCCGAATTCCGCGCCGAACGCGGCCTCGATGCTGCGCTGCATGGCAATTGGGTCGCGATCGACTCGATGGGTCGTGCCGCGCTCGGCCAGGCGCTCTACACCGCGCTGGGCGGCGGTCTCGACACGCCGGCGCCGCTGCCCCAGCTCGCCGATGACGACACGCTGTGGCGCGCCAAGCTCTGGGGTCTCACCATCCGCCTCGGCCAGCGTCTCTCGGGCGGCGTCGCCGCGCCGATCAAGCGCTCGGAGCTGCATCTGGACGAAGAGACGCTCGCCCTTTGCCTCGATCCCGAGGACGAGGCGCTTTACGGCGAAGCGGTCGAGAAGCGCCACAAGGCGTTGGCTGCGGCATTCGGCAAGGTCCCGATCCTCGAAGTCTAGTAACATGGCGTTCATGTCGCTCCCGCAATGAAACAGCCAATGCAAGGCGTAGGGGAGGGATGACCGGATGATGATCGACAGACGGATGCTGCTGCAGGGCGGCTTGGCCACGGGAATGACTGCGCTCGCGCCGCTGCCGGCCTGGGCGAAGGGCCATGCGGACGATCCCAAGATCGATGCCTTTGTGAAAGCCAATGGCTTTGCCGGCACCATCGTCCGCGCCAAGGCCGGCAAGCCGGTCTACGCCCGCAATTTCGGTCTGGCGAACATCGCCACCAAGGCGCCAGTGACCACCGATACGGTCTATGCCATCGCCTCGATCTCCAAGTTCCTGTCCACGGTGACGCTGCTCAAGCTGGTCGAGGCCGGCAAGCTCACTCTGGATGCGCCGATCGCGACGCTGCTTCCGGGTTACCGCGCCGATACCGGCGCGAAGGTCCAGCTCGCGCACCTGCTGTCGAACACCAGCGGTATTCCGAACGGGTTCATGCCCGCGGCGAAGCTCGAGCCCGATCTGGTCACGCGCGACATCGGCACCGCGGAATCGGTTCGCCGCTTCTGCTCGGGCGATCTCGCCTTCGAGCCGGGCAGCAAGTTCGAATATCTGCTGACCAACTGGTTCATCGTCGTCGCGATCGTCGAAGCGGCAACGGGCAAGCCCTTCCAGCAGGCGATGCGCGAGATCACGCTCGACCCGCTCGGCCTCACGCACACCACCGCGGCGATCGGCACCGAGAACCAGCCCGGCTCGGCGCTGTCCTATCGCACGGTCGACCCGGTCGTCGAATGGCCCAATCCGCGGACGCCGGTGATGGCGGCGTCGGGCGGCTATTTCAGCAACGCGGCCGATCTGCTGCGCGTGGGCCATGCCGTGTTCGACAAGGGCTTCCTGTCGCCCGCCTCGCTCAAGGCGCTGCGCACCGTGCGCGTGCCGGAGCAGGACTATTCGCTCGGTGGCCGGGTGCGCACGATGACCATCGCCGGCAAGCCGGTCGAGGCAGCATGGGAAACCGGCCGTACCGCCGGCTATCGCACGCTGCTCGCACACCGCTACGACACGCAGGAAAGCATCGTCCTGCTGAACAACACCGGCATCTCGCAAAAGGCGATCGACCTGTTCGCCGACGACCTGTTCGGCGCCGCGCCCCGGCCCGACTGAGCGTCAGACGCAGCGCAGCCCGCTGATCCGCCCGCGCTGGTTGACGTCGACCGTCAGCCGGTCGCGGCGGAAGTCCATCGTCATCGCTTCACCGGGACGCACCACCCGCACGCTCGACGCGCCGCTTCGCGCCCGCAACCGCGACTGGAGCCCGGGCGACATCTGCGCCCCCATGAAGCGCTGCACGGCATTGGCGTTGCAGACGCGCGGTCCAGGCATCGGGGTGGGCCGGCCTTCCATGCAGCCGGCAACCAGCAGGGCTGTCGCGATCATTCCGATGGCGCGCATGTATCTCTCCTCGATCGCCCCCCAGCGCCGGGGCTTATAACCCGGATGCGTAACGAAGGGGAGAGTGCTCCGTGCTTAACCCGGCGCTTAACCGCAGCGCGCGGAGCCGATCTTGCCGTCGGTGCCAAGGTGCAGGTTGAGGCGGTCGGCGCGGAAGTCCTGCGTCACCATCATCCCGGGCTCGATCCAGCGGAGACTATTGGCACCCGATAGCCGCTTGGCTTCCTCGGCAACCTCGGGGCTGCGTGCTTTGCCGACCAGGCCGCCAAGCTTCGTCGCATTGCATTCCACGCCTGGGATCGCCTGAGGCGGCGTCTTCGCCGCGCAGGCACCGGTCAGCAAAAGGGCAAAGGCGGGCAGGGCGGCGCGAATCATGCGACGGGTTCCTCGGTGCGGGTCATCTTGAGCTTACCATTCTTGACGGTGAACCCCAGCTGACCTTCGACCAGCGCCAGCGCATCCCGGCCGAACTGCTCGTAGCGCCAGCCCTGCAGGATCGCGAGACCGTCGCGCACGCCGGCCGCCAGCGACTCGAGATCGTCGGCACGCGCGAGCAGGCGCGGGGCGACGTTGATTTCCTTCGCCCGGATCTTGAGCAGCAGCTTGAGCAGGTCCGCCACCAGCGCACCATCCTTGCCCAGCGACGGCTTGCGGTCGTCGCGGGGCGGTAGTTCGGCGGTGGACATCGGCTCGGCGCCTTCCAGCGCTGCCATCAACCGCCCGCCAATGTCGTTTCCGGCCCAGGCAGCGGAGAGCCCGCGCACCTTGCCCAGGTCGCTCTGCTTGCGCGGCGGATTGCCGGCGAGGTCGGCGAGCGTTTCGTCCTTGATGATGCGGCCGCGGGGCAGGTCCTTGCCCTGCGCCTCGATCTCGCGCCAGCGCGCCAGCGCCTTGAGGCGGCCGAGCACTTCCGGCTTGCGGCTCGACACGCGCACGCGCTGCCAGGCCTCGTCCGGATCATTGTGATAATTTTCGGGATCGGCGAGCCGCTCCATCTCCTGGTCGAGCCAGGCGCCACGGCCGGTTTTCTTCAGCTTCTCCAGCATCTTGGGGAAGATCTTGGAGAGGTGCGTCACGTCGGCGATGGCGTAGTCGATCTGGCGCTTGTCGAGCGGGCGGCGGCTCCAGTCGGTGAAGCGGGCGCCCTTGTCGATCGTGAAGCCCAGATAGGTGTCGACGAGGTTGGAATAGCCGATCTGCTCGCCCAGACCGAGCGCCATCGCGGCGACCTGGGTGTCGAACAGCGGGTGCGGCGTCTTGCCGGTGAGGTTGTAGACGATCTCGATGTCCTGACCGCCGGCATGGAATACCTTCAGCACGTCCTCATTGTTGGTCATGAGGTCGAGCAGCGGCGTCATGTCGATATCGCCCATCGGATCGATCGCCGCGGCCTCTTCGTCGTCGGCGATCTGGATCAGGCAAAGCTCGGGCCAGTAGCTGTTTTCCCGCATGAACTCGGTGTCCACGCAGATATAGGGCTTGTTGGCGAAACGGGCGCAGAGATTGGCGAGAGTCGCGCTGTCTTCAATCAGACCATGGATATGCATCCACATGCCCATAGACCGGTCTTCGGGTTGACAAAAGAGGGTGGGACAGAGATGCGCCCCGACTATTGATTTTATCGTCATCCCGGCGAAAGCCGGGACCCAGAGCCCCAGGCGGCAACGCGCGTGGCCTTGGGCCCCGGCTTTCGCCGGGGTGACGAACCATTGAGAGAGTGAAGATGCACGCCTATCGCACGCACACCTGCGCCCAGCTCCGCGCCGCCGATGTCGGCCAGGAAGTCCGCATCTCGGGCTGGATCCACCGCACCCGCGAGCATGCGAACGTGCTGTTCGTCGATCTTCGCGATCACTATGGCATCACCCAGGTCGTGATCGAGACCAGCTCGGATCTCTTCCCGATCGTCGACAATGCCGGTCCCGAGTCGGTCATCACCGTCACCGGCAAGGTTTCGGCGCGTTCGCCCGAGACGCTGAACCCGAAGCTCGACACCGGCGAGATCGAAATCTTCCCGTCCGCGGTGGTGCTCCAGTCGCAGGCCGCGAAGCTGCCGTTGCCGGTGTTCGGCGACAATGAATATCCCGAGGAAATCCGCCTGCGGAACCGCTTCCTCGATCTGCGCCGCGAGAAGGTTCACAAGAACATCATGCTGCGCTCGAGCGTGATCGCGTCGCTGCGCCGCCGGATGATCGACCAGGGCTTCACCGAGTTCCAGACCCCGATCCTCACCGCGTCCTCGCCCGAAGGCGCCCGCGACTATCTCGTCCCGTCGCGCGTCCACCCGGGCAAGTTCTACGCGCTCCCGCAGGCGCCGCAGATGTTCAAGCAGCTGCTGATGGTCGCCGGCTTCGACAAGTATTTCCAGATCGCGCCGTGCTTCCGTGACGAGGATGCGCGCGCCGATCGTTCGCCGGGCGAATTCTACCAGCTCGATTTCGAGATGAGCTACGTCACCCAGGACGATGTGTTCGCCGCGATCGAGCCGGTGCTGCACGGCGTGTTCGAGGAATTCGCCGATTGGGAAGGCATGGGCCGCTCGGTCTCGGCGCTGCCGTTCAAGCGCATTCCCTACAAGGAATCGATGCAGAAGTACGGCAACGACAAGCCGGACCTGCGCAACCCGCTGCTGATCACCGACGTCAGCGAGTTCTTCAAGGGCTCGGGCTTCGGCCGCTTCGCCTCGATCGTCGAGGGCGGCGACGTCGTCCGCGCGGTCCCGGCACCGAACACGCATGAGAAGAGCCGCAAGTTCTTCGACGATATGAACAGCTGGGCGCAGAGCGAAGGCTTCCCGGGCCTCGGCTATGCCACCCAGAAGGACGGCGTGTTCGGCGGCCCGATCGCCAACAACCACGGCCAGGAAGGCATGAAGGCGATCGCCGATGCCATGGGCCTCGGCCCGAACGACGGCATCTTCTTCGCCGCCGGCAAGGAAGCGGTCGCCACCAAGCTCGCCGGCCTGGCGCGCACCCGCGCCGCCGAGCAGCTCGAGCTGATCGACAAGAAGCGCTTCGAATTCTGCTGGATCGTCGACTTCCCGATGTTCGAATATGACGAGGACGCCAAGAAGGTCGACTTCAGCCACAACCCGTTCTCGATGCCGCAGGGCGAGATGGAAGCGCTGCAGACCAAGGACCCGCTCGACATCCTCGCCTATCAGTACGACATCGTTTGCAACGGCATCGAGCTGTCCTCGGGTGCGATCCGGAACCACCGTCCGGAGATCATGTACAAGGCGTTCGAGATCGCCGGCTACACCCAGGAAGACGTCGACACGAACTTCGCGGGCATGATCAACGCTTTCAAGTTCGGCGCCCCGCCGCACGGCGGCTCGGCTCCGGGCGTGGACCGTATCGTGATGCTGCTCGCCGACGAGCCGAACATCCGCGAAGTCATCGTCTTCCCGATGACGCAGAAGGCCGAGGACCTGATGATGCAGGCGCCGTCCTTCGTCAGCGAGAAGCAGCTCAAGGAGCTCAACATCCGCCTCGCGCCCCAGGTCGCTGCGGACCTCGCCAAGAAGGGCACCGACGGCATCGTCGATCCTTCGGCGGGCTGAGCCGTTCTCCATTCGTCATCCCGGCCTTGAGCCGGGGTGACAAAGGGACCTTGAGGGCGTCCGGGTTCGTCCCCAGCCGCTTGAAGTTATAAAACTTCAATCTACAGACATAAAACTACAACCAAGATCAGCAATCCGGCCGACAGAGTCGGGACGCAGGAGTAGAAATGTCTGACGAGAATACCGCACGGGCCCGCGCCCGGGCGGAGGCGACCATTGGACTCGCCGACCTGTTCACCATCGGCATCGGCCCGTCGAGCTCGCATACTGTCGGCCCGATGCGCGCCGCCGCGGCCTTTGCGGAAGCGGCGCTCGATCGCGGCACGCCGACCGCCGTCTCCTGCGAACTCTATGGCTCGCTCGCGCTCACCGGGCGCGGGCACGCCACCGATATCGCCACGATCCTGGGTCTCGCCGGCTACCAGCCCGAGAGCGTCGACCCCGATGCCGTGAACACCATCGTCGCCACGATCCGTGCCGAGCAGCAGCTCGCGCTCGGCGGCCATGTCGTCGTGCCGTTCGTCGAGGGCCGGCACCTGATCTTCCGCGATGACAAGTTCCTGCCCGCGCACCCCAATGGCATGCGCTTCGTCGCGCACTATGCCGAGGGGGAGCCCTGGGAGACCTTCTACTACTCGATCGGCGGCGGCGCGATCGTCGAGGGCGGCTGCGAACCGCCCCAGACCAACGTCAAGCTGCCCTTTGCCTTCACCTCGGGCGCCGAGCTGCTTGCCGTCGCCGACGCGCAGGGCGCGAGCATCGCCGATATCGTCCGGGCCAACGAAGCTGCCTGGCGCGACGATGCCGAGACCGACGCGTTCCTCGACAGCCTGCGCGGCGCCATGTCGGCCTGTATCGACCGTGGCATGCGCGGGGAGGGGGAGTTGCCCGGCGGCCTCAAGGTCAAGCGCCGCGCCCGCGATCTGCACAATCGCCTGCTGGCGCGTGGCCCCCGCAGCGATCCCTCGCTTGTCTTCGACTGGGTGAGCCTCTGGGCACTCGCGGTGAACGAGGAGAATGCGGCGGGTGGCCGCGTCGTCACAGCGCCCACGAACGGTGCTGCGGGCGTGATCCCCGCCGTGCTCCGCTATTACGAGACCTTCTGCGCCAATCCGACCCCCGCGGGATCGCGCACCTTCCTGCTGACCACCGCGGCGATCGGCTTCCTCTACAAGAAGCGCGCCTCGATCTCGGCCGCCGAGATGGGCTGCCAGGGCGAAGTCGGCGTCGCCTGCTCGATGGCCGCGGCGGGGCTGGCGGCGGCGCTCGGCGCCACCAACGCCCAGATCGAGAATGCCGCCGAGATCGGCATGGAGCATAATCTCGGCCTCACCTGCGATCCGATCGGCGGCCTCGTCCAGATCCCCTGTATCGAGCGCAACACCATGGGCGCGATCAAGGCGATCAACGCCGCCTATCTCGCCATGCACGGCGACGGCAGCCACATCGTCAGCCTCGACGCGGTGATCGAGACGATGCGCCAGACCGGCGAGGACATGCGCTCGAAGTACAAGGAAACGGCGCAAGGCGGCCTGGCGGTGAACGTGGTGGCCTGCTGAGGCTCGTTCTGATCGACCCTGTCGTCATCCAGCTTGATCGTCATCCGGCGAAAGCCGGGACCCAGAGCCGGATAGTCCATCGCTTTGTTACCCTGGGGTCCCGGCTTTCGCCGGGATGACGGAATGGCTTGCCACCAGCGCCCGCAACGCGGATCGTACGGCCATGCGCATCGCCGTCTTCAACACCAAGTCCTATGACCGCCGCTTCCTGATCGAAGCCAATGCGGCCTATGGGCACGACCTCCACTTCCTTGAACCGCGCCTGGAGCAGGCCACCGCCTCGCTGGCTGCGGGGCACCAGGCCGTATGCGTGTTCGTCAACGACACGGTAGACGCCGAAGTACTTGAGGTGCTGGCGGCGGGCGGCACGCGCCTCGTCGCCCTACGCTGCGCCGGGTTCAACAATGTCGATCTCGCTGCTGCGGCCCGCCTCGGCATCAGCGTCGTGCGCGTGCCGGCCTATTCGCCGCACGCCGTCGCCGAGTTCACCATCGGGCTGCTGCTCGCCGTCGATCGCAACATTCCCCGCGCCTGGGCCCGGGTCCGCGAGAATAATTTCGCGCTGGACGGGCTGATCGGCCGCAATCTGCATGGCCGTACCGTGGGCGTGATCGGCACCGGCAAGATCGGCGCGTTGGTTGCCCGCAGCCTCAAGCTTGGCTTTGGCTGCAAGGTGCTGGCGAGCGATATCTATCCGGATCCCGAACTGGAGGCGATCGGCGTGCGCTATGTGCCGCGCGATGCGCTGCTTCGTGATGCCGAGATCGTCACGCTCCATTGCCCGCTCACGCCGGAAACCCGCCACCTGATCGACGATGCCGCGATCGCGGGAGCACGCGACGGGCTGATGATCGTCAACACCAGCCGCGGCGCGCTGATCGACACCGCGGCGCTGATCGAGGGGCTCAAGTCCCGCAAGATCGGTGCGGTCGCGCTCGACGTCTATGAGCAGGAAGCCGATCTGTTCTTCGAGGATCTGTCGAACGAGATCATCGCCGATGACCTGTTCCAGCGCCTGCTCACCTTCCCGAACGTGCTGGTTACCGGACACCAGGCGTTCCTGACCGAGGAAGCGCTCGGCGCCATTGCCGACACCACGCTGCGCAGCGCGGCCGATGCAGAAGCGGGGCGGATGCTTGCCAATCGCGTCGATGCCGGCTTGATTGCGCACGCACGTTGAAGGAGTTCCCCCACATGACGATCGATCTCTCGGACTATGAGAAGGGCAAGGACTTCGACGGCGACTATGACAAGGCGCTGGCCAAGATCCAGAAGCGGCTGAGCCACATCCATTACGCCCATATCGTCCACCGCCGCCGTGCGATCATCGCGTTCGAGGGGTGGGACGCGGCGGGGAAGGGCGGCATCATCCAGCGCCTAACCGCCGAATGGGACCCGCGCTATTACGAGGTCTGGCCGATCTCCGCTCCCACGCAGGAGGAACTGGCCCACCATTTCCTCTGGCGTTTCTGGCGCCGGCTTCCCGCGCAGCACAACATCGCGATCTTCGACCGCACCTGGTACGGCCGCGTCCTTGTCGAGCGAGTCGAGGGCTTCGCGACCAAGGCCGAGTGGGAACGCGGCTATGACGAGATCAACGATTTCGAGGCGCAGCAGGTCACTGCGGGCACCACGCTGGTGAAGGTCTTCATTCACGTCACCCAGAAGACCCAGGACAAGCGGCTCAAGGACCGGCTCGAGCACCCGTGGAAGCGCTGGAAGACCGGGCTGGAGGATTATCGCAACCGGGCGAAGCGACCCGAATATCTCGCCGCGATGCATGACATGCTCGCACGCACCAGCACCGAGCATGCCCCCTGGATCGTGATCGACGGCAACAACAAGAAGGCCGCCCGCATCGCCGCGCTCACCGCGATCGCCGATGCGCTTGAGGCCCATGTCCCGATGGACCCGCCCAAGCTCGATCCGGAAGTGGAGAAGGTCGCGAAAAAGGCGCTGGGGATTTAGGGCCCGAAACCGCCACAGCCGTCATCCCGCGCCATGATCGTCATTCCGGCGAAAGCCGGGACCTCAGGCGAAGGCGCGGGACGCCGGACAAGGGCTGCACGAAATCCCGACTTTCGTCGGGTGACGAAGTTGGACATTCTACGCCGCGCTGGCCGCGCGCCCAACCCTCACGCCGGCCCGAATTCGCCGTCTTCGCCCATTACGTGCAGCACGCCGTCGGCGATTGCGAAATAGGCGCCGTGGAGCTTCAGCTTGCCCTCGGCCAGCCGCTTGCTGACGAAGGGGAAGGTGTTCAGGTTCGCCAGCGACACCCGCACCGTCTCCAGCTCCAGCGCGCGCACCGCCTCGGGGCCGGTACCGTGCTGTGCCACGATCCGCTCGCGTGCGGGATCGAGCATGTCGACCCAATGGGCAATGAACCCGCCTTCGCCATTCGCCGCGCCCTTGAAGCGCTGTGACAGCGCGGCGCCGACGCCGCCGCATGCGCCGTGGCCCAGCACCAGGATCTCAGGCACTTCGAGCTGGTTCACCGCGAATTCCAGCGCTGCCGACACGCCGTGGCGACTCGCATCATCCTCGAATGGCGGCACCAGGTTGGCGACGTTGCGCACCACGAAAATCTCACCCGGTACGGTATCGAAAATCTGCGCCGGATCGACCCGGCTGTCCGAGCAGGCGATCACCATCACGCGGGGGCTCTGCCCCTCGCTGAGGCCTGACCAGCGGTCGCGATGCCGCCGATATTCGCTGGTCCGGAAGCGCTGATAGCCGTCGAGCAGGTCGGTGAAGTCGGTCATGCGCCTTGCCCTAACGCGCGCTTTTCCGACCGACAAGTTTTGTATCGAACTGTTGCTCCGGCGTTCGATTGACGAAAGTGCAACCGGGGCTGGAAACGCCGGCCCAGCCGCTCTATCTGGCCAGCATGAACGATCTCTCCGCAGCACCGCGCCCGGCCAATGAACCTTCTGGTCGCCAGCGCAAGCCCGACTGGATCCGCGTCAAGGCCCCGACCTCGGAAGGCTTCGCCAAAACCCGGGCGCTGATGCGCTCGAAGAACCTCGTCACCGTGTGCGAGGAAGCGGCCTGTCCGAACATCGGCGAGTGCTGGACGAAGAAACACGCCACGGTGATGATCCTGGGCGACGTCTGCACGCGCGCATGCCGCTTCTGCAACGTCAAGACCGGCATGCCGCGCAAGGTCGATCCGCTGGAGCCGCAGCACGTCGCCGAGGCCGCGGCGCAGATGGGCCTCGAGCACATCGTCATCACTTCGGTCGACCGTGACGATCTTCCCGACGGCGGCGCCAGCCAGTTCGTCAAGGTGATCGAGGCGATCCGCAAGGCGAACCCGACCACCACGATCGAGATCCTGACTCCTGATTTCCGCAACAAGCACGAAGCCGCAATCGAAGCGATCGTCACGGCGCGCCCGGACGTCTACAACCACAATCTCGAGACCGTGCCGAGGCTCTACCCGACGATCCGCCCGGGCGCGCGCTACTATGCGTCGCTGCGCCTGCTGGAGACGGTGAAGCGCCTCGATCCGACGATCTTCACCAAGTCGGGGATCATGCTCGGCCTCGGCGAGCAGCGCCTCGAAGTGCACCAGGTGATGGACGACATGCGCTCGGCCGACATCGATTTCCTGACGATGGGCCAGTATCTCCAGCCGACCCCCCGCCATGCCAAGGTCGAAGAGTTCGTCACGCCTGCCGCCTTCCAGGCCTATGGCGCGATCGGCCGCGCCAAGGGCTTCCTCCAGGTCGCTTCGTCGCCGCTGACCCGCTCGAGCTACCATGCAGGCGAGGACTTCGCCGAAATGAAGGCCGCGCGCGAGGCGAAGCTGGCGAAGGGGGGCAAGTGATCAAATTCCTCCCCGGCACGGGGAGGGGGACCATCGCGCCAGCGATGGTGGAGGGGGCCCGCTCTCCGCAGATGATATCGCCGGTGGAGGGCAGGGCCCCCTCCACCACGCTGCTTCGCAGCGCGGTCCCCCTCCCCGTGCCGGGGAGGAATTAAGAGCCAAGATGCCCAAGCATTCCGAAACCCGTCCGCTGCCCTACACGCCCGAGCAGATGTTCGACCTCGTCGCCGATGTCGCGCGCTACCCGGAATTCCTGCCCTGGGTCAGCGCGATCCGCGTCCGCTCGAACAGCGATACGCAGATGGTCGCGGACATGATCGTCGGCTTCAAGGGCCTGCGCGAGACGTTCACCTCGCGCGTCAGCAAGGTACGCCCGGCCAGCCTGCACATCGAATATGTCGATGGGCCGCTCAAGCATCTCAACAATGACTGGGCTTTCCGCAGCGACGGGCAGGGCGGTTGCCTGGTCGATTTCACCGTCGATTTCGCGTTCAAGAACCGCGTGTTCGAAATGCTCGCCGGCCAGATGTTCGACCGGGCGCTCCGCAAGATGATCAACGCGTTCGAGGAACGTGCCGCCCGGCTCTACGGCGACTCGACGTCGGCTTCGTCCGCCTCGGGGGCGGAGGCGCCCGGCATCAGCAGTTCGAGCGCGCACAACGCCGCCTGAAGGCGGATACCGGCCCGGCCGTTATTCTCGAAATGGCGGGCATCGGCCACGATGTGCTCGGGATCGGCGTTGCGTACCGCCTGGGCGAACACCACGGTACCCACCGGCTTCTTCTCGCTGCCGCCATCGGGGCCGGCGATACCGGTGATCGCCACGGCGACGTCGGCATGGGTACGGGTGAGGGCGCCCTGCGCCATGCTCCAGGCGACGGCGATCGAGACCGAGCCGAAAGTCTCCAGCACGTCGCTGCCGACCTTGAGCACGTCGTGCTTGGCCTCGTTCGAATAGGTGACGAAGCCGGCATCGAAGACGTCGGACGATCCGGGGATCTCGGTGAGCGCGGCGGAGACAAGGCCCCCGGTGCAGCTCTCGGCGACGGCCACCCGGCGACCGGCAGCGCGATTGGCTTCAAGCACCTTGCGTGCGGCGGCGACCAGCTCCGGCGGGAGAATCGTGTCCATAGGGCCGGGCATGTGCCACCGTAATGTTGCCGAGGCGAGTCAGTTCGTTCGCGGAGGGGAGAGGGACATGGTAACCCCCGTCTCAATTCCTCCCCGGCTTGCCGTTTATGCGCCCGCCGGTACCCGCACCGTCGCGATCGCTTGCGCCGCCATTCCTTCGCCGCGTCCGGCGAAGCCGAGCCGTTCCGTGGTGGTCGCCTTCACGCTGACTTCGGACGGCTTCATCCCCAGGATGGCGGCGATGCTCGCCCGGATCGCCTCGCGGTGCGGTCCCACCTTGGGTGCCTCGCAGATGATCGTCACGTCGAGGAAGTCGATCACGCCGCCCTCGGCCGCGACCAAAGATGCCGCATGTTGAAGGAATTGCGCCGAGGCCGCCCCCCGCCATTTCGAATCGCTCGGCGGAAAATGCATCCCGATATCTCCGGCTCCGATCGTGCCGAGCAGCGCGTCGGTGATAGCATGCAACACCACATCGGCGTCGCTATGCCCCGAAAGCCCGCGCGAATAGGGGATCTTCACGCCGCCCAGCCACAGCTCTTTGCCCTCGGCGAAGCGGTGCACGTCGTAACCAGTGGCGGTGCGCACCCGCATCTGCGCCCCGAACCGGGCCTCGGCGGCGGCGAAATCAGCGGGGTGGGTGACCTTCTCAAGCATCGCGCTACCTTCCACGACTGCAACTGCCTCGCCAAGCGCGCGCACCATCTGCGCATCGTCGGTCGCTTCCTGATCGGCAGGCCAGGCCGCATGCGCCCGGATGATATCCGGCCCGCGGAACGCCTGTGGCGTCTGCACGCGTACAAGGCCGTCTCGCGAAACGGACGCCCCGGACGCGGAAAGGAGCGTATCCGCCACCGGCAATCCCGGAATGGCGCCTGCATGATCGTCCAGCGCTACCAGCAGCCGGTCGATCACCGCGTGGCTGAGGAAGGGGCGGGCCGCATCGTGGATCAGTACCCGGTCGGCACCTTCCAGCCCCGCCAGTCCCTTGGCCACACTCTCGCGCCGGCTTGCCCCGCCAATGACGAAGGCCACTTCGCCCAACGCGGCACGCAGTGCCGCTTCCTGGCCTTCGCCGATCACAACCAGCACGGTATCGATTTCAGGGTGTGACGTCATTGCGGCGTAGCTGTGTGCCAGCATCGGCTTGCCGGCGACCGGGGCGAACTGCTTGGGCACGTTTCCGCCAGCGCGGGTACCGCTACCGGCGGCGACAATAAGGGCAACGGTCTTCATTGCCCGCCGCCTAGCCGATCGCGAAAGCCGGTGATAGCCTCCGCTCTGCGCAGTATGAGATGGCGGCGCACAGGCAACAGGGCGAAACAGGTCCAATTGTGCATGCAAATGCGGCTATCCTGAACGGACTGTATTTTACATAATGTATATTATCAATCTCACCAAAACTCCCTGGAGGATGGACTTGCTGGATAGCGACGCAACCAAGGAAGCGCATGACAAGGCATCGCCTTCTTCCTGAGCCTTCCCTTCGCGCGGCGGCCTGCCTAGGGTCGATGCGCATCTATCGGAGGCTCATTTGACCGCACCTGCTACCGCCATCGACCGCCTCGTCGCTATCATGGCGCGGCTGCGCGATCCCGATACCGGCTGCGAATGGGATACGGTCCAAACCTTCGCGACGATCGCGCCCTATACGATCGAGGAAGCCTATGAAGTCGCCGACGCGATCGAGCGCGGCGACATGGGCGAGTTGAAGGACGAACTTGGCGATCTGCTGCTCCAGGTCGTGTTCCATAGCCGCATGGCCGAGGAAGCCGGCGACTTCGCCCTGGTCGACGTCGCGAATGCGATCAGCGACAAGATGGAACGCCGCCACCCGCATATCTTCCTTGGTGCAACCGAGGGCGGCCATCACCTTTGGGAACAAATCAAGGCCGCGGAGCGGGGCGAGAAAGGCCATGAAAGCGCGCTCGACGGGGTGGCGATCGGCCTCCCCGCCCTCCTCCGCGCCGAAAAGCTCCAGAAGCGCGCCGCCCGGACCGGCTTCGACTGGCCCGATCCCAGCGGCGCCCGCGCCAAGGTCGACGAGGAACTGGCCGAGATCGAGAGCGCCGCAACACCGGCCGAGATCGAGGAAGAGGTTGGCGATCTGCTGTTCGCGGTGGTCAACTGGGCGCGCAAGCTAAACGTCGACCCCGAGGGGGCGCTGCGTGGTGCTAATGCGAAATTCGAGAAGCGTTTCAAGGCGATGGAGGTCGAAGCTGGTGATGCATTCGAAGGCCTGAACCTCGAAGCCAAGGAAGAACTCTGGGTGAAGGCGAAGATCGCCACGCGATGAAGAATGTCCTGTTCGTCTGCAGCCAGAACCGCCTGCGGAGCCCTACCGCCGAGCAGATCTTCGCCGATCATCCGGCGATCGAGACCAGTTCCGCCGGCACCAACAACGATGCCGAGAACCCGCTCAGCGCGGAACTGATCGAATGGGCGGACCTGATCTTCGCGATGGAACGCGAGCATCGCAGCAAGATCCAGAAACGCTATCGATCGGCGCTAAACGGCAAGAACATCGTCGTTCTCGGCATCCCTGACGACTATGCCTTCATGGACCCCGAGCTGATCGCCCTGCTGCGGGCACGGATGGCGCGCTACCTGCCTCCGGCCTGAGGCATCACCCTCGCGTCAGGAACCGCTCATAATCGCGCGGCGCCATGCGAACCTCGTAGACCGCCTGATCGCCATCCATCCCCTGCTCGATCACTTCGCCGTGCTGGTGGAGCCAGGCCGCAGCGGCGCCGTCGGCGGGATCCAGGTGGATGGTGTAACGGCGATGGCCCTCGGTCAGGCGGCCGGCGACGGCTTCGATCAGTGCCGCTACCCCTTCCCCGGTTACCGCCGACACGGGCATCACGTCTTCGCGCTTCGCGGCCTCGGCAAGCAGGTCCTCGCGGCGCTCGTCGTCGAGCAGGTCGATCTTGTTCCAGGCTTCGAAACGCGGCGTGGTCTCGGCGACGCCGATCTCCGCCAGCACCGCTTCGACATCGTCCTTCTGCGCTTCGCTGTCCGGATGCGCGACGTCGCGGACGTGGATCAGCAGATCGGCCGAGACTACCTCTTCCAGCGTCGCCTTGAAGGCGGCAACCAGCTGGGTCGGCAGTTCGGAGACGAAGCCCACCGTGTCCGACAGGATCGCCTTGTCGATGCCCGGCAGCGAGATCTGACGCAAGGTCGGGTCGAGCGTGGCGAAGAGGAGATTCTCCGCCATGACGTCACTTCCGGTCAGGCGATTGAAAAGCGTGGACTTTCCGGCGTTCGTGTACCCCACCAGCGCGATCACCGGCCAAGGCGCGCGCTGGCGCCGGTCGCGGTGGAGCGTGCGCGTACGGCTAACCGAATCCAGCTCGCGGCGCAGGCGCGCCATACGGTCGCGAATGAGCCGGCGGTCGGCCTCGATCTGGGTTTCGCCCGGGCCGCCGAGGAAGCCGAAGCCGCCGCGCTGGCGCTCGAGGTGGGTCCAGCTCCGAACGAGGCGGCCGGCCTGGTAATCGAGGTGGGCCAGCTCGACCTGAAGCCGCCCCTCGGCAGTGCGGGCGCGCTCGCCGAAGATCTCAAGGATAAGGCCGGTCCGATCGATGACCTTGCAGCCAAGGCCAGTCTCGAGGTTGCGCTGCTGCACAGGCGTGAGGCTCGCATCGAACACGGCGAGCGTCAGTTCCTCGTCGCGCACCGTCTCGGCCAGGGCTTCCACCTGGCCCGAGCCGATCAGCGTGCCCGGCTTGGGGGCGCGAATGCGCAGCGGCACCCGCTCGACCACGTCGACGCCGATCGCGGCGGCGAGACCCGCCGTTTCTTCCAGACGCGCATCCGCATCGCGCGAGCTGCCGCCAAGGTCCGGATAGACCACGACCGCACGCGCGCCCCGGGTGAATTCATCGGGGTCGCGCTCAAAACCGGTAGTCATAAAATCACTCAGTCGTCGCTATTCTGTTCCTCGGCGAGGTTCAGCGGGTGCGCCGGCTGGATCGTCGAGACAGCATGCTTGTAAACCAGCTGGGCCATGCCCTCGCGCTGGAGCAGCATGCAGAACAGGTCAAAGGCTGCGATCTGGCCCTGGAGCATCACGCCATTGACCAGGAACATCGTGACATTTTCCTGCTGGCGGCGGACCGCGTTGAGGAAAATCTCCTGCAATACCGGGTTCTTGGACTGATGTTCTCCCACCGCTTCAAGGAGCGGGGCGAGATCCACCGGGCCCGAGGGCATGATCGTGGAGATCGCGTGCTTGTAAATGAGCTGCGACTGGCCGTCGCGGCGGAGCAGCACCGAAAAATTGTCGAACCAGGTAACGATACCCTGGAGCTTGACGCCCTTCACGAGGAACATCGTGACCGGGGTCTTCGACCGGCGCAGCGAGTTGAGGAACAGATCCTGAAGCGAGGTCTGCTTTTCGGCCATCGTTCGTGACTCTCTTTGTTGGCGGGAGTTTCCCCGCTTTGGCGCCGTTCTCTGGCGTCGGATGCGCGCGCCCGCTCGGCGCGTCGCCCGGGCCTTTTAAGCGCTGGAGGGCAAATCGTCCAGCGGCGGTTTCCTACAATGACGGCCGAACGACTCGTCTTTCGGGATACGAGGCGCCGCCGAAAGTCACAAAAGTCGCAATAGCCAGGGCGTCGCGCGGTTCGGGACCTTGCGCAGGATGATTGCGCGAAGGTGATCCTATCTTTCCTACCGGGTCAAAGAGCGGCCGGGTGCAGCTCCGGCTGCGGGAGGAGAACAGGAGGAATCCTACATTGCAAGGGTACCGTCATCCTGACGAAAGTCCGGGTGTCGGGAGAGGGTGCGGGACAAGAGCCGCACGAGATCCCGGCTTGCGCCGGGATGACGGATATTGGGCAGAGGGATGACGCCCCTACTCTTCCCGACTGTCGGTGATCCCCAGCAGCTTGAGCTTCCGGTGTAGCGCCGAGCGCTCCATGCCGATGAAGCTGGCGGTGCGGGAGATGTTGCCCGAGAAGCGGCGGATCTGGACCTTCAGATATTCGCGCTCGAAGCTCTCGCGTGCCTCCTTGAGCGGCGCGCCCATGATCGCGTTGGTTCCCATGCCGCCGCCGGTGTCCGCCGGCCGCCCGAGCACTTCGGGAGGCAGCAGATCGAGATCGATACGGCCGATCCGGTCACCCGGCGCCAGGATCACGGTCCGCTCGACCACGTTACGGAGCTGGCGGACATTGCCGGGCCACTCGTAGCTCTGCAGCGCGACCATCGCGTCAGGTGCGATCTCCGGCGTCGGCACGCGGCGTTCATTGGCGTAGTGCGCGACGAAATGCTCGACAAGCACCGGAATGTCCTCGCGGCGATCGGTGAGCTGAGGGATCGCTACGGGCACGACGTTGAGGCGATAATAGAGATCCTCGCGGAAGCGCCCCTCGGAAATCTCGAACATCAGGTCGCGCGCGGTGGCGGAGACGACGCGAACATCGACCTTGACCACGCGGGTACCGCCAACACGGGTGAAGCTCTGGTCGGTCAGCACGCGCAGGATGCGGGCCTGAGTGGCGACCGGCATGTCGGCGATCTCGTCAAGGAACAACGTGCCACCATGCGCCTGTTCGAGCAGGCCGGTGCGAACCAGGTCCCCGCTCTCCTCGACGCCGAACAGCTCTTCCTCGACGCGCTCGGGCTGCATGCGCGCGGCGCTGACGATGACGAAGGGCGCGGTGGCGCGCTGACTCCAGCCATGGAGCAGCCGCGCGGCGACTTCCTTGCCGGTGCCGGCACCGCCGGTGATCAGGACGCGGCTGCCGGTGGAGGCGACGCGCTTCAGGGTGGCGCGCACGGTATTGATCGCACCCGACTGGCCGGTCAGATCTTCCTCGCGGCCCGCCGAGGCGCGCAGCGAAGCGACTTCGCGCTTGAGCCGTTCGGTCTCGGTCGCGCGCTCGACCAGGAACAACAGGCGCTCGGCCTCGAACGGCTTCTCGATAAAGTCCGAGGCGCCGCGGCGGATCGCGGCGACGGCGGTGTCGAGATTGCCGTGACCAGAAATCACCAGCACCGGGATCGAGGGATCACGACGCTTGATCTCGTCGAGGATTTCGAGCCCGTCGAGCTTCGAGCCGTGCAGCCATACGTCGAGCAGCACCAGGCTGGGCCGGCGCTCGGCAATAGCCTCCAGTGCCTCGTCGCTATTGGCGGCGCCACGGGTCGCATAGCCCTCGTCCTCCAGCACGCCGGCGACCAGTTCACGGATGTCGCGCTCATCGTCGACGACCAAGATATCGAGGCTCATGATTTGGCACTTCCAGTACGCGTAAGCACGGCGGGACGCGGTTCGTCTGCGCCTTCGCCTTCAGGGGCGCTCACCATTTCGGCGAGCTGATCGGTATCGAAGCAGATCGTCACCAGCGTGCCGCCGCCCGGACGATCCGAGAAGGCGATGGTGCCGAAATGCTCCTCGACGATCTTCTTCACGATCGCGAGGCCGAGGCCGGTGCCGCGGCTGCGCGTCGTCATATACGGCTCGACGATCCGGTCGCGCTCGACCGGCAGGCCAATGCCGTTGTCGGCGAGCGTGAGAGTGATCCTGCCATGCTCCTCGGGGCTGATCGTCATGACGATCTCGCCCTGGGGCAGCGCCTCCCCTTCCCCACGCGCCTCGATCGCCTCGACGGCGTTCTTGACGATGTTGGTGAAGGCCTGGCCGATCTGGCGACGATCGCAGATCAGGCCGGGCGCGGGATCGGGGGCATCCATCTCGAAGCGCAGGGTCGGGTGCGCGACTTCGTGGAGGAACATCGCCTGGCGCGCGATGTCGAGCAGCGATTCCTGGCGGAACATCGGCTTGGGCATGCGCGCGAACGAGGAGAATTCGTCGACCATGCGGCGCAGATCGCCGACCTGGCGGACGATCGTGTCGGTCAGCTGGGCGAAGGTGCCGTCCTCGGGCTCGATCTTCTTGCCATAGCGGCGCTTGAGCCGCTCGGCGGCGAGCTGGATCGGGGTGAGCGGGTTCTTGATCTCGTGCGCGATGCGGCGCGCGACGTCGGACCAGGCGGCCCGGCGCTGGTCGTTCAATTGCTGGGTGATGTCGTCGAAGGTGAGCACCTTGCCCGCCTCGTCGCTGGTGACCTTCACGGCGAGCGTGCGTGCATCGCCGCCGGTGCCGAGCTGGATCACCGCCTCGCGGTCGCCGCTGTCGAGCAGCGCGTCGAGTTCGGGGGCAAGCTCGACCAGCGGATGGCCGACCAGCTCCTGCTCGCCCTTGTGGAGCAGTTCAATGGCGGACTCGTTGATCAGGCGGACATTGCGCTGGGCATCGATCGAGATGACGCCCGCGGAGACGCCGGACATCACCGCTTCGATCAGCGCACGACGACTTTCGGCTTGAGCGTTGGCAGTGACGAGTGCGCTGGTCTGGGCTTGAAGGCGCTCTGTCATGCTGTTGAAGGTCTGGCCGAGCGTCCCGATTTCATCGTGAACGCGCAGTACGGGCACACGCACTGCGAGATCGCCATTGGCGATCCGCCGTGCCGCGCCGACCAGCTCATTCACCGGCCGCACGAGTCGATCGGCCACGGTGAGCGCGATAAACACGACGATGGCGATCACCACGAGCGAAATGGCCAGCAATGCCGCGTTGAACTGAAGCTGTAATGCACGTGACCGCCGGAGCAGTGTCTCATAGTCACGGAAAACGGACTTCACCTGCTCCAGTCGTCCCGCGACCTCGGACGCACCGCCCTCGCGCGTCGAATAGAGAAGCAAATCGGTGCCTTCGACCCGGGCAAGCGAATAGGTACGTTGCGCATTGGTGCCGGCAACGCTGGGATAGCCCTCATTGACCTTCCGCATGTCATCCGCCGAGATCTGATCCGTAAAGATCAGATCGGAATTACGGACCACCGCAGCAGGTCGAATCTCACCCTTCGGGCCGAGCGAAAAAAGGATCGAGTTGGAGAGGCTGCGCTGGAACACGTCCTGATTGAAGGTGCCCTGGAATATCTGACTGTCGCTTTTCCATCCCTTTTCGAACAGCATTTTCCAGACGTCGTGCGCCATCGCGACATTCTCGTTGTCGACGTACGAAATGAGTTGCTTGTACGACGCCTCGGTCACGCTGCGCGAATTATCGAGGACGCCGCGCGCGCGGCCTGAAAACCAGAATTCGGCGCCATATTGGAAAAGCAGCGAGGCAATAACCGCAAGCAGCACGGTCGGTACGCTCGCCATGATCGAGAAGATCGCCACCAGCCGAACATGAAGATCGGCACGCCCTCCCACCCCCGACCGCGCGGCGCGACGCTTGGCGATACGACGGCCCATCAGCACGATCAGCGCGCTGCAGAAAAGCAGGTTGGCAACGAGGAGCAGCGCAACCAGCGGCGGCGTGAGCAGTTCGAGCGGCTCTCGCGAATTATCGATGATAAGATAGGTGGCAACCGCCATCGCAATGGCAAGCGCGAGCACCAGCAATTCGACGGCAGGCGTGATAGCGAACCGCCGCTTCTGCGGTGGCGGTACCTCGATCACTGACTCGGCGGAGACGGCATCCATCTTCGCCAAGCTAGAGCGAGATTGTGGCAAAAAGAACACATAATCGTACCGGGTGTGTCGCTATTCCGTCCCATCGGGACGATTGGGGCCGACATCGATGCCGAGCGTATCGAGCCGCTTCCGTAACGTATTCCGGTTGATCCCCAGCGCGCGGGCGGCGCGGAGCTGGTTGCCACCGTGGCGCGCGAGCATCGCCTCGATCAGCGGGCGCTCCACCTCGCCGATGATGCGGTCGTAGAGCGTGCCGTCGTCCAGCGCGCGAGGCTCCTCGATCGCGATCCGCTCAAGCCGGGCGCGGACCGCCGCTTCTATCCCCTCGTCGCGAGTCGCGGGCGCCGGCATCGCGCTCGCCTCGCCCAGCGCGCGGCGGAGCGCATCGCCGTCGATCACTTCGTCGCGGCTGAGCGCGGCGATCCGGCGCATCAAATTCTCGAGCTGGCGGACATTGCCGGGCCAGTCATAGGTCTCTAGCACCCGCACCGCGTCGGCGGCGAGGCTCTTGCGCGGCAGGCCGTCCTCGGCGGCGCGATCGAGGAAATGGCGGGCGAGCAAGGGCACGTCGTCGCGGCGCTCTCGCAGGGACGGCAGCGCGACGGGGACGACGTTGAGGCGGTAGAACAGGTCCTCGCGGAACTGGCCGGCCTGGACCAGCGCTGCCAGATCCTTGTTGGTCGCAGCGACGATGCGGACGTCCGCCTTGATCGCCTTCGCCCCGCCGACGGTGGTGAACTCGCCCTGCTGGAGTACGCGGAGCAGGCGCGTCTGCGCGTCCATCGGCATGTCGCCGATCTCGTCGAGGAACAGCGTGCCGCCGGCCGCCTGCTCGAACTTGCCGGCGACGCGGGCGGCGGCGCCGGTGAAGGCGCCGCGCTCATGGCCGAACAGCTCCGCCTCGATCAGCTCGCGCGGGATCGCGGCCATGTTGAGCGCGACGAAGGGTGCGCGGCGGCGCGGGCCGAGATCGTGGATCGCCTTGGCAACCAGCTCCTTGCCGGTGCCTGATTCGCCCGAGATCAGCACGGTGAGGTCGTTCGAGACGACGCGGGCGATGACCCGGTAGACCTCCTGCATCGCCGGCGAGCGGCCGATCAGCGAGGAGCCACCGCTCAGTTCCTCGTCGGGCAACTCGGCGGGGGCACGGCGGCCGCGGGCGATAGCGCTGCGCACCGCCTGGCCAAGCACGTCGAGGTCGAAGGGCTTGGGGAGATAGTCAAAGGCACCGACCTCGGTGGCGCGGACGGCCGTCGCCAGCGTGTTCTGGGCCGAGAAGACGATCACCGGCAGGGCCGGATGCTCGGCGGTGAGCCTGGCGACCTCGTCGAGACCGTTACCATCGGGCAGCACCACGTCGGTGACCAGCACATCGGGCAAGGCTGCGCCGATCGCGCGGCGCAGCTCGGCGAGGCTGGCTGCCGTCGTGACGGCATGGCCTTCCCGGCGCAGGGCCGCCGCCACCACGGTACGGATCGCGCTGTCGTCGTCGACGACGAGGACCGAGCCGGTCATGCCTTGGCCCTGGGGAGGAGAATGCGGAAGACGGTCATTTCAGGGGGGCGTTCCCGGGCATATTGGACGATGCCGCCCATGTCGCGGACCAGCTTCTCGACGAGGGGGAGGCCGAGCCCCTTCCCCTCCGGCTTGCCCGAGACGAAGGGCTCGAACAGGTGCTCGGCAATGTCGGCCGGCGCGCCGGGACCGTTGTCCATGACGCAGATCTCGATCGGCAGCGGCACGCGCGGGCGGCCGGCGCCGGTGCTGACCGACATGCCGTGGCGATAGGCGGTGGTGAGGACGATCCGTGGCTGGGCGAGCCCGATCAACGCTTCTGCGGCGTTCTTGAGCAGGTTGAGCATGACTTGCTGGAAGGCGTCCGCATCGATCAGCACCGGTGGCAGCGAGGGATCGAAACGCTCCTCGATCACCATGCCGCGGGCGAAGCCGGCGAGCGCTACCTTCCGGGCGTGATCGAGCAGCGGGTAGATGTTGATCGGCTGGAGCTTCAGCGGCCTGGTGTCGGTGAAATCCTGCATCCGGTCGATCAGCGCGACGATGCGATCGACCTCGGTGGTGATCAGGCCGGTAAGCTCGCGGTCCTCGCCCGAGCTGGCAAGCAGCTGGGCGGCGCCGCGGATGCCGGAGAGTGGATTCTTGATCTCATGCGCCAGCATCGCCGCCGCGCCCACCGCGGCGCGCGCGCCGGCGGTGCGGTCGGCACCCTGGGCGACCCGGCGGGACTGGGGGGCGTGGTGAAGGGTGACGATACGCCAGCCGGGATGATCGGCGACATGCGTCTCGACGAAGTCCACCCGGATACGCGCGCCGCGGACCGCCTCGATCTCGGTGTCGAAGGCGGCGAAACCGTGCCCGTCGCGGCGCTCGACATAGCCGTCGGGCGGGCTCAGCACTGCATCATAGGGCTGGCCGATCATCGTGGTCTCGGCGTGGTTGAGCATCGCCTCGCACGCCGCATTGGCGTGCGCGATGCGGCCATCTGGATCGATCACGAGAACCGCGACCGGCAAGGCTGCGAAGGTCTCCGCGAAGTTCGGCCCCGAAGCCGGCGCCGCGCGCCGCCTCAGGCCGCCGCGCGGGAACGCCACGGCGCGTAGAATTCGTCGAGCATCGCCAGCACGGTCTTCGCGTCCGGCACCTGATTGACCTTGTTGCGGAACTCGGCCGAGCCATGGATGCCCTTGGTGTACCAGCCGAGATGCTTGCGCATCATGTTGACGCCGGTCATCTCGCCATAATGTTCGAGACTATCGACATAATGATCTAGAATTACACGATATTGTTCATCGATCGCAGGATCGGCGCGTTCACCCTTGCCGGTCAGCGCGTCCATCACCTGGCGCAGGACCCACGGCTTGCCATAGGCGCCGCGGCCGATCATCAGCCCGTCCGCACCCGACTGGCGGAGTGCCTCGCGGGCATCCTCGACCGAGCAGATGTCGCCATTGACGATCACGGGGATCTTCACCGCGTCCTTGACCTTGCGGACGAAGGACCAGTCGGCCGAGCCGCGGTACATCTGATTGCGGGTGCGGCCGTGCACGGTGACGAGCTGGCAGCCGAGATCCTCGGCGATGTGGGCGAGCTCGGGCGCGTTCAGGCTGTCATGATCCCAGCCCATGCGCATCTTGAGCGTGACCGGGACCTTCACCGCCTTGACGCAGGCATCGACGATCGCGGCAGCGTGCTTGAGGTCGCGCATCAGCGCCGAGCCCGCGTCACCATTGGTCACCTTGCGGACCGGGCAACCCATGTTGATGTCGATGATCGCGGCGCCGCGATCCTCGTTGAGCTTGGCAGCCTCGGCCATTTCGGGCGGCGAGCAGCCGACGAGCTGCATCGACACCGGCTCCTCGATCGGATCCCAGGCGGCCTTCTGGATCGACTGGCGCGTGTCGCGGATGGCCGCGGCGCTGGCGATCATCTCGGTGACGTTGAGACCCGAGCCGTAGCGGCGGACCGCACGACGGAACGGCAGGTCGGTCACGCCGGTCATCGGCGCGAGGATCACCGGCGCTTCGACCGTGACCGGGCCGATCTGGATGGGGGCGAGTTCGCTCATAAATATGCCTGAAAAATAGGCAGCGGCACCTACAGGTACAAGCAGAGATTGGCAAGTAGACGGGAATGGACGCGGAAGCTTGCGTTTGTGACGGGCCGGACGGGATCGCGCAGCGGATGTTTGGGAATGGAAGCCGCGTCGCAATGGCCGGAATGCGCGGGTTTCCGCGGAGTCGAAGTGCGCGTTACGTTACTCCCTGGACGCGAATGTTTGCACCGCCTCCCCGGTGATATGCGGTACGCCGTTGCACAGGCGCGGGAAATTCGGTGCTCGCATTGGCGAATGGACAGTTCAAAGAGCGGCCGGCGGTGGCCAGCTGAGCTTCGAGGCTGTCAGAGCCTTTCCTACATTGGAAGGGCTGCCTTCCGGCGCTCGCGATAGAACGTGCCGCCATTTTGGCGCAGGTTCCGCACGCCTTATCTGCAGATACGCGCTTTTACGGAATGCCGGTGCCGATCGGAATGCTTAACTCCGAAACGGATGATTACGGGAATCGCCATGACCGAGAGCAAATATTTCTCGCAGCGTGCCGACGAAGCACGAGGTGCGGCCTTGCGAGCCAAGGGAATGGCGAGCTTTCGGGCCCATATGGGCATGGCCCATGAATATGAGCGCCGGGCCCGTGGCTTCGAGCCCCGCCATGCGGACAAGGTCGTGCTGGACTAAGACGGCCGCGTCAGTCTCGTTCGCGGGAGCGCGGGATGACGACGCGCGCCTCGGCACCCTTTCGCGGCTCCAGGATGAGCGTGCGGTCCTCGACCCGCCAGGATTTGAGCCGGGACAGGAAATTCATCCCCAGCACATCGAGATCGCCAAAGCTCTCGCCCACCACGAGCGGCAGGTCATGCGTCGATAGCGGCCCGATCGCAACGTCCTCCGCCCGGGCCGCCTGCGCCTGCACCGTACCATTGGCGGTCTCGATCAACACCGGCGGCGCCAGGCTGGGCTTGACGTCGGCGGCCTCGGCCGTGTCCCGGGAAATAGCGGTGATCGTGGCGCCGCTGTCGACCAGCATGCGACGCTCGACGCCATTGATCTTCACCCGCGCCCAGAAATGCCCGTCCGGGCTCATCTTGATCCGTACGGTTTCGCCCTGGACGCTCTGCTGCTCATAGCCGAGCTTCTCCGAGGCCGTCGCCAGCAAGCCGCCCAGTTCCTGCCGGTGATAGAGCGCGATCACCGTCGTCACGCCGACAATGCCCCAGAGCAGCAGGATCTGGACGAGACCGCGCAACGTGATGCGATGGGCCGACAGCGCCCGGAATGCGAGCATCAGCGCGCCGAGCAACAGCAGCAGCTGAATGATGCGATCATCGCTCACAGCGTGACCTCCATGCCGTCATAGCCCGGCTCGACTCCGACGGGCAGCGTGTCGACGAGCGTCGCATAGTCCATCGAATTGTCCATATGCGACAACAGCGTCCGGCCCGGCTGGAAGTCACGCACCCATTGCAGCACTTCGCCAAGATGCGCGTGCGTAGGATGCGGCTCGCGCCGGAGGCAATCGACCACCCAGAGATCCAGATCCTGATACAGACTACGCATATTGCTCGTCATCTCATTGAAATCTATAGCATAGGCCATAGATTTGCCATCAGCATCGAAGCGTAGTCCGGCAGAGGTTATGCCACCATGCGGCTGATCGACCACCCGGATATGGATATCCCCGATCGTGATTGCATCGGGCAGCGGCTCGATCGCAATCGTCGGCCGATAGAGCGCGCGGCCGTGAAAGGCATAGGAGAAGCGCAGGTCGAGCTGCTCGAGCGTGAACGGCCGCGCGAGCCCGCGCACCGGTTCGCCGTTCCGGGCGTGCATGACCTGGCGGAGATCGTCGATACCGTGACAGTGATCGGCATGGTCGTGCGTCCAGATTACCGCATCGACATCGCTGAACCCGGCCGCCAGCGCCTGCTCGCGAAAGTCCGGGCTGGTATCGATCAGGATGCGCGTGGTCTCGGTCGAGACCAGGATCGAGGCCCGGGTGCGCCGGTTCCTGGGCTCGGCCGGATCGCAGTCACCCCAGTCGTTTCCGATCCGCGGCACGCCGGACGAGGTCCCGCAGCCGAGGATGCGGATTTTCATGCGCGTGTCTTGGCGAACAATTGGTGGAAGTTCGCCCGGGTTGCTTCGGCAAGCGCCTCGGGGTCCTCGCCGCGCAACTGCGCCAGGAAGCGGCAGGTGTCGGCGACGAAGGCCGGCTCGCCGGTCTTGCCCCGATGCGGCACCGGCGCGAGGAACGGCGCGTCGGTTTCGATCAGCAGGCGATCCAGCGGCAGCTGTGCCGCAGTATCCTGCAGGTCCTTCGCGTTCTTGAAGGTCACGATGCCCGAGATCGAGATGTAGAAGCCGAGCTCGAGCGCGATCTCCGAGAATTCGCGGCTCGCGGTGAAGCAATGGATGACGCCCGGAAAGGCGCGTTTCCCCATTTCGTCGCGCAATATCTCGGCGGTATCCGCCTCGGCATCGCGGGTGTGGACGATCAGCGGCAGCTGCGTCTCGCGCGATGCAGCGATATGCGCGCGGAAGCTCGCGCGCTGGCGATCGCGGTCGCTATGGTCGTAATAATAGTCGAGCCCGGTCTCGCCGATGCCGACGACGCGCGGATGCCGCGCCTTAGCGATCAGCTTCGCCGCGCCGACATCGGGATGCTCGTCCGCCTCATGCGGATGGATGCCGACCGAAGCCCAGACATCCGCCTCGCGCTCGGCAACCGCGATCACCTCGTCCCATTCGCGCTCGCGCGTCGAGATGTTGAGCATCGCGACCACGCCGGCCTCGCGGGCACGCGCCAGCACCTCGGGCTGCTGCTCGCCCAGGCCCTTGTAGATCAGATGGCAGTGACTGTCGGCGAGGTTCACGCTTCTTCCTTGAGCTCCAGCCGGGGGAAGATGGGGGTCGGCGGCGCAATGCGGAAGTCCGCATCCCCTTCCGGCCCGAGCTGATCGAGCAATTTCTGCGCCGAACCCGGCACCACCGGCGCGATCGTGACGGCAAGACGGCGGATCGCGCGGAGGAGCGTGGTCAGCACCGCATGCATCCGCTCGGGATCGGTCTTGCGCAGGCCCCAGGGCGCCTGGGCATCGA
>PJUL01000266.1_pt1 | contig 41918 bp, 33 predicted proteins | sample 1512221 | NCBI WGS metagenome assembly PJUL01 (sample SAMN08177667, study PRJNA422409) | Feces metagenome, whole genome shotgun sequencing project.
AAGGCCATGGCGCTCTGGAAGCAGGCGGCGTAGCCGGCCGCGAACAGCTGCTCGGGATTGGTGCCGTCTTCCTTGCCGCCCAGGGCCTTGGGCATGGCCAGGCGCACGTCCAGCAGGCCGTCGGCGCTGCGGACGCCGCCTTCGCGGCCGCCGGTGGCCGTGGCGCGGGTTTGGTAGAGAGTGCTCATCGGGTTCGCTCCTGCGATTGAATTGGTGAGTACGATTTAATCGTGCACGATATAAAAACAAGAGCGACACCGTCGATTTTTTCGCGCGCTTGATTTTGGCCGCTGGCGCGGGTCAGCCTCGCCCTCTCGAAAGACGGGGGAGGGGCGCATGGGATCCTGGTTTCTGAAGGCGGGCCTGGTGGCCGCGCTGACGCTGGCCAGCCCCGCCTGGGCGCAGCCGACCTCGACGCAAACGGGGAAGGCGACGCTCGACACCGCCGACGTCGATCTCTTCTACCGCCTCTATGACGAGACCGGCGGCCATCCGAGCGCCGAGCAGCTGCAGAGCCGCTACATCGACGCCGGCTCGCCGGGCCTGCGCACCTTCTTCGACGCCCGCCGCACGACCGCGACCCGCCTGGCCGAGACCATCGCCGCCCGGCCCGAGCTCTACAGCCGCGCCCGCGACTGCGCCGCGACCCTGCCGCGGGTGAAGGGCCGGGTCGATACGGCCCTGGCCAGGTTCGCGGTCCTGTATCCGCAAGCGCGCGTCCCGTCGGTGACGCTCGCCGTCGGCCGGGGCAAGCCGATCGCCATCGGCAGTCCGGTCACTGGCGTGCAGGTGGGGCTGGAGGCGCTGTGCACCGTCGACTTCATCGATCCCGACGTCGAAAGCCGCTTCGTCGGCGTGCTGATCCACGAATACGCTCACGCCCAGCAGAACCCGCTGCTGACCGAGAAGCAGCAGCCCACCGTCCTGGAAAGCGCGCTTGTCGAGGGCGGGGCCGAGTTCGTCACCGCGCTGCTGCTGGGCCGCCCAGCCTATGTCTATTTCGGGCCGCTGACCAAGGGGCGCGAGCGCGAGATCGAGACGGCCTTCGCCGCCGATCTCGACAAGACCGACCTGTCGGCCTGGTTCTACAATTCCACGCTCGAGAAGCCCGCCGACCTCGGCTACTGGGTCGGCTACCGCATCGCCAAGGCCTACTACGACAAGGCCCCGGACAAGCAGGCGGCGCTGCGCGAGATCCTCACGGTCTCGGACGTCCACGCCTTCCTGGCCGCCAGCGGCTGGAGCCCGGGCATGGCTCTGGAGTGAGGGTCAGGCCGCCCAGGCGGCGGCGAAGCGCTTCAGCTGCGAGCGGGCGGCGCTTTCGTGCACGGTTCCGGTGCGCTCCAGGCGCAGGAAGAGGTCGCCGGCCGGATGGGCGCCGCGCGCGGGCAGGCCCTGGCCGTTGAGGCGCACCAGGCCTCGCTCGGCGGCCTTGGTTGAGATCCACACGGTGCGCTGGCCGATGATCGTGTCCAGCTCCACGCGGCCGCCCTCTGCCAGGACCTGGGCGTCCAGCTGCACGGTCAGCCACAGGTCGTCGCTGCGCACCAGGGCGGCGGGATCGGCCTTGATGCGCACGGTCAGCAGGGTGTCGCCGACGCGCACGGTGTCGCGCTGGCGAAGGCCCGCGGGCAGGGTCAGGCGCAGGCGGCGATCGCCGATCCGGGCCTCCAGGGCGCCGCCGGAAAAGGCGAAGGCCGCGTCGATGTCCAGGCAGGCCTGGCTCGGCATGGCCGGGGTCTCGACGGTGGCGGGCGGAAAGCCCATGGGCGCGGGCGCATCCACGCCCTGCAGCATGCGGTAGGCCGCCAGCACGTCGCGGAACAGGACCGCGTCGCCGCCCGGACGGTCCGGGTGGGCGCGCTTGGCGGCCTCGCGATAGGCCGCGCGCAGCTCGCGCTCGTCGGCGCCGGGCGCGACGCCCAGAATGGCGCGGGCGGCGGAAAGGGACAGGGAAGGGGCCGAGGCGGCGGTCATGCCGCGACCCTCGCGCGGACTTGGTCAACGCCGGGTTAAGTTAAGACTTTCGGTCAGCTCCGTGCGGCGATCAGCGCCAGGCTTCCGAACATCACGACCATCACGGTGACCATGCCGATGACCAGCCAGGAACCGCTGCGTTTGTGCCAGGTGATGGGCACATCGGTGGAGGGGCCCTCGGTCCGCGCCCTCAGCGCCCAGCGCTTGACCTCCTGCACCGCCGCGTACACGCCGGCGACGAAGGCGCCGCCATAGATCAGGATGCAGCTAAACCAGTCGAGCAGACCCTCCGGCGGCCTTGTCCGCAGCCTGTCGACGAGCCAGAAGGCGCTGATCGTCATCCACAGCGCGAACGGGATCCAGGCGAGGCGGGCGCGGGTTGCTAGCGTCATGCGGCGAAACTGAGGGGCGAGCAGGCCCAGGTCAAGCATGGCCCCCGGACGCGCGCGGGCCTATATCCAGAGCATGACCGACGCGCCGCTGATCCCCGCCTCGCCCAGCGAGGACGACTACGTCTCCCAGGTGACCACCGCGACCCCGCCGCCGCTGTTGCCGGAGGGCGATCCGATCCACCTGTTCGGCGAGTGGCTGGCCGAGGCCGGCAAGTCCGAGCCCAACGATCCCAACGCCATGACCGTCTCGACGGTCGACGAGTCCGGCATGCCCGACTCGCGCATGGTGCTGCTGAAGGAGGTCGATTCCAGAGGGTTCGTCTTCTACACCAACCTGGAAAGCGCCAAGGGCGTCGAGCTGGCCGCCAATCCCAAGGCCGCCCTGCTGTTCCACTGGAAGTCGCTGCGCCGCCAGGTGCGGGTGCGCGGCGTTGTCGAGCCGGTCAGCGAGGCCGAGGCCGACACCTATTTCGCCAGCCGCGCCCGCCACAGCCAGCTGGGCGCCTGGGCCAGCGACCAGTCGCGGCCGCTGCCCGACCGCCTGGCCCTGGAGCGCCGCGTGGCCGAGATGGGCCTCAAGCACGGCCTGATCGGCAAGGTGCCCCGTCCGCCGCACTGGTCGGGCTTCCGCATCGTGCCCCAGGTCATCGAGTTCTGGCGCGACCGCCCGTTCCGCCTGCACGAGCGCCTGGTCTATGACCGCGTCGACGGCTCCTGGACGACCAAGCGGCTGTTCCCCTGACCTGAGCCTCAGTATCCCGAGCAGCGCTCGGCGTAGTTCGGGTCGATGTCGTGGTCGGCCAGGATGCAGGCCAACTGGCCGACCCGATCGCGCGTCAGCCGCGCCGCCAGCGCTTCGGTCGAGGCCTTGGGCCAGGCGACTGGGGCGAAGGCCAGCCAGGCGTCGCGATAGGCGATCCAGGCCCGCTCGGTCTCGCGTACGCCCTCGCGGGTGATGTCGCCGAGCTGTCCCGGCCCCCGGGGCGGAAGCTCGCCCATGGCCACGGCGTAGATCCGGTTGAGACTGCCGTCGTATTCGCGATGCTCGCCCACGCCCGTGACGCGGGCCGCGCCCGACAGCTGCTCCAGTTGCTCGACATGGAAGTCCTGGGCGTCTTCCGAGATCCGCAGCGGAACGCCCCGGTTCATGGCGCCCGGCGGGGCCTCGTTGGCCTGCCGCACCTCGACGAACCGCGCCTCGGCCACGTTCAGCGCCGCGTAGGCCTGGCGGGCCGTCGGCGAGAAGCCCTGGGTCAGCGCCGCCAGCTTCGCGGCGCGCACCGGCTGCGCCTGCCGCGCCTCGTGCGCCAGGCAAACCGGCGCGGAGACGTTGGACGAGCCGGGAACCACGTCGCGGCAGTAGTCGAAGGGCTCGTCCGCCGGTCCGCCCCGGCGACGGATGTCCAGGGCCTGCACCAGGGTGTCATTGTCGACCGGCGCGCTCCAGGTGGCGCAGGCCATGTGCACCGCCAGGTCGAGATCCTTCTTCGCGCCCCGGCCGTTGGCGTAGATGGTCATCAGCATGCCGGCGCCGGCGAACGGCTCGTACGGCTCTTCGCCGGTCTTCATTTCCAGGATGGCGCACTGGCGGGCCTTGGCCGGATCGGCCGCCATGCCGATCCCGTAGTAAAGCGCCTCGGACGAGCAGCCCTTCAGCGCCCGGGCGGTCGCCGCGTCGGGAACGTCCTGTGGCGGCGGGGCGCGGTCGCGCACGGCCCGGCACAGGGCCTGACTCCCGGCGAACTGCGGATCGCCGTAGTTGCGGCCGTCCGGCTCGCCGAAATAGCCGTCCTGGGCGGCGAACCCGCACAGCGCCAGCGCGACCAGGGCCCCGGCCCCGGCGATCGCGATCCTCGTCGGCATGACTTCCCCCTCCAGCCCCCAAGACGGCGCGCGCAACGCGCCACCGTCACCGCCAGCCTAAGGCGGCGACGGGCGTTCGTCATGGGGACCCTACTTGGTCGCGTAGCGCGCCAGAAAGGTCTCGACGGCGTCCTCGGCGATCTGGTTCACCGGCCGGTCGGGCTGCACGTCGTCGCCGGCCGACAGGCCCAGCACCAGGGTGGCGTGGTCGAGCATGCCCATCAGCTGGCCGGCCGCCCAGGAGGGCTTGTCGACCTTGAGGTCGCCGGACGCGGTCAGCTCCTTGACCACCTGGATGGCCGCCCCACCCAGCGACTCGCGGGCCGCGCCCAGGAAGTGGTCTGCCACCCCCTCGAAGCGCCGTCGCTCGGCGGTCACCATCCGGAACATCGCCCGCGTCTCCGGCGTGGCGAAGAAGGTGGCGTAGGCGCGGGAGAGGGCGGTGAGCCGCGCGCGGGCGTCGCCGACCGCATTGGCGCTTTCGCGCACCGGCTCGGCCATGCTCCGTACGCTGTCGACGACGACGGTGCGGAACAGCTCGGCCTTGCTTGGGAAGTAGGCATAGAGCGTGGCGGTCGAGACGCCCGCGGCGCGGGCTACCGATTCCATGCCCGCGTCGGCGTAGCCTTCCTTGAGGAAGATCTCGCGCGCCGCCGCCAGGATCTCGGCCTTCTTGTGCTCGGAGCGCTTCAGGCCGGAGCCGATGAGCATGGTGGCCTCAACATCAGACTGTGGTTATCAAACGCTACTATCGTCTAAGTAGATGTAGCAAGCGTCCGCGAGGACTTGCAGCGAACTTTGCGCTATGGGACGCCCCGGCGCCGCCGATCGGGGCGGGCGAAGACGAGGTTGGACGGCGTGATCAAGGACGCGGAAGCGGCGCGCGAACAGGAAATCGCGGCCTGGCTCGGCGCGAAGGCCGACCAGACGATCGAGACCTCGTGCGCTCGGGTGTTCCTGGTGGGCGAGTCCGCCTTCAAGGTGAAGCGGCCGGTCGACTTCGGCTTCCTCGACTATTCGACCCTGGAGCTGCGCCGCTGGTCGCTGCAGCGCGAGCTCAGCTTCAACCGCGCCGCCGCCCCCGACATCTATCGCGCTGTGCGCCAGCTGACCCGGTCGGCCGACGGCGGGATCGAGATCGACGGCCAGGGCGAAGTCGTCGAGTACGCGCTCGAGATGCGCCGCTTCGACGGCGAGGCCGTGCTGGCCTCCCAGCCCTGGGCCATCGACGACGCCCTGGAGGAATCGCTGGGCCGCACCATCGCCCAGTTCCACGCCGGCGCCGCGCTGCGCCCGCAGGGCGGCGGCGTCTCGGCGCTCGGCTACACCATCGCCTCCAACGCCAACCTGCTGCGGGGCCTAGCGCCTCGCCTGGGCGCCCAGGCCGTCGAGCGGCTGGTCGAGGAGACGGACCTGGCCCTCAAGCGCCTGGGCCCGCAGCTCGACGCCCGCGCGGCCGAGGGCTTCGCCCGCCACTGCCACGGCGACCTGCACCTGGGGAACATCCTGATCGAGGACGGCAAGCCGATCCTCTTCGACTGCATCGAGTTCAACGACGCCCTGTCGGACATCGACGTGCAGTACGACCTGGCCTTCCTGCTGATGGACCTGGACTTCCGCCGTCGCCGCGACGCCGCCGGCCGGGTGCTGAACGCCTATCTCGATGAAGCCGCCCGCACCTTCGGCGAGGGGCTGTGGACGGGCCTGGCCGCCCTGCCGCTGATGCTCAGCGTCCGCGCCGCCGTACGCACCCACGTCTGGGCCTATACCAGCGACGACGAGGCCGCTCGCGCCTATCTTGCCACGGCCATCGAGCACCTGGCCCCCAAGCCGGTCAGCCTGGTGGCCACGGGCGGCCTGTCGGGCTCGGGCAAGTCGACCTTCGCCCGCGTCTGCGCGCCGGGCCTGGGCGCGGCCCCCGGGGCGGTGGTGCTGCGCACCGACGAGATCCGCAAGCGCCTGTGGAACGCGCCCACCCTGCAGCGCCTGCCCAAGGAGGCCTACACCGCCGAGGTCAGCGACAAGGTCTATGACGAGCTGTTCCGCGACGCCGAACTGGTGCTGCGGGCCGGCCGCTCGGTGGTGGTCGACGCCGTCTTCATCAAGCCCGAGCAGCGCGCCCGCGCCGAGGCGCTCGCCAAGAAACTCGACGTCGCCTTCCAGGGCGTCTGGCTGGAAGCCCCGGCCGAAGTCCTCCGCGCCCGCGTCGCCGCCCGCGTCAACGACGCCTCCGACGCCGACGTCGCCGTGCTGGAAAGCCAGCTGGTCCGGGATACGGGCGACATCGACTGGCGCCGTGTCGACACGGTCAGCGCCTTCGAGGACGAGGCCCGGGCGTTGGCGGAGCAGATGGGGTAAGAACCTCCCCCTATGGGGGAGGCGGCCGAAGGCCGGTGGGGGGACGCTTTCAGCTTCCAAGTCGCCGGCCGATTTCCAAACTACTCCCCCCACCGATCGCTGCGCGATCGCCTCCCCCATAGGGGGAGGTTCCTTGTGGCCGGGAGAAGGATCCCCGCTACCCCACCGCCGCCTGGGGCGGGGGCGTCCGGTCCAGGGTCGCGACGATGGCCGCGATCAGGTCCATCGGCTTGACCGGCTTGCCCAGGTGCTCGTCGAAGCCCAGCTTCAAGAAGCGTTCGCGGTCGCCGGTCATGGCCGAGGCGGTCAGGGCGATCACCGGGGTGTCGGCCGGGCCGGCGGCGCCGGAGCGGATTTCCGACAGGGCCGTGACCCCGTCCATCACCGGCATGTTGATGTCCATCAGCACGCAGTCGAAGCGCGAGGCGCGCAGGGCGTCCAGGGCCTGGCGGCCGTCCTCGACCACCGTCAGATCGACGCCGGCGGCCTCCAGCATCAGCCGCACGACCATCTGGTTCATCGGATTGTCCTCGGCCATCAGCACGCGGGGGACGATCTCGTCGTCCTCGTTGGCCGTCTGCGGCGGGGCGGCGGGCAGGGGCGGGGGCGCCGGCTGGGGCGCGCGGATCATGAACAGGAACCGCGCCCCGCGCTGGGCGGGCTCAAGGCTGAGGTCGCCGCCCATCCGTCGCGCCAGGGCCCGGGCGATGGTCAGGCCCAGCCCCATGCCGCCATGGGCGCGCGAGATGGTCTCGTCGGCCTGGGTGAAGCTCTCGAAGATCCTTTCCGCATAGGCCGGGTCGATCCCCGGCCCGGTGTCGGTGATCCGCACGGCCACGGTCTCCAGACCGTCCGGCGCGTCGCCCTGGCTCGAAATCTCGATCGTCACCCCGCCCAGCCGCGTGAACTTCAGGGCGTTGGACATCAGCCCGCCCAGCACCTGGCGGATCCGCGCCGCGTCGGCGTGCAGGCGCTGCGGCGTCGAGGGATCGATGCGCACGTCCACCGTCAGGCCGCGGGCCATGGCCATGTCGGTCCAGGCGTCGGCCACGGCGTGGACCAGGTCGTGCAGGTCGAAGTCGCAGGGCGTCAGCTCGGTCTCGCCGGCGTCGAGGCGGGCGATGTCGAGCACGTCGGTCAGCAGCTGCATCAGGCTGTCGCCCGACTGCAGCATCAGGTCGACATAGTCGCGCTGGCGCTCGTCCAGATCGGTGCTCTTCAGGGCGTGGGCCAGGCCCAGCAGGCCGTTCATCGGCGTGCGCATCTCGTGGCTCATGGTCGCCACGAACACCGACTTGACCTGCGAGGCGGCCAGGGCGCGCTCCTTCTCCTGCCGCAGGCCGCGGGTCAGGGCGTCCATCCGGCGGGCCGCCGCGCGGTTCAGCAGCATGGCGTTGATGGTGGTGGCCACCACCATGACCAGCGCCCACTTGTTGGTCGGATGGCCCACCCCGTGCGGCGCATGCAGGAAGAACGGGAAGATCACCAGGCTGGCCAGCGGCGGCGCGGCGGTGATCACCAGCAGGCTAAGCGGCTGGTGGCGGAAGTTCTGGGTGAAGATGATGCCGCCCACGCACACCCCGAGCGCGGCGATCCGCAGGTCGGCGTCGGGGAACAGCCACAGCGAGACCGCCAGCCAGGTCCACACCACGTTGATCGGGATCGAGGCCAGCACGAAGGCCGCGCGCAGCCGGTCGGTGGTCGGCATGTCGGGCTTGAAGCGGCGGGTCACCGTCCAGGCCAGGGTCTCGCAGGCGGTGAGGCAGGCGAACCACGTCACCGCCATGACCGGGCCCAGGGCCGCGCCGACCACCAGGGCGACCACGGCCGCCGAGACGACGCGCACGGTCATCAGGCGGTGGGTGTCCGCCGCTACTTCATCCAGCCGTTCATCTGCGCCTAGCGCGTCGAGCCATCTCAAGGCTTGCGCTCCCGTTTCTTACGCGGGTCAAAAACAGTCCCGCTGAAGCTAGCCGCAAAACGGCGTTCTGGGAGTGAACGGGCGCTGCGGCCGATCAGCGCGGCCGTGTGGTGAAGGTATAACTCTACACTTGCGTGCAGACGGGCGCAAAGTCCGCTCGCCGCCTGGGAGAGCGAGGGGCTCTCCCAAGGTTCGCTCAGGGCGCGCCATGCGTTGCGCGGGGCGGCGACGGCCGCTAGCCTCTCCTGAACAACGATAAGCAGGACGCGGGAGAGCGGTTTCGATGCAAGGTTTGATGCAGCATGGCGCTCTGACGCTCGACAAGATCATCGACCACGCCGCCCAGTGGCACGGCGGCCGCGAGGTGGTCACCCGGTCGGTTGAAGGGCCCATCGTCCGCACGACCTACGCCGAGATCCAGAACCGGGCCAAGCGGGTGTCGAACCTGCTGCTGTCGCTGGGGATCACGCCCGGAGACCGTGTGGGCACCCTGGCCTGGAACACCGCCCGCCATATCGAGACCTGGTACGGGATCATGGGCATCGGCGCGGTGTGCCACACGCTCAACCCGCGTCTCTTCCCCGAGCAGATCGCCTGGATCGCCGACCACGGCGGCGACAAGGTGATCTTCACCGACCTGACCTTCCTGCCGATCATCGCGGGCATCATCCCGCGCCTGCCCAATGTCGAGCACGTGGTGGTGTTCACCGACCGCGACCACATGCCGGCCGACTTCCGCCTGGCCGGCGAGGCCCCGCACTTCAAGGGCCTGCTCTGCTACGAGGATCTGGTCGCCGAGCAGTCGGCCGACTGCGTCTGGGGCGGGTTCGACGAGGGCACGGCCGCCGGCCTCTGCTACACCTCGGGCACGACGGGCGACCCCAAGGGGGTGATGTACTCGCACCGCTCGAACTTCCTGCACACCTTCATCACCATGCAGCCCGACGTCATGGGCCTGTCGCAGCGCGACGTGATCCTGCCGGTGGTGCCGATGTTCCACGCCAACGCCTGGGGCGTGGCGTTCTCGGCCCCGGCCACCGGCGCCAAGATCGTCATGCCGGGCGCGCGCATGGACGGGGCGGCGATCCACGAACTGCTCGAGACCGAGGGCGTCACCTTCTCGGCCGCCGTGCCCACCGTCTGGCAGATGCTGCTGCAGCACCTGGAAAGCACGGGCGGCACGATCTCGACCCTGAAGAAGGTGGTGATCGGCGGGGCGGCCTGTCCCGAGACCATCATCCGCGCCTTCCACGAGAAGTACGGCGTCGAGGTGGTCCACGCCTGGGGCATGACCGAGACCTCGCCGGTCGGCACGCTGTCGACCATGACCGATGCGCTGGAAAAGCTGCCCTACGACCAGCAGATGCCCTATCGCCTCAAGCAGGGCCGCCCGCCGATGGGCGTCGAGCTGAAGCTGACCGACGACGACGGGAACGCCCTGCCGCACGACGGCAAGGCTTTCGGTCACCTGAAGATCCGCGGCCCGATCATCGCCGCCGAATATTTCCGGGGCGCCGGCGGCAAGATCCTCGACGCCGACGGCTTCTTCGACACCGGCGACGTGGCGACCATCGACGAGATGGGCTTCATGCAGATCACCGACCGCGCCAAGGACGTCGTGAAGTCCGGCGGCGAGTGGATCAGCACGATCGAGATCGAGAACATCGCCGTCGGCCATCCCAAGGCCGCCCTGGCCGCCGTGATCGGCGTGCCGCACCCCAAGTGGGACGAACGGCCGATCCTGCTGGTCAAGCTGAAGGAGGGCGAGACCGCCACCAAGGAGGAGTTCCTCGACTTCCTGCAGGGCAAGATCGCCAAGTGGTGGATGCCCGACGACGTCGTCTTCGTCGACGAGATCCCGCTGGGCGCCACCGGCAAGATCGACAAGAAGGTCATCCGTCAGCGGATGAAGGACTACGTCCTGCCGACCATCGCCGCCGCCGCGGCCGGGACCGCCACCCTGGCCGCCGCCGACGGGGCCGGCGCGCCGGTGCTCTACGCGCCCGATCCGGTCGAGGCGCCGGAAGATGTGGCGCCAGAAGCCGTTGAGACCGTCGAGCCCGTCCACGAACCCGAGGTGCTGGCCGCCCAGGCCGAAGCCGAGCCGATCAGCGCCGAGGCCCTGGCCGCCTCGCTGCCCGATCCCGAGCCGACCCCGGTCGCGCACGTCGCCCCAGTGGCCGAACCTGCCGAACCGCCCGCGCCGGAAGACGTCTTCCCGCACGAACCGCTGCTTGAGGCCGAGGCCAAGCCGCTGGAGCCGACGCCCGAGACGGCCTTCGACGCCCCGCCGGTGTTCGTGGCCGAAGAGGCGCCGCTGGCCATGCCGATCCAGCCGTCCAAGGGCCGCAAGGCGAAAGCCGCGAAAGCCGCGAAGGCCGAAACGGGCGGGAAGGGCGGCTGGGCCTCGCCGATCCTGATCGGGGCGGTGGTCATCGCCCTGGTCCCGGCCGCGCTGATCGTCGTCGGCGCTCTGTGCGCGCGCTTCGGCCTGCTCGACAAGGCGATCGCCTATGACCTGATGACCCGCGATCTGGCGCCGCTGGTCGCCTGGCTCAGCCTCGGCACCGGGGCGCTGGGCGTCGTCGTGGCGATGATCGGCGGCATCCAGCGCCACTGGAAGCGGGCCCTGCTGGCCCTGGCCATCACCATCGCCACCCTCGGCGTGCTGTTCCTGGCCACCGGCGTCGGCGGCCGCGCCGCCCCCGTCGGCGACGTCGCCACCGACTGGAAGGCCCCGCTGGGCTTCTCCGAGGCGGTGCTGGCCGCGCGCGGCGAGGCCGCCGCCCCGGTGCTCGACGATCCCAGCCTGCCGGTCGGCTCCGAACTGTTCGCCGGCCGCCGCGTCGCCGAGGTCAACGCCGAGACCTGCCCGGCCGCCAGGACCCTGGTGCTCGACCGCACGCCGGCCGACGCCTACGAGGCCGCCAAGGCCGCCGTCCAGGCCAAGGGGCTCAAGCTGGTCACCGACGATCCCAACGACGGCCGCATCGAGGCCGCCGGCGCCAGCTTCTGGTACGGCATGAAGGACGACCTCGTCGTCCGCGTCCGCCCCGACAGCGCCGGGGCCCGCGTCGACGTCCGCTCCCTCGCCCGCGACGCCGGCGGCGACCTCGGTCGCAACTGCGGCCGCGCGACCAGCGTGCTGAAGGCGATCAAGGGCTGATCTCTCTCCGTTCCCCCTCGATGGGGGAAGGGCCGGGGATGGGGGTGACGCGGCGGTTCAGCCGCCAACACTGCTGGTCACCCAACCCTCCCCCATCAAGGGGCAGGGCTTGTGACTATTTATACAACCAATAGGGGCAATTTTCTGCATTCTGCCTGGGAGTGATCGGGAGGCTCCCATGATCTTGGACGGCAGGGACATCGGCGACGGCGGCGTCATCGCCACCCAGGTTTGCATCGTCGGCACGGGGCCGGCGGGGATCACCGCGGCCTTGCTGCTGCAGAAGGCCGGCTACAAGGTCGTGCTGATCGAGGGCGGCCGCAACCCGCGCTACTACCAGGAAAGCTGGGCCGAGAAGAACCTGCTCTACGCCGGCCAGGCCGAGGGGCTGTTCACGACCAACGAGCCGGACTTCCTGATCCAGCCCTATGCCGGCCAGTCGGCCCGCGGCTGGGAGCGCGAGCGCGTCTATGGCGGCACCTCCACCCACTGGGGCGGCCAGACCCGGCCGCTGGATCCGATCACCTTCGAGGCCCGGCCGGGCTTTCCGGGCTGGCCGATCACCTATGAGGACCTCATCCCCTACTACGCCCAGGCGGCGAAGCTCTGCGTGCTCCACGGCGACGACTTCAGCGCCGACTACTGGGCCGGGGTGCTGGGCGCCGAGGTCCCCGACATCGCCGGCTTCGACACCGAGATGTACCAGTTCATGGGCGGGGCCTACACGAACTTCGCCACCCGCACCTTCGACGGCGTCACGGCCGCCGAAGCCATCGCCGAGATCATCGTCAACGCCACCCTGCTGGAGATCCAGCACGCCGGCGGCGTCGTGCAGGGCCTGCGGGTCGCCTCGCTGGACACCAGCTTTCCACCGGCCAAGGCGACCGAGTTCACGATCACGGCCGACGTCTACGTACTGGCCTGCGGCGCGGTCGAGAACGCCCGCCAGCTCCTGCTGTCGGAAGCCGGCAACGACCAGGTCGGCCGCTACTTCCAGTGCCATCCTCTCAGCGGCGGCTCGGCCCTGAGCGTCAGCGGAAACTTCATCAGCCCGGCCGCGATGCGCCTGATCAAGGGCCAGACCCCGACCGGAACCTGGACCGACGACAACGGCGTCACCGTCCAGGGCCGGTTCTCGCCCAGCGCCGACATCCAGCGCCAGTACGGCATCGGCAGCTGCTGGTTCCGCCCCTACACCTCCTCGTACTATTTCGAGATGCGGCCCAACGACGAGAGCCGGATCACCCTGGCCGACACGGTCGATCCGGTGTTCGGCCAGCCGCAGACCAGGATCCGCTGGGAGGTGGGCCCCGGCGACCAGCACACCTACGAGACCTCGACGCTGCTGTTCCAGCAGGCGATCGGCGCGCTCGGCGGCCAGTTCTACTATCCGTCGTGGGACGACCTGAAGAGCCAGCTGATCGTCAACGGCCACCACATCGGCACGACGCGGATGTCGGCCGACCCGGCCAAGGGCGCGGTCGACGCCGACCTCAAGGTTCACGGCCTCGACAATCTCTATGTCGCCGGCTCGTCGGTGTTTCCGCAGGGCGGCATCTCCAACCCGACCTTCAGCATCGTGGCCCTGTCGATCCGCCTGGCCGAGCACCTGGGCGAGCGGCTAGGACGCGCCCGTCCGCTGCGGACCGCCGAGCTGGAAGACGCCTGAACGGGGCCTTTGCGTCGCCGTCGCGGGGAGGGGGCTTCAGCCTCGCGGCAGTTCCAGATGCAGGAACTGGTTGAAGTCGCTGGCCACGTAGTCGCCGAAGGCCCCGCCGTCGACGAAGCCGCGCCGGCGATAAAGGGTCAGGGCCGCGTCGAACGCCGGACCGCTGCCGGTCTCCAGGCTCAGACGGCCCAGGCCCAGGGCGCGCGCCTCGTCGATCACGCGCTCGAGCAGGGCCGCGCCCACGCCCTTGCGCAGATGGTCGGGGTGGGTGCGCATCGACTTCACCTCGCCAGTCGCCGCGTCCAGCCGCTTCAAGGCGCCGATCCCCAGGATCGCCTCGCCCTCCCAGGCGCTCCACACCATCACGCCCGGCGCCTGCAGGCCCGACAGGTCGAGCGCGAAGACGTGGCCAGGCGGCGAGCTGGCGTGCATGCCGGCCAGATGCAGCCGCAGCAGGTCCTGCGTGCGCTCGTCGGTCAGGTCGGCGTTGCGGATGTGCATGTCGTCGTGATCCTTCAGGCCCCCGGCAGAGTCACCGTAAACGTCGAGCCCTCGCCCGGGCGGCTCTCCACCGTGATCTCGCCGCCCATCTGCCGGGCCAGGCGGCGGGAAATGGCCAGGCCCAGGCCCGTGCCGCCGAACTGCTGGGCCGTGCCGGCCACCTGCTCGAAGCGCTCGAAGATGCGGTCCAGCTGGTCGGCGGGAATCCCGACGCCGGTGTCGCCGACCGCCAGATCCAGGGCGCCGTCGCGCGCCGCCACACGCAGCGAGACCACGCCGGCGTCCGTGAACTTCAGGGCGTTGCCTAGCAGATTGACCAGGATCTGGCGCAGGCGGGCGGCGTCGCCGCGCACCGTCGGCAGGTCCGGCCCGATCTCCAGCGTCAGGGCCACGCCCTTGTCCTGCGCCCGCTCGGCGAACAGCTCGACGGCCGAGCGCGCGACCGTCTCGACGTCGATCGGTGCGTCGGCCAGATCGCTCGCCCCGGCTTCCAGGCGGGCCAGGTCCAGCACGTCGTTGACGATGGTCAGCAGCTTCTCGCCCGCGCCCTTGGCCTTGGTCGCCAGCATCCGCTCCTTGTCGGGCAGGTTGGGCGAGGCGGCCAGCAGGCCGTTGAAGCCGATGACGCTGGTCAGGGGCGTACGCAGCTCGTGGGTCATGTTGGCCAGGAACTCGCTCTTGGCCTCGGTCGCCGCCTGGGCCTGGCGGGTCAGGAGTTCGCTGCGCGCGGCCAGCAGCCGCAGGTCCATCTCGGTGACGACGATCTGCGCCAGGGCCTCCAGCCGGCGCTTCTCCTCGGCCGACAGCGGCGGGCGCGCCTTGCGGTCGATCAGGCACAACGCCCCCAGGCGATGGCCGCTGGGCAGGCGCAGCGGCGCGCCGGCGTAGAAGCGGATGTTCGGGTCGTCGGTGACGAAGGGATTGCTGCTGAACCGCTCGTCGTGCTCCGGATCGAGCACCTCGGTCACCTCGTCCGACTGGATCGTGTAGTGGCAGAAGGCGTCCTCGCGCGGCGTGCCGCCCGGCTCCAGCCCGACGATCGACTTGATCCACTGCCGGTCGGCGTCGATCAGGGTGATGGCGGCGATCGGCATGTCGAACAGCTCGGCCGCCAGGGCGGTGATGCGGTCGAACGCAGCCTCCGGCGGGGTGTCGACCAGGCCGTACTCGTGCAGCGCCGCGAGCCGGGCGTTCTCGTCGCTGGTGAACATGAACTCTTACGCTGACCGCCTCGGCGCGGGAGGAACGCCGCAGGGTTATTTCGCCTAGGAGGCGAGGGTCTGTCGAGGGGGGCGGACAAGCAGAACCCCTCCCCCTCGATGGGGGAGGGGCAGGGGTGGGGGTGGCTGCGATGCTGGGGGACGGAACGCTGCGCTCATTCGGCCAGCGCCGTATCACCCCCATCCCCGACCCTTCCCCCATCAAGGGGGAAGGGAGGCCTCGCCTACAGATACTTCATCCACGGCTGCCGGCTGGCGCGCTTCACCGGTCCGAACCAGCGGCAGGCCCACCAGCACGGGATCGCCACGACCCCCGCCGTCAGCCAGATCGCCCAGACGCCCGGCAGGCTCCAGACCTCGCCCTGGTTCGGCCCCAGGGTCGCGACCGCCGCTAGCTGCAGCAGGTGCAGGCCGTAGAGGTGGATCAGGTAGAAGAACAGCGGCGCGCTCCCCAGCACGGCCAGGGGGCCGAGCAGCCGGGACGGGACCTTCTCCAACCCCGCCAGCAGCAGCGCTCCGATCCCCAAGGTCAGCAGCAGGAAGTCGGCCGAGGGCGGGTATTTGGTGAAGTTCAGCCAGCTCATCGCCGTGCGCACGGCGTCGGGGCCGTGGACCCACGGCGTCTCGCCATAGCCGTTCAGATTGCGCAGCAGCAGAAGCAAGGTGAGGGCGCCGACGCCCGTCAGCAGCAGGCGGTTGCGGCGGTCGCGCCAGGTCGCTGCGAACCACGGACCGATGGTATAGCCCAGGGCCGCCACGCCGATCCACGGCAGCAGCGGATAGGAGGTCCGGGCCCGCGCGCCCCACGGCAGGTCGATGAAGCCGCGATCGTGCAGGATGGCCCACAGCGCGTGGCCCGCCTGGCCCGGCGCGATGCTGATCGGGTCGAGCAGGTTGTGGCCCAGCACGATGACCAGGCCGACGACCGCGATCGCCGCGCGCGGTAGATGCACCAGCGCCGCCAGGGCGATCATCGACAGGCCGATCGCCCAGATCACCTGCAGGTAATAGGTCTTCGGCGTCAGGTCGAAGGTCCAGGCGAAGCTGACGAAGGTCAGCTCCAGGAACACCAGGAAGAGGCCGCGCTTGAACAGGAAGCCGCTGGCCGCCCGCGCCGCCGCGCGCGGATCCTCGCCGCCCTGTTTGCGGCCATAGAGCCAGGCGGCCAGGCCGGTCAGGGCCACGAACACCGGCGCGCACAGGTGGGCGCAAAGGCGGGTGAAGAACAGCGAGGGCTGCGTCGCCTGCACGTCCATCGGGTCGGAGACCTGGGCGTGGATGAAGAAGAACTCCCGCACGTGGTCGACCATCATCAGCAGCATGACCAGCCCCCGCAGGGCGTCGATGGCGACGATCCGATTGGAGGAAAGGGCGGGGGGAGGGGCGGTTGACAGCATCGTGTCTGGGGCATAGCTGATATGTAATAACATTACAAATGGAGTTGCATCTTGCCCCTGTCGTGGAGCTGCGTCAGCGCGTGCCTGCTGGCCCTATCGGCCGCCGAGCCCTCGCCGTCGACCGAGGCCGTCGAGGCCGAACCCCACGCCGTGGGCGAGATCGTCATCCTCGGCCGGCGCGGCGCGGCCCGCGACGCCACCCTCGGCGCGGGCGAGATCACCCAGGCCACCTCGCCCTCCAGCCGTTCGGTCGAGCGCGACCTGCTCGACGCCGTCGGCGCGGGCCGCCTGGCCGACGCCCTGGAGCTGACCAGCGGCGTCAGTCAGCAGAACAATCGCGGCGGCTTCCTCGACAACTTCGCCATCCGGGGCTTCCTCGGCACGCCCGACGGCGGGGCCGAATATTATGTCGACGGCTTCCTGGCTAATCGCGGCCTGGCGCCGCCCCGCGATCCGGCCACGGCCGAGCGGGTCGAGATCCTCAAAGGCCCGGCCGGCGCGCTGTTCGGCGACATCGACCCGGCCGGCCGCGTCAACATCGTCTCCAAGACCCCGCAGTTCACGATGGGCGGCAGCGTGGCGGCCACCGTCGGCTCCTACGGCCTGCGCCGGGCCGAGCTGGACCTCACCGGCCCGCTCAGCGACACCATCGCCGCCCGTCTGGTCGTCGCCGACGAGCACAGCGACGGCTGGCGCGACCATGTCGACCTGCACCGCCGCGCCGTCGCGCCCTCCCTGACCTGGCGGCCGACCGACGCCCTGCGCCTGACCTATGTGGGCGAGTTCACCGTCTTTGACGCGCCCTTCGATCGCGGCGTGCCGGCGGTCAACGGCGACGCTCTGGCCATCCCGCGCTCGCGCTTCTTCGGCGAGCCGGGGGACGGGACGACCCGCTTCCGCAACGAGCGCCATCAGCTCACCGGCGAGTACGAACTGTCGCCCGATTGGCGGCTGACGGCTGGGGCGGCGTACCGCACCGGCGACATGAAGGGCTTCTCCAGCGACCAGTCGCGGCTGGTCGGCCGCGAGCTGTGGCGCCAGCGCCGCCAGCGCGACTACAGCGTCGAAGACCTGTCGGGCCGCGTCGAACTCGACGGCCGTGTGGGCGCTCATCACCTCAACATCGGCGTGAAGGGCTACACCCTCGACTACCACGAGGGCCTGCTGCGCCGGAATCCCAGCGCCGCCGCGCCCTACGCCATCTCGATCGATGCGCCGGTCTATGGCGGGACAGCCCTGTCGCTGCTGCCCTTCACCGACAACCGCGAGACCCGGCGCGTGGCGACCCTCTACGCCCAGGACCTGTGGCAGGTCTCCGACCGCCTGGGGGTCTTCGCCGGCGCGCGGGTCGATCGCTATCGCCAGACCATCCGCAACAACCGCACCGGCGCCGTGGGCCGAGGCGAAGGCTCGCCGGTCGACTACCGCTTCGGCGCCCGCTACCGCCTGACCGACGCCCTGACCGCCCACGCCAGCTACGGCCGCTCGTTCCTGCTCAACTCCGGCACGGGCCGCACCGGCGAGGGCTTCGCGCCCGAGAAGGGCAAGGGCTGGGAGCTGGGCCTCGCCGGCGCCTGGCCTGGCGTCGATGTGGCGGTCTCGGTGTTCGACATCGAAAAGCGCAACATCCTGGCCAACGACCCGGTGGACGCCAGCTTCCTCGCCCCCGTCGGCAAGCTGACCAGCCGGGGCGTCGAGCTGGACGGCTCCTTCGAGGTCACCTCGGCCTGGCGCGTCGTCGTCAACTACAGCTGGACCGACGCGGTCGCCGACGACGTCGCCTTCGCCACCGATGCGGTGCTGAACGTGCCCGAACACTCCGGCGGCGCCTTCGCCGTCGGCCGGTTCGACAAGTGGTCGCTGACGCTCGGCGCATCCTACGTCGGCGACCGGGCCGGGGCGCTGGACGGCTCGGGCTTGATCCTGCCGTCCTATTGGAAGGCCAAGGCGGCGGTGGAATACGCCATCACCCCCAAGCTCGACGCCCGCCTGGAGGTCGACAACCTGCTGGACGAGCACTACGCCCAGAGCTCCTACAGCCCCGTCTGGATCTTCCCCGGCGCGCCACGGACGGTGCGGGCGACGGTGCGGGCGCGGTTGTAGTTCTCCTCCTCGCCCATCTCCCTTTCTTTGCCTTCCTGGGCCTTGTGCCCAGGACCCATGGTTCAACCTGCTCAGACCTCTATCGAACGACTCAGGTCTGAGCGGCCGCCGGCATGGACCCTCGCCACAAGGGCGAGGGAAGCAGGGAAGGGAGCGGAGCGGGGATCAGGCCAGCCGATACTCACTCTCCAGCCCCGGCGCGCCGTCGCACACGACCCGCCCCTCGCGCACCAGCTGGATCAGGTGCGCCAGCATCGACAGGGCCGCCGCCGGGTGCAGCCTCGGATCCACGGCGGCGTAGAGCACCGGCACCATCTGCCGGATCCGCGCCGGGCCGTTCGCCAGCACGCCGAGCACCTGCGCTTCCCGCGCCCGGCGGTGGTCGACATAGGCCTGCAGGAACGGCGCGACCTCGCGCACCGGCGAGCCGTGGGTCGGCCACAAGGTCTCGAACCCCCGCGCCTGGATCTTGGCCAGGCTGGCGAAATAGTCGCCCATGTCGCCGTCGGGCGGGGTGATCACCGTCGTCGACCAGCCCATGACGTGATCGCCGCTGAAGAGGGCGTTCTCCTCCTTCAGTGAAAAGCAGACGTGGTTGGAGGTGTGGCCGGGCGTGGTGATCGCCTCCAGCGTCCAGCCGGGGCCCTCGAAGACGTCGCCGTCGGCGATCTCGATGTCGGGCCGGAAGTGGCCGTCGTCCTCGGCGTCGAGCTTCACGCCCGTCTCTTCGGCCACCAGCACGGCCGGCGCCGGTCGGCCCCAGATCCGCGCCCCCGTCCGCGCCGCCAGAGGGCCGGCGAGGGGAGAGTGGTCGGCGTGGTGGTGGGTCACCAGGATGTGGCTGACGGTCTCGCCCTCGATCGTCGCCAGCAGGGCGTCCAGGTGCGCGGGCAGGTCCGGACCCGGGTCGATCACCGCCACGGTTCCCCGGCCGACGATGTAGGTCCCCGTGCCGGTGTAGGTGAACGGCCCCGGATTGTCGGCGATCACCCGCCGGATCAGCGGCGAGACCTGGTCGCAGCGGCCGTACTCGAACTCGATCTCTCGAACGAAGGGGATCATCGCGACCCATCCTGAGCGGCGCCGGTCTTGCGCTTAACGAACCGTAAACCCTGTGGAGTACGGATCATGGCGGCCGACGCGGCGATTTTTGTCTCAAAACGGCTCCAGCGCGCGTGCTTCGCCGTGCTGTGTCTCATTGCGGCGCAGTTCGTGCTGGCCTCGTGCGAGCCCGAACCCAGCCCCATGGCCGCCCGCGTCACCACGCTGGGCGGCTACTGAGGCCCTGAACTAGTGCGGCAGCACGCCGGAGAGGTCGTAGCCGGCCTCATAGCCCTGCCGCACCAAGGTTTCCCGATCGGCCGCGCCCGACAGCGCCTGGCCGATCGACCAGGTGACGATCGAGCGGGTGCCCGAGCGGCAGAAGGCCAGGACCGGCCCGCCGGCCGCCTCGACGGCCTCGCGCACCGCGTCCACCTGCTCCTGGGTCGGCCCGCCGCGCACCGGCACGTGCACATAGGCCAGACCCGCGGCCTTGGCCGCTGCCTCGATCTCCGCGCCCGTCGGCTGGCTGGGATCCTCGCCGTCCGGACGGTTGTTGACGATCAGGGCGAAGCCCTCGGCCTTGGCCCGGGCCACGTCCTCGACGGTGATCTGGGGGCTGACCGACAGGCTGTCGGTGACGCGGCGGAAGTCGGTCATGGGCGCTTGAAGCCTCTGGAAGGAACGTCTCGAACCCTTCAGATGCGCGGCGCGCGCGCCTTGGGCAAGAGCCTTCCGGCGCCGAACCGCCAGTCGATTCTTCCCCGGTCGACGCCCCGTCAGTTGACCCGCTGGGCCCGGATCGCCCGCTGGCCGTCGATATTGATGAAGAAGCTGCCCATCGACGCCTTGCGGATGGCGATCTTCGAGCCCGGCTTGGGGTCGCGCGCCACGGGCTCCTGGTCGACCTGCTCCCACTTGGCGCCGCCTTCCAGCACGATCACCCAGGCGCCGCCGGACTTGCGGTAGGCCTGCTTGGCGATCCCTTCGATTCGGTCCAGCGGCTTGGCCTCTTCGTCCTTGGCCGCGAACAGCGAAAGCTTGGGCAGGTTGAAGCCGAAGGCCTCGCGTCGCACGCTTTCCACCTTCTGGCGGTCCAGCACCACGATGTCGCCGGCCGCGTCGGCGGTCGCCAGGTCGGCCGCGGCCTTGTCGTAGCAGGCCAATCGCCGGTCGGCCTCGCCGATCGCGCGGCAGGCCGTGATCGTTTCCAGGGCGCCGGTCTTGCTCTCCGGGCCGGCCGCCGCGGCCGTGGTCGCCGAGGCGAGAATGAGCAGGATGAGGGGCAGGCGAAGCAGGGGCATGGGCGGTTCCGGGGGCGGGGAATGGATGGCGCGTGATCTAAACGACACGAGGCAGATTGTTTCTCACCAGTAGCGATCGCTCCCGGCGCGGAGGCATGAACTTCCAAAAATCTGTTTCAGAGGATGAACATCTTCCGGTAGCTACGTTATTTCAAGGCGGAGAAATTTGCTATCCTGACGACTCAAACGAAGGCCCGTCACCAAGCTTGACCTTAGGTCGTGGGTGGAATGCGCACCTAATTGCCGCAAAGGCGACAGCGGTGTGTTCAATTTGCGACAGCAAGGATGCTTCGCGTTACATAACGGTAATCGTAATTGACCGCTTCGATCGGCCGCACCTAACGTCCCCGCCAACCGGGCTGTGAGCAGCCTGGGATTGCAAGACGTGGGCGGGTCGCCGGCGACATCGTCCGGGGCCAGGCCCATTCTCGGAGGGATTCCATTGAAGATTCAGATGACGCGTAAGCGCCTGCTGACGACCACCATCATCAGCGGCCTCGCCATCGCCGCCGCCAGCGCCGGTGTGGCGTCGGCCCAAACCGCGCCCGAAAGCGACTCGACGGAAATCGAAGCCGTCGTCGTCACCGGTTCGCGCATCGTTCGCCCGGACTACGTTTCGAGCAGCCCGATCGTGTCGGTCGGTCAGGAGCAACTGTCGAAGACCGGTTCGGTCACCGTCGACACGCTGCTGAACCAGATGCCGCAGTTCGTGCCGGGCGTTTCGTCCACCTCGAACAACCCGTCGAACGGCGGCCAGGCCAACATCCAGCTGCGCGGCCTGGGGTCGGCCCGCACCCTGGTGCTGATGAATGGTCACCGCGTCGTTCCGTCGAACGCCGACGGTTCGGTCGACGTCAACATCATCCCGAGCGCCATCGTCCAGAACATCGAAGTGATCACCGGCGGCGCCTCGGCGACCTACGGCTCGGACGCCATGGCCGGCGTCGTCAACTTCAAGCTCAATGACCGCTTCTCGGGCGTTCAGGTCGACGCCCAGTACGGCGTCACCGACGCCAAGGACGGCAAGGAAAGCTCGGTCAGCCTGACCGCCGGCTCGCGCTTCGCCGACGACAAGGGCCACTCGGTCCTGTCGCTGAGCTACTCGCAGCGCAACGAGATCCTGAACGCCGCCCGCGGCTTCTCGAGCATCTCCGGCGCTTCGGGCACCTCGCCCTACGGTGCGTTCAACCCGTCGTCGAACAACGCGATCTCGCAGACCGCGCTGAACACGCTGTTCGCCAAGTACGGCATCGCCGCCGGCACCGTCCAGACCCCGAGCCAGATCGGCTTCAACAACGACGGCACGGTGTTCGCCCAGGGCACCCGCCCGAACCTGACCACCTATAACGGCATCAACTACAAGGGTTCGACGGCGATCGACTATTCGACGATCCCGACCTCGGGCACCTACAACACCGGTCCGCTGAACCTGCTGCAGATCCCGCTGACCCGCTACTCGGCGTTCGGCTCGGTCGACTACGACATCAGCGACTCGGTCACGGCCTACGGCTCGTTCAACTTCACGCACTACGACTCGCGCACCATGCTGGCCCCGTCGCCGGCCGCCGGCGCCACGGGCTTCACCGTCAAGACGACCAACCCGTTCATCCCGACCGACCTGGCCTATCTGCTGGCCAACCGCGCCAACCCGACCGCGACCTTCTCGCTGCGTAAGCGCTTCACCGACCTGGGCGCGCGTATCTCGGAAACCACGTTCAACGTGTTCCAGATCGCCTCGGGCGTGAAGGGCGACGTCGGCTTCAAGGACTGGACCTGGGATCTGTACGGTTCGTACGGCCGCTCGGAACAGGTCGAAGTGCAGACCGGCAACGTCAGCCACTCGGCTGTCCAGACCCTGCTCGACGCCGCCGACGGCGGCGCCAGCCTCTGCTCGGGCGGTTACAACCCCTTCGGCCTGAAGACGCTCTCGGCTGAATGCGCCGACTACATCGGCCGTACGACCAAGAACTTCTCGGTCTCCGAGCAGCGCGTCGTCGAACTGAACTTCCAGGGCGGCCTGTTCGACCTGCCGGCCGGCGAAGTCCGCGGCGCCGTCGGCGCCGACTACAAGGCCGACAAGTACAAGTTCGTGCCGGACTCCCTGCTGTCGACCGGCGACGTCGTCGGCTTCAACGCCCAGGACGCCCTGAACGCCTCGACCGACGTCTATGAACTGTACGGCGAAGTGCTGGTGCCGGTTCTGAAGGACCTGCCCTTCATCAAGGCCCTGAACGTCGGCCTCGGCTATCGTTTCTCGGACTACAACACCATCGGTTCGGTCTCGGCCTACAAGATCGATGGCGACTGGGAAATCATCGACAACGTCCGCCTGCGTGGTGGTTATGAGCGCGCCGTGCGGGCTCCGAGCATCTCGGAACTGTACTCGCCGCAGAACCAGGACTACCCGGCGACCGTCGACGCCTGCGACGTCCGCAGCCCGGCCCGCACCACTGGCGCCTTCAAGACCCAAGTGCGCGCCAACTGCCTTGCCAACGGCATCTCGCAGGCAGGTATCGACACCTACACCACCGGCAACAGCCAGGTTAACGCCCTCGTCGGCGGCAACCCGGAACTGACGGAAGAAACCGCCGACACCTTCTCGGTCGGCGCCGTGTGGACCCCGCGCTTCGAAAACCCGCTGCTGGCCAAGCTCTCGGCCTCGGTCGACTACTACTCGATCGAGATTTCGGACGCGATCGGCACCATCGACTCGCAAGACGCGATGGACAAGTGCTACGGCTCGGCCAGCGAAGCCGGCGGCGACGCCTACTACTGCTCGCTGTTCGTGCGTAACGCCGACACCGGCGAAGTCGATACCCTGTCGCTCGTCAACCTGAACCTGGCCAAGTACAAGACCTCGGGCATCGACTTCCAAGTCGACTGGTCCTTCGGTCTCGGCGCGGTCGGCCTGAGCGACGACTACGGCTCGCTGGCCTTCAACGTGGTCGGCGGCTGGATCGACACCTTCAAGCTGCAGACCCTGCCGGGCTCCGAATACCTCGACGTCAAGGGCACGATCGGCAACAAGTCGATCAGCTCGGTCGCCGTGGCTCACCCGGAATGGAAGCTGCTGACCTCGGCCACCTACACCTACGGTCCGGTGGACCTGGGCGTCCGCTGGCGCTTCATCGACTCGATGGACGACTACGGCACCGGCGACAAGGTCAAGAAGATGAACTACTTCGACCTGAACGGCGGCTGGCGCGTCAACGACACCGTCGAGATCCGCGGCGGCGTCTACAACGTCGGCGACAAGCAACCGCCGCAGTTCGCCTCGAACGTCCAGGCGAACACCGACCCGTCGACCTACGACGTGCTCGGCCGTCGCTACTACGTCTCGCTGAAGGCCCGCTTCTAGTCGAAGCGACCTTCGCCCCGGCGGCTTTCGCGCCGCCGGGACCGACGACGATCACGGCGGGTCCCTCGGGACCCGCCGTTTTTGTTTGCGCGCTTGGGAGAACGGGGAGGGCGTGGGTGCGGCTGACGGGGATAGAGCGCCCTGGATCCCCGTTGAGCTTGGGGCAAACCCCAACCAATCCAACCCCTTGCAACTTTCTCAGCGCTCTGGATCAGACGCGCTGAAACCCGCTGCATAATGGACCCCGTCCCGTCGCAGGGAGAGGGCGCAAGGATCCGGCCCGAAGCGTGCGACGGCGATGCGATCGAGCGGGGCTGAAGGAGCGGCGAGAGCCGGGCCTGAAGGCTTAAATGAGGATGGGGGACGTAAACCCATCCATCGGGAGCTTGCCTGTATCGGCTCCCGCCCGTCCGAGGGTTCGCTCCGGCGCCTTCTGTCTGCACGCGATGGCTAGCGAAGCTTACAGCCCGGTTCCGGGGAAGGCATACGCCGAAGGGGGTGAAGGGCGGAAGAGGCCCGCGCGCCCCGGCCTGAGGTCAAGAACGATCGCGCGGGGCGTCTAGGCTTCGTCGAAACGGTATTTAGAACTCACAACTCCGGGCGTGGCCCGGACGCCCCGCGCCCTCTCCACACCCTCAGCGGTTCACCGCGTGAGATCGCAAACCCGTTCCCTCTCCCCTTGCGGGAGAGGGTGGCCTCTGGAGGAGGTCGGGTGAGGGGTCTCTCAAAACTGAAAGCCGCGAGCAGCGGTCAGGCCGGGCGGAGCGTCCAACGTCTGAGAAACCCCTCATCCGACGGCCTTCGGCCGCCACCTTACTCCCGCAAGGGGAGAAGGAAAAAGGCCGCCCCTTTCGGAGCGGCCTTCGTCAGTCCAGCAAAGCCCGGAAGGGATCAATGCACCGGCGTATCGGCCAGCACGCTGGCGCCCTGCGCCCGCAGGCGGGTCTTGGCCATTTCGTCCAGGATCGCCTGGGAGCGCGGATCGCCCAGGATCCAGGCCGCGGCGGCCACCGTGCGCATCGAGGCCGAGCTGACGCCCAGGGCGCGTTCCAGGGCGTCGAACGGCGACTTGGGACCGCCGACCTTCTTGAGGCGAACCTCGCCCTTCAGGCCGGCCAGGGCCTTGGCCTTCTCGACGGCGTCGTAGAAGCCGCCCAGCTCGTCCACCAGGCCCAGTTCCTTGGCCTGGGCGCCGGTCCAGACGCGGCCCTTGGCGATCTCGCGCACGCGCTCCTGGGGCAGCTTGCGGCCCTCGGCGACGCGGGCGATGAAGCCGTCATAGATATGGTCCATCCAGGCCGAGAAGCGGGCCTTCTGGTCGGCCGTGAAGCCCTCGCTGGTGCCGAAGGCGCCGGCGTAGTCGCCGCCCACCGTCACCTGGCGGGTGTCGACGCCGAAGCGCGACAGGGCCTCGCCCAGGGCGAACTTGCCGCCGAACACCCCGATCGAGCCCGTCAGGGTCGAGGGCTGGGCCACGATCGACGAGGCCTGGCTGCTGATCCAGTAGCCGCCCGAGGCCGCGTAGGTGCCCATGCTGACCACCACGGGCTTTCCGGCCGCCTTGGCGGCCCTGACGGCCGCCAGGATCTGCTCCGAAGCCGTGTCCGAGCCGCCGGGCGAGGACACGCGGAAGACGATCGCCTTGACGTCCTTGTCGTCGATGGCGTCGTAGATCGCCTTGGAGGCCTCGTCCGAATAGATCGTGCTGTCGCCGCCGAACGGCGAGGACTGGGCGGTGGAGCCGGTGACGATCGGGCCCTCGGCGCCGATCACGGCGATGGCCGGGCCGGTCTTGGCCGCGTCCTTCTTGGAGCGCGAGGCGTAGTCGTCGAACTCGATCAGCTTGCCGCCCTTGCCGGCGCGGGTCAGCATCGCGTCCTGGGCTTCCTTGACCTGGCCGACCTTGTCGATCAGGCCCAACCCTTGCGCCTGCTGGGCGCTGTAGGGGCCGGCCTGGATCGCCTTGATCAGGCGCGCCGGGTCCAGCTTGCGGTCCTGGGCGGCGGCGGTGAGGGCGCTGGAATAGACCGAGCCCATCCACGACAGGGTGGCTTCCCGGTGCGCCGGCGTGAAGTCGTCGTGCAGGTAGGGATTGACCGCGTTCTTGTATTCATAGCGCTGCTGGAAGTCGGCCTTGACGCCGTATTTGTCGAACAGGCGCTTGTAGAACATCGTCTCGCTGGACAGGCCCACGGCCTGCAGCGAGCTGTCGGGCTGCATCCAGAACTCGCTGGCGGCCGCGCCCAGGCGATAGGTCGAGGTCGACATGCCCGAGGGATAGAGGCCCTGGCTGTGGGCGAAGATCGGCTTCTTGCCGACGCTGCGGAAGTGCTTGAAGGCCTGGGCCAGTTCGTCGGCCGAGGCCGGGGCGATGCCGCCCTCGGGCAGGCGCACCAGCACGCCCTTGACCTTGTCGTCGGTCTCGGCGCGGCGCAGCACTTCGATGACGTTCATCACCGACCGGCCGCCGCCGCCGCCGAAGGCCGCGAACGGGTTCTGCGAGTCCTGGTCGGACAGGCCGCCGCGCAGGTCCAGCTGCACCACCGACTGGGACGGGACGGGAGCGGGGCGGGCGGCGCCGGCCGCCAGGACGATCAGGATAAAGGGGACGCCGACGAGAAAGAGCACCAGTCCGACGAAGACGCCGGCCACGGTCATGAGAAATTGCTTCATCGGGTTCCCGTCGAGAAATCCAGGGGCGAAATCCAGAGCGCGACGGCGACCATCGCGCGCGAGCACAAGCTAGCGACTGTCGCGACGCGGTCAAATGAACAGCGTGCAACCTGCGTCGTCTTGCGACGACTTCATTCAAATGGGGGGATTTTCTCGGGAGAGAAGATGGTCGGAGTGGCAGGATTTGAACCTGCGACCCCTGCGTCCCGAACGCAGTGCTCTACCAGACTGAGCCACACTCCGACTTTCCCTGCCGGGCTGGCCGCGTGGCCGCGCTCGACTTGGGAGGCGGCTTATAGGAGGCGGCGCGGAGAGTCGCAAGCGCGAAAATGGACCCAAAAAAAGAATTTGGAGGGCGTTGCCACCGTCCGAATCCTGAGCTATCTCCACCGCCTCGCCGCGGCCCCCTGGGTCGGCAGCCGTTCCTGCTGGGGAATGGTGTAATGGTAACACTGCGGTTTTTGGTACCGTCATTCTAGGTTCGAGTCCTAGTTCCCCAGCCACTTCCCCCTTTTTCTTCCTTATCTTGGTAGAAAACGCCTCCTGGTGAAGCGTCAGGCCGTTTGACGTGATCTGTGCGTCTGTCGGTCAGTGCACGGACGCCTCGCGTGCGGGCCGCGTCGAATCTCCGAACATCAATTCCGCGCCGATTTATGTGCACTGCGACGTGATTCTGGCCGGTTTTCGCGTCCGCGAGATGGTTGCCCTGCGTAAACTGCACTTGAACGTGTGCGCATGCGAAGCCGGATATGGTTCCGCAGAACGGTGCTCCTCATTGTTTCCACGAAATAAAGCCTGTTTTTGTGGAGCGTTGGCAGCGCTGCCGCGTATTTGTGTACTTGTAATTCCGTAGGGCGGGTGTATTTCCAAATTTAAAGTCATTGTGGAGTGACGCCGTGGAAGACAAAGCGACCCTGATCGAGCTGACCGCCGAAATCGTGGCCAACTATGTGGCCAACAACACGACTTCGGTCTCTGACCTGCCTGCGTTGATCCGGGCGACGCACGACGCGCTGGCCGGAATTGGCTCGCCGGAAGCCCCGGTGGCCGAAACCGTTACCAAGGCTACTCCGGCCCAGATCCGTAAGAGCATCACGCCGGACGCCCTGATCTGCTTCGAAGACGGCAAGCCGTACAAGACTCTGAAGCGTCACCTGACCACCCACGGCATGACCGTGGCCGAATACAAGTCGAAGTGGGGCCTGCCGGCCGACTACCCGACGACCGCCCCGGCCTACAGCGAAGCCCGCTCGGCCATGGCCAAGGCCCTCGGCCTGGGTCAAGGCGGCCGCAAGGCCAAGGCCCCCGGCAAGGCTCGCGCCCGCAAGGCCTGATCCTTCGGTCTTCTTAGAGACCCGAGAAAACGAAAGCCCCGCTGGAGACAGCGGGGCTTTCTTCTTTCTAACTACCCGATCCGCAACCGGACGAAGGCCATGCCGCCCATCGGGTCGTCATAGCCCAGCGCTTGCGGCGCATCGTAGGCGCTGACCAGCCCGCCGATCCCGAACTTCACGCTCTCTGCGATCTGGAAGTCGCGGATCGCGCCCAGCGACACGCGGCGGACCGTATAGGCCTCGCCCGAGTGCGAGCCGTGATGGTCGGCCAGCTCGTCCTGCTCCACCTGCTCGGCGCGGGCGAAGATCGTCCAGCGGTCGTTCGGCTTCACCGAGCCTTCAGCCAGCCAGGCCTGCAGGGCGTCGCCCGGGATGCGGTCCTTGCGCGACCAGGCCAGGGTGGCGTTGATCGAGCCGTCCTTGCCCAGGGGCCGGGCGTAGAGCGCGCTGGCCGAGGCGCGGGCCTCGTCCTTGTCGGGATCCAGGGCCTCGGGGCTGTTGATCTTCGCCCAGCTGGTCTGCAACGCCCAGTTCGGCGTCGGATTGTACGACAGGCGGGCCGAGACGCTGTCCAGCTGGCCGGTCTCGATGTCGTAGCGCTTCTGGTCGGGCTCGCGGCCGCGGAAGGCGCTGGTCTCGATCTTCCAGTCGTCGTGCGAGAAGCCGGCCGTGACGACGCCGAAGGTGATGTGCGTCGAGTCGAACCAGTGGTGGCTGATCGGGGCTTCCGGGCTGTCCATCGACGAGGCCCGGTGCATGAAGGCCGGCGGACCGTAGGCGGGCGAGCCGGGCAGGCCGGCATAGAGATAGACGTCCGACTTCTCGCCGACGCTCAGGCTGTAGCTCGCCGACAGCTCCATGAAGAGATCATGCGGATGCTGGCGATCGACCAGCGCATGCTCGCCGTCGGCCGTTTCGCCCACGGCCATCAGCAGCGGATAGCCGCTCTTGCCCATGAACGGGTCGGGGCTGACCATGGCCTTGAAGCCCAGCATGCCCGGGCCGACCTGCCGCTGGGCCATGCCCATGAACATGCCGGCCGCGAAGGCCTTGGAGCCGCCGCGCGGCCCGCCCTGGTCGACATAGACGCCGTTCAGCAGGGCGTGGCCCATCAGCATCCACTCGCCGCTGTGCTTCATGATCCCGAAGTTCGGCGTGGCGTCGGGCTGCCAGGCGGTGCCGCCGGCGTCGCGGGTCATGGAATAGGCGCCCAGCGGGCTGACCATCATGGGCGAGGCCATGTCCATGCCCGCGTGGTCGTCGTCCATCGGCTGGCCGGCCTCGGGCATGGCCATGTGGTGGCCCGCATGCGGATCGGCCGGCGGTTCGGCTTCAGCCGGAGCCGCCTCGGCGGGCATGGCGTGGCCGGTATGGTCCTGGGCGAAGGCGGCGGTGGCGAGCGTCAGGCTCGCGATCGTGCACGCGCCGGCCAGCAGCCGCGCGCGGAAGGAGAGGGCGGTCATGGGACTGCCTTTCTTGGGAACTGTGATCGTAAGACGTTTTGAGAAAAGGCGCGCCTGCGTCGGCGCGCGGTCTTGCGATCAGGCGCGCGGAGGGCGCGGTTCCGGCGCGGCGTTCAGGCCGTCGAGCGACGGGGTGAGGGCCGAGAACTCCACGGCGCTGGCGGTTCGTGCGGCTAGGTCGCCGGCGGCGGCGCGCTGGCCGGCCGGCAGGCAGCCGACGCAGCAGCTGGTCGCCATCGCGCCGGGCTTGGACTTGTGGTCCGCGTCCTTGTCGGCGGGGGCGTGCTCGGCGGCGTCCCCGTCCATGGGGCCCATGTCCATGCCGTCCATCGCCATCTCGTGGCAGGCAGGCATGGCCGAGGCTTGGGCCGGCGCGGCGCGCATGATCCCGCCGGCGGCGAAAGCCACCGCGATCAGGGCCAGAAGAAGGAGGCGAAGCCCGCGCATGGGCGGGAAACTAGGGATGGTCGCGACGCGGCGCAACCATCCCGCAATGTCACACGCCGCTCAGCGACAGTCCCGGCGCGTCCGGAGGCGTGTCGCCGCCGCCGTTCAGCGGCAGCTGCATCCAGACGAGGTCCACCCAGCGGCCGAACTTGTAGCCCATGGCCGGGAAGACGCCCTTGTGCTCGAAACCCAGCGACGCATGCACGCCGATCGAGGCGGCGTTGCCGCTGTCGCCGATCACCGCGCAGATCTGGCGAAGGCCCAGGCCCTCGCAGATCTCGATCAGGGCTTTCAGCAGCGCCTTGCCGACGCCTTTGCCGGCCGCGTCGGGGGCGACATAGATGCTGTCCTCGACGGTGTAGCGATAGGCCGCCCGCAGCCGGAACGGGCCGGCATAGGCGTAGCCCAGCACCTTTCCGTCCTGCTCGGCGACCAGGTAGGGCAGGCCGCGATCGAGGAAGGCCGCGCGCCGGCGGGCCATCTCGGCCTCGTCGGGCGGAACCTCCTCGAAGGTGCCGAGGCCATTGAGCACGTTCCAGCCGTAGATGGCCGTGATCGCGGGGACGTCGGCGTCGGTGGAGGGGCGGATCGTCAGTTCGGACATTCGGATCAGGCCTTGGTCCAGCCCTTGTCGATCGCCCAGACGGCGAAGGCGTAGTCGAGCGCGATCTCCTTGAGGAAGTCGAAGCGGCCCGAGGCGCCGCCGTGGCCAGCCTCCATGTTGATCTTCAGCAGGATCGGGTCGCCGCTGGTCGTGTGCTCGCGCAGCTTGGCCGCCCACTTCTCGGGTTCCCAGTAGGTGACGCGGGGGTCCGACAGGCCGCCGGTGGCCAGCACGGCTGGATAGGCCTTGGCGCTGACGTTGTCGTACGGCGAATAGCTGGCGATGTAGTCGTAGGCCTCCTTGTCCTCCAGCGGATTGCCCCATTCGGGCCACTCCGGCGGGGTCAGGGGCAGGGAGGTGTCGCTCATGGTGTTGAGCACGTCGACGAACGGCACCGCCCCGATGATCCCGGCCCACAGGTCGGGCCGCAGGTTAGTGATCGCGCCCATCAGCATGCCGCCGGCCGAGCCGCCATAGGCCACCGTGCGGCCCTTGGCGCCGTAGCCGGCCGCATGCAGGTGCTCGGCGCTGGCGATGAAGTCGGTGAAGGTGTTCTTCTTCTTGAACTTCTTGCCGTCCAGGAACCAGCCGTAACCTTTTTCCGAGCCGCCGCGCACGTGGGCGATGGCCCAGATCCAGCCGCGGTCGACCAGGCTGAAGTTGCGGATCGAGAACGACGGATCCATCGACATGCCGTAGCTGCCGTAGCCGTAGAGCAGCAGCGGCGCCTTGCCGTCGAGTTTGACGTCCTTCTTCATCAGCACGGTCACCGGCACCTCGGCGCCGTCGGGCGCCTTCGCATAGAGGCGCTTGGTCACGTACTTGGAAGGATCGTGGCCCGAGGGGATCTCCTGGGTCTTGCGCAGCACCTTGTCGCCGGAACGCATGTCGTAGTCGAACCACTGCCGGGGCGTTGTCGGCGACTGGTAGACGTAGCGCAGGGTCGGGGTGTCGAACTCGTAGCCGCCCTCGACGCTCAGCACATAGGCCTGCTCGTCGACGACGATCGGCTTCTCGGCCTTGGTCGCGCGGTCGGTGATGACGATGCGAGTGTTGGCGTTGACCCGTTCGACGCGGACCAGATGCTCCTTGTAGGCGGCGTGGCCGGTGATGAAGGTCCCCGGCTTGTGCGGCACGAAGTCCTTCCAGTGGGCGCGGCCCGGATTGTCGACCGGGGCCTCGACCAGCTTGAAGTCGATGGCGTCGTCGGCGTTGGTCAGGATGACGAACTTGCCATCCCAGTGCTCGACCGAATAGCGCAGGCCAGGCGTGCGCGGCTCGACGGCTTTCGGCTTGGCGGCGACGTCGCTCGCCGGGATCAGCAGGGTCTCGGAGGTCTCGTGGTCGCCGGCGCTGATGACGATGAAGGCGTCCGAACCGGTGACGCTGACACTGACGAAGAAGCCGTCGTCGGGCTCGTCATAGACCAGCACGTCGTCCTTCAGCCCGCCGCGCGCGGGGCGGCGGTAGATCTTGTCGGAACGGCCGTTGTCGTCGCGATGGGTCCAGAACAGCCACTGGCTGTCGGGCGAGAAGGTGAAGTCGCCGGTGCTGCTCTCGACCGGTTCGGCCAGGATCTGCCTCGTGGCCAGGTCCTTGACGTAGATCTTGAAGACTTCCGAGCCTTGCGCGTCCTCGGCATAGGCGAAGAGTTTGTGGTCGGGGCTGTGCTCGGCGGCCGCCACCTGGCTGTAGGCCTTGCCCTTGGCCAGGGCGTCGCTGTCGAGCAGCACCTCCTCGCCGTCGGTCTTGCCGCCCTCATTCGTATTTCTGGCTCGGCGTGCATAGATCGGATGCTGGCCGCCGATGGCGAAGCGCGAATAGTAGTCAAACGGGCCGTCGGGGGCGGGGACCGAGGAGTCGTCCTCCTTGATGCGGCCCTTCATCTCCTCGAACATCGCCTTCTGCAGGTCCTCGGTGGGGGCCAGCATCGCCTTGACGTAGGCGTTCTCGGCGGTGAGGTGCTCCTTGACCTCGGCCTTGATCAGGCGGGGGTCGCGCAGGACCTTCTGCCAGTTGTCGTCCTTCATCCAGGCGTAGTCGTCGACCCGCACGCGCCCCAGCTGCTCGATGCGCTTGGGGATCTTCTTGGCGACGGGCGGAACAGGCTTGGCGGTGGCGGACATGGAACTCCCGGGGATCAGGACAGCGGAGGAGGCGGCGGCGACGGCGGCAGCGCTCGTCATCATTTCGCGCCGGTTCATGGACAGATTCCCCCTCGGATGCGTCAGAACGCCAACTTGTTGCGGCGGGCGCCTCTGGTCAAACTCTTACGGCGTCAAAGGTTGAATCGGAGACGAGGCGTTCATGGCGTGGGACCTGTCGGTCGATCTGATCCAGGCGACGGTGCAGCTCGAGCAGCCGCTCGCTGACGGCTCGCGCACGGTCGGCACCGGTTTCCTCATCGAGGACCCGACGCCGGAGGGGCGTCCGCGCACCATCCTGGTCACCGCCGCCCACGTCTTCGACAAGATGCCTTCGGTCTCGGCCAAGATCGGCTATCGCGTGCAGGGGACGGACGGCGTCTGGCGCTATGACCCCCGCACCCTGAAGATCCGCGACGGCGACCATCCGCTGTGGATCAAGCATCCCAGCCGCGACGTCGCCGCCATCGAGGTCGAGGCCCCGCCGGAATTCGCCAAGGCCGCGATCCCGCTGGCCTGGCTGGCCCAGGACGACACCTTCAACAAGTACAGCTTGGGTCCTGGCGACGAGATGATGGCGCTGGGCTTCCCGCGCGGCCTGTCGGCCAACACCGCGGGCTTTCCTATCCTGCGCTCTGGCCGGGTGGCTTCGTATCCGCTGGCCCCGGCCAGCGTGTTCCCGACCTTCCTGATGGACTTCTCGGTGTTCCCCGGCAATTCGGGCGGGCCGGTGTTCATGGCCGAAGGCGCGCGCCGTCGGCCGGGGTCGACCGAAAGCCAGGAAGTGCAGTTCGTGGCCGGCATGCTGACCCAGCAGGTCGAGCTGTCGGGCGAGCGCCTGGAGATCGGCATCGTCACCCACGCCAAATACATTCGCGAGACCGTGGCCCTGCTCGACAAGGCCGCCGGCCCGCCGGTGATCCAGGCCGCGCCGGCCAAGCCTCCGACCCAGGCCGTCGTCCAGGTTCCGCCGGCGACGCCGCCTCAAGGGGCGGCCCCAGGAGCGACCCAAGGCGGGGTCGCCGTTCAGGCCGTGTCGGTGACCGGCTACAACCGCTGAAGCCGCTCTGGTCACGCTAGGAACCTTTGCTCCAAGGCCCCCGTTCGGATGGGGAGTTCAATTCCAACAGGAGCAGACCATGAGCACCAATCGTGTTGAAGGCGCAGTCGACAAGGGCGTTGGCGCGGTGAAGGAAGCGGTCGGCAAGGCCACGGGCAACGAACGCCTGGAAGCCGAAGGCACGGCCCAGAAGCTCAAGGGCGACGTCCAGAACAAGGTCGGCCAGGCTCAGGACAAGATCGGCGACGCGATCAAGCGCTAGGCTTGATCCAAGCCGGATAGACGAAGGCCCCGGGAGCGATCCCGGGGCCTTTCTTGTTAGGCGCCGTAGATGATCGAGATGGTCTCGGCCACGCAGGCCGGGCGCTCCTCGCCCTCGATCTCGATCGTGCATTCGTTCTTCAGTTGCAGGCCGCCGGCCTTCGGCTCGACCGAAACCAGCTTCTGACGCATGCGCACCCGCTTGCCGACCCGCACCATGCCGGTGAACCGCACCTTGTCGCAGCCGTAGTTGATGCCGCGCGTGACGCCGCTGACGTGCAGTATGCCCGCGCCCAGCATCGGGATCAGCGACAGGGTGAGATAGCCGTGGGCGATCGGTCCGCCGATCTCGCGGGTGGCCCGCTCGACGTCGATGTGGATCCACTGGTGGTCGCCGGTGGCTTCGGCGAACTGGTTGACCCGCTCCTGGCTGATCTCGACCCAGTCGGACACCCCGACCTCCTGGCCGACCAGGCTGGCGATGTCGGCGAAGGCGATCTCTTTCATGCGGCGTTCTCCCAAACGTTTGTTTGGAAGAGATCACGGGGCGGCCCGGGTCACAAGCCTTCGAGCGTCGCCCGCGCGTCGTCGGCCAGCAGGCCGACCGCTTCGTCCAGCAGCTTTCGCCAAGTCTCGCCCCGCCCGCGCGCCTCGGCATAGGCGTCGCGCAAGGCGTAGGGATCGTCCTCGGCCAGGGCGCGGATGAGCTGGGTCGACTGCAGGCGGTCCTTCAGCCCCTTCTCGGGATTGACCTTGCGATCGCGGCTGACGATCAGCTTGTGGACCGCATAGCGGGCCGGCGAAGGCGCGTTGACGAGCACGCCGCCGCCATGGAGCACGGCGGTTTCGACAGGATCGCGCAGCAGGAAGTCCATGAAGGGCAGAGGGACGGCGTCACTGCCAAGCGTCGGCAGGTACGACGGCTCGTCCCGCGGCGCGCCTCGATTGGTGGTCAGGACATCTAGTCGATAGCGTTCGCCGAGTGAGTAGCTGGTGGTGCGACTGGCGTCGAAAGCGTAGCTCACCGGCGCGAAGCGAGGGTCAAGTTCCCTTAGGACTTCTAGAAGAGGCCGATCGAGCGTGTCGTCGAGGTTCGACGCGATGCCGAAGTCCTGGGCGATGTCGAGATCCATGGTCGCCAGGCTGGTGACAGGCAGTCGAACGCCGATATGCGCGGCGTAGGTCTGAAAGGCGACCGTGCCGATTAGCAGGGCGCGCAGGCGGAACGCGCCGGCCGCCGCCAGAGCCTGGATGATCTCCGCACTGATACGGTCAGGGCGGGGAGCGCCCGAGGCGATGATCGCCGCGACGAGCCTGCGGCGATCGTCCTGGTCGGCGCGATGCTCGCCGTGTCGGGCGATGCGCTCGCGCAGTTCGTCGCTGTCGGGGCCGACATAGACCTGCCGCCGGCTTTGGGCGCCGCCGGTCGGCATCTGGACGTACCAGTAGATCCTGCCCTTCACGGTCTTGGATACGAACGACGAGCCGGCGGGATATTCTCCGACCCTGCCCAGGCGCAGGCGCTCCATCAGCTCGGCGTAGCTGGTGTGGGCCGAAAGAGGCAGGCGCTCGATCATGGAGCTAAGTTATACGCAATTTGAAAATCTGCGTATAACTTTCCATCACACGATCCGCCCCTCGCCCTTGCCCCAGTAGGCGTCCCGCACCAGCCGCTTGTAGAGCTTGCCGGTCGGATGTCTGGGCAGTTCGCGGACGAAGTCGACCTGGCGCGGGGCCTTCACGTGGCTGAGGTTGTCGCGGGCGAAGGCCAGGAGTTCGGCGGCAAGGTCCGGGCCGGCGTCGTCCCAGTCGAGGGGCTGGATCACCGCCACGACCTTCTCGCCCATCTCCTCGTCTGGCGCGCCGACCACGGCGGCGTCGGCGACCCTGGGGTGGGTGATCAGGAGGTTCTCGATCTCCTGCGGATAGATGTTCACCCCGCCGGAGATGATCATGAAGCTCTTGCGGTCGGTCAGGTAGAGATAGCCGTCCTCGTCGGCCCAGCCGACGTCGCCCAGCGTCGTCCAGCCGTGCTTGTTGTAGCTTTCGGCCGTCTTCTCCGGGGCGTTGTGATAGGTCACGGCCGGGCCGTTGGCGAAATAGACGACGCCCTCGGCGCGGGCGGGCAGGGGATCGCCGGCCTCGTCGCAGATGCGCAGTTCGCCCAGCGCCGCCTGGCCCACCGAACCGCGTCGCTCCAGCCAGTTGCCGCTGTCGATCCAGCAGAAGCCGTTGCCCTCGGTGCCGGCGTAGTACTCGTAGATCACCGGGCCCCACCAGCCGATCATCTGCTCCTTGACCGGGATCGGGCAGGGGGCGGCGGCGTGGATCGCCGACTTCATGCTGGAGACGTCGTACTTGGCGCGCACGGCTTGCGGCAGCTTCAGCATCCGCACGAAGTGGGTCGGCACGAACTGGCCGCAGGTGGCGCGGTGCTTTTCGATCAGGGCCAGGGCGGTTTCGGGATCGAACTTCTCCATCACCACGACCGTGCCGCCCAGCTTGTGCACGCTCATGCACCAGCGCAGCGGGGCGGCGTGGTAGAGCGGGGCGGGCGAGAGATAGACGCTGTCGCCGTCGAGCTTGAAGAGGTGCTGGGCCATCATCTGCAGCGCCGTCGGCGCGTCGATCGGCGCGCCGTTCAGTGCGGGTTTTACGCCCTTGGGCCGTCCCGTGGTGCCCGACGAATAGAGCATGTCCGAGCCCGAGGTCTCGTCGGCGACCGGCGTGGCCGGCATGGCCGCGCGCTCGGCGTCGAAGTCGCCGTAGGGGGCGAGCGCGCCATCGACCCGCAGCAGGGCGACGCCCGGGATCAGCGGGGCGAGGCTTTGCGCGACCGCGTCCAGCGCCGGGCCGGCGATCAGCGCCTTGGCCCCGCAGTCCTTGACGATGTACTCGACCTCGGGCGCGGTCAGCTTGGTCGAGACGCAGGTGAAATAGAGCCCCGCCCGCTGGGCCGCCCAGGCGATCTCCAGGTAGCGCGGATGGTTGTCGAGCAGGATGGCCACGACGTCGCCGACGCCCAGCCCCATCGACCGGAAGAGCTGCGCCCCCTGGTTCGAGCGGTCGTCGAGTTCTCGATAGGTCACCGTCTCGCCCGAGCCGGCCATTACGAAGGCGGGCTTGTCGGGCTGGGTTAGGGCATGGACGCTCGGATGCATGGACCCTCCAGGGCCGTCCCGCCAAGGCGAGCACGGCCGTTTCTCTCCCTGAGACCGTCCGCGTGTTCCCGCGTGATCGGTGTTCATCTGGAGCATGCTTCAAGCGCGAACTGTCGCGCAAGTTGCCGTAGGGGCGCCGTTGGCGGCGACGCCATACTGGGTGATCGTGCCGCAAAAGAACGATGTTCAACGGGAGGCGCGCATGGAACTGATCAGCCAGACGGCGGTGGACGGACGGCCGGGACCGGCCGCCGCGCCGACCTATCCGACCCTCGAGGGCGTCGACCTCGCCGACATCTTCCGCTTCACCCAGGGCCAGCCCTTCGCCGACTTCGCGCGAATGCGGCGGGAGGCGCCGGTGATGTGGCACGCCGAGCCGTTCGGCGGGCCGGGCTTCTGGGCCGTCACCCGCCACGAGGACGTCATGCGGGTGAACGGCGACCCGGAGGCCTTCTCGTCGCAGAAGGGCGGGATCCTGATGTCGATGGGACCGCCCGACAAGCGCCACGCCCTGCTGTTCCGGGCGACCATGGACACCATGATCAATCTCGACGCGCCGCATCACCTGCAGCTGCGCCGCGAGCACATGCCCTATTTCACCGCCGGCTATCTGCGCGGTCTGACCGAGAAGGTGAGGGGCGAGGTCACGCGCCTGCTCGACGAGATGGAGCCGCTGTTGGCGGGCGGCGCCGAGATCGACATGGTCGAGCGGTTCTCGTCGATCCTGCCGCTGTTCACCCTGTGCGAGATCCTGGGCGTGCCGGCCGAGGATCGGGGCAAGTTCCTGCGCTGGATGCACTATCTGGAGCGCGCCCAGGACCTGGCCGTGCAGCAGGCCATGGCCCCGATCACCCCGACGCTGGAGCTGATGCAGTTCGTGGCCGACTTCAACGAGAACATCGAGGAGATGTTCGACTACGGCCGCACCATGCTGCTCAAGCGCCGGGAGGATCCCAGGCAGGATCTGATGACCGCCATCGCCCGCGCCCAGGTCGATGGCGACCTGCTGGCCGACGAGTATCTCGACGGCTCCTGGCTGCTGATCGTGTTCGCCGGCAACGATACGACGCGCAACACGCTGTCGGGCGCGATGAAGCTGCTGACCGAGTTCCCCGAGCAGAAGCAGCGGCTGATCGACGACCCCTCGCTGCTGCCGGGCGCGGTGGACGAGTTCATCCGCATGGTCAGCCCGGTGATCTACATGCGCCGCACGGCGACGCGCGACGTCGAGGTGGCCGGCCAGCCGATCCGCGAGGGCGAGAAGGTGGTCATGTACTACGGCTCGGCCAACCGCGATCCGGCGGTCTTCGCCGATCCCGACCGCCTGGACGTGACCCGCGCCAACGCCGGCAAGCACGTGGCCTTCGGCTATGGCCCCCATACCTGCCTGGGCAAGCGCGTGGCCCAGATCCAGCTGGAGGAGGCCTATCGCCAGATCCTGGCGCGGTTCCCCGACCTGGAGTGGACGGGAAGCATGGAGATCGCGGCTAACAATTTCGTGCATGCGATCAGCAAGCTGGGGGTGCGACGGGCCGTTTAGTCCTTCTCTAAAAACCGCCGTCATCCCGGAAAGCCCGCAGGGCTTATCCGGGACCCAGGGGACTGGGCGCGGCGACTGGCTTGCCGGCTGCGATGGCCGCTGCACTGCGCCGGCCCCTGGGTCCCGGCTCTCCGCTTCGCTGCGGCCGGGATGACGAGCGGAGGCGAGGGGGAGGGGTTGTGCATATGCGGCAAGCGGTCATACGGTTGTTTAAAATTATCCAGGGAGCCCAGCCCATGTCGCAGCCCGCCTTCGAGACCCTGCTCTATGCCGTCGAGGACGGGATCGCGACGATCACCCTGAACCGGCCGGAGAAGCTGAACGCCTTCACCGCCCGGATGATGAAGGAGCTGATCGAGGTCTTCGACATCACCGACGCCGACGACGCGGTGAAGGTGGTGATCGTCACCGGCGCGGGGCGGGCCTTCTGCGCGGGGGCCGACCTGTCGAGCGGCGGGGCCACCTTCGACCGCACCTCGCCTCAGGCCCTGGAGCGCGAGGAGGGCAAGGTCGGCGACGTCTATCGCGACGGCGGCGGCCGGGTGACGCTGCGGATCTATGACAGCCTCAAGCCGGTGATCGCCGCCGTGAACGGCGCGGCCGTGGGCGTGGGGGCGACCATGCAGCTGGCCATGGACATCCGCCTGGCCAGCGAGGACGCCAAGTTCGGCTTCGTGTTCGCGCGGCGGGGCATCACGCCGGAGGCCTGTTCGTCGTGGTTCCTGCCGCGGCTGGTCGGGATGCAGACGGCCTTGGAGTGGTGCTACACCGGCCGGGTGTTCCCGGCCTCGGAGGCCAACGAGCGCGGCTTCGTGCGGTCGTTGCATGCGCCCGAGGATCTGCTGCCGGCGGCCAGGGCCCTGGCCCGGGAGATCGCCGACAATACCGCGCCGGTCTCGGTGGCCCTGACCCGCCAGCTGTTGTGGCGCATGGCCGGGGCCGACCATCCGATGGAGGCCCACAAGGCCGACAGCCGGGCGATCCAGTCGCGCGGCGCCTCGGGCGACGCCAAGGAGGGGGTGACCTCGTTCCTGGAAAAGCGCCCGCCGGCCTATCCCAACCGCGTCTCGACCGACCTGCCCGACATCTGGCCGGAATGGGAGCCGCGACAATTTCGCTAATCCCCTGGCGAAGCGGAGCTTGAGGCCGCAAATTCTCCTGGCGGGAGAATCCTTGGCGCTTATTCGAAGTTAAAGACGTTTCCCGTCTAGTTTCGAATCCGGCGATGGGGGCTTCGCCGCCAGGAAGATCATGACCGACCCGATTTCGCCCTTCGCCAAGCCGATCGCCGTTCCGCCCAAGTCGCGCGCCGCGCTTCTCAAGCGGCTGGCCGACGTGGTCTGCCTGCCGGCCAGCCGGATCAACAATTTCGAGCGCGCCATGTGCGCCGACCTGCTGGTCGAGATGCTGCGCGAGGCGGTGGTCGAGGAGCGCGAGAAGGTCGCCCGGCGCCTGGCGACGCTGAGCGACATGCCCGGCTCCCTGGTGCGCCTGCTGCTGCGCGACGAGGTGATGGTGGCCCGGGCGCTGCTGGAAAACTCGCCCAACCTTTCGGACGCCGACCTGATCGACTGCCTTTATCACGCCAGCCAGGAGCACCGCCGGCTGATCGCCATCCGCCGCGGCGTGGGCGAGGTGGTGGCCGACGCCCTGGTCGATATGGGCGAGATCCCGGTGGTCGAGGCCCTGCTGCGCAACGACCTGGCCCGCTTCAGCCACCAGGGCGTCGAGAACGTCGTGGCCATGACGCGCGACAATCCGGGCCTGATCGCCCTGCTGCTCAAGCGCGCCGAACTGCGACCCAGCCACGCCTATGTGATGTTCTGGTGGGCCGACGCCGAGGCGCGGCGCACGATCCTCCAGCGCTTCGCCGTCTCGCGCGAGATTTTGCAGGACGCCGTCGGCGACGTCTTCGCCGTGGCCTCGGAGGAGGGCTGGCAGGACCCGCTGTCGAGAAAGGCGCTGCAGTTCATCGAGCGCCGGCAACGCAATCGGGCGGCCATCGCCAAGAGCCCGTTCGACAGCCTGGAGGACGCCGTCGCGGCGGCCCAGACCGGCCTGACCCGCGAGACGGCCGAGGAGATCTCGTACCTGGCCGGTCTCAAGCCGATGACCGGCGCCAAGATCTTCACCGATCCGGGCGGCGAGCCGATCGCCATCCTGTGCAAGGCCACCGGCCTGCCGCGCGCGGCGGTGCGGGCCCTGTGGCGCGGCCTGCGCCGGCCGGAGGCCGACGCCAATGGCGGTCCGTCGCCGGGGCTGGAGCGGGTGCTGGGCGTGTTCGACGCCATCGCCGTCGACCGGGCTCAGACGGTGCTGCGCTACTGGAACTGGTCGCTCTCCTCGGCCCTGACCCCGGCCCTGCTGAAGGCCATCCGCGACGGCGACACCGACGCCATCGACGAATATTCGGTGCCGCAACGGGCGGCGATGCTGGCCCTGTCGCGGGACTTCGGGCGGTAGGGGGTCCTTCTCCCCTTGCGGAACCTCCCCCTGTGGGGGAGGCGATCGCGTAGCGATCGGAGGGGGGAGTTGGTGGGATATCGGCCGACGCCTCGAAAGCTGAAAACGTCCCCCCACCGGCCTTCGGCCGCCTCCCCCAGAGGGGGAGGTTCCCGGACGCGCGGCTTCGCGCTCACGCGGCGAGCCGCTGAGCTGTGAAGGGGAGCGGAGCGCCCGGGCCACGCCCGGAGGTGCTTTGTGTTGTTACCGTTTCGACGAAGCCCGTGCGCTCCGCGCGGTCGTTTGGCTGCCGGCTTCCCGGGCGGCGGCGCTCTTAACGCCTTACCAGGACCGCCTTCGAGGTTTCCCTTTAAAGCGGCGACGAGGAGAGGGGGTGTGCTCTGTAATCCTCGCCCAAGCCGACGGCGGGCGGGCCTGGCCAGCGCCAGGTCCCCGGACGCGACGGATCTTCCCAATCCGCCCCAGTCCCGCTCGATCGCATCCCGCCGCCGCATGGTC
>PJUL01000270.1_pt1 | contig 41647 bp, 31 predicted proteins | sample 1512221 | NCBI WGS metagenome assembly PJUL01 (sample SAMN08177667, study PRJNA422409) | Feces metagenome, whole genome shotgun sequencing project.
GGCTATGCCCTTTATATCTGGCACTGCGATCGTGACGGGAAATACTCGCTCTACGACCTGCCCGCCGAGAGCTGGCTGCGCGGCGTGGGCGTTACCGATTCCAATGGCCAGGTGACCTTCACCACCATCTTCCCCGGTTGCTATGCCGGGCGCTGGCCGCACATCCATTTCGAGATATTCTCGAGCCTCGCCAATGCGATTGGCGGACGCTACGCGACGCTGATCTCGCAGCTCGCCATGCCGAGCGCGGCGTGCAGCACGGTATACAACGGCGCGAGCGGCTATTCGTCGAGCATCCGCAACTTCGCCGGGGTGAGCCTGAGCGGCGACAATGTGTTCGGCGACAACAGCAGCGCCCAGATCGCGCAGCAGACGCCGGCGATGCGCGGCAGCGTGGCGGACGGATATGTTGCGACCGCCATGATCGGCATCGCGCGCTAGGCGATTTTCGGAATATGGAGCGGGCCGGTGCGAGGCGCCGGCCTGGATCCTAGAGGATCAGCCCGCCGCCACTGCGGATCGCAAGCACGCGCCCGATCGAATCGAACAGCGCATCCATCGCTACCGGCTTGAACAGCACATCGTCGGCACCCACCGCGAGGCAGCGCTCGCGCAGGTCCACGGCGGTGTCGGCGGTGACCACGATGATCGGCAGTTCGCCCTTCGCGTCACCTCGCGCACGGATGCGCTCGATCGTCTCGAAACCGTCCATTCCGGGCATGCGCAAATCGACGAGCACGACGTCGAAGGAATCGGCATCGAGCATTGCCAGGCCTTCTTCGGCCCAGCTTGCCTCCGCCATGGTGGCGCCCGCAACGTCCAGCATATCCTTCACCACCCGACGATTCATCGGGTCGTCCTCGATGAAGAGGATGTTCATGCCGGCTCGCCCGTGGCGACCGGTTTCCCAGAAAAGCGCGCGACCATAATCGTCATGTTAGGTGTGCTATCGCCCTAAGCCGCCCGAGATACAAGCGGGTCGCTGCCCGCGGGACTGGAATTTTCTTCCGTGGACGGAATGATAGCATCAATCAGGGCTGCGCCGGTAATGGGTTTTTCGATAATTTTACCACCGCTTGCCGCAATCAGCTCAGCGCGAATCTCCGCATCCGGCCTGAGCCACAAAATGGTATGGGGAATGTTCGCCTCGGCGGCGCGCAGCGTGGCAAGGGCAGCGGCCGCACCGTCACCCTCGACCTTGAGTGTCGCCTCGTCGGCCAGGAGATGACCGACCTCGCCAGCCTGCAGCATCGTCAGCGCCTCCTCGACGCTGGCAGCGAAGCGCAGCCGGCCGACGCGCGGCTCGAGCAGGGTACGCAGCATCGAGCGGGCGATCGGATTCCTGTCGAGTACCACCAGGTCGAGCCCCGCGCCGCCATCGCTTGCGGCCGCCGCTTCGGGCGCCTCGGCCGGCGTCAGCGGCAGATCGACGATGAAGCGCGATCCCTTGCCGTCCTCGCTCTCGACCCGGATGTCGCCGCCCAGCGCGCGGGCAAGGTTGCGGCAGATCGCCAGCCCCAGCCCGGTGCCGCCGAAGCGGCGCGTGGTGCTCGTGTCGACCTGACGGAAGCTCTCGAAGATTTCCTCGAACTTCGCGGGCGGGATGCCGATGCCGGTATCCTCGATGATCAGCTTCAGCCGCCGGCTATCGTCCTCGCCTTCGGCCACCGCACGCAGGGTCACGCCGCCCTTCTCGGTGAACTTGATCGCGTTCGAAAGCAGGTTGAACACCACCTGCCGCATCCGCGCCGCATCGCTGACGATCCAGTGCGGCGCATGGCTGAGTTCCAGCCTGAAGCTCAGGCCCTTGTCCTGCGCCTGCTGCTCCCAGAGCCGAGTCACGTCGCGGAGCATGGCGCACAGGTCCATGGGCACCGCTTCGACGGTGAGATTGCCGGCCTCCATCTTGGCGACGTCGAGAATGTCGTCGACCAGCGTACGCATGGTGACGCCGGCGCCGTGGACGATGCCGATGCGCTCGCGCGTCCGCGCTTCCAGCTTCGGAGCGGAGAGCATGACCTGGGTCATGCCGAGAATGCCGTTCAGCGGCGTGCGGATCTCGTGGCTGGTCGTCGCGAGGAACTCGGTCTTGGCCTTGAGCGCCTTCTCCAGCGCGACATTGGTCTCGCCCAGCACGATGTTGGCCGCCCGCACCTTGTTGCGGCTGCGCCGGATCGTGACGAGCCCCCAGCCCAGCGCCACCATGACGATCACCGTCGCTCCGCCGATCAGCAGGAACATGATCAGCTGGTTGCGCGCCCGGCTCTCGGCCTCGCGATTCTTGAGCTGCAGGATGCTGTTCTGCTGCTCGGCCCAGTTGAACTTGGCCGCCATCAGCGCAGCGCCGGTGGTTGTCGCCACCTTGGAGGCCTCATCTCCCAGACGTTTCGCTGCCTTCAGATGCTCGAGCGCTTCGTGCGACGCCCCAGCCTTGTCGAAGATCTGATAGGCATAGAGGTGATCGCTGCGGAACTCGACCGTCGTCTTGTTCAGGTCGAAGCCGGCAAAGGTCTGACGGATCAGCCGCATCGCCCGAATATTGTCGCCCTGCTCCGAGGCAAGCACCGCGGATGTCGCCAGCAGATGCCGGCGCAGCAGATCGGCATCCGAACCTTTAACCAGCTGGGTCGCCCGGGCGATCAGCTGCTCCGCGACGTCGAATCGCTTGAGCGCGACCTGGCTGCGCGCATAATTGCTGAGGATCCGCGCCTCGAGCACCGGCTTGTCCATCGCACGCGCGATCCGCAGCGCCTCCTCATATTCCCGCCCCGCCTCGGCATTGCGCTCCATCGCGAACAGCGCGTTGCCGCGATTGTTGTGCAGCGAGAGCGAAAGCACCGGATCGCCGTCATAGAGCTCGGCAGCCTGCCGGAAATACTGCTCCGAGCGACCATTGTCGTTCGCGGAGCTGTAGAGCGACGCGATGTTCTGCAGCGCCACCGCCTGGCTGCGAAGGTCCTTGACCTCGCCGAAGATGCGGAACGCGTTCTGATAGCTGTCCAGCGCGCGAACCGCCTGGTCACGCGCCATGAAGAACGTGCCCTGCGACATCAGCAGGTCGCCCCGCAGCTTGATCGGCTCGTCGATCGACTGGATCAGGCGGAGCCCTTCCGCGATCAGCGGCTGCGCCTGAGCGGGCTCGTCATTGCGCAGATGCGCTTCCGCCGCGAGCCAGCGCGACGTGGCATGCGCCAGCATGCGCGGCCTTTCTTCCGGCAGCTGCCGCGCCAATCGATCGATCGCATCGGCGTGGCGCAAAGCCTGCGCCTGATCGCTCATCATGCTTTCCCGAGCCGCCTGGATTTCGGCCTGGATCGCAGGGGGGAAATCGGATTTGCCGCCGACAGGCGCCTGGGCGGCCGCCGGTACCGCAACCAGCAGCGCGAGGAGCGCCAGCAGGAACGCGCGCATCAGGCGCGCTTCCAGAAGCTCTCGGGCCGGACGAAGGACTGGGGCTGGCCATTCGCACTATCGAGATGGCCGTCGTCGGCGAGGAACTTGCGGAAGGCATCGAGCCCGAGCGGACGCGAGATCAGGAACCCCTGCACCATGTCGCAACCCATGACGCTGAGCAGCGCGAGCGCGGACGGCGTTTCCACGCCTTCGGCAGTGACTTCCATCTCCAGCGCATGGGCCAGATCGATGGTCGAGCGGACAATCAGCGGATCGCGATTGCTGCTGGTGAGCTGCATCACGAACATCTTGTCGATCTTCAGCTCCTTGGCCGGGAGCTTCTTGAGATAGGCAAGCGAGGACAGGCCCGCGCCGTAATCGTCGATCGCCAGGGTGACGCCGCTGTCGGCAAAGAATTGCAAATGGCGGATCGCGCATTCCGGATCGCGGATCACCGCGGTCTCGGTAATCTCGAAGCCCAGCTTCGCATCGGTGGCGGCGAGCAGCTCGCACACTTCGTTGACGAAATCGGCATCGGCGAGCAGCTGGCCCGAAATATTGACGAAGAGCAGCAGGTCGAAACCATCTGCCCGCAGCTTCTTCTGATCCTCGATCACCTGACGCAGCGTCCACAGCGTCAGCGTCGCGATCTCGCCAGCCTGTTCGGCGACCGAGATGAAGTCGCCGGGAAGGATCAGGCCGCGCGTGGGATGCTCCCAGCGGACCAGCGCCTCGGCACTTGCGATCTCCTGCCGGCGAACATGCACCTTGGGTTGGTACTGGAGAAACATCTCGCCATTGGCGATCGCGCGCGGCAGTTCGCGCATCAGGGTGAGCTTGTCGAAAGCCAGGTCGGCACGCGACAGGTCGAGCATGACGAGCCGCCCGTCGATCCGCGACTGATCGAGTGCGGACTCAGCCGCCTCGGCCAATAGCACTTCGTCATCCTCTACCGACGGTGCCGCGGCAACGCCGAAATGCATCTGCAGCTGGTGCGGCTCGCCGTCGAGGTCGAGCGGGCGGGCAAAGCCCTTGCGAATCCGTTCGATTTCATCCGCGGCGACTTCGGGGGATTCCCGCTCGAAGGAGAGCTCCACCAACGCGCGACCGGCAGCCGAAACGCGTACGTCCGGCAGGATGGAAGTGATTCGCCGGGCGACGTCCAAAATCAGCGAATCGGCGCGCGCACGACCAAGATGGCGGCGCAGCGACGCAAAATTTGCGATTTCGCACAAACCGAGGACGCTCCAGTAGCGCCCCTCGACATGGCGATCGTTACTTGCGCGATGCAGCTCGCGCTTGCCGGGTGCTTTCCGGTCACGGCCGTGCAGCCCAACCTCCGATCCGCGATCCAGCGACGCCCGCACCTGCGCAAATTCCCTCGCGATTTCCGCGTGTTCCACGGATTTCACGGCAGCCCCCGGCGGGGCGGCGACCAAGGTCTTCAAGGGCTCTTTGCGTGCCGACATGCCGCTTGGGTGTAGCCCGAGACCCTTGAAGGAAGGGTTAAGCCAAGGGCCGGGAAACGATTTCGTCCAAGCCAACTCCGCAGAAATCCTGATTGCTTCATCGTTAATAGCTCTTTAACCACGTGAATTGCGCATTCGTGCGCACCGATGGGAGACTAAAAATGTTCGCGTTCTTTGAACTTCTGTTCCGTGACCAGGGCGGCAACGACATCCGTCCGTTCTAACTGGAACGTTCATCCGGGCCGGCGGTGGAGCGACCTCTGACGAGGCCGTGCTGACCGGCCCGGACGACAAACAAGAAGGCGGCCACCGGCCGCCTTTTTTGTTGCCTGCGCTTTTCTTGCCCGCCGCGCCGGAGAGGGCGTCGATCCTGCCCCTTGCTCCCGGCGCTGGCGTCGCTATCTGCGCAGCATAGTTTCTTCCCAAGGGGATCCACGTTGCGCATCGCGATGATCGGCACGGGCTATGTCGGCCTGGTTTCCGGCGCCTGTTTCTCGGACTTCGGCCATGAAGTCGTCTGCGTCGACAAGGACGCCCGCAAGATCGAGCTCCTCCATCAGGGCGTGATGCCGATCTACGAACCCGGGCTCGACGCGCTGGTCGCCTCGAACGTGAGGGCCGGGCGTCTCTCCTTCACCACCGATCTGGCCGAAGGCGTCAAGGATGCCGACGCCGTGTTCATCGCAGTGGGCACGCCCAGCCGGCGTGGTGATGGCCATGCCGATCTCAGCTATGTCTTCGCCGCCGCGCGAGAGATCGCCGAGAACCTGACCAAGGGCAGCGTGATCGTCACCAAGTCGACCGTGCCGGTGGGCACCGGCGATGAAGTCGAGCGCATCCTCGCGGAATTCGCGCCGAACAGCGGCGCCAAGGTCGTCTCCAACCCCGAGTTCCTGCGCGAAGGCGCGGCGATCGAGGACTTCAAGCGTCCCGACCGCGTCGTCGTCGGCACCGATGACGAGGACGCGCGCGACGTCATGCGCGCCATCTATCGCCCGCTCTCGCTCAACCAGAGCGCACCGATCCTGTTCACCGGCCGCCGCACCAGCGAGTTGATCAAGTACGCAGCGAACGCGTTCCTCGCGGTGAAGATCACCTTCATCAACGAGATCGCCGACCTGTGCGAGGAAGTCGGCGCCGACGTCCAGGAAGTCGCGCGCGGCATCGGGCTCGACAACCGCATCGGCTCCAAGTTCCTGCATGCCGGCCCGGGCTATGGCGGCTCGTGCTTCCCGAAGGACACGCTGGCGCTGCTCAAGACCGCCGGCGACAACGAGACCCCGCTGCGTATCGTCGAGGCCACCGTGCAGGTGAACGACGCCCGCAAGCGCGCGATGGGCCGCAAGGTCATCAAGGCGATGGGCGGCGACGTGCGCGGCAAGACCGTCGGCGTCCTCGGCCTCACCTTCAAGCCGAACACCGACGACATGCGCGACGCGCCCAGCCTGTCGATCGTCGCGGCGCTGGAAGATGCCGGTGCCACGGTGAAGGCCTATGATCCCGAAGGCTTCGAACAGGCCCGGCCGCTGCTGCCGAACGTCGAGTTCAGCGAGAGCGCCTATGCCGCGGCAGAAGGCGCCGATGCGCTGGTGATCGTGACCGAGTGGGACGCCTTCCGCGCGCTCGACCTCGGCCGGATCAAGTCGCTGCTCAAGACCCCGCTACTGGTCGATCTTCGTAACGTCTATCCGGCGGCGGAGGCGGAGCGCGCCGGTCTCAAGTTTGTCGGCATCGGCAAGCCGAAGCGCAGCTGATCCCGGTTTCGGGGGAGGAAATGATGAAAGCCAGCCTGCTGCAGATGACGAGCGGGATCGATCCCGCTGCCAATGCGCGTACGGTCGCCGATGGCATCGCCCAGGCGGCAGCCGAAGGCAGCGCCATGCTGTTCACTCCCGAGATGTCCGGTCTGCTCGACGGCAATCGCGAGCGAGCGCGCCAGAACGTGGTGGCGGAGGCGGACGACATCGTCCTTGCCACCGCCCGCGAAGCTGCGGCGAAACACGGCATCTGGGTCCATCTCGGCTCGCTCGCACTGAAGGCCGGGAACGACAAGTTCCTGAACCGCGGCTTCGTCATCGACGACACCGGCGCGATCAAGGCGAGCTACGACAAGCTCCATCTGTTCGACGTCGATCTCGCCACCGGCGAGAGCTGGCGCGAGTCCAACACCTATAATCGCGGCGAGCGGGCGATCCTGGTCGATACGCCAGTCGGCAAGCTCGGCCTCGCCATCTGCTACGACATGCGCTTCCCGGACCTGTTCCGCGCGCTGAGCGATGCCGGCGCCACCGCCCTCGCCGTCCCTGCCGCCTTCACCCGGCCGACCGGCAAGGCGCATTGGCACGTGCTGCTGCGCGCCCGCGCGATCGAGGCCGAGGCCTTCCTGATCGCCGCCGCCCAGACCGGCGAACATGAAGACGGCCGCGCCACCTGGGGCCATTCGCTGATCATCGACCCTTGGGGCGACGTGATGCTCGACATGGGCGAGCAGGCCGGCCTCGGCTCGGCCGAAATCGATCTTTCCCGCGTCGAAGACGTGCGTTCACGCGTTCCCGTATTGCGCCACCGGCGCCCGATCCCTCCCGTCGAGACCTTCGCATGAGCACCAAGACTGACAACAACAAGGTTTCGGCACCGATCGAGGATCGGCAGCAGCTGATCGACTATTTCGCCGGGGGCGAGAAGCCGCAGGAGCGCTGGCGGATCGGCACCGAGCACGAGAAATTCGTGTTCGCGAAGAACGACTTCCACGCGCCGAGCTATACCGAGCAAGGCGGCATCCGCGACCTGCTCGACGGGCTGACCACCTATGGCTGGAAGCCGGTGCTCGAAGGCGACAACGTCATCGCCCTGTCCGGCCCGGACGGCACGGTGAGCCTCGAGCCCGCCGGCCAGCTTGAGCTGTCGGGTGCGCCGCTCGAGAATCTCCACGAGACCTGCAACGAGACCGGCCGCCACCTCGAGCAGGTCAAGCAGGTCGGCGAGCGGCTCGGGATCAACTATCTCGGCCTCGGCATGTGGCCGGACAAGACCCGTGCCGAGCTGCCGATCATGCCCAAGGGCCGTTACGAGATCATGCTGCGCCACATGCCGCGCGTCGGCAATCTCGGCCTCGACATGATGCTGCGCACCTGCACGATCCAGGTGAACCTGGACTATGCGTCCGAAGCGGACATGGCGCAGAAGTTCCGCGTCGGCTTGGCGCTGCAGCCGCTCGCGACCGCATTGTTCGCCAACTCGCCCTTCACCGAGGGCAAGCCCAACGGCTTCCTCTCGTTCCGCTCGAACATCTGGTCGGACACCGATCCCGCCCGCACCGGCATGCTGCCCTTCGTGTTCGAAGATGGCTTCGGCTATGAGCGCTACGCCGAGTATGCGCTCGATGTGCCGATGTACTTCGTCTACCGCAACGGCAAGTATATCGACGCGGCCGGCCAGAGCTTCCGCGACTTCCTGAAGGGCGAACTGCCCGCCTATCCCGGCCACAAGCCGACGATCGACGACTGGGCCGACCATCTGTCGACCGCCTTCCCCGAAGTGCGCCTCAAGACCTTCCTCGAGATGCGCGGCGCCGATGGCGGACGCTGGGGCCGGATCTGTGCCCTTCCCGCCCTCTGGGTCGGCCTGCTCTATGATCAGGGTGCGCTCGATGCCGCCTGGGATCTGGTCAAGGACTGGTCGATGGAAGGGCGCGAGGAACTGCGCAACTCGGTGCCGAAGCTCGCGCTCGACGCGCCGCTGCCCGGTGGCGGCAAGCTCAGGGACATTGCGGGCGAAGTGCTCGACATCGCCGCGGCCGGCCTCAATGCACGCGGCCGGCTCAACGCCTCGGGCGACAATGAGAGCGGCTTCCTCGATCCGCTGCGCGAAGTGGTGCGCACCGGCAAGGTGCCGGCGCAGGTGCTACTCGATCGCTTCAACGGCGACTGGGGCGGCGACATCCGTCGCGTCTATGAGGAAGCGCGGTTCTAGCCTTCCCGGCCCGGGGGAGCACCACCGGGAAGGCCAGCCCCCTGTCTGCGCGCAAGTTGCTCGACTTCGCGCAGTCGTCCGTCGATCGCGGCGACTTCGTCGTCGTCGCCCTTGCGGATCGCCGCAACGATCAGGTCGACGAGTTGCTGTGGCGCCGAAGCGCCAAAGCGCAGGAGGAGTTCCTCGCCCGAGAGGACAGCAACGTCCCGAAGTACCATCCCCCCGCACGAGCCCGTTCTGTTGTGGGGGGCCGGCTCGCTACGCTCTACGCTCGTCTGCATGACTGTTCCGTCCAACTGAACCGTGACAAGCTTGCGCCTGACAGGCCGGCGGGAAAACTGGTGAATTTACGTATTTCCAATAATGGTCCGAACGGACGGTTCCCAATCCTGGCCAGCCATATCTGTGGATTATGGCCCCCGGGCGGTTCGGCATGGCAAAGGCGGGCATGGCTGCTGTAGGAAGCGAATATGGCCTATTTTCTCGGGATAGACGCGGGCGGCAGCCATTGCCGCAGCCGGCTGGTTGACGACCGCGGCACGATCCTCGGGGCGGGCGAGAGCGGGCCCGCCAATACCCGTATCGGGATCGAGAAGCTGCATGCCGTACTGAGCGACGTCGCCGGCCAGGCGGTGTCCGCAGCAGGGCTCGACGACGATCAGGCCGCAACCATTCGCGCCGGCATGGGCATTGCGGGCATTTCGCGCGCCGGGATGCGCGAACAGCTGGAAGCACTGCCCTTTCCCTTCGCCTCGGTCGCCTTCGTCACCGATGCCGCCATCGCCAATCTGGGCGCGCATGGCGGCGCGGAGGGCGCGACCCTGATCATCGGCACCGGCAGCGTCGCCGAGGTCCGGGTGGGCAGCAACAGCTTCACCATCGGCGGCTATGGCTTTCCGATCTCCGACGAGGGCAGCGGCGCAGCGCTGGGCCTCAGCGCGATGCGGCATGCCCTGCGCGCACTCGACGGGCGCAGCGAAGTGACGGCGCTCAGCCACGCCGTCACCGCCGGCTTCGGCCATGACACCGCCCGGGCCATCGCCTGGATGGATGCGGCGACGCCCAAGGATTACGCCGCCTTCGCCCCGCTGGTGATGGACTATGCCGAGAATAACGACGCGATCGCCCGCTCGATCGTCGAGGACGCTGCCCAGCATATCGAGCGCTTCATCGAGACGATCTTCACCCGCGGCGCCGTCCGCTGCGCGCTTGCCGGCGGGCTGGCCATGCGGATCCGCCCCTGGCTGCGCGCCCGCACCGTCGCGCGCCTGACCGATGCGATCTCGGATCCGCTCGACGGCGCATTGCTGCTCGCGGGCCTGCCCGCCTCCACCCTCCCCACCCGGAAACCCGATGTCCACTGAAGCCGCTGACCCCCGTTATCGCGAGATCGATCGCTGGCCCACCGAAGCGGCGGTGGATGCGATGCTCGAGGCGCAGCTCGCCGCGATCGCCGCCCTGAAGAGCCAGACCGGCGCGGTCGCCGCGGCCATCGACTCGGCCGCCGAGCGCCTGCGCCGCGGCGGGCGGATCGCCTATGCCGGCGCCGGCACCTCGGGTCGGATCGGCGTACAGGACGGTGTGGAACTCACCCCCACCTTCAACTGGCCGTTCGAGCGCCTCGCCTTCCTCATCGCCGGCGGCTCTGCCGCACTCACCCGCACCCAGGAAGGCGCCGAGGACAGCCGTGAGGCCGCGATCGAAGCCGTGGCGACCGAGGCGCTCGGGCCCAACGATGTGCTGATCGGCATCGCCGCCAGCGGCCGCACGCCCTATGTGATCGCCGCGCTCGAGACGGCGCGTGCCGCCGGCGCACTGACGATCGGCGTGTCCAACAACGCCGACACGCCTGTCCTCACCGTTGCCGAGCATGCGGTCCTCGCCGATACCGGCAGCGAAGTCGTTGCCGGCTCCACCCGGATGAAGGCCGGCACCGCGCAGAAGGTGACGCTAAACCTGATCTCCACCGGGATCATGTTGCGCCTCGGGCTCGTTCACCACGGGCTTATGGTCAACATGCAGGTCTCGAACGCCAAGCTGCGCACCCGTGCGATCCGGATGGTCGGCACGCTGGCCGGCGTGGAAGCGGCTGCAGCCGAGGCCGCGCTCGACGCCGGCAGCCGCGACATCAAGCGCGCCGTACTGATCGCCCGCGGCCTCGACACCGCCGAAGCGGAGACCCTGCTCGCCGCCACACAGGGCAGCCTCGGCGCGGCGCTGGACACGCTCGCGTGAAAGCCCTTGTCAACGGACGCATGCTGCTTGCCGAAGGCTGGCGCGACGACGTCTGCGTGGTGATCGAAGGCGACCGGATCGCGGCGATCCTCCCCGAGGCACCTGCCGGTGCGGAACGGATCGACCTCGGCGGCGCCACCCTGCTTCCCGGATTCATCGACGTGCAGGTGAATGGCGGCGGCGGGCGGCTGTTCAACGACGATCCCGGCGTCGAGACGATCCGGGTCATTGCCGAGACACACCGGCGCTACGGTACCACCGGCCTGCTCCCCACCCTGATCAGCGACGATCTGTCGGTGGTCGAGGCGGGCATCCACGCGGTCGACGCCGCGATAGAAGCGGGCGTGCCCGGCATCCTCGGCATCCATATCGAGGGACCGTTCCTCAATCCGGTGCGGCGCGGCATCCATAGCGAGAGCAAGATCCAGCCGCTGCAGGACCGGTTCCTCGCGCTGCTGGAATCCGGCCGACGCGGCAAGACGCTGGTGACGCTGGCGCCCGAGGCGGCAACGCCCGAGCAGGTTGCCCGGCTGGTCGCGGCGGGCGTGATCGTCTCGGCCGGCCATTCGGATGCGCGCTACGAGCAAGTGCGCGACGCCGTGGACAAAGGCCTCACCGGCTTCACCCATCTCTTCAACGCGATGTCGCCGCTGCTCAATCGCGCGCCGGGCATGGTCGGCGCAGCGCTCGAGGATCCCCAGCTGTTCGCCGGGATCATTGCCGACGGCCATCATCTCCATCCGGCGACGCTCCGCGTGGCCCTGCGTGCCAAGGGACCGGAACGGCTGATGCTGGTGACCGACGCGATGCCGAGCGTCGGCAGCGACGAGACCCTGTTCCTGATCCACGGTCGCGAGATCCGTCGCGACGGCGACCGGCTGGTCGGCGCCGACGGTACGCTGGCCGGCTCGACGCTGACGATGGCCGGCGCGGTGAAGGGCATGATGGAACAGGGCCGTGTGGGGCTGGAGGTCGCGGCGCACATGGCTTCGGCCACGCCGGCGGCGTTCCTTGGCCTGAACGGTCAATTGGGGCGGATCGCGCCGGGTTACCGCGCGGACCTGGTGCTGGTGGACGATGCGCTGGAGGTGCAGCGTAGCTGGATTTCCGGGATTTCGAGCTAGCCGTTCTGCGCTGGGTGCCGCGCTCCAATCCTCCCCCGGAGGGAGAGGATTGAACCCATCGCCGCCCGGTATCCCCCGCTAAACATTATCTAGATCGCGCGGGGAAAGCCGGCTTCCTAAATCGCCAGCCATGCTGCATTCCGGGAACATGAAGGACACTCAGGCGATCGACGCGACCCAGGGGCTTTCGCCTGCGCGCCTGACGCACCTCCAGCGGCTTGAAGCCGAGAGCATCCACATCCTGCGCGAAGTCGTCGCCGAGGCCGAAAGCCCGGTGATGCTCTATTCGATCGGCAAGGACAGCGCGGTGATGCTCCACCTCGCTCGCAAGGCCTTCTACCCGGCGCCTCCGCCCTTCCCGCTGCTCCATGTCGACACGACCTGGAAGTTCCGTGCGATGTACGAGCTGCGCGACAAGGCCGCGCGCGATGCCGGCATGGAACTGCTCGTCCACAAGAACCCCGAGGCCGAGGCTTTGGGGATCAACCCGTTCGACCATGGCGGCCGCCACACCGACATGTGGAAGACCGAAGGGCTCAAACAGGCGCTCGACAAATATGGCTTCGATGCGGCGTTCGGCGGCGCGCGGCGCGACGAGGAGAAGAGCCGCGCCAAGGAGCGCGTGTTCAGCTTCCGCACCGCATCGCATCGCTGGGACCCGAAGAACCAGCGCCCCGAGCTCTGGCATCTCTACAATGCCCGCAAGGAGAAGGGGGAGAGCATGCGCGTCTTCCCGATCTCCAACTGGACCGAGCTCGACATCTGGCAGTACATCCTCGCCGAGAAGATCGAGATCGTCCCGCTCTATTTCGCCGCGCCCCGCCCGACGGTGGAGCGCGACGGGCTGCTGCTGATGGTCGATGACGAGCGCTTTCGGCTGAACCCAGGCGAGGAGCCGGTGACGCGCTCGGTCCGCTTCCGCACGCTCGGCTGCTACCCGCTGACCGGCGCAGTCGAGAGCGAGGCGGATACGCTGGAAGCGGTGATCCAGGAGATGCTGCTGACCACGACTTCGGAGCGCCAGGGCCGAGCGATCGACCACGACCAAGCCGCGAGCATGGAGAAGAAGAAGCAGGAGGGGTATTTCTGATGGCGAGCGCCAGCACTCGCTCTCCCCTCCGGGGAGAGGGGAAGTGGGATACACTCTCGACTTCCGCCTTTGCCGGCACCGCCCCTCTCCCAACCCTCTCCCCGGAGGGGAGAGGGCTTTCAGTTCAGCATGACGGAACGCCCGCATGACCTCCTACCGCCCCGACGCGCTGATCGCGTCTGACATCTCTGCCTATCTCCAGCTGCATCAGAACAAGTCCCTGCTGCGCTTCATCACCTGCGGCAGCGTCGATGACGGCAAGTCGACGCTGATCGGCCGGCTGCTCTACGATTCGAAGATGATCTTCGAGGATCAGCTCGCCAGCCTCGAAGCCGACAGCAAGCGCGTCGGCACCCAGGGCGGCGAGATCGACTTCGCGTTGCTGGTCGATGGCCTCGCCGCCGAGCGCGAACAGGGCATCACGATCGACGTCGCCTATCGCTTCTTCGCCACCGAGAAGCGCAAGTTCATCGTCGCCGACACGCCCGGGCACGAACAATATACCCGCAACATGGTGACCGGCGCATCGACCGCCGATCTCGCCGTGATCCTGATCGATGCGCGCAAGGGCGTGCTCACCCAGACGCGACGCCACTCGTACCTCTGCCACCTGCTCGGCATCCGCCACATCGTGCTGGCGGTGAACAAGATGGACCTGATCGGCTATGATCAGGCCGCCTATGACGCGATCGTCGAAGACTATCGCACGTTCGCGGAAAGCATCGGAATCACCAGCTTCACCGCGATCCCGATCTCGGGGTTCAAGGGCGACAACATCACCGGCACCAGCCCGAACACGGTCTGGTACACCGGCCTGTCGCTGCTTCAGCATCTCGAGAGCGTCGAGATCGATGCCGACACCGATGCCGCGCGGCCCTTCCGCCTGCCGGTGCAGTGGGTGAACCGACCCAATCTCGATTTCCGGGGCTTTGCCGGCATGATCGCAGCGGGCACCGTCCGCCCCGGCGACAAGGTGCGCATCCTGCCCTCGGGCCAGACCACCAGCGTGTCGCGGATCGTCGCATTCGGCGGCGACAAGACCGAAGCAGTCGCAGGCGAGAGCGTGACCATCACGCTGGCCGACGAAGTCGATTGCTCGCGCGGCAACGTGATCGCGGCGGCGGATGCGCCGCCCCAGGTCGCGGACCAGTTCCAGGCGACGATCGTGTGGATGGACCAGGCCGAGATGCTGCCGGGCCGCGCATATTGGCTCAAGCTCGGCACCCAGACGGTCAGCGCCACGGTCCAGCCGCCGCGCCACGCCGTGTGCGTCAACACTATGGCCGAACTCAGCGTGAAGACGCTGGGGCTCAACGACATCGGCGTGGCCGAGGTCTATACCGATCGTGGCGTGGTGTTCGAGCCCTATGCCGACAGCAAGGACCTTGGCGGGTTCATCCTGATCGACAAGGCGACCAACGCCACCGTCGCCGCCGGCATGCTCAACTTCGCGTTGCGCCGTGCGCAGAACGTCCATTGGCAGGCGGTGGAGATCAATCGCGAGGCGCATGCCCGCCAGAAGAACCAGGCGGCACGCCTGCTCTGGTTCACCGGCCTTTCGGGTTCGGGCAAATCGACCATCGCCAACATGGTCGAGAAGCGCCTGCACGCGATCGGCAAGCACAGCTTCCTGCTCGATGGCGACAATATCCGCCACGGGCTCAACAAGGATCTGGGCTTCACCGATGCGGACCGGATCGAGAATATCCGCCGCGTCGGCGAGGTCGCGAAGCTGATGACCGATGCCGGGCTGATCGTGCTGACCGCCTTCATCTCGCCCTTCCGCGCCGAGCGGGAGCTGGTACGCCGGATGCTGCCCGAGGGCGAGTTCTTCGAAATCTTCGTCGATACCCCGCTCGACGTCGCCGAGGCGCGCGACGTGAAGGGGCTCTATAAGAAGGCTCGCGACGGACAGATCGCCAACTTCACCGGTATCTCAAGCCCCTACGAGGCGCCCGAGGCGCCCGAGATCCGGGTGGACACCACGCGCGAGACGCCCGAAGAAGCCGCCGAACGGATCGTGGAGACGATCATGGGCACCTGGAGTCCGGTGATTTGACCGACGCTGAACTCGCCCGCGAGATCGCCGAGGAAGCGGGTGCGCTGCTGCTCCGCATCCAGAACGAGTGCGCCGGCGGCGACCGGGGTGATCGCGAGGCCAATACCATGATCCTCGCCGCGCTGGCGCTGGCGCGGCCCGACGATGCGGTGCTCTCCGAGGAATCGGCCGACGATCCGGCGCGGCTTTCCGCCAGCCGGGTATGGATCGTCGATCCGCTCGACGGCACGCGCGAGTTCGCCGAGCGGCGCGAGGATTGGGCTGTCCATGTCGCCCTGGCCATCGACGGCGCGCCTGCGGTGGGTGCGGTCGCTCTGCCCCGGCTCGGCTGCACCCTTTCCAGCGATTGCCCGCCTGCGCTGCCCGAAGGCGAATTGCCTCCGCGCATGCTGGTCAGCCGCACCCGTCCCAGCGCGCTGTGCACGGGCGTGGGCGAGCGGATCGGCGCGGTGCATATCGGCATGGGTTCCGCCGGTGCGAAGGCGATGGCCGTGGTTCGCGGCCAGGCGGAGATCTACCTCCACTCAGGCGGACAGCATCAGTGGGACAATTGCGCGCCGGTCGCGGTCGCGCTCGCCGCCGGGCTGCACTGCTCGCGGATCGATGGTTCGCCGATCGTCTACAACCAGCCGAGCACGAGCATCCCCGACCTGCTGATCTGCCGCAAGGAATGGGCACCGATCGTGCTCGAAGCGGCGAAGGACTGCGGAGTCTGAGTCCCTCCGTCATCCCTTGAGTGAGTCCGGCAGCCTCGCTGCGACTCGCGGATTCGCCGCGAGTCGCGCGTAGACGAGGATTCCCGGACATGGTAAATGCTCCGTTTGGGAGGGGCGTTTTTGACTGCCGATATCTGGTTCTTGCTGGCGATCGGATTCAGCTTTTCGGGCTATGCGACCTACCTGATCGGGCTGCGTCGCGAGCTGGTGGAGCCGAACCGTGCGTCGTGGCTGATCTGGAGCGCGGCAACCACGCTCGAGGCGCTGACCTATGCCGCAGTGAACCCGGGTGCGCCGCAGGGCTGGGTATTCGCGCTTTCCTCCATTGCCTGCATCATGGTGACGATCGGCATCTGGCGCCGTTCGTCCTGGGCCCCGCCCTCGCCCACCGAGACCATCTGCATCGCTGCGAGCCTGAGCGCCCTGCTCCTCTGGCTCGTGTTCCGCGAAGCCTTCTGGGCGCACATGCTCGTAGTGCTCGCGGTACCGGTGAGCTTCTGGCCAACCTGGGCAAGCGTCTGGACCGATCGCAGCCGCGAGCGTTCGCCGGCCTGGGGGCTGTGGACCTTCGGCGACCTCGCCACCCTGCTCGTCGCGGTGCGCGGCGCGGATCTTGGCGTCGCGGAGCTGGGCTATGTGATCGTCGAGTTCCTCTGCCACGCCAGCGTGTGGTTCCTGATCGGCCTTGCGACGATCAACCCGTTGCGCAGCTTCGGCACCAGGCGCGGCGGGCTGCTGTGGTTCGATCGCTACCGGCCCTCGAGCAATCTGTTCAAGGTCGGCGACAATCATCTGGGCAAGGCGGTCTACGCGGCGAACGGCTTCGCCGAGGGCGATGTGCTGATCGAGTTCACCGGTCGCCGCTTCCGGGCCGACCAGATCCCCAGCCTGATGCGCGGCCGGAACGATCGCTTCGTCCAGGTGACGCCCGATCACTATATGGGTCCGTCCGGCCGGATCGACGATCTGGTCAACCATAGCTGCGATCCCAATGCCGGGCTGCGCTTCACCGATCGCGGCGTGTTCCTGGTCGCGGTCCGCACGATCGCGCCGGGCGAGGAAATCGCCTGGGACTATTCGACGACGCTGCGGGAATCGAACTGGCACATGATCTGCCAGTGCCGCTCGGAAGGCTGCCGTCGCGTGATCAGCAATTTCGACAGCCTCGACCCCGACCGCCAGGAATGGTTCCGCGCCCGCAACCTGGTCGCGCCCTATCTGCGGCGGAAGGACGAGGTCGCCGGGCCGCGGAAGATTGCAGGTTAGGCCGCGATCCCGTTCGGCTGGGCCAGTTGCGCGGTGCCCAGGGTCAGGATCGCCCGTGCGCCCGTCCCCTTGCCGTCGCTGACCAGATCAAGCCGGCCTTCCATCGCCAGCATCGAATTGGCGCACCAGTGCAGCCCTAGCCCGCCCGATTTGTGCGCGCGTGTCGAGAAGCCGCGCTGGAAAAGGGTTGGCGCCGAAACCGGGTCGAAGCCCTCGCCATCGTCGCGGATATGGACCTCGGTGCTGTCGCCCTTGTCGTGGATCGAAACCGCGATCGAGCCGCTGGTCCGCCCGGTCGCCGCGATCGCCTCGGCGGCGTTGGCGAAGAGATTGCCGACCACCTGGGAGAGGATCACCCGGTTCGCCATCACCCAATGCGGCCTCGACGGGAAGCTGAAGGCGATCGAATTCTCGCCCGAATAGCGGGCGATCGTCGCATTCTGGGCGACGATGTCGGTGATGTCGCAAGCGTCGAGCGGCGGGCGCTCGTGTGCGGCTTCCTGCTGCTGGCCGATGATCTCGAGCACATGGTGCAGCGCTTCGCGTCCGATCGCGATCTGCGCGCGGCGGTCCGAACGTTCCTGCTCCACGCTTTCGATCGCTGCGGCAAGGAAGGCGACCAGCTTCTGGCGCCGCACCGCCGGAATGTCCTCGTTCGCCAGTTCGCCCAGCGCCCGGTCGAGCAGCGCCCGGTCCATCGGCGCGCCGCTGCCCAGGCCCTGGCTGAGCACCGTGCTGATCGGGTTCAGCGCATTGCGGACATTGTGCATCACCGCGACCGCGCTTTCGCTTCGGCCGAGCGAGAAGCTCTGCACCTCGAGCTGCTCGCGCAGGTCCTTGAGCTGTTTGAGCATCGAATTGAAGCTGGTGACGAGGCTGCCGATCTCGTCATCGCGCTGCTTGTCGGTGAGCAGCCCGAGCGTGCCCGAGGCGCGGACCACACCCATATGGCGCTCCACCCGCTTCAGCGGCGCAAGCACCAGCCGCGCGATCATCCGCCGCAGCACGAGCAGCACGATCACCAACAACAGTGACGACCCGACCACCGCCAGCACGAGCATGCGCGTGCCCAGCGTCGATAGGTCGCGCGGCACGGTATAGGTCGCGGTGGCGACCGCGTGGCCATCCGGGCCCGGGATCGGCACGGCGATACGCGTGCGGGTGGTGCCGGGAGTCCTCGTGACTTCCGCGACGGGATTGTCGAGTGCGAGGCTCGCCTTGAGCTGAAGCAAGGTGCTGAGCTGCGCGGCGGTGACCGCGCGCGCCATCAGCACATAGCCGCGCGGCGTGCCGGAGCCGTCGCTCTTGCGGACCTGCGCAATGCCGACCGCGGCAAGCGTGTCGCCCAGCCGGATGAAGAAGCCGTTCGAACTCTGGCCGTTCAGTGCACGCTTGAAATCGAGCCCGGCGATCGTTTCGGCCAGCCGCGCGCGCATCGCCGGGACATCGGCCTGCTTCTCCAGATCGAGCCAGCGCGCGATCACGATCGAGCGGTCGGGCCGGATATAGGCCATGCCGTTGACGTCGAGATTGACCATGGCGAGCGCCGAGAAGCTCTCCTCCTCGAACGCCCGGCTCGGGTTGGCCATATAGTCGTAGGACGAGGTCCAGTCGCCATAATCGCGCACCGAATTCTCGACCTTGGCCGAGACATCATGGACCACGGCCTGGGTGCGCGCGACATGCGCGTTCACCGCATCGCGTTCGAGCTGGTTGAAGCTCGGCGTGATGACGGTGGCGAGCAACAGCGTGAGCGCGGCGGCACCGACCATCCCGACCCCGGTCAGGATCAGGACCAGTTTCGCGCCGAGCGAGGCCGGCGCCTTGAGGCGCCCCGGTTTCGGCATCAGCCGTGGGTCCCGTTGCTCAGCTCGGTCTCGGGCTCTTCGGCACCGATATAGCGCTTGTGCGCGAGGACAAGCGCGTCCTCGGCGTCCATCGGCCGGGCGATGTAATAGCCCTGCAAGTGGCTGCAGCCCGCCACCCGGAGCGACTGGAGCTGCGCCTCGGTCTCCACGCCTTCGGCAACCACTTCCATGCCGAGCGCACGGCCGAGATGGATGATCGAATGAACGATCGCCGCACTCTCGCGCTCGCGGCCCATGCCGTCGACGAAGCTGCGGTCGATCTTCAGGCAATCCAGCGCGAAGCGACGAATATTGTAGAGGCTCGAATAGCCGGTGCCGAAGTCGTCGAGCGCGATGCGGAAGCCCATCTGGCGCAGCCTGAACAGCGTTTCTGCAGCGCGTTCGACATCGTCGAAGATCGCCGTCTCGGTGATCTCGATCTGGAAGCGACCCGGCTCGACCCCGGCATTGGCGACACGCTCCATCACATGCGCCACGAAATTGTGGCGGCGGAACTGGCGCGGCGAGAAGTTCACCGAGACATATTGCCCCGGCCAGGTCTTGAGCGTCTCGACCGCACGGTCGATCACCCAGTCGCCCAGCTCGTGGATCAGGTTGGATTCTTCGGCGATCGGAATGAACATGCCCGGCGAGACCATGCCATATTCGGGGCTGCACCAGCGGATCAGTGCCTCGAAGCCGGTGATCTCGAGCTGGTCGCGGCCGACGATCGGCTGGAAGACGAGCTTGAGCTCGCCCTTGGCGATCGCCTCGGACAGGCCACCCTCGATCTGGCGGCGGAAGCGGATCGATTCGTCCATCACTTCGTCGAACAGGCGGACGATGCCGCGGCCGCCATGCTTGGCCTCGTTGAGCGCAAGGTCGGCACGGCGCATCACGTCGATCGGATCGTGGATCGTGCCCGGCTGGACGACCATCAGGCCGACCGAGGCACCGCCCTGCACCGAATGGCCGAACACCTTGAAGCTGATCGACACCGCCCGGAGCAGGCGCTCGGCGACCATCGTCGCTTCGTCTTCGCCGGTCACCGGATAGATCATGGCGAACTCGTCGCCGCCGAGCCGCGCGACAAAACCCTCGTCCGGCACCTGCGCGCGCAGGATTTCGCAGACCATGCGGATCAGTTCGTCGCCGGCGAGGTGGCCCAGCGTGTCGTTGACGATCTTGAACCGGTCGAGATCCATCATCGCCATCGCGAAACAGCGATCGCCCTTCACCGCCTTGCCGAGCATGTGGAGGAAGGAAAGCCGGTTGGGCGCGTCGGTGAGCGAATCATGGTTCGCCATGTGCACCGCGCGCGATTCATTGGCGGCAAGCTCGAGCTTCTGCTCCTCGAGCAGCGTGATCGCCGTCCGCAGCTTGGCATCCGCTTCCCAGCGATGGGCGAGCGCGGTTGCGGTTTGCATCACTTCCTCGGCCTGGAACGGCTTGGCGATGTAGAAGATCTTGTCGGCGGGTCCGGCAGCACGGCTGATGTCGAGGGGGGAGAAGTCGGAATAGCCGGTGACGATGACGAGGTTGATGTCGGGATCGAGCGCGCGAATGCGACGGGCGGTTTCCTTGCCGTCGATCCCTGGCGGCATGCGGACGTCGATGAACGCCACGGCGAAGCGGTTGCCGGTCTCGATCGAGTCCTTGATCGCCTCGACCGCGTCGACGCCCTGGCTGAAATGCGAGCAGGCGAATTCGATTCCGTCGTCGATTGGCTCGGCGGACGCATTCTCATCACCGAAAAGCTCGGCCGCCATCGTGCTCAGCGCAGTCGCCTCGCCGCCACGGCGGCTCCCGAACACCTGACGATACGACTCATGCATCGCCGGTTCGTCGTCCACGATCAAAATGCGCACGTGCGAAATCCCCTCGCTCATTCCTTCAAACTAGGTAAGCGGACAGCGTTAAGGAGCGGTAAAATATACTTGCCCGCCAGAGGGAAGGCGACAGAACAAGGTTAAGGATCGCGCGCGGTTTACCCACCTGCCCGGCCGCTATAGCAAGGCCGTACAACAGGAGGATGCATGACCGACCCGCTCGCCGCCCGATCGCTGCTGTTCGCCCCGGGGGATTCCGAACGGAAGCTCGCCAAGGCCGGCGCCAGCGAAGCCGATCTGGTGCTGCTCGATCTGGAGGACGCGGTTGCAGAGGCCAACAAGCCGGCCGCACGCGCCCTCGTCGCCGAGCATCTTCGGAACGCGCCCCGCACGCAGCCGCAATGGGTCCGCATCAATCCGCTCGACACACCGCACGCGCTCGCCGATCTCGCCGCGATCGTGCCCGGCCGGCCCGACGGGATCATGCTGCCCAAGGCGACCCGCGCCGAAGCCGAGCTGCTCCACCATTATCTCACCGCGCTCGAGGCGGCCCATGGCTTGCCGCAGGGCGAGATCCGCACGATCGTGGTGGCGACCGAGACGGCGCAGGCGATCTTCGGGCTGGGCGATTATGCCGGTTGCCCGCGGCTCGCCGCGCTGACCTGGGGAGCCGAAGACAGCGCCACTGCGCTGGGCGCCACCCACAATCGCGACGAGACCGGGGAATATGACTTCCCCTATCAGGTGTTTCGCACCCTCGCCCTGGCCGGTGCCGCTGCCGCGGGCATCACGCCGATCGAAACGATCCATGGCGATTTCCGCGATCTCGATGGGCTGGAGAAGGTCGCAACCAAAGCGCGCCGTGCGGGTTTCCGCGGCATGCTTGCAATTCATCCCGATCAGGTGCCGGTGATCAACCGGGCCTTTTCCCCGTCGGCCGAAGAGATCGAGCGTGCGGAGCGGATCGTCGCCGTCTTCGCGGCCGACCCTGCTGCCGGGACGATCGGCCTCGACGGCGAGATGCTCGACATGCCGCACCTGAAGCGCGCCAGGGCCGTGCTGGCGATGCGCCGGTAATATGCGTTGATTCACCGTATCTTGGGGGCATGATATCGCCGATGCATTCCAGCGGGACCCAATGACCGACGTGCCAGCCGAAGCGCTTCCGGTGGGCGAGGACGAGTTCCGCATGATCGCGGACAGCGCCCCCGTGATGGTCTGGGTTACGCGGCTCGATCGCAAGCGCAGCTTCGTCAATCGCGCCTATGTCGAGTTTCTCGGTGTCTCCTATGCCGACGCGCTGGAGTTCGACTGGCGTGGAATCATTCACCCGGACGATATGCCGCGCCTGCTGGCGGAATCGGTTGCGGGCGAAGCGAGCCTGGCGACCTTCGATCTGGAGGGGCGTTATCGCAACGCCCGCGGAGAGTGGCGCTGGCTGCACTCCACCTCCCAGCCCCGGCGCGATGTGCAGGGCCGGCACATCGGCTTCATCGGCGTCGCGCACGACGTGACCGAGGCGAAGACCGCGGAGCTCGCCCTGCGCGATCGGGAGGCACAGCTTTCCGCGTTCATCAGCCAGACCACCGCCGGCTTCGCGCAGGTCGACATCGAGGGCCGCTTTACGCTGGTCAACGATCGCTTCTGCGAGATTGCCGGCTGGAGCCGCGAGGCACTGATGGGCATGACGATGCAGCAGATCACCCATCCCGACGATCTGCGCCGCAACGTCCCGCTGTTCGAGCGCGCGGTGCGCGAAGGCACGCCCTATACCCATGAGAAGCGCTATATCCGCGCGGACGGCGGGATCGTCTGGGTCAACAATTCGGTCGCGGTGATCCGTCGTGCCGATGGCGAGCCGTTCGGCGTGCTCGCAGTGACGCTGGACGTGACGCAGCGGCGCCATGACGAGGATGCGCTCCGCAAGAGCGAGGAAACGCTGCGCCTCGCCACCGAGACCGCCGGCATGGCGACCTGGGAACTCGATCTCGAGACGATGGAGGGTGCCTGGTCGCTCAATCGCTTCGACCTGCTCGGCATCACCCGCCGCCCCGACGCGCGCGGCAGCTTCGAGGAATGGATCGACCGGATTCATCCGGACGACCGGGAGATGATTCGCGAGGCCGCGCTGCGCTGCTTCACCAGCGGCACGCCTTACACGATCGAGTATCGGATCCTGCGCGCCGACAATGGCGCCGAGCGCTGGTTGCAGAGTCATGGCAGCCGGATCGACTATGCCGATGACCGGCCGAGCCGCTTTGTCGGCGTCTCGTTCGACGTGACCGATCGCAAGCGCGCCGAGGAACAGCTGCGGGAAAGCGAGGCCCGGTTCCGCACGATCTTCGAGCAGGCGAACGACTTCCTGATCACGACCACGCTCGACAATTGCGTGACCTCGGTGAACCCGGCGGTGGTGGAGGCGATCGGCTATGCCGAGGAGGAGATCGTGGGCCGCTCGATCCGCGACTTCATGGAGCCGGACCAGTTTGCGATCAGCATGGACGCGTTCAACCGCAAGCTCCAGCATGGCGGCTCGACCCGGCTGACCGTGAAACTGCGGGCCCGGGACGGGCGCGAGCTGATCTGGGAAGTCAATTCGCGGCTCAGCCTCGACGATCAGGGCCGGCCGGTGGCGCTCCACGCGATCGGGCGCGACATGACCGAGGCCAAGCGCGCCGAGGCGCATCTGCGCCTGCTGATCGACGAGCTCAACCACCGGGTGAAAAACACGCTGGCGATCGTCCAGGGTATCGCCCAGCAAAGTTTCAAGGACGATGTGCCGCCGCGCCAGGCGCGTGCTGCCTTTGAGGGTCGGCTGGCGGCACTGTCCGAGGCGCATAACCTGCTCACGCGCGAGCATTGGAGCCATGTCTCGATGCGGCAGATCATCGAGGACGCGCTGCGCCCGCATGGCGATGCCTGCCGCTTCCTGTTCGACGGGCCGGACCTGATGATCCTCCCCAAGACTGCGATCAGCCTGGCGCTGGCGATCCACGAACTGGCTACCAACGCCGTGAAGCACGGCGCGCTCTCGCAGCCCGAGGGCCGGATCGCGGTGCATTGGCAGCGCGTGCCTTCGAGCGGTGGTACGCGCCTTTCCTTGCACTGGGAGGAAAGCGGCGGGCCTGCGGTTTCGATTCCCTCCCGCCGAGGTTTCGGCACACGCATGATCGAACGCGGTCTTGCCGCCGAACTGGGCGGCACGGTCACGATCGATTTCCGGCCCGCAGGGCTGGTCTGCACCGTTGATGCGCCCCTGCCCGAGGGCGCGGAATGAGCGGCTTTCCCGGCCTGCGCGTGCTCGTCGTCGAGGATGAGCCGGTAGTCGCCATGTATCTCGAGGATCTGCTCGACGCGCTGGGCTGCGAGACGATAGGTCCGGCCAGTCGCCTGGCCGACGGCCTGGAGCTGGCGCAGGCGGGCGGCTTCGACGTGGCCATATTGGACATCAATCTTGGCGGAGAGCGAAGCACGCCGATCGCCGAGGCGCTGCGGGCTCGCGGCCTCCCCTTCGCCTTTGCCAGTGGCTATGGCACCGCCCCCGAAGGCTTTGGCGACAGCGTCCCGATGATCGAGAAGCCCTATCGCGAAGCCCAGGTGGCAGGCGCGCTCGCAAGGCTCACCGGCCGCTGAACCGGGCCCGGAGCGACGTAGCCGCCGTCCCGGGCCCTCCCCTTTTTACCAGCGCTTCGACAGACGGAGCTGCAACGTGCCGGCCTTCTCGCCCTGGCCCGTGCGCAGGCCCGTCTCGAAGTCGAACGACCAGCCGCTGCTCAGGATGTCGAACCGCGTGCCGACGCTGAGCTGGAGCTGCTCGCGCTTCCAGCCATTGCTCGCCAGGTCATAAATCGCCGCGCCGGGAATATCGGCATAGTCGAGCCACTGGGCGTCGACATCGGCGAACTCATGGTTCCATTCGGCGCGAACACGCGGGGTGATCGAACCGAAGCTCACCTTCTGGCGATACTCCATACGGCCGCCGAGCGTACCGGTCACCGAGCGTACCTTGCGCGCGTCGAAGCGCAGATTGTACCGCCCGGCGCCACTCTCCGCATAGGCGTCCAGGTCCGCATCCAGATACTCGCCCCGGCCATAGATCGACCATTGCAGCGGCCCGCTGCTACGATCGATGCCCAGCGAGATCGCCGCGACCGTATAGTCGCCATCGCGGCTGCCACGCGCTGTCGCATTCACCGCCGCGGCGATGCGCCGGGTGGTGAAGTCGAGCTGACCGCGACCGATCATGCCGTCGACGAACGTGCCGCTGACAGGCTGGATGCTGGCATAGGCGGCATAGATGGTGCTGGTGCCACGCACCTGCGCCGCCGTGCCGATCTTGCTCAGATCATTGCCATAACCGCCGCCCAGACCGACCAGCACCCCTTCGGAGAGCTTGATGTCGGCGCCCGCACTCAGGCCGGCAGTGGTTGCGGTGATCTTGCTGCGATCGGTACGCCTGTCGCGCGTGCCGATGTCGATCGCACCGCCGGCCCAGGTAGCGACCGAGCCGACCCGGCGCTTGCCGTCCTCGTCCACCGCTCCCTTGCCCGGTGCAGGCGCGGCGCCATTGGGACCCACCGCACCATCGACACCACCCGTCGTCCCGATCTCGCGGCCATAGCCGAGACGATCGCCCCGCGAGAGCGGCGATTGCGGGTTGTTGGCATAGCGGCCGATGGCGGGATCCTCGCCCGACACGCGCATCCGCTCGGTGATGGCCAGCCCCCAGTTCTTGTCGTCGGGCCGCTGCATCGGCGCACTGCCGTCTCGCGAACCCAGCGTCACGCCCATGGCAAGACCGGTGGCGCCGCCCCCGTTGTGGAGCTGCTCGGTGCGCCGCATGAAGTTGGACACCTGCGCCCGGGCGAAGCGACGGGTCGTCTCGGCCTGAGCCTCGCTGATCGCCGCGACATTGGGATCGTTGCGCGGATCCGGTCGCGCCTCGACGGTGAGCGTGACCGTCGACGGTGCCGAGGCCCCGAAGATGTTGCTCAGCGTGTAGGTGACGACGATCTGCCCGCCATAACGGTTGTTCGGCGTCACATCGAGGCGATAGCCGCCATTGCCGGTCGCGACGATCGCAGTGGTGGCCGAATTGGCCGGCGCTATCGTGACGACATTGGCGCCGGTGATCGGGCCACGCGTGGCGCCGTCGGTGAGCATCACCGAGACCATCTGCCCGTCGCCCGCCGCGGCGGTCTTGGGCACCGCGATCGGAACCTGACCGACCACGGTGATCGTCACCGTGCCCGGTGCCGAAGTGCCACCCGGACCGACTGCGACATAGGTGAAGCTGTCGGTGCCGGCATAGTTGGCCGCCGGCGTGTAGGTCGCGATATAGGGCGAGGTCGGTGCCGCCGCGGTCGGAGTCAGGCTGGGCCCGGCGCCGCCGCTCAGCGTGACCGTGCCGTGCGCCGGCTGGGTCGCGATCTGGATCGTGTCATAGACACCCGTCACCAGCGCCGAGAGATCGATCTGCACGCTGGTGCCCGCCGTCGTGGTGCTGCCCGCAACCGAGGAGCTGCCCGGTGCCGCCGTCGGCGGCGGCGGCGTGGCGACAGTGACGCTCACCGTCGCTGCAGCCGAAGTGCCGCCCGGACCGGTCGCGGTATAGCCGAAGCTGTCCGCCCCGAAGTATCCGGAGGCCGGGACATAGGTCACCACATCGCCATTGACCGTCGCGGTGCCGTGGGTCGGCGCCGTGCTGATCGTGATGCTCGCGTGCACGCCGGTGATGGAGGCAGCGAGGTCGATCGCCGTGCCCGGGCTGTTATAGCCCACCGCGACGCCGCTCTTGTTGGCTGCGGTCGGTGCCGGCGGCGTTGCCACCGTGATGCTCACCGTTGCGGGCGCCGAGGTGCCGCCAGGGCCGGTCGCCGTATAGGTGAAGCTGTCCGCGCCATAATAGGTCGCGGCCGGCGTGTAGGTCACCACCTCACCGGCGATCGTCACCGTGCCGTGCAACGGTGCCGTGCCGATCGCGATGCTGCCGCGCACACCGGTGATCGACGGCGCGAGGTCGATCGCCGTGCCGGTGCTCGCATAGGGCACTGCCACGCCGCTCTTGTCCGCCGCGACCGGTGCCGGCGGCAGGCCCACCGTGATGCTCACCGTCGCCGGTGTCGACGTGCCACCCGGGCCCGTCGCGGTGTAGGTGAAGCTGTCCGCACCATAATAGGTCGCGGCCGGGGTATAGGTGACCACGTCCCCGGCGATCGCCACCGTGCCGTGCGCCGGCGCCGTGCCGATCGCGATGGACGAATGGACGCCGGTAATCGAAGCCGACAGATCGATCGCCGTGCCGGTGCTTGCATAGGGCACCGCCACGCCGGTCTTGTTCGCGGCGACCGGGGCAGCAGGAGTTGCCACCGTCAGCGAGACCGTTGCCGGTGCCGAGGTGCCGCCCGGACCGGTCGCCGTGTAGGTGAAGCTGTCCGCGCCATAATAAGTGGCGTTCGGGGTGTAGGTGACGACGTCACCGGCGACGGTCACCGTGCCGTGCGTCGGCGCGGTGCCGACCGCGAGGCTCGAATGGACGCCACTGACCGAGGCCGACAGGTCGATCGCCGTGCCGGTGCTCGCATAGGGCACCGCCACGCCGGTCTTGTCGGTCGAGACGGGTGCCGGCGGCAGACCGACCGTGATGTTCACGGTCGCCGGGGCCGAGCTGCCGCCCGGGCCGGTGGCCGTGTAGGTGAAGCTGTCCGCGCCATAATAGGTGGCGTTCGGGGTGTAGGTGACGACGTCACCGGCGACGGTGACCGTGCCATGCGCCGGCGTGGTGCCGACCGCGATACCCGAATGGACGCCGGTGATCGACGTCGACAGGTCGATCGCCGTGCCGGTACCCGCATAGGGCACTGCCACGCCATTCTTGTCGGCTGCCACCGGTGCCGGTGGGTTCGCCACCGTCACGCTCACCGTCGCAGGCGCCGAGGTGCCGCCCGGACCGGTCGCCGTGTAGGTGAAGCTGTCCGCGCCATAATAGTTGGCGGTCGGGGTGTATGTGACGACGTCACCTGCGACGGTCACCGAACCATGCGCCGGCGGCGTGCCGATCGCGATGGTCGAGTGCACGCCGGTGATCGAGGTCGAAAGATCGATGCCGGTACCCGTGCCATTGTACGGGATCGCAACACCACTCTTGTCGGCAGCCACCGGTGCAATCGGTGTCGTGACGGTTATGTCCACCTGCGCAACGTTCGACGTGCCGCCGGCACCCGTCGCCGTATAGGTGAAGCTGTCGGTGCCGAAATAACCGGCGGTCGGGGTGTAGGTCACGACATCGCCCGAGATCGTCGTCGTGCCATGCTGTGCCGCAGTACCGACAGCGATGCTGCTGTGTGGGCCGCCGGTGATCGAGCTGGACAGGTCGATCGCAGTGCCGGCGCTGTTATAGGGCACCGTCACGCCGGGCTTGTTGGCCGCGATAGGCTTGTCGATGAAGGTGAAGGTGGCCGAGGTCGTGCTGGTCTGGCCGTTGACCGAGACCGTCACGGCCTTGGCACCCGAGCCTGCTGCCGGCGCGGTGACGGTGAGCGAGGTTGCGCTCGCCGCGGTGACATTGCCATTGCCGGCCGAGCCGAAGGTCACGGTGTTGTTACCCGGGGTCGTGCTGAAGCCGGTGCCCGAGATCGTCACCACCTGGCTGACCGGACCGGTGTTCGGCGCGACGCCGGTCACGGTCGGGACGACCGAGAAGGCGCTGCCCGGAGTGGAGGTCGTCGTCGGATAGCCGCTCGGCGTGAAGGCGCCGAGCGAGAAGCCGGCGGTCGAGCCCGCCGTGGTGCCGGTATAGCTGATCGTGACGGTGCAGCTGCCGGCAGGAACGCTGAAGCCGTTGAACTGGAAGTTCGCACCGCTATCCGAACCGCTGGCGCCGCAGCTGCCGCCCAGCGCGCCGCGGCTGACCAGCGCCGAACCGCTGAACAGCGGCGCGATGTTGGGCGAGGCCGAGGCATTGGGATTGGTGAAGGTGATCGTCGCGGTGCCGGTCTGGCCGACACCGAGCGACGCGGTCGAGAAGTTGACCGTCACGCTGATCGCGCTTGCCGCACTGACGGTGACGCTCTGCTGCACCTGGGCCGCGGCGTTCCAGTTGGAGTCGCCCGCCTGGTTGGCGTTGATCAGGCAAGTGCCGGTCGCCTGGAAGGCGACCGAGCCGCCCGAGATCGTGCAGATCGCAGTCGAGCTGGCGTCGATCGTCAGGACAGGCGTCAGGCCGGTGGCGGTGGTGGTGCTCGCCACATAGCTCGCCACGATCGGCGTATAGGCCGCGCCCCCCACCGACGCGCCCGGCGCGCTCGTGGTGAAACTGAGCGTCTGGTTGCCCTTGGCGATGTTGACGTTGATGGTCGGGGTGTCGGCCGTAACCGGCTGCGCGTCGGTTACCCGGATGACATAGGAGTAAGAACCCGCCACCGTCGGCGAGCCCGTAACTTCACCCGTCGAAGCATTGAGGGTGGTGCCCGGCGCGAAGGCGCCAGTCCGGAGCGAATAGGTATAGCCCGCTACGCCGCCTGCGGCAGTGTTGACCTGGTTATAGGTAGCACCGACCTGGAGGCCCGTCGCCGCACCGTTGCTGATCGTCAGGTTCGCCGGTGTGACCGTGAAGCTGCGCACGACGTCGGGCGCGGCGTCCCAGTTGCCGTCACCTGCCTGGCTGGCGGTGATCGAGCAGGTGCCGGTCTGGTTCAGCGTAAGCGTGGTGCCCGAGACCGTGCAGACGCTGGTCGTGGTTGAGGCGAAGGTGACCGCCAGGGTCGACGACGCGGTAGCCGACAGCGTCAGCGGCGACGCCGAAAGCGACGCGGTGGACAGCGTGCCGAAGGTGATCGTCTGGGCGCCCTTGGCCACGGTGACGCTGTACGACTGGGTCCGGGTGTAGGGCCCGCCGCTGCCTCCGCTCGAGCCGTCGGTCGCGGTGATGTCGAAGTTGAAGGTGCCGGTGGCGGTCGGCGTGCCCGACAGCGTGCCGCCCGACAGGGTCAGGCCGGTCGGGAGCGTGCCCAGCGTCCGCGCATAGGTGTAGCCGGCGGTGCCACCGCTCGCCGTGAAGGTCTGCGAATAGCCGGTGCCGACGGTAGCGCCCGGCAGCGCGCCGGAAGCCGGCGAAATGCTGATCGTCGGTGCGCCGATGGTCAGCACCATCGGGCCGGTCGACATGGTGAACGGACCGGTGCCGAGCGAGCTGTCGGTGACGCTCGCGGTAAAGGTGAAGGTTCCGCTCGCCGCCGGCGTGCCGGTGATCGTGCAGTCGGCGTTGAGCTGGGTGCCCGCAGGCAGCGAGCCCGTATTGACCGTGGTCCCGCAGGTATAGGGCGAACGACCGCCCGTCGTGTCGATCTGCACGCCCGAGAGCGAGACCCCACGCGTGCCGCTGCCGACCGGGAAGGTGAAGAGGAGAGTCGGGTTGCTGACCGGCACCGTCACCGTCGCCGGGGCGGACGTGCCGCCCAGGTTGGTCGCGGTGAAGGTGAAGCTGTCATTGCCGCGGAAGCCGCTCGGCGCGGTGTAGGTGACGAGGCCCGCGGAGTTGATTGAGACCGAGCCACCCTGCGCCGTCGTCGCCGAGCCGACCGCATAGTTGGTCGGGCTGTTGGTGGCGTGGCTGGTGACACTGAAGGTCGTGTTGCTGATGTCATAGGCAACCGCCGAGGCCGTGTACGAACTGGCAACCGGCGGCGCGACATAGGTGAACTGGTCCGCCGCACTGGTCGCGCTGGTGCCGCCGGGCGTAGCGACGGTGATGTCATAGGTGCCCGCCGCGTTCGCCGGACTGTTGTTCACGGTGATCTGGGTGCTGCTGTTGATCGTGTAGTTCGCGACCGCCGCGCCGAACTTCACGGCACCCGTCGGGTTCGCCGCCGAGAAGCCAGTGCCGGTGATCGTCACCGTCGTGCCGCCGCTGGTCGGCCCCGCGGTCGGCGAGACCGAGGTTACCGTCGGTGCAACGACATAGGTGTATTGATCAGATCCGCTGGTCGCGCTGGTGCCGCCCACCGTGGTTACGGTGACGTCGTACGTACCCGCCGCGTTCGCCGGCGACGTCGCGGTGATCTGCGTGTTGCTGTTGATCGTGTAGGTCGCGGTGGTCGCGCCGAACTTCACCGCGCCGGTGCCGGGCGCGGCCGCGAAGCCGGTGCCGGTAATCACCACCGTCTGGCCACCGCTCGTCGGGCCCGCCGTCGGCGAGACCGCATTGACCGTCGGCGCCGTGACGTAGGTGAACTGGTCTGCCGCGCTGGTTGCGCTGGTGCCGCCGCCGGTGGTGACCCGGATGTCGACCGTGCCCGCGCTGCCGGCCGGCGAGGTAGCGGTGATCGTGGTCGCGTTGACGAAGGTGAAGCCGCTCGCAGCCGTTCCGCCGAAGGTGACCGCAGTCAGGCCGGTGAAGTTGGTGCCGGTGATCGTCACCGACGTACCGCCACCCGTCGGGCCCGCCGTCGGCGAGATCGAAGTGATCGTCGGTGCCGGGATATAGGTGAACTGGTCCGCCGCGCTGGTCGCGCTGGTGCCGCCGGGCGTGGCAACGGTGACATCATACGTGCCCGCCGCGTTCGCCGGCGAGGTCGCAGTGATCTGGGTGTTGCTGTTGATCGTGTAGTTCGCGTTGGTCGCGCCGAACTTGACCGCCCCCGTGCCCGGTGCCGCCGCGAAGCCGGTGCCGGTGATCGTCACCGTGGTGCCGCCCGCGGTCGGGCCGGCGATCGGCGAAACCGCCGTGACCGTCGGTGCGGAGACATAGGTATATTGGTCACTCGACGACGTAGTACTGGTGTTGCCGCCATTGGTGACGGTGACGTCAACCGTGCTGGCGGCGCCGGCCGGGGCCGTTGCCGTGATCTGGGTATTGCTGACGACGGTGTAGCCCGTCGCATTGGTGCCGCCGAACTTCACGCCCGCGGCACCGGTGGTGCCGTTCAGATTGGTGCCTGTGATGGTCACTGACGTGCCGCCGCCGGTCGGGCCTGCGGTCGGCGAGATCGAGCTGACCGTTGGCAGCATCGTTATCGTATCGGATGCAGTTGGCGAATTCGACGCCCCGCCCCCACTTACGCCCACCGTCACACTCCGGGATAGCGCCGAGCTGGTCGATACCGCAGTAGTGATCGAAAGCGCGTTATTGGAAGCGCCGACCGCGATCGTGCCGGTGAAGGCGCAGGTGACATTGGTGCCGCTCGAGCCTGCGCAGTTCCAGTTGGCGCCGGTGGCGCTGCTGTAGCTGAGGCCGGCCGGCAGCGTCGAGGTGAGGGTGACGGTGCCCGAGGTAGCGCCGGTGCCGGAGTTGTTCACGGTCGGGAGCAGCGTGAAGGTGCCGCCCTGGGCCGGGGTGCCACCATGCGTCAGGCTGATGCCGAGCGTGGGGGTGGGAGCCGAGCAGCTGATCGTGAAGGTGACGCTGGAATTGTTGCGGCCGGCTTCGGCGGCGTTGGTGACGCCGTTCGCGGCATCGACCGTATAGTTGGTGACGGCGATGTTGAAGATGTCGTTCGCGGCGCCGACGGTGATGTTGCCCGAGCCCGAGGCTGCGGTGCCGTTCTCGGACGACCCGCCACGCAGGGTGAAGCCGCTCTGCTCCTGCAGTATGACCTGGACATAGCCGGTGCCCGAATTGCGGGTCCAGCTGTAGTGGATGACCTCACCCGGCGCGAGTTGCTGGTTGAAGTCCGAATAGTTGCTGCTCGACAGCTGCTCGCCACCGAAGCTCTGGTTGCCGATCGAATAGGTACCGGACAGCGTCCCCGGGGCATTGTTGCCCGCGCCGGCGGCGATCTGGTTGTTGTTGATAGCCTGACACTGGCCCGAGATCGCCCAGGCGCTGGTCGGGGCCATGAGGAGCAGGCCGCCCGCCATCGCGCCACCAATACGGCGGAGGAACTGGCCGGGCTTGAAGCGCTCGCCAACCGCGGACGGCATGCGATGCCGCTCGGTCTGCTTTTCGCCGGTGATCCCCGATGCGAGTCGCGCGCAAATGTCGCGAGCCTTCCCCAAGCCCCAAACCATGTCTTAACTTACCCCCAACGCCCATATCGGGCGCACGCCTTGTATATATTGCTGATCAACTGGGCAACAGACACTAAATCTCGGTAAAGATTTTGGATTCGGGAATCAGGAATTTCACCGTCGGAATGGGCCAACCATATCCAGGAGGCAGAGAAGCAGCGAAACCAGAAATGACGAAAAAGTTAACTTTGCAATTTACGCCTATTCTTTAAAGAATTACCCCCAGATCGGTGCAATGACCTGAAACTAGCCGAATAGCCGCTTGTCTGGCGCGACGTTCGGGTATCTAACGGCCCCGCTTTCGGGGTCCTGGCGCCGCATTCCGCTACGCCACCCGTCGCTTTCAACCGGGGGGAAGGACGATGTCTGAACCGTTTGTCGGCCAGATCATGCAGGTCGGTTTCAATTTCGCGCCGCGGGGCTGGGCTTCGTGCAATGGCCAGATCATGGGCATCACGCAGAACCAGACGCTTTTCGCACTGCTAGGCACCACCTTTGGCGGCAACGGTGTGAGCACCTTCGGCCTGCCGAACGCGGCAGGTCGCTCGCTCCTGGGCCTCGGCCAGAGCACTGCCAGCGGCCAGACCTATGTCTGGGGCCAGGTTTCCGGCACCGAGAGCGAGACGCTGACCATCGCCAACATGCCGGCGCACAACCACGTCGCTACCTTCACCGGCATTGCCGGCACCACCACCGCGACTGGCAGCATCCAGGCGGTGACCGGCCAGACCACCCAGGTCAACACGCCGACCGACGGCTCGCTGCTGGCGAACTGCGCCAATGCGGGCGCGGCGCAGGTGAAGATCTATGCTCCGTCCGGCACGACCGGCACGATGGTGAACCTGGCCGGTGTGAACATCACCGGCGGCAACTTCACGCCGCAGGGCTCGATTGCCGTCGGCATCACCGGCAGCAACATCCCGTTCTCGATCATGAATCCCTATGTCGCGGTGCAGACCAACATCGCGCTGTCGGGCATCTTCCCCTCGCGCAACTGATCGCGCCGGGCAAGAACGCTGCCGGCTCCGTCGCATAGTCGACGGAGCCGGTTTGCATTTACGAACCTGGCGAAATCAGGCGAAGACGGCTTCGTAGATCCGTCGATCGACGAGCGGCTGGAGCTGGGTGATCAGGATCGCGTGCGGGCCGCCCTTGCCGCAATCGAATTCATACGTGTTGTCGAGCAGATAGACCTCGAGCGGTGCTTCGAAGAACAGCGAGAAGGGCTCGCGCACGTCCATGCCGACAAACGGCTTGCGCCGCATGATGCTGGCGAGCGTAATCTCGACGGGCTCGGGTATCGTCGATACGCGAACCTTGCGACCAACCCAGGGTTCGAAATCTTCCGGTTTAAGATCCATGCGTGAATTTCCCCCTCCGGCGGCACCGATGGCCGCCCTGATTCAACGCGGCCATCCTGCCGGGTCCGCGGCGTCGCGTGAAGCCGCACCGCGCCACTTCGGGGCAAAATGACGCAGACCATGCTCATTCCTTTCCCCGCCCCGCGCCCGCTGCCGCCACTATCGGAGGCGCTGCGGGCACAAGCCGTCGCCCTGCCAGCCGCCGGCACGCGCGACCTGCCCTGGCTCACCGACCTATATGCCGAATCGCGCATGGCCGAGTTGCTCTTCACCCCTTGGTCTATCGAGCAGAAGCGCGCCTTTCTCGACGAGCAGTTCGCACTCCAGCATGCGCATTTCAGCAAGGTACATCGCCGGGGAGACTTCCGGCTGGTCACCCGTAAGGACACGCCAATCGGGCGCTTCTATTTCAGCCGCAACGGCCCGGAATGGGTGTTGATCGACATATTGCTGAAGGCGGAAAGCCAAAGCGGCGGGATCGGCGGCGCGCTGGTCCAATGGCTGCAACAGGTCGCTGCCGAGGCCGGAGCGGACCGACTGCGGCTAAGTGTCGCCTACAGCAACACGCGCGCCCATGCCCTGTATCGGCGGCTAGGCTTCGAGGATGCCAGCGACATCGCCGGCACCCATATGTCGATGATCTGGCGGCCTATTCGACCGTGACCGACTTGGCGAGGTTACGCGGCTGATCGACGTCGGTGCCCTTGGCCACCGCGACGTGATAGGCGAGCAGCTGCACCGGCACCGCATAGACCAGCGGGGCGATGAGCGGGTGGACCTTGGGCATGGTGATCGTCGCCACCGTGCCCTCGCCCGCCGCTTCGATGCCGTCATAGTCCGAGATCAGGATCACCTTGCCGCCGCGCGCCTGCACTTCCTGCATGTTCGACACGGTCTTCTCGAAGAGCGGCCCCGAGGGGGCGATCACGATCACCGGCACGGCATCGTCGATCAGCGCGATCGGGCCGTGCTTCATCTCGCCAGCGGCATAGCCTTCGGCGTGGATATAGCTGATTTCCTTGAGCTTCAGCGCGCCTTCCAGCGCCAGCGGATAATCGGTTCCGCGGCCGAGATAGAGCACGTCGCGGGCAGCGGCGACGACGCCGGCCATCGCCTGGATCGCTTCGTCATAGGCAAGCGCGCCGTTGAGCGCCGCCGGTGCCTCGGCGAGGTGCCGGACCAGCGCCTTCTCCTCGGCATCCGAAAGCTTGCCCTTGGCCTTGGCGAGATTGGCGGCGAGCGCGGCAAGCACCGCGAGCTGGCAGGTGAACGCCTTGGTCGAGGCGACGCCGATCTCGGGCCCGGCATGGGTCGGCAGCAGCAGGTCCGCCTCACGCGCCATCGAGCTGGTGGGAACGTTGACGACCGCGGCGATCGTCTGGCCCTCGGCGCGGGCGTGGCGGAGCGCGGCGAGCGTGTCGGCGGTCTCGCCCGACTGGCTGATGACGATCATCAGCCCCCCCTCTTCCATCACGGGCGCACGGTAGCGGAACTCCGAGGCGACATCGAGATCGACCGGCACGCGGGCAAATTGCTCGAACCAGTATTTGGCGACCATGCCGGCATAGAAGCTGGTGCCGCAGGCGACGATGGTGACGCGCTTGATCGCAGAGAGATCGAAGTCCGGGATCGGCAGCGAAATCCGCTCTTCCATGCGCTGGAGGTACGAGCGCAGCGTCTGGGCGACGACGATCGGCTGCTCGTAAATCTCCTTGAGCATATAGTGGCGGTGATTGCCCTTGGAGATCAGCTCGCCGGTGACACCGGAGATGGTGACCGGGCGCTCGACGGGGTTGTTGTCCTTGTCGAAGATCTGGGCGCCATCGCGGGTGATGACGACCCAGTCGCCCTCTTCCAGATACGCGATGCGCTGTGTCAGCGGGGCAAGCGCGAGCGCGTCCGATCCGAGATAGGTCTCGCCCTCGCCGTAGCCGACGACCAGCGGCGAGCCGAGGCGGGCGCCAACCAGCAGATCCGGATGCTGACGGAACAGGATGGCGAGCGCGAAGGCGCCGTGCAGGCGCGGCAGCACCTCGGCGACCGCTTCGGCCGGGGCCATGCCGGCCTCGACCTTCTCGCTGACGAGATGGGCGACGACTTCGGTGTCAGTCTCGCTCTCGAACTTGCGGCCGCGGGCGATCAGCTCATCGCGCAACGCCTTGAAGTTCTCGATGATGCCATTGTGGACCAGCGCGACTTCGCCGGTGGCATGCGGGTGCGCGTTGTTGGTGGTCGGGCCGCCATGCGTTGCCCAGCGGGTGTGCGCAATGCCGGTGGTGCCGGGCAGCGGGTTCTCCGCCAACTCCTTGCCGAGGTTGACCAGCTTGCCCGAGGCGCGGCGGCGCTCGATCCGGCCATCGACATCGGTGGCGATGCCGGCCGAATCATAACCGCGATATTCGAGGCGCTTGAGGCCGTCGTACAGCCGCTCCGCGACGTCTTCCTTGCCGACGATGCCAACGATTCCGCACATGCTTTGGGTGTTCCTGCCTGAGCCCGGCGATCAGCCGAGGATTTCGATCTGGTCCGCCGTATCGACGGCGATGCGAGTCTGGAAATGGCTGCCAATCGGCACGCGCCGGGCGACGCCCTTCACGCGGATGCGCTTTCCCTTGAGCACATCCTCGGCATGACCGCCGAGCTTGGCCTGAAGCGCGTTTCGCCCCTTGGTATCAAGCACGACCGCCAAATTGCCCGAGTCACGATAATCGGTGGCCGAATTGAGATAGGCGTTGAAGCCGCCGGCGCCGGTGGAGGCGACGGTGAACTCGAACACGCCTTCCACCTCGGCCGTGGGCGAAGCCGCGACCGCTGCAATCGCCTGCGCCGGGTCCATGATCTTCGCGGTCTGGGCAATGGCGGGCTGGACGAGGATCATCGCGGCCGAGAGCATCGCGTATCTGCGCATCACTTCTTCGCCGCCTCCTTCTTCGCCTTCATCATCTCGCGGAACTTGCGCGCCCAGCCCGGTTTCACCTGCTGCTGGGCCCGCACGATCCCCAAGGCGTCGCTCTCGACATCGCGGGTCACCACCGATCCGGCGGCGACGATCGCCCCATCACCGATGGTGACGGGCGCCACGAGCGCGCTGTTGCTTCCTACAAAGGCGCCGTTTCCTATGACTGTCCGGTACTTTAAAAATCCGTCATAATTGCAGGTGATCGTGCCCGCGCCGATGTTCGCCCCGGCCCCGACGGTGGCGTCACCGATATAGCTGAGGTGGTTGGCCTTGGCGCCGGGGCCGATCACCGCCTTCTTGATCTCGACGAAATTGCCGACCTTGGCACCCTGCTCGATCCGGGCACCCGGGCGCAGGCGGGCATAGGGGCCGATATCGGCACCCGAGAGGATCTCGGCGCCTTCGAGGTGGCTGAAGGCATGGATGACGACCCGGTCCGCCACGGTGACGCCGGGGCCGAATACCACGTTCGGCTCGATCGTCACGTCGCGGCCCACCACGGTGTCATAGGCGAACCACACCGTCTCCGGCGCGACCAAAGTGGCGCCTTCGACCATCGCGCGGGTGCGGCGGCGCTGCTGCCATTCCTGCTCGAGCCCGGCAAGCTCGCCGCGGCTGTTGACCCCGGCGACCTCGACCGCGTCGGTCTCGATGCCGACCGAGAAGCGGCCGTCCTGGCGCGCGAGCTCGACCAGGTCGGTCAGGTAATATTCGCCGGCGGCGTTGTCGTTCTTCAGCTGGGCGAGCAGGCGGAACAGGTCCGCCGAGCGCACTGCCATCAGGCCGGAATTGCAAAGGGTTACCGCGCGCTCTTCGGGCGTCGCGTCCTTGAACTCGACGATCTTGTCGAGCCGGCCGTCGGGACCGACGATCACCCGGCCATAGGCGCCGGGATCGGCCGGACGGAAGCCGAGTACAACCACGCTGGGATCGCCCTCGCCGTGCAGGGCGTCGAGCATCCGGCGCATCGTCTCGGTCGTGACCAGCGGCACGTCGCCATAGAGGATGAGCACATCGCCCTGGAAATCGGCCAGCGCAGTCTCCGCCATGCGGACGGCATGGCCGGTGCCGAGCTGCTCGGCCTGTTCGGCGGTCTCGACGCCGAGGGGGTGGACCGCGGCCTCGACCTGTTCCTTGCCGGCGCCGACCACGACGACTTCGCGCTCGGCGCCGAGCGCCTTCACGCTGTCGATCAGGTGGAGCAACATCGGCCGCCCGGCGATGGGATGGAGGACCTTGTGGGTATCGGACTTCATCCGCGTGCCCTTGCCGGCCGCGAGGATGATTGCTGCGATCGGTGCCGTCATTTTCCCTCCATTGGCCCGTCCCCTGCCACGTTAGTCTTGCCAATTCCATAGCGCGGCTGGCAGGCAGCACCGCGATGGCTGATTTCCCTTTCGATATCGTCGGATTCGATCTCGACGGTACCTTGCTCGATACCAGCGCGGACCTGCTCGGCGCGACCAACCACGCACTCGACCTGGCCGGACGGCCGCGGCTGGAAATGGCGGCGGTGATGACCATGGTGGGCCGCGGCGCCAAGCACATGCTCGAGCAGGCGCTGGAAGCATCGGGCGGCTATGACGAGGCGCTGATGGCGCGGCTCTATCCAGCGCTGCTCGAATGGTACCGCGACCATGTCTCCGACCATTCGAAGCCCTTCCCCGGCATGATCGAGGCGCTGGACGCATTGGCGGCAAAGGGCGTGACGCTGGGGATCGTCACCAACAAGTTCGAATATCTGGCGGTGAAGCTGATCGAGGAGCTGGGGCTGAGCACGCGCTTCGCTTGCGTGATCGGCGGCGACACGATGGGCAAGGGCAACGCCAAGCCCTCCGCCTTGCCGATCCAGGAGATGATCCGGCGCTGCGGCGGCGGGCGGACCGCGTTCGTGGGCGATTCGATCTACGACACGCTGGCCGCGAAGAATGCCGGCGTGCCGAGCATCGCAGTGAGCTTCGGGTTCCTCTCCCAGCCTGTCGGGGAACTGGGCGCCGATGCGGTGATCGACGCCTATGCCGAGCTGGTGCCGGCGCTGGAGAAGCTCGGCGCCTAGTTGAGGATCAGCGCGTCCGAATTGACGTGATAGCCGGCAAGCGCCGCCTTGCCGGCATTGAGCCGATAGACGAACTGCTCCTGCGCGGTGCCACGCTCATACTGTGCTTCCTGGTTGAGCACGATGTAATGGGCGCCGTTGTTGAAATTGTCGTTCCAGCCGACCGTCTTGGCCGTGCGGAACTTGCCCAGCTTCCTGTGCACGGCATCCAGCAGCGCGAGCCACTTGTCCTGCGGGGTCGCGGCGCGCAGCTCGGGTGCGGCATTCTGCCAGGTATCGGCGAACTTGCCGGCATCGAGCATCTGGTGGAAGCCGACAGCCGCTGCCTCGGCAGCCGGAATATCCTTGCCGATCGAACAGGCGGACAGCGCCAGCGCGGCCACCATGATTGCCAGAAACCGCATCAATCCCTCCCCCGATCAGAGCGCGAAGCTGCCACCGCGCCACAACGCTGTCGACGGAAATTAGTCCCGATTCTTCAACTGATGCAGCAGCACCCCATTGCCTTCGCTGTCGAGGATCACCCGCATCCGGCAGACGGGCGAGTGGATCAGATCGGTCTTGAAGGTGACGCCCTTCGCTTCGAGATCAGCGCAGAGCGCGTCGAGGTCTTCCACCTCAAAGGCGATGGTGCCGCCGGAATCGGCGGAGGGCGTGTTGCCCGTGACCGTGGTGATGCCGAGGCAGCCGCCGCCGGGCAGGTCATATTCCACCCAGGGAATGCCATAGGCGGCATTGCTCACCGGCAGGCCGAGGATATTCTCGTAGAAATTGCGGGCGCGATCGAGATCGATGACCGGGTACATAGTGAAAGCGACCTTGCGGAACATCGAAACCCCTCCTGAAAACGCCCATGAGGATAGGCTGCGATCTCCTACATCACAAGGATTTGTTCCCTTTTCGTTTCAATACCTTCAGCCGATCGGGCGATAGCCCTTGCGGTATTTGGTCCAGAGATGCCGGGCGAGCATCGCCGGTGGCATGCGGAGCCAGTGGCTGCGGATATAGAAGGCCATGCGCAGCGGCCGGCGGGTCTGGCGGCCCCAGCCATCGCGGGCGGTGAGGCGGCGGAGATAGAGGCGGTCGATCAGTCCGGACCGCTGGTACTCCATGGGCACTTCGGTGCCGTAGAGCGCATGGCTGAGACGCAGGGCGCGGGCCATTTCGCGGGCCAGACCGTGGTGGCGGGCGCGCTCGATCAGCCCTTCGCTCCCCCCATCCTCCAGCAGACAGTGAATGTCCCAAAGGTTGCGCATACCGCCGGCCAGGTCGCCATCCGCCAGGAGGTGGGCGACCGCGTGGACCAGAATGTCCAGACGCGAAAGTGTGCGCAGCCCGTTTTCGAGCGGTTCGCTGGCGGCGAGCAACGCAGCAGCGTCCGGCGTGATCTTCGCGGTGAGCGGCAGGATCGTGTGATGGACATCGATCATGCGATCGCGCTCGCGGTGGATCAGCGGCGGCAGCTCGTGCATCCAGCGGCGATAATAGGCATCGTCATAGGGATCGGGCTTCACCCATTCCCAGCCGGCGGCGAGCAGCGCGGCCTCGACCGCCGCAAGGCTCTCGCGCGGCACGAGAATATCGAGATCGCCGATATTGCGCCCCGCGCTCGGCGACATGCCGGCCGCGGCGAAGGCAGTGCCCTTGAGCAGGACTACCGGCACGCCCAAAGGCGCGAGCGCGCGGCGGGCCATTTCGGCTTCCCAGAGCGCGGCCAGGCGGACCTGCCCGGCCGAGGCGACAGCATCCTCCACCAGACGCTCTATCTGGACGGGTAGCGCCAGGCCTTGCAAACGATGCGCGAGCGTCCCCGCCATCTGTTCCGCACGGGCTACTGCGAGGAGCTCGGTCCATTCCCGCGACGAGAAGGTGAGCGCGACGGAGGGATCGCGGAGTATGGTAGCGAGGCGCCAGCCGGGGTTCATGCGAGCCCCTCGACCAGGGCAATGCCAGCTTCGGTGTCCGGATAGTCTATTGCGCGTGCCGGGACCGACCGGACGAGCCGGGTGAGCGCATCGAAACCGCGCTCGGCGAGATGGACGTAATTGGTCGAGGCCTGTGTCAGCCGGACGAACGCCTCGCTGGGCAGCACCGGGCGCTCGGCGGTGTCGAAGCCGAAGCGCGGGAAGAGGATCAGCGCCGGTTCGGCGGGCTCGGCCATCGCGGCAATGGCGCGAGCGTCGGGAACGAGATGGCGGATATCGCCCTTGGGCGTGCCGGCGAGCAGCGGGCCGAAGCGCCCCTCTGGATGGGCGGCCTGCGCCA
>PJUL01000273.1_pt1 | contig 41419 bp, 29 predicted proteins | sample 1512221 | NCBI WGS metagenome assembly PJUL01 (sample SAMN08177667, study PRJNA422409) | Feces metagenome, whole genome shotgun sequencing project.
CCGCCGAGCAGCTCGAGCAGCGCATGGCGCTGCTCATCCCCAGCCTTGATTTCGACGCGCTGGGCGAAGCGGACCTCATTATCGAAGCGGTGTTCGAGAAGCTCTCGCTCAAGCAGGAGATCTTCGCGCGGCTCGACAAAGTGGCGAAGCCGGACGCGATCCTGGCGACCAACACGTCCTTTCTCGATGTCGATGCGATCGCCGCCGCGACGCAGCGACCGGAAAGTGTGGTCGGCATGCACTTCTTCTCGCCGGCGAACGTGATGAAGCTGCTGGAGGTGGTGCGCGGCGACGAGACCGATCCGCAGGTGGTCGCCGCGGCGATGGCGATCGGCCGCAGGATCGGCAAGGTCGCGGTGCTGAGCCGGGTGTGCGACGGCTTCATCGCCAACCGGATGATGGCGCCGCGCATGGCCGCCGCGCACGCGCTGATCCTCGAAGGGCCGCTGCCCTGGGAGATCGACCGCGTGATGCTCGACTATGGCTTCCCGATGGGGCCGTTCGCGATGCTCGATCTCGTCGGGCTCGACGTGATCGGCTGGGATGCGGCCGCCAGCAGCTCTTCAAGCGTCGTCGAAGTGCTGTGTGAGATGGGGCGCTGGGGGCAGAAAAAGGGCGGTGGCTACTATGATTATGACGAGAAGCGCCGGGCCGCACCCTCATCCATTGCCGAGCAGGTGATCCGCGACTTCGCGGCCAGGACGGGCGTGGCGCAGCGCCAGTTCAGCGACGAGGAGATCGTCGCGCGGCTGCTCTATCCGGTGGTCAATGAAGGCGCGAAGATCCTTGAGGAAGGCGTGGCGATCCGCGCCTCCGACGTCGATGTCGCGCTCGTCTATGGCTATGGCTGGCCGGTGTTCACCGGCGGGCCGCTGTTCTGGGCGGACGGCGTGGGGCTGGCCAAGATCGCCGATGCGCTGGAGGCAATGGGCCACACCCCCTCCCCGTTGCTGCGCAGCCTTGCCGAACAGGACAAGCCGCTCCACCAATATCGCAGCGCCGCGCCGGCAGCGCGCGTCGTTGAAGTGGCCTGAGACCACATAAGGAGACGGGATGTGCTGAACACCAATGGCCGCGCCGCCTATGACGAGAACCACGCGCTTTTCCGCGACCAGGTGCGCAAGTTCTTCGATGCGAAACTGACGCCCAATCTCGAGCGCTGGGAGGAGGAAGGCATCGTCGACCGCCAGTTCTGGCGCGATTGCGGCGAGGCCGGGCTGCTCTGCCCTACCATGCCCGAGGAATATGGCGGGCTGGGCCTCGACTTCGGCTATAACGCCGTGGTCGGCGAGGAGCTGGCCTGGTCGGGCTCGTCGGCAGGCATCACGCTGCAATCGGACATCGTTGCCGATTACATCCTCCACTACGGATCGGAGGAGCAGAAGCGCCAATGGCTGCCGGGGATGATCTCAGGCGAAGTCGTCACCGCAATCGCGATGACCGAGCCGGGCGCAGGATCGGACCTGCAAGGCGTGAAGACCAGCGCGCGCAAGGACGGCAACCATTATGTCGTCAACGGCTCCAAGACCTATATCACCAACGGCCAGAACGCCGATCTGATCATCGTCGTCGCCAAGACCGATCCCGAGGCGGGAGCCAGGGGGACGTCGCTGATCCTGGTCGAGGCAAACCGCGAAGGCTTCGCGCGCGGGCGTAATCTCGACAAGATCGGCCAGCATTCGGCCGACACCTCCGAGCTGTTCTTCAACGATGTCCGCGTGCCGATCACCAATTGCCTGGGCGAGGAAGGGCGCGGCTTCGCGTACCTGATGAACCAGCTCCCCCAGGAACGGCTTTCGATCGCAGTGGGCGCGCAGGCGGCAGCGCAGCGCGCGTTCGATGAGGCGCTGAACTTCGTCAAGGAGCGCAAGGCATTCGGCAAGACGGTGTTCGACTTCCAGAACACGCGCTTCGTGCTGGCCGATCTGGCGAGCAAGCTGCAGGTCGGCTGGGCGCATCTCGACTGGGCGATCAAGCGGCACGTGGCGGGCGAACTGACCGCGGTGGAGGCTTCGGCCGCCAAGCTCTGGCACACCGATCTGCAAGGTGAGGTGTGCGATGCGGCGCTCCAGCTGCATGGCGGCGCGGGGTACATGAACGAGTATCCGATCGCGCGGTTGTGGCGCGACGCGCGCGTGTCGCGGATCTATGGCGGGACGAACGAGATCATGAAGGAAGTGATCGGGCGTTCTTTATGATCACCGTCACCCCGGGCTTGCCCCCGGGGTCCCGCTCACCTTCCGGCCGCGACAAGAAGCGGGACCCCGGCTCAAGGCCCGGGTGACGAAGGTTCGGAGAGTAAGCAATGAACGTCAGCGAAGCCGTTGCCAGTCGCCGTTCGGTGCGGGCGTTCCTCGACAAGCCGGTCGACATCGACCTGCTCGCCGATCTGATCGAGCGCGCCGGGCGGGCACCCTCGGGCGGCAATCTCCAGCCCTGGCACATCCATGTCGTCTCCGGGCCGGCGATGGGCCGGCTCAAGGCGACCATGCGCGCCCGAATGGCGGAAGCGCCGTTCGGGGATCCGCCCGAATATGCGGTCTATCCCTCCCCGCTCGGCGAGCCCTATCGCAGCCGCCGCTTCGCCGTTGGCGAGGCGATGTATGCCGGGCTGGGCATTCCGCGCGAGGACAAGGCGGCGCGGCTCCAGTGGTTCGCCAGCAACTGGCAGTTCTTCGGCGCGCCGGTCGGCCTGTTCTGCACGCTGCGTCGCGATCACGGGCCGCCGCAATGGTCCGACTGCGGCATGTTCCTGCAGACGCTGATGCTGCTCCTGCGCGAGGCAGGGCTCGACAGTTGCCCGCAAGAGGCCTGGTCTGCACATCACGCGACGGTGCGCGCGTTCCTTGAGCTGCCCGAGGAGCAAATCCTGTTCACCGGCATGGCGATCGGCTTCCGCGATCCGGAGGCAGCGCTCAACAGCTTCCCGGTGGACCGCGCCCCGCTCGCCGAATGGGCCAGTTTCCACCGCTGATTCAGGCACTGATTCGGTCGCGCCGATCACACCGATGCGGACCGAAATTCGGCACGCTTTCCGCGCCCTCACCGCTCGAAACCAGCTCATGCTGCACTGCATCCTGTCGCAGCGATGCAACAGTTTGCATCAATCCGAATTTGGAAGCGGTTCCAATCGACTCACCCCGGATTGACAGACGGCGAACCGATGATAGCGATAACATCAGGACGGCATTTCGCTCGTCCGCAATAAATAAAAAGTCGCGCCGGGAAAGCGGCGCCATGAGGAGGGGTTATGACTAGCTTCAAGCGCACACCTATACTTGCGCGTTCTGCATCCATCTTCGCTGTCGCTGCCGGCCTTGCAATGCCCAGCCTCGCCCATGCACAAGCCGACAACGCTGTCAGCGCAGCGCAGACCGCCGATGCTGGCGGCCAGGAAGCGCAGGACGACGGCGCGATCGTCGTCACCGGCATCCGCGCCAGCCTTGAGCGCTCGATCGCGATCAAGCGCGAGGCGCCCGGCATCGTCGACGCGATCTCCGCCGAGGACATCGGCAAGTTCCCCGACACCAACCTGGCCGAATCGCTCCAGCGCATCCCGGGCGTGTCGATCAACCGCACCAACGGCGAAGGCTCGCAGGTCACTGTCCGCGGCTTCGGCCCGACCTACAACATGGTCACGCTGAACGGCCGCCAGCTCGCCACGGCGGCGGTGTCGGTGGTCGGCGGCGACCAGAATTCGGACGGCGCCCAAGGCACCAGCCGCTCGTTCGACTTCTCGAATCTGGCGACCGAAGGCGTGCGCACGCTTGAGGTATACAAGACCGGCCGCGCCTCGGTTCCCTCGGGCGGCATCGGCGCGACGATCAACGTCGTTTCGCGCAAGCCGCTCGACGACAACAAGACCGGCCTCAACGGCAGCATCGGCGCCAAGGCGGTCTATGACACCAGCGTCAACGACTGCCTCGACTGCGGTTCGAAGGTAACGCCGGAATTCTCCGGCGTGGTGAGCTGGAGCGATCCGGACCAGCGCTTCGGCGTGATGCTGTTCGGCAGCTATCAGAAGCGCAACTACACTTCGATCGCCGCGACCTCGAACGACTGGAACATCGTTCCCTACAGCACCTTCCTGACCGGCGGCTTCGCCCGTTCGGGCGGCGCGTGCACCGGGACGACGCCGACGCCGACCTGCACCGTGGTCAACAACGCGCCGAGCAATCCGAACCAGCTCGTCGCGATCCCGAACGACAGCCGCTACCACTATGCCGAGGGCTCGCGCGAGCGCATCAACGGCCAGGCGGTGGTCCAGTTCAGGCCCACCGACGCGCTGACCATCACCGCCGACGCGCTTTTCGCGCAGAACAAGCAGCGCGAGACCCGTTCGGACCTGTCCAACTGGTTCAGCCGCCCGTTCGACGTGGTGACTTTCGACGGCAACCCGACCGTCGCCACCGCGACCTATCTGCACGAGACGATCAACGGGCAGAAGGACGAAGGCTTCGAGGCCCAGTCGCGCGCGCAGAAGGGCAAGCTCGAGGATTACGGCCTCAACCTCGAATGGCAGTTCGCCAGCAACTTCTCGCTGAAGCTGGACGGCCATATCTCGACCTCATCGAGCACGCCGGACAATCCCAATGGCGTCAGCTCCACGCTGGTCGGCATGGGCGCGAACGTCGTCGCCTCGCACTCGGTCGATTATTCGAACGGCATCCCGCAGCAGGACATCACCTTCGGCCCGTCGGGACCGCTCGATGTGAACGATGTCGGCTCGCAGGTGGGCCGTACCAATCGTTCGACGCAGCGCCAGAAGGTGAAGGAACTGCGCGCGGACTTCGGCTGGGATCTGGGCGGTGACAGCCGCTTCGACTTCGGCGGCAACTATCGCACCACCGACATGCGCCAGACCTTCCAGGCTACCCAGCAGACGCTGGGCGACTGGGGCATCAACAATCCGGGCGACGTGAACGCGCGGGCGCCGGGCGCGCTCAAGGCCTTCTGCCTCGAATGCAAGTTCCACAAGTTCAACCCGGGCAACGACCCCGACTCGCGGGTCGCCTTCCGCGGCGTGGCATCGGACCTCTATTCGATCCTCTCGCCCTATTACGCGAGCCAGGGCAAAGCCGTGGGCGTCACCAGCAGCCAGGACAACCGGGTCAAGGAAGAGATCTGGGCAGGCTATGGCCAGCTGACCTGGAAGGGCGAGCTGGGCGGCGCGCCGACAAGACTGGTCGCCGGTGTCCGCTATGAGCACACCAAGTCGACCACGACTTCGCTCGAAGCCATCCCGGCGGGCATCGCCTGGGTGTCGGACAACGACTTCACCGTGTCGATCTCGAACCAGACCCAGTTCGTCACCGATGGCGGCAGCTACAGCAACCTGCTGCCGCAGGTCGACTTCCAGGTCGAGTTCGCCAAGAACCTGATCGGCCGCCTGTCGTACAGCAAGACGATCGCGCGCCCGAACTACAACAACCTGTACACGGCAACCACGGTGGGCGGCCCGCCGCGCCCGACCAACAATGGCGGCATCCCCGGCGCATCGGTCGGCAACGCCCGTCTGCGGCCGCTTGAATCGGACAACTTCGACGCCTCGCTGGAATGGTATTTCAAGCCTGATAGCTATGTGTCGGTCGCGTTCTTCGACAAGCGCGTGCGCAACTTCATCGGCAACGGCCAGTTCACCTCCGATCTGTTCGGTCTCCGCGATCCGAGCTCGGGCGCGGCGGGCAGCCGTTCGGGCTCGGCCAAGGCTGCACTGGGCGGTCTCGGCGCCGATGTCAGCGACGTGAACCTGTTCGTCATGTCGGCACTGATCCAGGCGACCGGATCGGTGGCGGCCGCGACCGCGCAGTTCAACGCCAACTACAATCCGGCAACGCGCTCGCTGAACGACGACTTCGTCAAGACGATCAACAACACCTATGACCTGAACGGCAATGCGAGCGATCCGCTCTACCAGTTCCAGGTGACGCAGCCGATCAACAACAAGGACGCCGAGATCTACGGCGTCGAACTCGCCGGCCAGTATTTCCTCGGCTCGACGGGCTTCGGCATCGCGGCGGCCTATACGCTGGTGCGTGGCGATGTGGGCTTCAACCTGGGCGCCAGCCCGGCGGAAGACCAGTTCGCCCTGCTCGGCCTGTCGGATACGATCAGCGGCACGCTGATCTACGAGAAGCACGGCCTCTCGGCCCGCGTGGCGTACAACTGGCGCGACAAGTTCCTTTCGGGGATCAACCGCCAGGGCTCGCGCAACCCCGAGTTCACTGCGCCGTTCGGCCAGCTCGATGCCACGATCAGCTACGAGTTCACGCCGAATTTTGCCGTGACACTCGAGGGCATCAACCTCACCGAGACCGCGGTGCGGACCTATGCCCGCAACGAGAAGCAGCTCTGGTTCGCGCAGGAGCTCGACCGGCGCTTCCTGCTCGGTGCGCGCTTCAAGTTCTGATCGCTACGTAAAAGGGGAAACTGGGGCTGCCGCCATGTGCGGCGGCCCCTTTCTCGCTGATTGAGGCCTGCGGCGCTTTGCGCCATGTTGACGGCCAACAATGGATTTTCGTGAAATGACTCGACCGGTCGCGCTCGACAATGTCGCCCATGCCGATCTTCGCGTCGCGCTTCGCCGCGGCGATCATGGCGACGCGGTCAACCGGGCGCTCCTCTTCCCGACGGAATTCGCCGAGGCGCAGCGCGACTTCGCGATCCTGTTCCAGCGCGATCCTGCCGACGGGCTGCAGGCCGTGGCCCTGCTCGGCCTCGACCGCGACGAGAACCTGTTCCTGAACGGCGATCGCTGGACCAGCCGGCATATCCCGCTGATCCTGCAGCGCGGGCCCTTCCTGATCGGCCTCAACGCCGATGGCAGCGCGCCGGTGATCCAGATCGATCTCGCCGATCCACGCGTCGGCGCGCCCGAGGGCGAACCGATCTTCCTGCCGCATGGGGGCCAGAGCCCCGCGCTCGATCATGTCGGCCGCGTGCTTGGCGCGATCCATGCCGGCATGGCCGATGCCGGGCCGATGTATGCCGCCTTCGATGCGCTGGGCCTGATCGAGCCGGTCGCGCTCGAACTGATGCTCGATGACGAGCGCCGCTACGTCATCTCCGATCATGAAGTGCTGTCGGCAGCGAAGCTTGCCGCGCTGGGCCCGGAGGCACTCGCCCAGCTCAACCGCGCCGGCCATCTCGGCGCCGCCTTCCTGCTCGCCGCCTCGCTCGGCAACATATCGGGCCTGATCGAGCGCAAGAACGCCCGAGCGACCGCGTGAACGCAGTTGCGGCCAGCGCCCCGGGGGTTCGCGAACTGCACGGCATCGCACCGGACGCCATTCCCTATGCCGAACTGCTGGCGGCGCAGACCCCCGCGATCCTGCGCGGCGTTGCGTGTGACTGGCCGCTGATTGCCGCTGCCCGCGAGTCCGATGCCGCGGCGATCGACTATCTGAAACGTTTCGATGCCGGCGCCCCGGTGGTCGGCTTCACCGGCGCGCCGGAGATCGAAGGCCGCTTCCATTACAATGCGGACCTGACCGGCTTCAATTTCGAAGGCACCCGGATCGGCATGACCGATTTCCTCGAGCGGATCCGCGCCAGCCTCGACGCCCCCTCCTCCGCGAGCTTCTATATCGGTTCGACCGATCTCGACCGGTATCTGCCAGGCTTCCGCGCCGAGAACGACCTGCCGCTGACCGACCCGATGTTCGCGCACGGCGTGCTCGCCAGCATCTGGATCGGCACTCGCACCACCGCGCATGCGCATCACGACATGTCGCATAACCTGGCGGTGTGCGCGGCGGGACGGCGGCGCTTCACCCTGTTCCCGCCCGACCAGATCGCCAATCTCTATCCCGGCCCGTTGGAGCCGACGCCCGGCGGCCAGGTGATCTCGATGGTCGACTTCGCCGATCCCGACTTCGCCGCGCACCCGCGCTTCCGCGACGCAATGGCCAGCGCGCAAGTGGCAGAGCTGGAGCCGGGCGACCTGCTATTCTATCCGGCGCTCTGGTGGCACCATGTCGAGGCGATCGAACGCTTCAACATCCTGGTCAATTACTGGTGGAACGAGGCGCCGGCCTTTCTCGACACGCCACAGACTACCTTGCTCCATGCGATGCTGAGCCTGCGTGACCGGTCGCCGGCCGAAAAGGCGGCGTGGAAGGCGATGTTCGACTATTATGTCTTCGGCCAAGCCGACCGGGCTGCGGCGCATCTGCCCGCGCATGCTCAGGGGCCCCTCGCGCCGATCGACGCGACATCGGCGCGGCGGCTGCGCGCGCAGCTGATCAACAAGCTCAATCGCTAGGAGGGGAAGATGGAGCAGACACCGGTCAGGCGCGTCGTGATCGCGGGCGGCGGCACGGCGGGCTGGATCGCCGCGGCAGCGCTGGCCAAGCTGCTCGGCCCGCTGCTCGAGATCACGCTGGTCGAAAGCGACGAGATCGGCACGATCGGGGTCGGCGAGAGCACGATCCCCACGGCGCAGACGTTCCACAAGCTGCTCGGCATCGACGAACGCGCGTTCCTGCGCGACACGCTTTCCACCTTCAAGCTGGGCATCCTGTTCGAGGATTGGGCGAAGGAAGGCGATCGCTACATCCACAGCTTCGGCCAGATCGGCAAATCGACCTGGATGGGCGATTTCCACCATTTCTGGCTGCACGCCCGCGAGGAAGGCTGGGGCGGCGAGCTCGGCGATTATTGCTTCGAGCTGCAGGCCGCCAGGGCGGGGCGCTTCGCCATCCCCGAACAGGGGCATATCAACTATGCCTATCACCTCGACGCCGGCCGCTATGCCCGGTTCCTGCGCGCCTTTGCCGAACCGGAAGGCGTGCAGCGTATCGAAGGCAAGATCGAGGCCGTCGAGCAGCATCCGGAAACCGGGTTCGTCACCGCGCTCAGGCTCGCTTCGGGCGAGCGGCTCGAAGGCGACCTGTTCATCGACTGCACCGGCTTCCGCGGACTGCTGATCGAGCAGACGCTGCGCGCCGGCTATGAGGATTGGGGGCATTGGCTGCCCACCGACAGCGCGATCGCGGTGCAGACCGCCTCGGTCGGCCCCGCTTTGCCCTACACGCGCGCAACCGCGCACGAAGCGGGATGGCAATGGCGCATCCCGCTGCAGCACCGCGTGGGCAACGGGCTGGTCTATGCGAAGGACTTCCTCGACGACGACCGGGCGCATGCGCTGCTCGATGCCCGGATCGAAGGGGAGAAGCTGATCGAGCCGCGCCTGATCCGCTTCAAGGCGGGGCGCCGGCGCAAGGTGTGGGACAAGAATGTCGTCGCGCTCGGGCTGGCGAGTGGCTTTGTCGAGCCGCTCGAATCGACCAGCATCCATCTGATCATGATCGCGATCACCCGGCTGGTGCAGCTCTTCCCGTTCGGCGGGATCGGCAACGGCGTGGCCGAACGCTTCAACGCGCTCAGCCGCACCGAGATCGAGCGGATCCGCGACTTCATCATCCTCCATTATCACCTGAACCAGCGCGCCGATGGCGGCTTCTGGGACCATTGCCGGACGATGGAGCTTCCGGACAGTCTTGCCGAACGGATCGAGGCGTTCCGCGACGGCGCGATCGCCTGGCAAGCATCGGACGATCTATTCCGCGTCGACAGCTGGGTGCAGGTGATGCTCGGTCAGCGGCTGGAGCCACGCAGCCACCATCATATGGGCCGGATGATCGTCGAGGGCGAGCTGCAGGGCGCGCTCGGTCAGCTCAAATCGGACATCGCGCAGACGGTGGCGCAAATGCCGACGCATCAGGCATTTCTGGATCGCTACGTGGCCGCCTGAAAAGCTGCGCGTGCAAATCTCCGGCATTGACGCGGCCGGCGCGGGCAATAGCCTCGCGCGCATGGGCCGGGAAAGCTGACGTTGCGCATTGCCATCATCGACGACAGCGGGCTGCGTGCGACGATCCTCGAGGAGGGGCTGCGCGAAGCCGGCTTTGAGGACATCGAGATCGTACCGCCACACGGCGCCTTCGTCGCGCGGCTCGAGCGGATGGCGCCGGACGTCGTGCTGATGAACCTCGGCAATGCCAATCGCGATTCACTGGAGGAGATGCTCACGGTCAGCCGCGCACTCGCCCGGCCGATCGCGATGTTCGTCGACCAGTCCGACGAGGGTATGATCGGTGCGGCGATCGATGCGGGCGTCTCGGCCTATGTCGTCGACGGGCTGCGCAAGGACCGGGTGAAGCCGGTGCTCGATCTGGCCATCCGCCGGTTCAACGCCTTTTCTAAGCTCCAGAACGAGCTCGACGCCGCGCGCACCGAACTGGCCGAGCGCAAGACGCTCGATCGCGCAAAAGCGATCCTGATGCAGAGCCGCGGCCTCAGCGAGCCCGAAGCCTATGCGCTGCTGCGCACAACCGCGATGAAACAGGGCCGGCGTATCGCCGAGATTGCCGAAGCCCTGATCACCGCCGCCGACCTGTTTGGAGACGGGCGATGACGCCGCTTTCGATCGCCTTCCTCCCCCTTACCGACAGCGCCCCGCTGATCGTCGCGCGCGCGCTGGGCTTTGCCGAGGCGGAGGGCATCGCCCTCACCCTGGTGCGCGACACGAGCTGGGCGACGGTGCGCGACCGGCTGGTCTATGGCCAGGTTCAATGCGCGCACATGCTGGCGCCGCTTGCCGTAGCGGTGACGCTGGGGCTCAGCCAGGCACCCTGCCCGATCGCAGCACCGTTCAAGCTCAACGACAATGGCAATGCGCTTACCCTCTCCGCAGAGCTTGCCGCGGCACTCGACCCCGATCCGCGCAACCGGGTGCGCGATCCGGTCGCCACCGCGCATGACTTCGCCGCGGCGGTGGGACTGCATCGCCGCAAGCCGGTGATCGGCATCGTGCATCGCTATTCGAGCCACGCGCTGATGCTGCGCTACTGGCTCGCTTTCGCTGGCGTGAACCCGGACCGCGACGTGACCCTGCGCGTGCTGCCGCCCTCGCTGATGGTGCAGGCGCTGCGGCTGGGCGAGATCGACGGCTTCATCGCGGGCGAGCCATGGAGCAGCGTCGCGGTGGCCGAGGGGATCGGCGAGATCGCCGCGGCCGGCGTGAACATCTGGCAACGCGGCGTGGAGAAGGTGCTCGCCACCCGCTCCGACTGGGCGGTGGCGAACGACGAGTCGCTCGACCGACTGCTCTGCGCGCTCGACCGTGCTGCGGCCTGGTGCGACGATCCGGCCAATCGCGACGATCTCGCGGCGCTGCTCGGCCGCCCCGACCATGTCGGCCAGCCCGCCGAGCTGATCGCCCAGGCGCTGGCCGGGCGGATGCCACTGATGCAGGGCGGCGAGGAGGTCGAGCTTCCCGATTTCATGGTCTTCCACCGCGGTGCGGCGAACTTTCCGTGGCGCAGCCAGGCGCTGTGGATCTACTCGCAATTCGTCCGCTGGGGGATGGTCGAGCCCAGCCCCGAGGCGGAGCGGGCCGCCGCGGGCGTGTTCCGCTCCGACCTGTATCGCGGCGCGCTGGCCGGACGCGGCGTGGCGATGCCGGGCGCGAGCATGAAGGTGGAAGGTGCGCTGGCCAGCCCGCTTCCCGCTGCGTCGCATCAGGGCAGGCTGACACTGGCGCCCGATCGATTCTTCGACGGGCGTGCCTTCGATCCGCAGGACCTGGGCGCCTATCTGCGCGGACTGAAACAAAGCTGAAATTTTTGCACTTGCGAATAAGGCGATGCTGCGCCAGCTTAAGCGAGTCGCCCGAATGGCCGGGTGATATTTATCGGAAGTCCGCGGCGACGTAGGCGCGAACCTCCACCGGAATTCAGCAAAGCCGCTGTCCGATCACCGCCTCGCGGGGGATCGGCAGCGGCTTTTTTCGTGCCTGCGGCACAGGAGAGCAGAGCGGATGAAGATCGCGGAACTGGCGCGCGAAGGCTTCGAGGCGATCGGCGGCGGCTGTGACGTCGACCCCTTTCCCCCACGCAAGGCGAAGTCGGCATTCTGGAACAGCGGCCACAAGCCGACGCTGATCGCCGCCTTTCTCTATTTCGACCTCGCCTTCATGGTCTGGGTGCTACTCGGCCCGCTAGCGCCGGAAATCGCACGCGATATCGGGCTGAGCCCCGCGCAGAAGGGCCTGATGGTGGCGACCCCCACGCTGGCCGGCGCAGTGCTGCGCCTGTTCGTAGGGCTGCTCGCCGACCGGATCGGGCCGAAGCGTACCGGCGTGATCGGCCAGGTGGTGGTGATCGTCGGCCTGCTCACCGCCTGGAAGCTGGGCGTCCACAGCTTCACCGGCACGCTCGCACTGGGCGGCGTGCTGGGCTTTGCCGGCGCCAGCTTCGCGGTGGCGCTGCCGCTCGCCAGCCGCTGGTATCCGCCCGAGCACCAGGGCAAGGCCATGGGTATTGCCGGCATGGGCAATTCGGGCACCGTTCTCGCCGCCCTGTTCGCACCGATGCTGGCCAAGGCGTTCGGCTGGAACTCGGTACTCGGCCTCGCCTGCATCCCGCTCGCGATCGTGCTGGCGCTCTACATCATGCTGGCCAAGGACGCGCCCAACCAGCCCGCGCCCAAGCCGCTCGCCGCCTATCTCGAGCCGCTCAAGGCCGCCGATGCCTGGTGGTTCATGCTGTTCTACGGCGTCACCTTTGGCGGCTTCTCGGGCCTGGCCTCTTCGCTGACCATCTACTTCACGGACCAGTTCGCGCTGAGCACGATCACCGCCGGCTATTGCACCGCGGCCTGTGTGTTCGCCGGATCGCTGGTGCGCCCGCTCGGCGGTGCGCTGGCAGACCGGGTCGGCGGGGTCGCGGCATTGACCGCCGTGTACATCGTCGCAGCGCTGGCGCTGCTTGGGGTCAGCACCTCACCCGCCAGCCTCGGCGTCGCGCTCACCCTGTTCGTCATCGCGATGCTCGCGCTCGGCACCGGCAACGGCGCAGTGTTCCAGCTGGTGCCGCAGCGCTTCGGCAAGGAGATCGGCATCCTGACCGGCCTGGTCGGCATGGCGGGCGGCGTCGGCGGCTTCTACCTCGCCTCCTCGCTTGGCCTCGCCCGGCAGATGACCGGCGGGTTCGGTCCCGGCTTCCTGATCTTCGCGCTGCTGGCACTCGGCGCGCTCGCCGGCCTGACCTTCGTCAAGGGCCGCTGGCGGATGCGCTGGGCCGCCGCTTCGGGCGTGCGGATCTGATGCGCGCCCTTTCCTTCTCCTCGACCGGGAAATCCTGAGCATGACGCATCATATCGAACGCCCGCACCTGGTGGTGGTCGGCAACGGCATGGCCGGTTGCCGCGCCGTAGAGGAGCTGCTCGCCCGTGATCCGAACCGGTATCGCGTAACGATCTTCGGCGCCGAGCCGCATGTGAACTACAACCGGATCATGCTCTCGCCCGTGCTTGCCGGCGAGAAGACGTTCGATGAGATCGTAATCAACGGGCGTGACTGGTACGAAGGCAACGGCATCGAGCTGGTCGCCGGTGATCCGGTAACTGCAGTCGATCGCGAGACGCGGACGGTAACTGCGAAGAGCGGCCGGACCGTCAGCTATGACAAGCTGCTGATCGCCACGGGCTCCGATCCCTTCATCATCCCGGTGCCGGGCAAGGACCTGCCGGGGGTGATCGGCTTCCGCGACATGAAGGACGTCGACGCGATGCTCGCCGCCGCAGACAAGGGCGGCGACGCGGTGGTGATCGGCGGCGGCCTGCTCGGGCTTGAGGCGGCGCATGGCCTCACCCTGCGCGGGATGAAGGTCACCGTACTCCACTTGATGCCGACCCTCATGGAGCGCCAGCTCGACGAGGCGGCGGGCTGGTTGCTCAAATCCGAGCTCGAATCGCGCGGCCAGACGATCCTCACGGGCGCGGATACCGCCGAGATTCTCGGCACCGATCATGTCGAGGGCGTGAAGCTAAAGGACGGGCGGGTGATCCCGGCCAGTCTGGTGGTGATGGCGGTGGGCATCCGCCCCTCGACCGCGCTCGCGCGCGAGGCCGGGCTGGCGGTCGGCCGCGGCATCCAGGTCGACGATCACATGGTCACCAGCGATCCGGATGTGCTCGCGGTCGGCGAATGCGTCGAGCATGACGGCAATGTCTACGGCCTCGTCGCGCCGCTCTGGGACATGTGCCGGGCGCTGGCAGACGGGCTGGTCGAGACGGCCACCGGCTATCGCGGCTCGGTGACCTCGACCAAGCTCAAGGTCTCGGGCATCGACCTGTTCTCCGCCGGCGACTTCTCGGGCGGCGACGGCGCCGAGGACATCGTACTGCGCGACGCCAGCCGCGGCATCTACAAGCGCGTGGTGGTGAAGGACGACCGCATCGTCGGTGCGGTCCTCTACGGCGATACCGCCGATGGCAGCTGGTATTTCGACCTGCTCAAGAAGCAGGAGGACATCTCCGAACTCCGCGATCTGCTCATCTTCGGCCAGGCCTATGCCTCCGGAGGTGGGCAGGCGGACCCTAAGCTGGCCGTTGCGGCGCTCTCGGACGATGCCGAGATCTGCGGCTGCAACGGCGTGTCCAAGGGGCAGGTCGTAGCCTGCATCGAGAAAGGGGCGTGCAGCCTCGATGCGGTGCGTGCGGGCTGCAAGGCCTCGGCAAGCTGCGGATCGTGCACCGGACTGGTTGAGACGCTGCTCGCGGTCACGCTCGGCGACGCGGTCCAGTCGGGCCCGAAGACGATGTGCAAGTGCACCAGCTTCGGTCATGACGATGTCCGCCGCGAGATCGTCGCGCAGGACATGCGCTCGATCCCCGAGGTAATGCAGAAGCTCCATTGGGCCACGCCCGACGGCTGCGCCTCCTGCCGCCCGGCGCTCAATTACTATCTGCTCTGCGCGCTGCCCGGCGAGTACCAGGACGACCAGCAGAGCCGCTTCGTCAACGAGCGGATGCACGCCAACATCCAGAAGGACGGCACCTACTCCGTCGTCCCGCGCATGTGGGGCGGGATCACCACCCCGCAGGAACTGCGCGCGATCGCCGATGTCGTCGAGAAATACGACGCGCCGATGGTCAAGGTGACTGGCGGGCAGCGGCTCGACATCTTCGGGATCAGGAAGGACGACCTGCCCGCGGTCTGGGCCGATCTGGGCGCGGCAGGCATGGTTTCCGGCCATGCGTACGGCAAGGCGCTGCGCACGGTTAAGACCTGTGTCGGCTCCGAATGGTGCCGCTTCGGCACGCAGGACTCAACCGGCCTTGGCGTGAAGCTGGAGCGCGGCTTCTGGGGCTCGTGGATGCCGCACAAGTTCAAGATGGCGGTCTCCGGCTGCCCGCGGAACTGCGCCGAGGCGACGATCAAGGATTTCGGCGTGGTCTGCGTCGACTCGGGATACGAGCTCCATATCGGCGGCAATGGCGGCATCCATGTCCGCCCGACCGACCTGCTGGTGAAAGTCGCGACCGAGGAAGAGGCGCTCCATTATGCCGCCGCGTTCGTCCAGCTCTACCGCGAGGAGGCGCGTTATCTCGAGCGCACCGCGCCGTGGATCGAGCGGGTCGGGCTGCAATATATGAAGGACCGGATCGTCGAGGACGCGGAAGCGCGCGACACCCTCGCCGCCCGCTTCTGGCATTCCCAGACCTTCAGCCAGGATGATCCCTGGGCCGAGCGCGCCGCCGGTCAGGAGCGCGAGCAGCACGCGCACATGGCTGCGTTCAAACCCATGCTCCAGGAGGAAATCGCATGATCGGCGATTGGCTCGACATCGGCTGGCTGCAGGAAATCCCCGTGCGCGGCAGCCGCACCGTCCCCATCGACGGCGGCGAGGAGATCGCGGTGTTCCGCACCGGCGATGACAGGGTCTTCGCACTGGTCAATCGCTGCCCACACAAGGGCGGCCCGCTCAGCCAGGGCATCGTCCATGGTCACAGCGTTGCCTGCCCGCTCCACAACTGGAACATCGCGCTGGCGACCGGCCAGGCGCAGGGCGAGGACAAGGGTTGCACCCCGGTGATCCCGGTCAAGGTCAGCGCGGGCCGCGTGCTGATCTGCCGCGCGAGCACGCTGAAGGCGGCGGCGTGAGGGGACACACCCTTCTTAAGCCCCTACCCTTCAGGGGAGGGGTTTGGGGTAGGGCAGGTATCTCATCGAGACTCGTGCCCGCGCGGACAGCCCCCACCCCAACCCCTCCCCTGAAGGGGAGGGGCTTTTGACACCCGTCCGCACCACCTGCGCCTATTGCGGCGTCGGCTGCGGGATCGTCGCGACGCGTACCGGCGCGCGCTCGGTCGAGATCAAGGGCGATGCCGAACATCCCGCCAACCGCGGCCGGCTATGCTCCAAGGGCACGCACCTCGGCGAGACGGTGGGGCTCGAAGGGCGGCTGCTCCATCCGATGATCGGCAAGCGCCAGGCCAGCTGGGACAGGGCGCTGGATCTGGTCGCGCGTCGCTTCCGCGACACCATCGCCGAACATGGTCCAGACAGCGTCGCCTTCTATGTCTCCGGCCAGCTGCTGACCGAGGACTATTACGTCGCCAACAAGCTGATGAAGGGCTTTATCGGCTCGGCCAATATCGACACCAATTCCCGGCTCTGCATGTCGAGCGCGGTGGCCGGCCATATGCGCGCGTTCGGCGAGGATGTGGTGCCGGCCAGCTATGACGATCTCGACGCGGCCGATCTGGTGGTGCTCGTCGGCTCCAATACCGCCTGGTGCCACCCCATCGTCTATCAGCGGATCATGGCGGCCCGCGCAGCACGCGGCACCCGGCTGGTGGTCATCGATCCGCGCCGGACCGAGACGTGCGAGGAAGCCGATCTCCACCTGCCGCTGCGGCCGGGGAGCGACGTCGCGCTGATGAACGGGCTGCTCGCGCATTGTCGACGCGAAGGGCTGGTGGACGAAGCCTGGCTGGCCGAGCACGTCGCGGTTCCCGAAGGCTTCTGGGAAGCACTCGAGGAAGGGCATGATCTCTGGACGGTCGCCGCAGCCTGCGATCTGGCCCCCGCCGATCTCCAGCGCTTCTACGAACTATTCGCCGCCACGCCGCGCACCGTCACGCTGTTCAGCCAGGGGATCAACCAGTCGATCCGCGGCACCGATCAGGTCAACGCGATTCTCAATCTGCACCTCGCCACCGGTCGGATCGGCAAGCCTGGCGCCGCTCCCTTCTCGATCACCGGCCAGCCCAATGCGATGGGTGGGCGCGAAGTCGGCGGGCTCGCCTCGACTCTGGCCGCGCATCGCGGTTTTGGCGAGCAGGACGTGGCCGAGGTCGGCCGCTTCTGGGCCGCGCAGCGCATGGCATCGAAGCCCGGCCTGAAGGCCGTCGACCTGTTTCGCTCGGTCGGCGAAGGGCGGATCAAGGCGCTGTGGATCATGGCGACCAATCCGGCGGTATCGATGCCGGATGCCGGCCAGGTGCGCGCGGCGCTGGCGCGCTGCCCCTTCGTCGTCGTCTCGGATGTTATGGCGGATACCGACACCGGCGGCTTCGCCCATGTCCGCCTGCCCGCCGCCGCCTGGGGCGAAAAGGACGGGACGGTCACCAATTCGGAGCGCCGGATCAGCCGACAGCGCGCGGTGCTACCCTTGCCCGGCGAAGCGATGCCCGATTGGTGGATCGTCACCCAGATTGCCCGGCGGATGGGCTGGCGCAGTGCCTTTGCCTATGACCGGCCCGCCGACATCTGGCGCGAACATGCGCGGCTCACCGCCTATCAGAACCAAGGCAAGCGCCTGCTCGACCTGCGCGACAAGGCGGCGATCGGCAATGCGGACTATGCGGAGATGGCCCCGTTCACCTGGGGCGGCGCGCCCTTTGCCGCGGGTGGCTATTCCACGCCCGACGGCAAGGCCCGGCTGATCTCGGTTGCTCAGCGCAATGCGGAGAAGCCGCTGCGGGACTGGCCGATGACGCTCAACACGGGACGCTACCGCGACCAGTGGCACAGCATGACCCGAACCGGACTGTCTCCGACGCTCGCCCGCCACCGCGACGAGCCGCTGGTCGAAATCCATCCCGCGGACGCCGCGAGGCTCGGGATCGCTGACGGGAGTCTGGCGCGGGTCGCCACGCCGCAGGGCGAGAGTGTCTTCCGGGTGCTGCTCAGCGACGGGCAACGGCGCGGCGAGTTGTTCACGCCGATTCACTGGACCGATCAGCAGTCGACGGGCGGGCGCACCGGTCTGCTCTCCCGAGCGCTGGTCGATCCCCATTCCGGCCAGCCCGGCTTCAAGGCGACGCCCGCACAGATCGCGCCGGTCACGATGGCGTGGCGCGGCTTCCTGATCGCACGCGGCGAGGCGCGCCGGCCGGATTGCGAATGGGCGACGAAGGTGACGGTGGCCGGCGGCACCCTGTTCGAGCTTGCCGGCAATTGCGATGCAGGCGCGATCGAGCGCGTGCTGCCGCGCGGCGAGCGGATCGAGGCGAGCGATCCCGCACGCGGCACGCGGCGTGTCGCGATACTCGACAAGCAGGGGCAGCTTGCCGCCGTGCTGTTCCTGACCGCAAGCGGCGAGCTTCCCTCGCGGGAATGGCTGGTCGGGCAGCTTGGCCGGCAGCAGAATCTGTCGGTGCTGGCCGGCAGGGCGCCCGGCGCACGCACCGATACCGGCCCCGTCATCTGCGCCTGCTTCAATGTCGGCCTGGTCAGCATCGTAGCGGCGATCCGCGATCAGCAGCTCACCAGCGTCGCCGAGATTGGCGCGTCGCTTTCGGCCGGCACCAATTGCGGTTCGTGCCGCCCGGCACTCGCCAGGATCCTCGCCACCCAACCCGTGGAGACTGCCCATGCAGGATGAATTCGCCCCCGGCACCGCCTGGCTCGTCGGCGCCGGGCCGGGCGACCCCGATCTGCTGACGCGCAAGGCCGAACGGCTGCTGGCACGGGCGGACATCGTCTTCCACGATGCGCTGGTCTCGCCCGCCGTGCTGGCGCTTGCCACCCGGGCGGAGCTGGTATCTGTGGGGAAGCGCGCGGGCCGGCACTCGAAGGATCAGGCGACGATCGACCGGTTGCTGGTCGAGGCGGCGCTCGCTGGCCGGCGCGTGCTGCGGTTGAAGGGCGGCGATCCGTCGATCTTCGGCCGTTCGATGGAGGAAATATCGGCTCTGCGATCGGCGGGCATACCGGTATCGATCTGCCCGGGGATCACCGCCGCCAGCGCCACCGCTGCCGCCGCACGGCTCTCCTTGTCGCTGCGGGGCGTGGCGCGCCGGGTGCAGTTCGTCACCGCCCATAGCCGGCGCGGCATGGCGCTCGATCTCTACTGGCAGGCACTGGCGGATCCCGCCTGCACGCTCGCAGTCTATATGGGGCGCGAAGCAGCACCCGAGCTGAGCCGCGCGCTGATCGCGGCCGGCTTGCCAGGCGGCACCCCGGTGCTGGTGGCCTGCGACGTCTCGCTGCCCGACGCGGCGATGCTGCGCACCCGGCTCGATCTGCTTCCGATCGCGGCACGCGCCCTGCGCGCCGACAGCCCCACGCTGATCCTGATCGGCGATGCGATCGGAGAAAGCGATCTGCCGCAAGCCGGTGCGCGGCATGCCGAAGCGGACGGCGCGCCAGTCGAGGACGCGCCGGCCGTTCGCCATCAGAATGCCGAGCGCACCGTGCCGCCATCGACCCGCAGCGTCGCGCCGCTGACATAGCTTGCGAGTCCGCTGGCCAGATAGGTGACGGCGGCTGCGATCTCGTCCGGTCGGCCCAGGCGGCCAACATCGTTCGGCACCAGATCCTTGACGCAGCCGCGCTCGATCTCCTCCCAGCTCTCACCCCAGCCCTGCTTCGGCGCGATCTCTTCGAGCAGCTTGCGCACCGAGGGCACCAGGATGGCGCCCGGTGCGACGACGTTCGACGTGACGCCCGTGTCCTTCAGCTGGCGAGCCAGCGACACGGCCAGGTTGTGGCGCGCCGCCAGCGAGGCCTGATAGTCCGGATGCATGGTCGCCGGCTGCTCGGCGAGCCCGCCACCGATCTGGATGACACGCCCCCAGCCGCGCGAGACCATCGGCGGGACGATGCGCTGGATCATCCGGACGGCCGAGAAAACGTTCACCTCGAAAGTCTCGGCCCATTTGTCCGGCGTGGCGGTGTGCCAGTCGAGATGATGATAATAGCCGGCATTGTTGACGAGAATGTCGATCTCACCGCCCGCAAAGGCCTGTTTGGCGACAGCTTCGGCGCCTTCGTCATTGGCCAGGTCGCCGATCGCGACATCGGCGACGCCGCCGGCTGCGACGATGTCCGCCGCGACCTTGCGGGTGCGTGCCTCGTCGCGGCCGTGCACGACCACCGCGGCGCCTTCGGCGGCGAGCATGCGCGCAATGGCTTCGCCAAGGCCAGACGATGCGCCGGTGACGAGTGCCCGGCGCGTTTCGAGTTCCGTCTTCATCATCATATCTCCTGATGCTTGCGATGCATCGAAGATGGGCCCAGATGATTGCCTTGATTAGCTTGTGCAATCGGGATGGGTTATGCGGCATAACAGCACAATCAGCCGAAACAGCATCGGCGAGCTCATGGCCGCCATCCAGGTCGCCGAACGGCGCAGTTTCCGGGCAGCCGCGGACTATCTCGGCATTTCGCCCACCGCGCTGAGCAGCAATATCCGCATGCTGGAAGACCGGCTGGGCGTGCGCCTCTTCAACCGGACCACGCGCAGTGTCTCGCTGACCGCCGCCGGCGCCGAATTCATCGCGCGCGTCGGGCCTGCGCTGGCCGAGATCGAGCGTGCCGCCGAAGAAGCTGGCGGCCAAGGCAACGCGCCATCCGGCCTGTTGCGCATCAACAGCTCGGTGACTGGCGCGCATGAAGTCCTCGCCCCGGTGCTGCGTGATTTCACCCGGCAATATCCGCTGGTCTCGATCGCGCTCACCACCGAGACCCGCCTAGTCGACATCGTGCTGAACGGATGCGACGCGGGCGTTCGCCTGGAGGAATCCGTCCCCGCCGACATGGTCGCGGTGCCCCTGCCCTTCGGCCTCGATTTCTGCGTGGTCGCCGCCCCCGCCTATCTGCGGGATCACCCGGCTCCCGGCGTTCCCGCGGATCTGATGCACCATCGCTGCATCCGCTCGGTGCTGCCCGGCGGCGGGATCTATCGCTGGGAATTCGGGCGGGGCGGCGAAGCCCTCGCGCTCGACGTTCCCGGCAATCTCACGCTCGACAACCAGCTGCTGCTGCTCAAGGCCGCGATAGAGGGCATGGGAATCGCCTATATCGCGCGCTCGGTCTGCGCCGATGCGATCGCCCAAGGGCAGCTATCGCTGTTGCTTGAGCCGTGGATGCCGAAATCCTCCCGGCTCTGCCTCTATTATCCGCACAATCGCAACACGTCCCCGGCGCTACGCGCGCTGGTCGACACGATCCGCGCTTCCCATGTCGAACGGGACGAGGAGCGGCGCATAGCTACGCCGATAGAGGCGGTCGCCGAGCAGCCGGAGGATGGCGAAGCGTAGCGGCCGTGGCAGCGACCGCGTCGAATCCCGCGCACGACACTGCTTCTGTACCCAGCGCACGCGCGCCAGCCGCTGCCGGTTGAATTCGGCCAGCCCTGCGCGGAGGTCCTGTGCCCCCGTTAGACAATCGCCGAGCACCAGTGCGTCCTCGAAGGCCATGCTGGCGCCCTGCGCCATGCTCGGCGAGCAGGCATGGGCCGCATCGCCAATCAGCAGGGCTGCATCGTTGCTCCAGTCACGCGCCGTGACTTCGCCCAATATGCCCTTGTCGATCCGTTGGTCCGGTCCGATCGCATCGACGACCGGCGCGAGCGGCCCTGCAAAGCCGCCGAACAGATCGCGCAAGTCCTGGCGGTGGGTGGTCAGATGAGCGGGAAGCAGCATGTTGTCGGCATCGCCGTACAGATAGAGCAGCCCATCTTCGACCGGCACGCCGAGCAGCGCGCGGCGATGGCCGAGCATCACCGTCCAATGGCGCAATCCGATGCTGTTCGGCACCAGCATCCGCCAGCAGGTGCGTGGATAGATTTCGGGCGGCTCATATCCGAACAACAGCGCGCGGGTTGCCGAGCAGAAGCCATCGGCGCCGATGACGAGGTCATAGACCGTCTCGTCGCCGTTCGAGAAGGTCACCCGCGCCCGGTTGCCTTCGATGGCGATCGCGTTGGTCCAGATGCCGTGGCGGATCGGCGTCTCAACGCCCGAGCGGAGGATGCGGGTCAGCGATCCCCGGGTAAGCGACAGGCAGGGGCCGGCCTCCTCCCAGAAGCTGTCCACCTCCATGTCGTGCAGCAGGCCGCCGCCGGCATCGAGGATGGTCTGGCGCCGATTGTGCCAGGCGATGTCCGCAACCTGCTCACCCAGCCCCAGCCCGCGCAGCGCGACCATGGCATTGCCGGGCAGGAACATGCCGGCGCCGCTCGTCAGCGGGCTCGGCGCCCGGTCGATGATGTCGAACGCGATACCCCGGCGCTCAAGCGCCCGGGCAAGCGCAAGGCCGGCGATGCCGGCCCCGATGATCAGAATATTCCTCGACATGGGGCAAACTCCTGGACGGTCGAAGCCGGGATTCTACGGCCTGCGCGCCCGATTTCCGGGGATGCGCTACCGTCCGGCGGGCGAGACATGATCGTAAATCGCGGCACGCGCCGGTCGCCCGGCGCGTACCGATCGCGGTTAGACGGAGACGCCCCCATCGACCCGGATATGCGCGCCGGTGACATAGGCCGCGGCATCGCTGCACAGGAACTCGATGACGCTGGCGACTTCCGTCGCCTTGCCGAACCGGCCCATCGGCGTGCTGCGGCTCAGGCTTTCATAGGCATCGCCCAGAACCCGCCGAAGCAGGCCCGTCTCGACCCGTCCCGGCTGCACCGTGTTGATGGTGATGCCGCGCCCGGCCAGCTCGCGGGCCAGCCCGCGCGTCAATCCCGTCATCGCCGACTTGGTCATCGTGTAGGCCGCCTGGCCGGGATAGGGCATGTAATCGCTGCTGACGCTGCCGACATTGATGATGCGCCCGCCTGCCGGCATGTGCGGCAGCGCTTCGCGGATGGCGAGGAACGGCGCCTTCACGTTGACGGCCACCATCGCCTCGAGCGCATCGAGGTCATAGCTTTCGATCGTACCGGCGCTTGCCAACCCGGCATTGTTGATCAGCATGTCGATGCGGCCGAACCCGTCGACCAGTTCGCGGATGCAGGCGCGCGTCTCTTCCACGGACCGCGCATCGACGCGCATCGCCATTGCGGTCTGCCCGGCGTCGAACAATTCCCTTTCGAGTTCCCATGCCGCGTCGCGCGACGCGAAATAGGTGAAGGCAACCGATGCGCCCTCCTCGGCGATCCGGCGCACCACCGCGGCGCCTATGCCGGTGCTGCCGCCCGTCACCAGCGCGATTTTGCCTGCGAAGCGCTGCGCGCGCAGGATCTCCCGCGTCGGGACGGTGAACTGTTCTGGGTACGACATGCGCTGGGTCCGTTGGTTGTGAGATGCGCCGGAGACGAGGCGGGAAGCGCGCGCCGCGCCCGATGCGACAGGGGCGGCGCGCTTTGGGTCATGCGCGCCGCCCTGCCCCGATGCCGAGACCGAAGCCCAACACCGCGGCGTTGAAGGCATCGGCCTGTTCGAGATGGATGAAATGCCCGGAATCCTGGAAGCGCAGGAACCGCGCATCCGGGGCCAGCGAGGCGATGATCTCGTTATGCGCCGGCCCGCAGATGAAATCCTCCTCGCCCGCCAGCACCAGCGCCGGAACGCGCAGGCCGGGCAGGTCCGGCGTTACGTCGAACGGTGCGCCGTCGCCGATGAGCAAGGTCGCGGTGATCGCGTTCCGGATCGCCTCGAAATGCAGGTCGGGACGGCGGAAATCAGCGAAATAGACGGGCAGTAGCCGCTGCAGAACATGGAGATAATCGGCGTCGCTCTGCATCGCCCCGAGGCCCTGCCACGCCGCCAGCACGTCCGCGGCCACAGGGTCGCCGGCATGGCGAACGGCGAACGCCGCCACATTCTGCCCCGCCGATGCGATGAAGGCCCCGCCGGTGACCGCCGCGCTGGCATAGACGACGATGCCCCTCAGCCGCTCGGGCTGCTGCAACGCATAATGCTGCGCGACGAAGCCGCCATGCGAATGGCCGAGCAGGAGCGCGTCGCGCAGGTCGAGCGCATCGAACAGGGCGCCGAGCTGCTCGCTGTAGCGCGCCACGCTATAGCCGCCGGGATGCGACGGCAGGCGGCCGGAATTGCCGGTTCCGATCGGCTCGAGATACAGCATGGTGAAATGCCGCTCGAGCCCCGGCATGCGCAGATAGCTCCAGCCGATCCCCGGCCCGCCGGAATGGACGACGCACACTGGCCCTTCGCCCGCGACCACATAGGCCTGTCGGACGCCAAGCAGTTCGATCGCATGGGCGCCCGGGCTGAGCAGGTCGTCCCCCTGCGATCCGGATCGGGAATAGTCGGTCATCTACGCTTCCTCACAAACACGCCGGACGATTGGCGTCCGGCAGGGAATTGTTTCTCGCCACCACGAAGGTCACCACCGGGCCGCGGTCGACTTCGATGTCGCCAAAGCCCGCGCGCCCCAGTATCCGGACCAGCTCGCCGCTGTCGGTGATCTCGCCCCCGCTCCGCAGCGTGCGCAGTGCGGCAAATTCGGCGAGGAAAGGGTCCTGCGGCACGGTGTAGAGGCCAGCCACGAGAAAGGCGTCGGGGCAGGACGCGGCGGCGATCCGCGCAATCGCCTCGCGCACCACCGCGCGCTTCATGAACATGGTCGGCAGCCACGCCAGGCTGTAACCGGGCATCGCAGGGAGGTCCGCCACGTCGAGCAGGTCGATGCGGATGCGGGCCGCGAACGGGCTCGCGGCGATATTGCGCTCGGCGAGCGCCACCGCCGGCCGCCAGATGTCGATGCCGTGCACCTCCATCGCGGGGCAGGCCTGGGCCGCCCTGAGCGCGATCGCGCCCACGCCCGTTCCGACGTCGAGAAAGCGACCGGCCAGGGCCTGTCTCAGCAGCGGGCGGGTTTCCGACAGGGCCAGAATCCGGTCGAACACGCTCGCCGATGCCCGCCCCTGCGCCTGGAGTACGTCCGGATCGGTGATCTGCCAGCCCGGTCCACGCGCCGGGTTGCGCAGCAGATCGCCACCTTCGGCGAAAGCCATCTCGATCATGGTGCCGAGCTGCGGCAGCTCCGCGTCGACCAGAGACGACGGCGCGATCCCAAGGGCACGCTCAGCGGCCCGCTCGATCCGGTCGCGCATCTCCACATCGACATCGGCAAGCGAGCGAAGCTTCAGCGCGGCGCCGATCGCGGCGAGCATCCGGACCGAGCGGGCAAGCTCCGCCACGCGGGGCAAGACCTGCGCCGTCATCGCCGCCCCTTCCGAAGCACGCAACGCGCGGCGCACACGCCGGCGGGCATCCTGGCAATCAACTTCCCGACCACATCCGATCTCCGCGGCGAACCGCCCCTGCAGCCCCTTGTGTTGGAGATCGCGGCAAAGCGCCCGTTAGCTTGCGCGAGCGGTCGTTAGCGAGGCGAGGATGCGATCGTGCTGACAACCGCTAACATCGCCTGCGCGCCGATAACGTGCCTGCGCCGGCGCCCGGCCTATCTTGGTCGCATCGGAATCTGCCCCGCCCGCATGCGGCGGGACGAAAGCAGGGAAGTTCGCCCGCCCCGGCACGTCCGCGGCAGGCGGACTGCGTTTCCTGCCGGAGTAGGACGTGATGGCGAACAACATCGAGGAATGGGCGATCTTCAAACTCGCCGCGCGCCTGGCCCAAGCCGCGGACGACCGGGATCAGACCGCCTATCGGGCATGCTTGGCCGACCGGATCTGGACCGGAGCGCCGGACGAGACCGCGCCGGTCTCCGCCGACACCTATACCCGCGACGCCATGCGCCGCCTCGCCGGCATGCGCTGGACCCATCACAAACTATGCAATCCCGTGATCGACATCGATGCCGACGGTCAGCGGGCATCGGCAAGCATCGACGTCATCGTGACCGCCCGGCGCATCGCCGATGCCGGAGAGCCCGCACGCAGCGTCTTCGGCGGTCGCTATCTGCTCGGCCTGATCCGAACCGGGCGGGGATGGCGCATCGAGCGACGCCGGCTGGCCCCGCGCTACAGCTATGACGAGATCCCCCAGCCCGCCCGCGATCCCGCGGCGGAGCATTTCACCATCGATCAAGGAGCCGATCATGCGCATTTTTGACGAAAGCTATATCGACGGCGGCTTTCAGAAGACTCGCGGCCGCGAGGAATTGCCGCTGATCAATCCCACCACCGAGGAACAGATCGGCACGCTGCGGCTGGCGGACGAAGCGGACGCCGACCTCGCCGTCCAGAGCGCCCGCCGGGCCCTGCCACATTGGGCCGCCTCCAGCCCGACCGAGCGGATGGATCTGCTCAACCGGCTCGCCGATGCGGTCGAGGCGCGCGCCGATGCGCTGACCGAGGCGACGATCACCGAATATGGCGGCCCGATCGAGCAAGCCCGCTGGCGCGCCGGGCTGGCCGCGGCGAACTTCCGTATCGCGGCGAAGCTGCTTGAGGACTTCTCGTTCACCCGCCGGATCAACCACACCGAAGTCGTCGCGCAGGCGGCAGGGGTCGCGCTGCACATCGTACCGTGGAACAGCGTTTATAACGCAATCAGCGTGAAGATGGCCGGGGCGCTCGCTGCCGGCTGCCCTGTCGTGGTGAAGCCGAGCGAGTTCAGTGCGTGGCAGACGCGCCTGTTCGCCGAATGCCTCGACGCGGCAAGCCCGCCCGCCGGCCTGGTCAACATCGTATCGGGCACCGGCAACGTCGTCGGCGAAGCGCTGACCCGGCATCCGGACGTGCGCAAGATCTCCTTCACCGGCTCGACTCCGGTCGGCAAGTCGATTCTGCGCGGCTCGGCGGACCGGATGCAGCGGGTCACGCTGGAACTGGGCGGCAAGGCGCCGACGATCGTGATGCAGGATGCCGATCTCGCCCATGCCGCGGTACTCGCGCTCGGCATCGGCTTCGCCAATAACGGCCAGGCCTGCATCGCGGGCACCCGGATCCTCGTCCACCGCAGCCAGCTTGCGGAGTTCTGCGCGGCCGTTACCGCCGCGATCGGCAAGACGGTGCTCGGCGATCCGGCCGCCAAGTCGACGACGATGGGTCCGCTCGTCAACCAGCGGCAATATGACCGCGTGCGTGGGTACGTTCGCAAAGGCATCGAGGAAGGTGCCCGACTGCTCGTCGGCGGCGAGGACCGGCCCGATGGTCTCGACCGCGGCTATTTCATCCGCCCGACCGTGTTCGCCGATGTCACGCCGGACATGACGATCGCCCGCGAGGAGATCTTCGGCCCGGTCCTCGTCATCCTGACCTATGAAGACGAGGAGGACGCCATCCGCATTGCGAACGACACGCCCTATGGCCTGCACGCCTATATCCTCGGCACCGACGTTGCCCGCGCCCGGGCGATCGCCGGTCGGCTCGATGCAGGACGGGTGGCGATCAACGGCTTCGCGCACGAACCGATGGCGCCGTTCGGCGGCTTCAAGGAATCGGGGATCGGCCGCGAGTATGGCGTGTTCGGGATCGAGGACCATCTCGAACTGAAGGCGATCAGCGGCGCGGCCTGATCGCGTCGTTTCCGCCAGGGCGCGCACCGCCCCGGCGGAAACGGGATTGCATTACTTGCTCTTGCCGCCCTCCCAGGCCGGCGTCGGCTTGCGATAATCGAGCGCGGGCGTGCGCTTGCCGAGCAGTGCGTCATATTTGAAGTCAGGGCCGCGTGCCTTGTCGAGCTCCGCCCGGGCTTCCTTGAGCGTCTCGGGGCTCAGGAACAGGTCCGCCGCGGTCAGCGCGATCGTCTTGGCGGCAACCGTTGCCCCCTTGGCGCCGATGCTCGATCCCGACGCTGCCACGGCCTGCCAGCTATGCGCCGGCGTGCCCGGCACCCAGGTCGCCGTGCTGAGGCCGATCGTCGGCACCGTCCAGCTGATGTCGGACACGTCGGTCGAGCCGCCGCCATCGGGACCGCGCTCGCGCGAGCCGGTCTGCCGGACGCTGTCCAGCGGCTTCTGCGTCGGCAGGCTCTTCTGCAGCTCGGTCGCCCAGGCGATCTCCTGCGGAGTCCATTGCTCGCCGCCCACCACATCGAGGTTGCGGCGCATCACTCCGGCAAGCGTTTCGCTGGCCAGCATCGAATAGACGCCGCCGGTGATCTCGTAATCCACCGTGGTGCCGGTCGCCATCGCCGAACCCTCGGCCGCCTTCACCACCCGCGCCCATACGTCGCGCACGATCACCGGCTCGACGTTGCGGACATAATAATAGCTCTCTGCGAAATCGGGCACCACGTTCGGCGCTTCGCCGCCTGCGGTGATGATATTGTGGATCCGCGTCGAGGACGGGATGTGCTCGCGCATGAAGTTCACCGCGACGTCCATCACCTCAACCCCGTCGAGCGCCGAGCGCCCCTTGTCGGGCGAGGCAGCCGCGTGCGCGCTCACCCCGTGGAAGCGGAACTTGCCCGAGATGTTCGCCATGCTCTTGCCGGTCGACACGCCATTGGCATCGCCCGGATGCCAGTGGAGCACGGCAGAGACGTCGTCGAACAGCCCGGCGCGGACCAGATAGACCTTGCCCGAGCCGCCCTCCTCGGCCGGCGTGCCATACAGGCGCACTTCGCCCTGGACCTTGTTGGCGATCATCCACTCCCGGATCGCGATCGCCGCTTCGACGCTGGCCGCTGCGAAGAGGTTATGCCCGCAGCCATGGCCGGCCGCCTTGCCCGCGATCGGCGTCTTGGTCGGATCGGTGGTCTGGGCGAGGCCGGGCAGCGCGTCATATTCGGCAAGGATGCCGATCACCGGGCCGCTGCCCTGCTTGAAGCTGGCGACGAACGCCGTCGGCATGCCGGCGACGCCCGGCGTCACCGTGAAGCCTGCCTTTTTCAGCTGCCCCTGGAGCAGCGCCGACGACTTGTTCTCCTGATAGCCGACCTCGGACCAGCCCCACAGTGCCTTGGCGGTCGCGGCGAGATCGGGGGTACGCTTCTCGATGCCCGCGAGCATCGCGCCGCGCTGCGCCTCGGGCAGCGCCTGGGCGAAGGCAGGGAGTGGCGTGAGGGCGGCGGCCAGCAACAGCGCGGTCTTGAACGTCATCGCAATCTCCTATTTGGCGCCGATCGCCGCGGCATCCGGGCGTCGTGTGTCGGCCGAGCCAAGGAACTTGTCACCCTCGACCATGATCGACTGGACCGATCCCATCGTATTCGAGGTGCGCACCTTGTGCCCCTTAGCCTCGAGCAGCGGCACGATGTCGGGCGAGAAGCCCTCTTCGAGTTCGAGTGCACCCTCGCCGCCCGACTGGTTGATGCGCGGCCGCTCGGCAGCTTCGGCCACGTTCAGGCGGTGGTCGATGACGTTGGACAGCATCTGCACCATCGTGGCGATGATATAGCCGCCGCCGGGCGTACCGGTGACCAGCCAGGGCTTGTGGTCCTTGAACACGATCATCGGCGTGATCGTCGAGCCGACGCGCTTGCCGGGAACCGGCTGGGTCGCCTTCCACTCCTCGCCGCGACGGCCCCAGGCGAGATTGCCGAGCGAGTTGTTGAGCAGGATGCCCGTGCCCGGCGCCACGACATGCGCGCCATAGGAGGCGGAAAGCGTATAGGTGTTGCTCACCGCATTGCCCCCGGCATCGGCAACCGAGAAGTGCGTCGTGTCCTTGCTCTCGAACGGATAGGGATTGCCGTCCGGCAGCGTCTTCGCGTCGAGCGAGCTGCCCGGCTGGATCAGCCTGGCCCGTTCCGCCGCATATTCCTTGCTTGCCAGCCCCCTGGCGGGGGTACGCCAGTCCGGGCCACCGCCGACCAGCCTGCGATCGGACCAGACGATCTTGAGCGTCTCGGCGAGCAAATGGAGATTGGCAACGCTGCCCCAGCGTTGCTCGCGCACCGGGAAATTCTCGAGGATGTTCATCGCCTCGGCGACGCTCACGCCCGATGCGGTGGGCGGCATATAGGCGATCGGCATGCCGCGATAGCTCGACCAGATCGGCTCGGAGATCACCGGCTGATAGGCGGCGAGGTCCGCCGTATCGATCACGCCGCCGCCGGCCTTCATCCCTGCCGCGATCTTCTGCGCGATCGCCCCGGTGTAGAAGCCGTCGCGTCCCTTGGCCGCAATCACCTGCAGCGTCGCGGCGAGTTCGGGCTGCTTCCAGCGCTCGCCGGGCTTGTAAGCACTGCCGTCGGGCTTGAAGAACACGGCCATCGCGGCCGCATCGTCATGCATCGCCTTCTTCTGGTCTGCGTTCGCCTGGGCTTCGTCGTCGGACAGGATCAAGCCGTCGCGCGCCATGGCGATGGCAGGCGCGATCAGCGTGCCCCAGGGCAGCGCGCCGAAGCGCTTGTGCGCTTCCCACAGGCCCGCGACCGTGCCCGGGATCGCCACGCCCTTCATCGAATAGCCCTTGGCGGGGTCGAACTTGCCGTTGGCACCGAGCAGCAGGTCCGGCGTCGTGTTGCGCGAAGCCTGGCCATAATAGTCGATCGCGATCGTCTGCGCCGGCTTGCCGTCCTTCGCGGCCATATGGATCAGCATATAGCCGCCGCCGCCGACATTCCCGGCACGCGGCAGGGTTACCGCCAGCGCGAAGGCCGTGGCAACCGCGGCATCGACCGCGTTGCCGCCCTTGCGCAGGATCGCGGCGCCGACATCGGCGGCGATCCTGTTCTGGCTGACGACCATGCCCCCGCGCCCGATCGCGGGCTTGTGGATCTGGTCATAGGCGACGATGTCACCGCCGGAGACGCGCTGTGCGGCGGGTGCCTCAGGCGCTTCCTGGGCGAAGGCCGGCGTCGCGAGCGACGCCAGCGCGAGGATGAGGGCGATCCGCATCAGAAGCTCGCCCGCATATTGGCGTACCAATACCGGCCATAAGGGCTGTAGAGCGACCCCAGGAAGCCGTTCGAGCTGAGCGGCGGCCCTTCGTTGGTCAGGTTGCGCACGCCGATCCGCAGCCGGTAGCGGCCGCCATTGTCGCGCTTGCCCACGGTGACCTGACCATAAAGATTGAAGGTCATCCGGTCTTCGATCAGCCACGCAGCGCCGGCGGAATCGAGCAGCCCGGTGTCATCGACGTCGCTGGTATACTGGGTGAAACCGCCGATCTGGAACGGCCCCTTCTCCCAGGTGAGCGACCCGGTGACCTTCCAGCGCGGCTTGCCGTTCTGGCGGACGAGGTCGCCGGCATCGGCGATGTTGGTGCCGGCATTGATCGTGCCCGAAGCACGCGCGGCGATCAGGTTCTGGATCGGCGGCGAGGGCTCTAGGAAGAACTTGTCGAGATAGGCGGCATTGGCGTTGAGGCTGATCCTGCCGGCGCCGAAGTCCGGCAGGCGCCAGTTGAAGCCCAGATCGACGCCCGCGACTTCCTGCGGCAGCAGGTTCACATATTTGTCGTTGACGTAGAGCACCCGGCCCACCGGGGCCAGGCCCGAGCCGGCGAACAGCGTGTTGTCCTCGGCGGTGGGCGCGGCGCGGATCACATTGGGATCGCTCGAGCCCTGCACGCGCAGCAGATAGTCGTTGATCAGTGCATTGCCCTCGCCGAACAGGCCGACGATGCCCTTCTGGTCGACATGCCAGTAATCGGCGGTGACGGTGATCCGGCCGATCGCGGAATCGAGGAAGTGCGGCTCCAGCACCACGCCGACGGTCCAGGTCTTGGACTGTTCGGGTTTCAGGTCCGGATTGCCCGAGCGCCGCGCGGTGGTGGCGAAGCCCTGCGAGCAATTGGCGAAGCTGGAGATCGCGCCGGTGCGCAGCTGCGCCTCGCAGCGAACCCAGTCGGTGCGGGTGTTCGACCGCGTCACCATCGTCGCGTTGATCTGCTCGAGGTTCGGCGCCTTGAAGCCTTCGGCATAGGAACCGCGCACGCGGATGCCGCGCACGATGTCCCAGGCCGCGGCGACCTTGGGCTTCGCGACCGAGCCGACATCCGAATAATGCTCGAAGCGCCCGGCAAGCTGCAGCTCGATATTGCGGATCAGCGGGATGTTCATCTCGGGCGAGACGACCGGAACGGCCAGCTCGAGATAGGCGGCAGCAACGGTGCGGCGGCCACTCGTGTCGGGCGAGGGACTGGTGCCCACGAGATCGGAGCCATTGACCGCGCCGGTGATCGAGTCCGTGAACTGGATGGTACCGTCGACGCGCCCGTCGCGGTCGTCATTCTGGGTCTCGCGGCGCACTTCGCCGCCGATCGCCAGGCCGAGATCGCCACCCGGCAAGTGCAGCAGATGCGTGGTCGAGCCCTTGATGTCCCACATCGCCAGCGTCGACTTGCTGACGCGCGTGGTCTTCACCTTGATCGCGTTGATCGCGGCAAGGCTGCTCGGCACATTGTCCGAACCGCTCGGCGGGGTGAGGCCGCTGCCGTTGAACGGGTTGTACGCGTCCGGCGTGGTCAGGTTGATCTGGCGCTGGAGCAAGGTCTGGCTGATACCGTCCGACGTGTCGCGCACCCGTGCTTCCGAATAGAGCGCGGCGCTTTCCCACTGCAGCCCCAGCGCATCGAAGCGCAGGCCGCCGAGTAGGCGGTACTGGGTGTTGAGCACATCCACCCGGTTGGGGCCGACATCGGCGAAATTATAGCTCGACAGCGTGATCGCCTGACCAGCCGCGGCAGCGTTGATCCCGGGCAGGCGGTTCGGACTGCCGGTCGGGCCAAACGGATTGTAATAGGCATTGGCGGCGATGGTCAGCGGGCCCGAGGAAAGCGTGCCGCTCGAAGCCTGCACGCTGTTGCTCTTGCCGTTGTAATAGCCGGCCTCGCCGAACAGCTCGACGCCGCCGCCCAGTTCGTAATGCCCGTTCATGAACAGGTTGATGCGGCGGATGTTCGGCGTGACGTTGGTGTTGAAGGCAAGCGGCGCGTCGAAGCGCAGCTCGCGGATCGCCGCCGCCGAGCTGGTGCCGGTGGCAACGCAATTGGTACCGCCGATGATACCGGCGCCACCGGCCGGGCAGCCGGTGAAGCTCGTCGGCTGGATGTGGAACTGGCCCGAGGTATTGGTGAGCGCGGTCGTGCCCTGGCGGACGACGGTATTACCCACCGTCTGGAACGAACCCCAGGGCGTGATCGTCGAACGGCCGTCGAGCGAGGTCGAGCCCTCGAAGCGCGTGCCGGCGAACAGCGAGCGCAGGTCGTTGGTGCGGGTATAGTCGAAGTCGCTGGCCATCACGCCTTCGCGCTTGTCGTAGCTGGCGAACAGCGTGATGTTGCCGCGATCGCCGAGGTTGCGGCCTGCGAGCAGATGGGTGTTGGTCTCGAACAGGCTCGATCCCTCACCCCAGCCGACCTGCCCCTCGAGTTCGACGCCGTTATAATCGGTCTTCAGCACGGTGTTGACCACACCGGCAACCGCGTCCGAGCCGTAGATAGCGGCGGCGCCGTCGCGCAGCACTTCCATCCGCTCCAGGCCGAAGACCGGGATGGCATTGGTGTTGACCGTCAGCACCGGCACCAGATTGTCGTCGGCGCGGCTGGTGGGATGGTTCACCACGCGGCGGCCGTTGAGCAGCACCAGCGTGTTGCCGACGCCGAGGTTGCGCAGGTTGATCGAGCCGACGTCACCCCGCGCCGAGTTGGAGCTGTTCGGCAGGTACGAGCTGTTGAAGCTGACGTCGCCGAGCTGCGGGATCGAGCGGAACAGCTCGTCGCCCGAAGTCGCGCCGGTCGCGCCGATCTGGGCTTCGTCGACCACGGTGACCGGGAGCGCGGCAGTCACCTTGCTGCCGCGGATCTGCGAGCCGACCACCACGATCTCGGCGGGCGGCGGACCATCGCCGTCCACTTCCTGCTCGATGGCACGGGTCTCCGCGGCAGCCTGCTGGTCTCCGGTCGGCGTTGGGGTCGGAGTTTCCTGATAGAGCGCTACCGGCCGCGGCGTGGCGGGTGCGTCGCCGCGCGGCATCACGCGGACGCTGTTCGGGCCGGTGAAGCGATAGGTGTAGCTACTGTTGGCGAGCAGCAGGTCGAGCGCGTCGCGCAGCGTGTAGCGCCCATCCAGCCGCGGCGCCTTGCTCCTTGCGATCGCCGGGTCGGTGAAGACCAGCTGGACGCCCGTCTGCTGGGCCACCTGCATCAATGCAGTATCGAGCCGCCCGCCCGAGAAATGGATCTCGTGGCGCACGGTCTCGCGCGCCTGGGCGGCAGCCGGAACCGCCGCGAAAGCGGCAACGGACATGAGAAGAAGCTGGCGTGTTTTCATGGAAATCGACCCCCCTGAATCGATGCCTGGACGCGGCAATCACGGTTTATGACGCTGACAAGTCACAACCGCGAACCACAACGGATCAAATTTTTTCGGGTGTTGCACGATTGCAAGGTTCGCCTTTGCCATTGTTGCGCGTCATGGCAGGAGGAAGATCGCGCAGGGCGCAAACGGGGAGATGCGGGCTTGGCCTTGGGACGACCTGAAATGCAACAGGCTCCAGAGGACGGGCACGAGACGTTCGACGCCTATCGCGCGGCGCTGCGCGCATTTGTCGCCCGCCGGGTCGATAATGCCGCCGAGGTCGAGGATCTGGTGCAGGAAGCCTGCACCCGTCTGGTCGCCAGTGCGCGCGAACGCACCGTCGAGGAACCCCAGGCCTATCTCTTCCGGATCGCCGCCAACCTGATCGCGGATCGCCACCGCCGGGTATTGCCGGTGGTGCCGCTCGGCCCCGAGATCCAGCCGCCGGTGCGCCCGGTGCAGGAGGACCGGCGCCGGGTGGCGGACCTTCAGGCCGCACTCGAGGCCGCACTCGACGAATTGTCGCCCCGCTGCCGCGAAGTCTTCATCATGCGTCGCTTCGACGAACGCGGCACCGGTGAGATCGCCCGCGAGCTCCGCATCTCGCCGCGCATGGTGCAGAAACACCTTACCCACGCCGTCGCCCATCTCTACGACCGACTCGCGCATCTGATGGAGCACGGGGCGTGAGCGAGCGCGATCTCGGCAAGCGCGCCTCCGCGGTGTTCGAGGCCTTTCTCGACGGGCGGGACGCGCATCTGCATCCGGCCGACCGCGCCGAAGCCACGGAATTCTGGAACTGGCTCGGCGATTTCGAGCGGCCCGGGCCAGCCCCGGTGCGGCAGCGCCCGGTCTGGCTGATCCGGGGTATCGCCGCATCGGTGGCGGCACTGGCGATGTTCGGCGCGACCTTCTGGATGACGCACCCGCAGCCCGCACACGAGACGGTGCAGAGCGTAGCGACCGGCCATGCCGAGCGGCGCCGGGTCGCGTTCAGCGACGGATCGGTCGTCACGCTGGCGGCCGATAGCCGCATCGACGTCGCCTATATGGCAAGGGAGCGCCGGCTCCGGCTGGTCTCGGGCGAGGCGCTGTTCAAGGTCGCGCACGACAAGAGCCGTCCTTTCGTGGTCGAAACCCGGCACGGCGAAGTCGTCGCGGTCGGCACGATGTTCGATGTCAGCGTCGGCAAGCGCGAGGCCGAGGTCACGGTCGTCGAAGGGGTAATCCGGGTGGCATTGTCCGAGCCCGGCCGGTCGGGCGCGACCGAACCGATCGAGAAGCTCGCGCGCAAGGGCGAACGGCTGTCGTTCGGCATCGCGAAGGGTGCCGCCGGTGATACCGGCTTCATTCGCCAGGCGGCGGACATCGATGCAGACAGTGCGGTCGCCTGGACGCGCGGCCGCCTGGTTTTCCAGGGCGAGCCGCTCAGCGAAGTGATCGTCGAGGTGAATCGCTATGCGAAGGATCGTCTGATCCTCACCGATCCGCACGCCGCCGATGTCCCGGTCTATGGCGTCGTCAATCAGGGCGACACGGCCGCGATCCGCGATCTCATCGCAAACCCGCGCGCCGTCGCGGTCGAGCCGCGCAAACCCTGAATCGCCTGTTTCGTGCGTTCGCCACCGGACGATTCCCGGTCGTTCGCCCGCAACCATGTCTGGCTGGTTTCCAACAAGGCCAGGATCGCGGAAGCCGTACGCGAAAGCCGTCTGCAGCAATAAATTTCTACAATCGGGCGGCTCAAATTTTAGGCACGTAAATCAACGACCTAAACGCATGTCCGTTAAGTGACGCTCCTGTTACGCCATTCTGACGCCCAAACGTAACACGCCCGTCATGTGTGCCGGTCAACCGGCCGCCCAACGAGACGGCGCAACAAAGGCGTCGTCCAAAAGGGGGACATCGGCAGTGCGTCGTTTGACCGCGGACAGCGGGCGATGGCGGCTGTCCGAAAAGATCCCCGCCAACGGGCACGGCCAGCCGGCCGTGCGTCAGACGTCTAAAAGGGATCCTCCAATGTCGAATTCTCGCCGCTTCCAGGCCGGCCTGCTCGCAGGCGTCGCCATGTTGTTCACACCTGCCATCGCCTGGGCCAGCGACGTCGTCGGCACCGTGACCGACGGTTCGGGCACGCGCACGCTGCAGGGCGCCGAAGTGCGCATCGTCGAACTCGGCCGCGTGGTTGAGGCAGAACGCGACGGCAGCTTCCGTTTCGGTGACGTGCCCGCCGGCACCTACACCGTCGTGGCGCGCTACGTCGGCGCCGAGCCGACCACCAGCACGATCACGGTTCCGGACAGCGGCAATGTGCGCGTCGACCTGGTGCTGGGCGGCAACAACCAGATCATCGTGGTCGGCCAGGCCGCCAGCCTGTCGAGCAGCCTGTCGCGCCAGCGCGCCGCCGACGGCGTCGAGAGCGTGCTGACCCGTGACTCGATCGGCCAGTTCCCCGACCAGAATGTTGCGGAATCGCTGCGCCGCCTGCCCGGCGTGAACATCCTGAACGACCAGGGCGAAGGCCGCTTCGTCTCGGTCCGCGGCCTCGATCCGGAGCTCAACGCCGCCTCGGTCAACGGCGCGCGTCTGCCGGCACCGGAGAGCGACGTCCGCTCGGTCGCCCTCGACGTGGTGCCCGCCGAGCTGATCGAATCGATCGAGGTCAAGAAGTCGCTGACGCCGGACATGGACGGCGACACGATCGGCGCCTCGATCGAGATCAACACGGTGAGCGCGTTCGACCGCAAGAAGGACCTGCTCTCGGCCAAGATCGAAGGCAGCTACAACAATTACGCCGATGCGCTGACCCCCAAGGCCGCGCTCGATTTCTCGACCAAGCTCAGCGACAGCTTCGGCATCGCCGGCGGCGTGAGCTACTACAAGCGCAAGTTCGAGACCGACAACATCGAAGCGAGCGACTGGGCCAAGGCCGGCGACATCGTCTTCGCCCGCCAGCTCCAGTATCGCGACTATGACGTCGAGCGCGAGCGCATCGGCGCCTCGCTCAACCTCGACTGGCGTCCGAGCGACACGACCAAGCTCTATGCGCGCGGCCTGTACAGCATCTTCTCGGACCAGGAATATCGCGCCGACCTCACCTTCGTGATGAACGAGACGCGCATCAACCCGGTCTCGGGCAGCGCGACGACCGCCAACTTCCTGAGCAACAATCGCGGTCTCAACCCGCCCGCCGGCACCGACGGCGCGCGCATCGAGATCCGCCGCCGCATGAAGGACCGCTTCGAGCGCCAGCGGATCGGCTCGTTCGTCGTCGGCGGCGAGACCGAGACCGGCCCGTGGAAGCTCACCTATTCGGGCTCCTATTCGCATGCGAGCGAGAAGGAAGACGGCTCGGTCGATCCGACGCGCTTCCAGGCGCGCTTCAACGGCTCGGGCGCGAACCAGGTCGGCGTGAACTTCGACTATTCGGACATCCGCCGCCCGCTCTATAGCCTCACCGGTAACACCGCGCTGGTGAACAACGCGGCGAGCTACACCTTCAACGAACTCGAATATACCGATCTGTCGGATTCGAAGGACAAGGAATGGGCGCTGCGCGGCGACATTGCCCGCGAGTTCGCGCTCGCCAACGGCACCTTCACCGTCCAGGCCGGCGCCAAGTCGCGCTGGCGCGACAAGTCGTACAATCTCGATGCCCTGGTCTATGACGGCTATACCGGCACCGGCGGCTATACCCTCGCCAACGTGCTGGGTACCCAGTCCTATCGCATCGAAGACCTCGGCCCGGTGCCGAGCCACTCGGCTCCGACCAACTTCTACAACAGCAACAAGGGCAGCTTCTCGCTCAACGACGACGACACCACGATCAATTCGGCGTCGTCGGACTATGCGATCACCGAGGACGTGCTGGCCGGCTATCTGCTCGGTCGCTACGACAGCGCCAGCCTGCGCGTGATCGGCGGCGTGCGCATGGAGCGGACCTACAACGACATCCGCGCCTTCACGGTGAACGAAGACTCGCTCGACGTGACGCCGAACCGCGCGACCCGCAGCTATACCGACTGGCTGCCCAGCCTGACCTTCCGCTACGAGCCGGTGCGCAACGTCGCGCTGCGTCTTGCCGGCTACAAGAACCTGGTCCGTCCGAAGCTGTCGAACCTGGCGCCGCGCGTCCTCGTCAATGACGACGGCGAGGCCGAGTTCGGCAACCCGAACCTGAAGCCCTATCGCGCCTGGAACATCGATGCCTCGGCCGAATGGTATTTCGGCAATGGCTCGGCGCTGACCGCCGGTCTGTTCTGGAAGTCGATCGACGGCTTCATCGTCAACGTCACCGAGAATGGCGCGGGCGAGATCCTCGGCATCGACTATATCAAGGCGACCACCTTCCGGAACGGCGAGACCGCCAAGGTAAAGGGCCTCGAGCTCTCCTACGCCCAGCGCTTCACCTTCCTGCCGGCACCGTTCGACGGCCTGCTGCTCAACGCCAACTACACGCTGACCGACGCCAAGGGCACCGTGTTCGCAGGTGACGACCTGACCGATCCGCGTCAGATTTCGCTGCCCTCTACCTCGCGCAACACCTTCAACGTCGTGCTCGGCTATGAGAAGGGCCGCGTCTCGTTCCGCGCCGCAGGCACCTATCGCGACAAGTATCTGGACGAACTGGGCGGCGCGCCGGATGAGGATCGCTATGTCGACCAGCACTTCCAGCTCGACCTGTCGGCGAAGTTCAAGGTCACCAAGGGCGTCCGCCTGTTCGCCGACTGGGTGAACGTCACCGACGCGCCCTATTTCGCCTATCAGAACTTCGCGGGCGCCAAGCGCATCCTCCAGTATGAGAAGTACAGCTGGACTGCGAAGTTCGGCGTCAGCGCCAACTTCTGATCCCTGAACAAGCGAAAGTAAGCAGATGACGAACCGGACCCGCCGCCTTTCCCTTGCCCTGTTCCTGGCCAGCGCAGCCTCTTTCGGCACGCTGCCGGCAACGGCACAGGAAGCGGCGGGTCCGATCCCGCGTTCGGCGGGCCTGCCCTATGCGCCGCGCAACGTGCCCGACCGCATCATCCTGACGCCCGGCGCCGATCCTTCGCGCGAAATGGCGGTGGCCTATCGCACCGACATGGCGCAGGCGGCGAGCGAAGCGCAGATCGCGGTCGCCGTCGACGGCCCGACGCTGGATGAGAAGGCCGAGGCCCGCACCGGCTCGAGCAAGACCATCGACAGCAGCAACGGCACCGCGCGCTACCACCAGATCCGCTTCACCGGGCTCGCGCCCGACACCGTTTATGCCTATCGACTGAAGGGCAGCGCCGGCTGGACCGAATGGCTCCAGTTCCGCACCGCCGCAGCCGACGCGAAGCCGTTTCGCTTTCTTTATCTGGGCGACATCCAGAACGGCATCCTCACCTATGCCAGCCGCGTGATCCGCCAGGCCTTCCACGCCAATGGCAATATCGAGCTGGTGCTCCACGCCGGCGATCTCGCCGCCCAGCGCGACGATCTCGATCATGACGACGAATGGGGCGAGTTCAACCAGGCGGGCGGCTATAACTGGTCGATCGTTCCCCAGCTGCCGGCGACCGGCAACCATGAATATGTCGATGTAACGCTGCCGAACGGCAAGGAGAGCCGCAAGCTCGGGCCGTATTGGCCGCTGCAGTTCGCGCTGCCGTCGAACGGCACCGATCCGGTCAAGGCGACCACCTACTATGTCGATTACCAAGGCGTGCGCTTCATCGTGCTCGACGGCACCGCCGGCATCGAACTGGGTGCGATGGATGCCGAGACCAAATGGCTCGACGCCACGCTCGCCTCGAGCAAGGCCAAGTGGAACGTCGTGCTGTTCCACCAGCCCGTGTTCACCTGCGCACGTCCCCAGGACATCACCGAGATCAAGTCGGCCTGGAAACCCGTGTTCGACAAGCGCAAGGTCGATCTGGTGCTGCAGGGGCACGACCATTGCTACAGCCGCCTGACCTCCGAAGCCGGCCGCGCGGCCAGCGCCAAGGCGCGGGCAGACGGCACCGTCCAGGGGCCGGTCTATCTCGTCTCGGTCACCGGCTCGAAGATGTACGCGGTAAGCGAGCGCGGCCGCACCCAGCCGGACCGTGCGGCGGAGGCGACCGAGCTCTATCAAGTCGTCGACGTCGACGGCAGTACGCTCAAGTTCCGCACCTTCACCGCCTCCGGCAAGCTCTATGATGGCTTCGATCTCGAGCGCGGCGCGGATGGTTTCAATCGGCTGAAGGAAATCACCGAGCCGAAGATCGCCGAGCGCTTCTGCACCGGTGCGGTGGGTCCGGACGGCGGCAAGTGCGTGGCGCGCTCAAAATAAGCCTGAAGGGCAATGTCGCGGTAGCGGCCATCTCCGCCTGCATCCGCACGGTCCGCTTGCAGGCAACCGCATCCGACTTGTCACAAAGCCATGCCAAGGGGGCGCGGAGATGACCGCTCCGCTCGACGATCGCAGCCGATGGCTCGCCCAGTGCGTCCTCCCGCACGAGCCGGCGCTGCGGCGCTGGCTACACGGGCTGAGCGCGCTCGACGATGCCGATATCGACGATCTGGTGCAGGAAACCTATGCCGTGCTGGCCACCCGGCCCTCTGTCGCCGAGATCGCGGATCCGCGCGCCTATACTTTCCAGGTCGCCCGCTCGCTGTTCCTCCAGGGGGTGCGCCGCGCCAAGATCGTGTCGATCCAGGCCGTCGCCGATCTGGCCGAGCTCGAGATGCCCGACGACGCCCCCTCGCCCTTCGATCACGTTGCCGGGCGCGAGGACCTGCGCCGCCTCGCCGCGGCGATCGAGGCGATGCCGCCCCAGACGCGGCGTGCGTTCCAGCTCCGCCGGGTCGATGGGCTGTCGCAGCGCGAAGTCGCCGCTGCCACCCAACTTTCGGAAAGCACGGTCGAAAAACATATCGGCCGCGGCATCCGGATGTTGATGGCGCAATTTGGACGTGGCGGAAAACAGCCCCCCCGTGCATCTACATCCGGGGGAAGGATGCCGGACAAGCCGGAGCCGACCGAAACCAGTCAGAAGAACGCCACACCGGATGCACGACCGCGAGACAGCCGAAACTATCGATGACGCGGCGTCCGAATGGGCGGCGCGGATCGATCGCGGGCTGACCGAAGCCGAGCAGCTGGCGCTGGAGACATGGCTGGCCGGCGATACGCGCCGCATAGGCGCACTCGCCCGGGCGCGGGCGCTCTGGTGCCATGCCGAGCAGGCCATGGGGCACGGCCAGGCGCAGGCGCCTCAATCCCTTGCGCAGCCCGCCGAGACATCCCGCACCACCGTGCTGAGCC
>PJUL01000274.1_pt1 | contig 41297 bp, 46 predicted proteins | sample 1512221 | NCBI WGS metagenome assembly PJUL01 (sample SAMN08177667, study PRJNA422409) | Feces metagenome, whole genome shotgun sequencing project.
CCGAACGCGCTATCGGGATGGCGCGACGTCGGAGTGTAGCTCAGCCTGGTAGAGCACCGGTTTTGGGAACCGGGGGTCCAAAGTTCGAATCTTTGTACTCCGACCATTCGCCTAGCATCGTGTTGAGGACTTTGCATGACCGCCCGTATTTACCGCCCTGCCCGCAATGCCATGCAGTCCGGCAAAGGTAAGTCGAAGAACTGGGTTCTGGTTTTCGAACCCGAAGTGGCGCGCAGCATCGATCCTTTGATGGGCTATACGAGCAGCAGCGACATGAACCAGCAGGTCAAGCTGTCCTTCGAGACGCAGGAAGAGGCCGAGGCCTATGCGCAGCGCAATGGCATTCCCTATGCCGTGCAGCCTGCCCATGATCCCTCGCCCAAACGCGTCAGCTACCCGGACAATTTCCGCTCTGACCGCAAGACGCCCTGGACGCATTAAGGCGTCCTGCTAACAATTTGATTCCGTTTCGCGCCGCAAGAGATTGCGGCGTTTTGCTTTTGTGCATTACCCTTCAGCAGGTGCATCACCGAAAAAGGGTATTTCATGTCGTTCCATCGCTTGATTGTTCCTCTGGCAGCGATGCTGCTGAGCACCGGGTCCGTTCACGCCGCCCCGGCCTTGTGGAAGGTCAGTGATGAAGACAGCGCCATCTATCTCTTCGGGTCGGTCCACCTGCTCCCACCCGGCCTCGAATGGCGCACCCCGCGATTCGACAAGGTCGTCTCCAAGGTCGAGCGGGTCTATTTCGAAACCGACATCAGCGTTGACGCGCAGGTTGCGATTGCGCCCTTGAGCTATGAGCTTGGTTTCAACCGCGACGGACGCCTGTTGAGCGAGCGCATTGGCCCCGAGCTGACCGATCAGCTTCGTGATGTTGCCCAAGCCTACAATATTCCGATGCCACTTTTGCTGACCATGCAGCCTTGGATGGCGGCCACCACCCTGTCCCTCGGCGGCCTCACGCATAGTGGCTATGATCCGTTACTCGGCGTCGATCAGATCCTGGGCGCCGAAATCCCCGCAGAGCGGCACGGCTATCTCGAAACACCGGAACAGCAGATCGGCTTTCTGGCCGGCGGCACAGAGGATGAGCAGATCGAAATGCTCCGCGCCACCATCGTATCCATGGATATCATGACGGCCGAAATCGACGACATGGTCGAGGTCTGGATGGATGGCAATCCCGAAGCCGTCGGGGAAATCTTCATGTCTCAAATGGGCGATATGGGCGAGGGCATGACCCAGCGATTGATCGACCAGCGCAATCACGACTGGACCAATCAGATTGCGGCCATGCTGGAGCGCAATGAAAGCGCGCTGCTGATCGTCGGCGCCGGCCATCTTGTCGATGAAATCAGCGTTGTGCGTCTCCTGGAAGCCCGCGGCTTCACCAGCGAACGCGTACAATAGCGCCCAAGACAAAACCCTCGGACGCCGCCCGAGGGTTTCAAAGATCATGAACCTGCGTCATCCCTTACAGAACGACGCACTATCTCAGACATCGCTGAGCTTGGTCCATTTACTCTCGTTCTGGCTCGACTGCACCGAGGCCACGATAAATTCCATGCCCTCGATACCGTCGGCGAGTGAAGGCAGCAGGCCTTCATAATCGGCGCCTTCACCGCGAATAACCGCGGCAAACTGGCTGTAGAGCGTTGCAAAAGCCTCCAGATACCCTTCAGGGTGCCCGGACGGAATGCGCACATTCATCGACGCCGCCGCGGGAACCGAAATGGAACCGCCACGGGTAAGAAGCTGCTTGGGCTTGCCGAATTCGGTGAACCACATGTAGTTCGGATTGTCCTGGCGCCATTCCAGGCCGCCCTTTTCGCCATAAACGCGCAATTGCAGGCCATTTTCGCAGCCAACCGCAACCTGACTGGCCCAGAGCATGCCCTTGGCCCCACCCTCAAAGCGCAGCATGATGTGGACGTTGTCATCGAGCTGACGGCCCGGCACAAAAGCGGTCAGGTCAGCCGAAACGGCCTCGGTCTTGAGGCCGGTGACGAAGCGAGCAAGATTATAGGCATGGGTGCCAATGTCACCAATGGCACCACCCGCGCCGGACCGGGCCGGATCGGTACGCCAGGACGCCTGCTTATTGCTTTCATCGGCCGCTTCAGCCAACCAATCCTGCGGGTATTCCACCTGAACGACACGGATCTTTCCAAGCGCACCGGAAGCGACCAATTCGCGGGCCTGACGCACCAGCGGATAGCCAGTATAATTGTGTGTCAGCAGGAACTTAGCACCGTTCTTCGGCTTGATTTCAGCCAGCTTGCGGGCGTCTTCAAGGGTCGAGGTGATCGGCTTGTCGCAGATGACGTGGATGCCGGCTTCGAGAAATGCCTTGGCCGGACCAAAATGCATATGGTTCGGCGTCACGATGGACACCGCCTCGATCCCGTCCGGGCGGGCGGCTTCTGCCTTGGCCATTTCCTCGTAGGAGGTGTAGATGCGGTCTTCGGCCAGACCGAGATTTTTGCCGGATTCCCTGGCGACTTCGGGGCGCGACGAGAGCGCGCCAGCCACCAGTTCGTAGTCACCATCGATGCGGGCGGCGACCCGGTGGACATAGCCGATAAAGGCTCCCGTACCACCACCGACCATGCCCAGGCGAATGCGCCTTGCGCCGTTTTCAGCCATTTTTCTCTCCCTGTTCGATATTTTCTAGATCGTCGTCACCACCCGGCTTGTCCGGGTGGTCCATGGATTGCCCGGACAAGCCGGGCAATGACGACGGAGGGATGTACGTTTTCTTATTTAGAGACCGAGCATCTTGCGATTGGCGGCCTGATCGGTGCCACCGGATGCGAAATCGTCAAAAGCCTTCTCGGTGACGCGGATAATATAGCTCTGGATCAGCTCTGCGCCTTCACGCGCACCATCTTCCGGGTGCTTGAGCGCACATTCCCATTCGAGCACCGCCCAGCCCTTGAAATCATTTGCCGCCATCTTGGCGAAGATGGCCGGGAAATCGACCTGACCATCGCCGATGGAGCGGAAGCGCCCTGCCCGGTCAACCCAGGACTGGAAGCCGCCATAAACACCCTGACGGCCTGTCGGATTGAACTCGGCGTCCTTCACGTGGAAGGCTTTGATGCGATCCTTGTAGATGTCGATATAGTCGAGATAGTCGAGCTGCTGCAGCACGAAATGGCTTGGATCATAGAGCAGATTGGCGCGCGGATGGTTCTTCACGCGATCGAGGAACATTTCGTAGGAAACGCCGTCGTGCAGATCTTCACCGGGGTGGATTTCGTAGCAGACGTCCACGCCCGCATCGTCAAAGGCATTGAGGATCGGCGTCCAGCGACGAGCCAGTTCATCAAAGGCTTCTTCGACGAGACCCGCCGGGCGCTGCGGCCATGGATAGATATAGGGCCAGGCGAGCGAGCCCGAAAAAGTGGCGTGAGCATTGAGTCCCAAATTCTTGGACGCCTTGGCAGCATTGAGAAGGGTCTGAACCGCCCATTCCTGCCGCGCTTTGGGATTGCCATGGACCGAAGCCGGGGCAAAACCATCAAAGGCCGCATCATAGGCCGGATGCACCGCAACCAGCTGACCCTGCAAATGGGTCGAAAGCTCGGTGATCTCCAGACCGTGGCTATTTACGATGCCCTTGATCTCATCAGCATAGGTCTTGGAATTGGCAGCCTTTTCGAGATCGATGAAACTCGATACCCAGGTCGGAATCTGCACTCCCTTGTAGCCAAGGCTGGCAGCCCAGCGGCAGATATTGTCGAGCGTGTCGAACGGCGCCTTGTCGCCCGCAAACTGGGCAAGAAAAATGGCGGGGCCTTTGACTGTGGTGGCCATAGGGGTCTCCTCTGAGGCCCCGCGCACCGCATTGCCGGGGCTTGTTCTTATTATTGCGAAACCGGTATTCGCATGGATGAGGGGCGGCGATCGCTCGCCGCCCAACATGTTCGTCAGCAGTCTTGACCGGCACCGAGCGCCTGTCAATGAGGTACGTCAATCAGCGCAACAATGCCTGCGCTTCTTCGATACCCAAAGCACGCGGGCGCTCGCAGGTGGTCTGCAGCGTCAGCACCTGACCCGTCTCGCCTGCCTTGAGCAGCCCCGTCATGACTTCCACGACATGCAGCGCAACATCGAGGCCGCAACGTGCGGTCTGGCCCGTTTCGTGCGACTGGAGCATGTCGGCCAGACCTGCGCAACGGTAATTGGCGCGCGGCGTATCCTTGTCGAGCTCCTGATTGGGCTTGCCGAACGGATGTGCCCAAGGCGAAACCGGCGAACGCGTGCCATCAATACTTGCCGTAACCAGATCACCACCGAAAAAGTTCGGATCGGGCACGAAGATGGAACCATCGGTGCCATAGAGCTCGATATTGTGGTGGCCATGCGCGGCCACGTCCCAGCTCGCACCGATCGTGATGATGGCGCCATTGTGGAATTCCAGCACGCCATGGATCGTTGTCGGCGTACCGACCTTGACGAAGGTACCCTTGAACGGGCCTTCCGCAGTCACTTCACGCTCAGTGCGGGCCATATTGGTGAAAGCCGAAAGGCGCTTCACCGGGCCGAGAAGGTGCACGAGGTCGGTGATGTAATAGGGGCCAAGATCGAGGATCGGGCCGCCACCGGGCTGGAAGAAAAAGTCGGGATTGGGATGCCAATGTTCCATGCCCCGGCTCATCACATGCGTGGTGCCGCTCATGATCTTGCCGAGCTTGCCGGAGTCGATGATTTCGCGGGCCTGCTGGTGTGCGCCACCGAGGAAGGTATCAGGAGCCGAACCGACCTTGAGACCGCGCTCGTCGGCAGCCTTCTTGAGCGACAGCCCCTCTTCCAGCGTCAGAACGAACGGCTTTTCCGAATAGGAATGCTTGCCTGACGAGATGATATCCATCGACACCTGATAATGGGTCGATGGAATGGTCAGATTGACGATAACATCCAGCTCGCTGTTATTGAGCAGCTCGTCCGGGGTCTGGGCCGCCACGCCGAATTCATCGGCGCGCGCCTTGGCAGCTTCGGGACGGATATCTGCAACCGCACGCACTTCGAGCCCCTTGAACAGGGGCGCGAGGCGCAGATAGGCTGAAGAAATATTGCCGGCACCCATGATGCCGACGCCATAGGTCTTTGCCATTTGGCTTACTTCCAGTTCTGTGCAGTTGCGATGGAGCGCGTTGCAAAACGCACGGCATCGCTCGGATTGTCATGTTCGGCGACGAAATACTGCGCCTTGGTCTTGGCCTGCACCTTCTTGATCAGCTCGTCCCAACCAACGACGCCATGGCCAACGTCGGCCCAGCCGCTTTCGTCAGCATTCTCGCCTTCTGCGGCCAGATCCTTGACGTGAACGGCGGTGACGCGGTCACCATACTTCTCAAACCAGGCAATCGGGTCCGCCTTGCCACGGATCACCCAGGCAATGTCGCATTCCCATTCGATCTTGGGCGCGGTTTCGAGGATGATTTCCATCGGCGTCCGGCCCGAAGTCGTCGGCACGAATTCAAAATCGTGATTGTGCCAGCCAAAGCCATAGCCTTCCTTGGTGAAGACTTCGCCGAGCTCAGCCAGCGTTTCCGCCAGTTCGAGCCACTTGGACTCATCTTCGCTGCGCTGGTCCGGCATGATGAACGGGCAATAGATGCGCTTGATGCCAATGGTTTCGGCGATCTTGAGGGCGCCGGCGGTATCCTGAAGCTGATCGAGGCCGAAATGGCCAGTCGGCATGGTCAGGCCGTTCTTTTTCAGATCGGCAGCAAGGCCAGCCGCATCGGCATAAAGCCCGCCAAAACCTTCGACCTGCTTATAGCCGAGGGAGGAAAGCGTGCCGAAGAATTCGGACATGGAGGGAACGTTGCGGGCGCTGTAAAGCTGGAATGACAACTCGGTCATCGATGGCCTCTTGTATTTGCGATTGAATGCGGTGTCGCATCGGACCGGAGAGATAGCCGTCAATGAAGCTGGCGTCGCCGCGCCCGGGCAGATGGGATGCCGCTAAAGTAATAATGAAACGGCGCCCCGTGGGGCGCCGCCGAATGTGTTGCCTCGATTAGAGGCGGCTCTCGGTCTCTGCGTTGAACAGCGATCCGCGAGCAATGTCGAAACCGACATTGACCTTATCGCCTGCCGCCAGCGGAATGTCGCTGGAGCAGCGGAACGTCACCGAAACACCGGCAACCTTGGTCCAGGCAAGGGTTTCTGAACCCATTGGCTCGACGATTTCGATTTCGGCATCGGCCCTGAACGGCATGGACTGAGCAGCCTCGCCGATAAAGATATGCTCAGGGCGAACACCCAGAACAGCCTTGGTCGCGGAGGCAGGAGCCGCTGCAAACTCATAAGCGCCAACCGGAATCTTCGTGCCGTCTTCGGCGGTGAAGGTCTGGCCTTCAAGTGTGCCGTTGAGGAAGTTCATCGACGGGGAGCCGATAAAGCCTGCCACATAAAGATTGACCGGCTTGTTGTAGATCGTGTGCGGATCTGCAAGCTGCTGGATCACGCCATTCTTCATGATGGCAATGCGGTCCGCCAGCGTGAGCGCCTCGATCTGATCGTGGGTCACGTAGATCATGGTGTTCTTGAGACGGGCATGCAGGCGCTTGATCTCGACGCGCAGGTCGCTTCGCAGCTTGGCGTCGAGGTTGGACAGCGGCTCGTCGAACAGGAACACATCCACGTCACGCACCAGCGCACGGCCGATGGCCACGCGCTGACGCTGGCCGCCGGACAGGTTGGCCGGCTTGCGCTGCAGCAGCGGCTCGATCTGCAGGATTTCGGCAGCACGCTTTACGCGGGCCTCGATTTCCGCCTTTGGCATACCGGCGACACGTAGGCCGAAGCTGAGGTTCTTCTCGACCGACATCTGCGGATAGAGCGCGTAGGACTGGAACACCATGCCGATGCCGCGGTCCTTGGGCTCTTCCCAAGTGACGTTCTTGCCGTTGATGAAGATCTGCCCGTCAGACACATCCAGAAGGCCGGCAATGCAGTTGAGCAGCGTGGACTTGCCGCAGCCCGAAGGCCCGAGCAGCACGATGAACTCGCCCTGTGCAATGTCGAGGTTCAGGTTTTCAAGAACCTTGACGTTGCCGAAGTTGAGCGAGAGGTCCTTGATGGAAACGCTTGGTTGCATAGTGACTTATCCCTTCACGGCGCCAGCGGCGACGCCGCGTACGAACAGTTTGCCGGACACAAAGTAGATGATCAGGGGCACAAGGCCGGTCAGCACGGTCGCGGCCATGTTGACGTTATATTCGGGCGTGCCCTGAGCGGAGTTGACGATATTGTTGAGCTGAACGGTCATCGGGAGGTTCTGCGTGCCGGCGAAGACAACGCCGAACAGGAAGTCATTCCAGATACCGGTCACCTGCAGGATCAGCGCCACCACGAAGATCGGCAGCGACATGGGCAGCATGATCTCGAAGAAAATGCGCCAGAACCCTGCCCCATCGACACGCGCCGCCTTGAACAATTCCTGCGGCAGTGACGCAAAATAGTTGCGGAACAGCAGCGTCAGGATCGGCATGCCGAAAATAGTGTGGATGAGAATAACGGCCGGAAGCGTACCGAAAATACCCAGTTCACGGGTGATCATCACCAGCGGATAGAGCATCACCTGATAGGGGATGAACGAGCCGAAAATCAGGATGGCGAAGAAAATTTCCGAGCCCTTGAAGCGCCAGTTAACCAGAGCATAGCCGTTCACTGCGGCGATGAAGATCGAGACGATGGTGGATGGAATGGTGATCTTGACCGAGTTCCAGAAGCCAGGCGACAGGCCGTTACAGGTCAAGCCCGTACAGGCACTGGTCCATGCGCGACCCCATGCGTCAAAATTGAACGCACTCGGCAGCGCGAAGATGTTGCCGAAACGAATTTCCGGCATGGTCTTCATCGACGTGACAATCATCACGTAGAGCGGGAAGAGGAAGTAGAGGCTGAAGAAAACCAGCGTCGTGTAGATGATGATTTTCTTCGGGGTGAAGAACGGCTTGGGCTTGGGCCCGCGCGGCCCGGCTGCATCGACGGGTACGGAGGCCGGCGCACCGGACATGGTTGCTGTCTGGCTCATTAGCGGCGCCCCTTCCCACCGAATTCAAGATAGGCCCACGGGACCATGATGATCAGAACGGTCAGCAGCATCATGGTGGCCGCAGCCAGACCCTGGCCGATATTACCGCCGCCGAACATGTAGTTGTAAACGTATTTGGCAGGCACTTCGGACGAGATACCCGGGCCGCCATTGGTCAGCGCCACGACAAGATCGTAGAGACGCACGATGCCGGAGCCAATCAGCACCACGGCCGTCACCAGCACACCGCGCATCATCGGCAGAACGATGGAAACATAGGTGCGCCAGGTCGGAATACCGTCGACACGCGCCGCCTTCCAGATTTCCTCGTCAACACCACGCAGGCCAGCGAGCATGAGGATCATGCAGAAGCCGACACCCTGCCAGAGACCGGCAATCAACAGCGCAAACAGCACCATGCGTGGATTGGAAATCCAGTCGAAGGTGAAATTTTCCCAGCCCAGATTACGCATCGTGCCCTGGAGGCCCAGCGTCGGATTCATTATCCACTGCCACACCAGGCCCGTCACGATGAACGAGAGGGCAAACGGGTAAAGCATGATGGTGCGAAACGCGCTTTCAAAGCGGATTTTCTGATCCATGAGCACGGCGAGCAGAAAGCCCAGCCCCAGCGTCAGGAACAGCGACATCACACCATAGCTGATCAGGTTGGTGACCGAAATATTCCAGCGATTATTGCTGAACAGGCGCTCATACTGCGCGAAGCCAACAAACTGGCCCGTCGGCAGAAGCCTGGAGTTCGTAAAGGAATAATAGATCGTCCAGATCGTACAGCCAATGAATACGATCAATACCGTCGCTACCATCGGGGTTGCGGCGATCTTGGCGGGCAGGTTGTGTAGGAAAATTCTATTCAGGAGATTGGGACGACTGCTTTTTCCAGCCCCCTGCTCCAGTTGAACGGCTGTGTCCGCCATTACGTCTCTCCATACGAAAGTGGTCGACCTTGTCGAGCAAGGCCGACCACCGCATTATCGATAAGGCCGAAGCCCTACCCGAACACCCTGACGATTAGTCAGCCTGTTCAACGATCTGAGCACGACGTTCGATGTAGTCGTCCACGGTGACGGACTCGTCAGCGAAGAACTCGAGATCGAGATCCTGCAGCTGCTGCTGGGTGTCGCTGGAGAGCGAGAAGTCACCCGATGGCAGCAGACCGTTGTCCAGCAGAGCCAGAGCCTTGGTCATGCATGCATTGGCGCCCGACAGGTCGATGTCGGTACGGATCGGCATGGAACCCTTCACAAGGTTGAACTTGAGCTGAGCTTCAGGCGAGATCAGAATGCGAGCAAGCTGCGTCTGAGCTTCGATAACGGCAGGATCGGTACCTTCAGGCAGGATCGGGAAGTAGAACGAGTCACCACCGCCGGTCAGCTGCGTGCCAAGGCCGAGGCCTGGCAGACATTCATAGTCTTCGCCCGGTACGCCGCCAGCAATCTGCAGGTCGCCCTGGAGCCAGTCGCCGTGGATATTGCCGGCAGCAGTGCCTTCGAGCAGCTGATTGCCAACGTCACCGAAGGACGGAACCATGGTTTCCGGCGAGGTGACCTTGCGCAGCTCGTCGAGAGCTTCGGCAACCTTGCGGAATTCAGGGCCACGAACAGCCGAAGCATCCTTGTCGCGGTTGATCTTCATCACCAGGTCGCTGCCGCCGATACCGGCCATCAGCACGCCCGGAACGCCGTTGATCGGCCAGCCGGTCGCAAGACCGAACGGCAGAATGCCGGCTTCCTGCAGAGCAGGCCACGAAGCGACGTACTCGTTCCAGTCGGTCGGAACGGGCTGGCCGATCTTTTCATAGGCAGCGGTGGAGAGCCACAACCAATCCCACGAGTGGATGTTGATCGGCAGACAGTAGAGACCGCCTTCGTAACGGCAGGGCTCAAGCAGGTCCTGGTCGACATAGAACGAGTCGATGTCCAGATCGGCAACGACGTCGGTCAGGTCGCGCATCAGGCCAGCCTGGATGAGCTCTTCAGCGTCACGGCCGGTATTCATCTGGGTAGCGCCCATCGGGTTGCCACCGATGATACGGCTGATGATGACGGGGTTTGCGCCGGTACCCGAACCAGCCAGAGCCGAGTCGACCCAGGTGTTGCCCGTTTCTTCTTCGAAGACCTTGGCGAATTCGGCGATAGCGGCGGCTTCACCAGCCGACGTCCACCAGTGCGTAACTTCCAGCTCGGCAGCATAGGCCGTGGAGCCGAGGAAAGCGGTTGCCATAGCGGCGACCACTGCAAATTTCTTCATAGGTTGTCCTCCCAACGAACATGAAGGAGCAAAAGCTCCAGCAATGCACCAGATGCATACATGCCTTTACCAGAAGGCAGGTCGCAACTGCGTGTAATCGATTGCACTACACGTTGCAAAGTGGTTGTGCAATCGATTTCAGGAGTTTCATACAAGCCTTGCGGACCTGTCAAGATCGATTTAGACCAATTGGGTTACTGACAGCGAAAGGGGGCGCTGCCAGCGATGAATCAGCTCCGAAAAACACCAACCATTCAAGACGTTGCGCGCGTTGCAAACGTATCGGCAGCCACCGTCAGTCGCGCGCTCTCCAGCCCCGAACGGGTGAGCGACAGCACCCGTGCGCGCGTTTCTGAAGCGATAAATACGACTGGCTACACCCTTAATCAGACCGCCCGATCCCTGCGCCAGCGAAGCAGTCGAACGATCCTTGTCGCGCTGCCCGATATCCGGAATCACTTCTTCTCATCCATTCTCGACGCAATCGAACGCGAGGTGACCAGAAGGGGTTATGGCATGCTGGTTGCCAGCCTCTATCTCGGTCAGGAGACGGCGCGGCGCTTGCAGGAATACATGTTTTCCAATCGCGCTGACGGGCTGTTGCTGTTCGATGGCTCGCTCGACCCGGAAACATTACGGGCTATAGCGCGCCCGCCTTATTCGGTGCCGCTGGTCAATGTCTGCGAGGAAATTCCCACTGCCGGCCTGAATACGGTCGTCACCGACAACGCCTATGCCGCCGAATGCGCGACGCAACACCTTCTGGACCTGGGCCACACACGCATCGGTCACCTCATGGGGCCCGAGAATAATGTGGTTGCCCATGATCGCATGACCGGCTTCATGCGGGCCATTCAGCGCGCAGGGCTCGGCGTGGAGAATGAATGGCTGCTGCCCGGAAATTTTGAGATGACCAGCGGTTTTGCGGCAGCGGAGCGTTTCATGACGCTGACCCAAAGACCCAGCGCCATCTTCGCGGCCAATGACGAATCGGCCATCGGACTCATGTCAGGGCTTCGCCAGCACCAGATCGAATGCCCACGCGACATTTCCGTCATGGGTTTCGATGACCTCGGTATTGCCGCCCATTACACCCCGCCCCTGACGACCATGCGCCAGCCGCGCGAAAAACTCGGCCAGATTGCCGCCGAAACACTCATCGACATGCTGGAACAGGCAGAAACACCGCCCGATCCGATCAGAATCGTCTTGAGCTCGGAACTGATCGTCCGTGAAAGCACGGCGCGCCTAACGACCTGATAAATGTAAGCCGTCGGCCCAAGAGCCCCTACTCTGCCGCAACCATCCGTTCCTCCGGCAGCGCCTCCACAACCGAGAGCACAAAGTCGAAGATCTTGGGGTCTTCCATGATGGCCATATTGATATTGCCGTAGCGCAAGTTCTCGATCAGGTCATGGCGCGCCGACAAAGCTGCCGCCTCCCCACCCGCTTCAGCAACACGATTGAGAAGAAAGTCCATGCTGAGATGCAGGGCATTGACGACGATCTTCATCTCGTCGCTGTCGATTTTGGCATTGGTGTCATTACTGATGTCCATTGCGTCCTCCTGTGTCGAAGAACCAATGACGCCCAACCCCAGTTTGTTCCCTGCGCGTTGGGTGTAATCCCATTTTGAGCCGCGATTTCGGAACCAGTAACAGGCGGAAAGTTCCGCTCACCTACGCCGCTTCGCAGATGAAAAAGCAGACGTCACAGCGCCTCCCAAGCCTGGCTCAAAAATAAGCAGGCCGGGACGAAACCACTAACAATTTCAAGATGAGTGCCTGGCAGGGGCTGGGGGACTCGAACCCACGACCCTCGGTTTTGGAGACCGATGCTCTACCAACTGAGCTAAACCCCTTCAGGCGAGGTTGTCTCTAATGGCAAAGAGAGCGCGATGCAAGTGGCTGTTGCGTCATGTTGACAATCAAGATGTTGCGCTCTTCCGCAGATGCAACGCAGCAGAGCCCGCACATAGGGCAAGGCTCATAAAACATAACGATCAGCGGAAAAATCTGGAGCGGGTAGCGGGAATCGAACCCGCGTATTCAGCTTGGAAGGCTGCTGCTCTACCATTGAGCTATACCCGCCCGGAGGAGATGCCATGGCCTCGCTTAGCAAGATTGCCGCCGACATGGCAAGGGTGCGCTGTGGACGGCCAGCATAAAAACAGCTGATTGAACAATTTCTTGCGGGAGATATGCGCAAGGGAGTTGACACCTTTGCGACAGCCCACCATAAACCGCCCCGACGAACACAAAGCGCGTTCGTTTCCTACCCGGAAAAATGTGGAGGGGTGGGAGAGTGGTTAAATCCATCAGACTGTAAATCTGACGCCTCAGGCTACACTGGTTCGAATCCAGTCCCCTCCACCACCCCCCCGACATAGCGAAATAATCCGGAGTTCCGGGACACGCTCAAGGCGTGTGACGCGATTTTTGCTGAGCAGCGGCGTGCGCGCCAGGAGCGGCAGCGAGCCACAATTCCATTGCCTCAATGCTAAGGATGCTGAGCAGCCAGCGGCGTTTCACCTGCATCATTCCGATGCACGCGCTATCCAGACCCGGCGCATGTCAGAAAATGCTGTTGCCCGAAGCCATCCTCCAGACAACAAAAAAGCCGCCTTGCGGCAGCTTTTTGTTTGTCACTCACTAAGTGACTGGTGCGGTCGAGAAGACTCGAACTTCCACGTCTTGCGACACAGCGACCTCAACGCTGCGCGTCTACCAATTCCGCCACGACCGCACTGTGTGGTAGAGCCTCGATGCGCTAGCGCTCCGAAGCGAGTGGGGATGTAGCAAAGGTCTGCTACAACCTCAAGCGGTTAAATGAGAATTTCTTCCATGCCTGTGGACTTCGAGCCGTCCCGCAGGGAAATTGGCTCCAGTGGAGCCAATTTAGGTGAGAAGGCCATGAGACCTACGGTCGAATGGCAGAACCGTCCCGACCGCGAAAACTATGAGAGCTGCGCTCGAATGGCACGGGCCACCAATTAGGGCTCTTGATGAATCAATATTCCATGAGCACGCCGCGAAAGCGTCCCTCACCCGAGCTTGAACACCTTCTCGGTCACGAACACGCGCAATTGCCCTTCTTCGACATTGACCTCGCCTTTGGCGATCAGCGTGTTGTTCGCGTAAATCCGCAGCGGATCATGCTCGGTGGTATCCAGTTCGATCACCGCGCCGCGGCCCATGCGCAAAAGATGGTGGATGGGCATGGTGGTCGCGCCCAGTTCCACCGTGATATCGACTTCAATATTGTCCAGTGTGCTCATAGATAAGGGTTTCGAGCGAAATGATCCGCGCCCAATGAGCGGATTCGTTACCGAGGAAAGTCGGCCAGGTCTGGTTATGGAAGTGTTAACAAATATCAACGAGGCGTGCCAAAGCGGCGCAAAATTGCGCCGCCCGGATGCCCGCACTGTCGAATGGCGCATTTTCGAGAGCCCGCTGCCCTATGAAGAAGCGCTTGTCATGATGGACGAGCGCGTCGCTTCCATCGCTGCCGGTGAAGCCAATGAGGCCGTCTGGCTGCTCGAACATCCCCCGCTCTATACGGCTGGCACCTCCGCGCGCCCCGAAGACCTGCTCAATCCGCGCTTTCCTGTCTATGACGCCGGACGCGGCGGACAATATACATATCACGGCCCCGGCCAGCGCGTGGCCTATGTCATGCTCGATCTGACCCAGCGCGGCCGCGACATTCGTTGCCTTGTGCAAGGGCTGGAACAATGGGTCATCGACACGCTTTCCGCGCATAATATCAATGCCGGGCGGCGCGATGGCCGCGTCGGCGTCTGGGTGCCGCGCCCGGAAAAGGGACTGGGCAGCGAAGACAAGATCGCCGCGATCGGCGTGCGGGTACGCAAATGGGTCACCTTCCACGGCATTTCGCTCAATATCGCGCCCGATCTCTCCCATTATAACGGCATTGTTCCCTGCGGCATCACCGATCAGGGAATCACCTCGTTTGAGGATCTGGGGGTGCTGGTGTCGATGGCCGAAGTGGATTCGGTACTGCGCCGCAGGTTCGAAGCCATTTTTGGCCCGACAGCCTCTTTTCGACCTTCTCCATCCACCGCCGCCTGATCCGCGTAACGCCAGCGTCCGGGAAAATGGCAAAAATGCGAGAATCGGTTTTCGCCAGGCCTTTCCCCGCATAGAATGAAACCACCGGACCAAACAGCCAGGGAACCGACATGACTTTGGACGATTTGAAGCGCCTCCTAACCCGCCAGACGCTGTTCCGGCTCGATGCCATCCTGTCGTCGCGCCTCGTGCCGATTTTCTACGCGCTGGGCCTCGCGGCGATCCTGCTCTGGGCCATCAGCCACTTCTTCTTCCGCTTCGGCACCGGCTTTGGCGATGGCCTCTGGGGTCTGCTCGAAATCGTGGTCTTCGGGCTGTTGAGCTTTGTCGGCCTGCGCATTGGTTGCGAGGCACTGCTGGTCTGGTTCAAGAACCACGAAGAGACTGGCGATAGCGTCCAGCGCTCGCGCTATTCGGCCTCGCTGCTCGATGAAGTCCGCGACGCCATCCGCGATCTGGCCGAAGAAGGCCAGGATAGCGACTATGCCGAAGCCGACGAATATATCACCCCGGCCACCGAGCCCCTGCCCTCGGTTCAGCCGACGCCCGCACCGCCTGCTCCATCGGTGACCGCGCGGGAGCCCGCCACCAAGCCTGGCGAAACTCACAAGCCCCGCCGCACGGCAAAGCGCACCCCACCAAAGACCACGATCTGAAAATGCAAAGGCCGCCCGATGGGCGGCCTTTCTGTTTCAATGGCGAAGGCTCTTACTTTTTGTTGACGCTCCAGGCGCCCGGGCCGGCAAAGACCAGATAGAGGAACACGAAGCAGAACAGGATTGCCGCGTCGCCCGCATTATTGGTCGGGAACAGATCGCCCGGTGCGTGCATCAGCCAATAGGCAAAGGCCATGGTGCCCGAGGCGATGAATGCGGCGGGGCGGGTAAAGAAGCCCACGGCGATCAGAATGCTGGTGATGATTTCGATGACGCCGGCAATCCATGGAAGCGAGAATGCCTCTGGAGCCCATTGTGCAGCGGGAAAGCCGAGCAATTTCTGCGTGCCATGCAGGAAAAACAGCAGCGCGGTGACGATGCGCAATACGGCGAGGGCCTGCGGCGCATAGGCGGAGAGACGGTCGTTCATGATTTTCCTTTCGAACAACGCCGGTCTGGCGTCGCAAGCAATAACGCCTAGCCAAAACCCGCCCTCAGCAGAACCGAAACATTTTCGGACGCAGTGTTCGTCAATCCGAACCAGTCAAATCCCCGTGTTCACCGATTTGAGCAGGGCTGACTCGCCTCAGGCGAAGGGCAGTAACATTGCGTAACCGTCCAACATTCTGTATGACGCGCCATTCATTCAGAGCATCGAACCAGAATTGGCAGCGGTTTCAGGCCGCTTCGATGCGGCCCATAGAACAATCGGATAAGCCACGCGCATGAATCAGGCGCCCAAAATCGGTCTCGTCAGCCTCGGCTGCCCCAAGGCGCTCGTCGATAGCGAGCGTATCATGACCACCCTGCGTGCGCAGGGCTATTCGTTCAGCCGCGACTATGCCGGGGCCGATATCGTTCTGGTCAATACCTGCGGCTTCCTCGACTCCGCCAAGCAGGAAAGCCTTGAGGCGATTGGTGAAGCGCTCAACGAAAACGGCAAGGTGATCGTTACCGGTTGCCTCGGCGTCGAAGAGAACCTGATCCGCGAGACCCATCCCAGCGTTCTCGCCATCACCGGCCCGCATCAATATGAAGATGTGGTTTCGGCTGTGCATGACCACCTGCCGCCCGTGCCCAACAGGTTCGTGGACCTCGTGCCCGAAAGCGGCATGAAGCTGACGCCGCGCCATTATGCTTATTTGAAGATTTCCGAAGGCTGCAACAATCGCTGCTCCTTCTGCATCATCCCCCAGATTCGTGGCGATCTGGCCTCCCGCCCTGCCGCTGGCATTCTGGGCGAAGCCGAAGGCCTGATCCGCTCCGGCGTCAAGGAATTGCTGGTTATTTCGCAGGACACCAGCGCCTATGGTCTGGACCTCAAATATGCCACGTCGAAATATCGCGGCCGCGAGGTCAAGGCCAAGTTCTACGATCTGGCCAAGGAACTGGGCGAACTCGGCGCCTGGGTGCGCCTGCACTATGTGTACCCCTATCCCCATGTCGATCCGGTCATGGAACTGATGGCCGAAGGGCTCGTGCTGCCCTATCTCGACATTCCGTTCCAGCATGCTTCGCCAAACGTGCTGAAGGCCATGCGCCGCCCCGCGCATCAGGAAAAGACCCTGAATCGAATTCTTGACTGGAAGCGCCAAGTCCCTGATTTGACTGTGCGATCCAATTTCATTGTCGGCTTCCCCGGCGAAACGGAGGAAGATTTCGAAATGCTGCTCGATTTCATCGAGGAAGCCGAGATCGACCGCGCTGGCTGCTTCAAATATGAGCCCGTCACCGGCGCCACCGCCAACGAACTGGAAGGCGTGGTTCCAGACGAGGTCAAGGAAGAGCGCTTCGCCCAGTTGATGGAAGTGGCGCAGAACGTCTCGTTCCATCAGCTGCAGAAAAAGGTTGGCCGCACCATCGATGTCATCGTCGACGATGTGCGCCCCGAAGAAAACCGCGCCATCGCCCGCTCCAAGTGGGATGCGCCGGAAATCGACGGTCAGGTCATCATCGACAAGGCGACCAATATCAAGATCGGCGACATCGTTTCGGTCAAGGTTACCGATAACGACGAATATGACCTGTTCGCCGAACCGGCCACAGCCTGATCAGTGCGGCGGGTCGCTCAGGCGACCTGCCCCTTGTTTCCAGCCGAGGCCCGTGCCCGCTTTTGCCCATAGAGACGGGTATCGGTGCGCTCCATAGCCTCGCGGAATGTGCTGCCGGCGCGGCATGGGGTCGAGCCGCATGTCACCGAAATGGTTTTTCCATCAATCCCGCTTCGGCGCGTAAATTCAGCGCTGGCAATGGCATTGATTTCCGCCAGTTTGGCATCATCCAGCGGCGTCGACTGATTTGGCAGAAAGGCGCAGAACTCATCGCCACCGATGCGGGCGATCAGGCTGTCGATACCCACTGTCCGTTCCAGCGCCCGCGCAATCGACACAATCGCATCGTCACCAATCAGATGCCCGTGCTCGTCATTGATGGCCTTGAGATAGTCCGCATCGGCGAGCACGAAAACGCCGCTCACGCCATGCGACATGGCAAGGTCGAACTGCTCGATAAAACTGCGGCGGTTCATCAGGCCCGTCAGCGGATCCGTCGCCGCCCGCCGCGCCAGCTCATTGCTGCGCCGCATCAGCTCCCGATAGGAAATGAGCACCGATTCCAGTTTTGAGAAGCCGACCAGCGCAATCGGAATGGCTATGGCGAAGGGCAAGGTGATCCGCACCAGCACCGTGACCAGATCGGCCTCGATGCCCAGGATCATCCGCACACCCGTCGAAATCGAAATCGAAATCGCCGCCGCGATCAGCGACACGATCACTGTGTAGCGCAGCACGAATCTGGACGGCCATTTCACCGGTCTATGTCTCTCTCGCTTCCGGGTAATCTGCTTCTGTGCTCGCAGAGACAGGTAAACAATTTCCGCTCCCTGAGCATGCAATTGTTTAGGTGCGCCCAGCTTCGCACAGGCCGCCGTTTTTGTCGCATCCGTAATCGGGTGCCATGGTCAATTTGGGGGCACCGAACCAATCTTGCTATTTCCGTCCACTGTGCCACGCTCTGCATGTCGAAAGACTCACTGACAGAGGAGAAGCATGATGGGTTTTGACGGAGTGGGTTGGATCGCGGCCATTCTGATCGGCGGCGTTGCGGGCTGGCTTGCCAGCATGTTCATGAATGCGGGTGGTGGCGTTCTCAAAAATGTCCTGTTGGGCATTGTCGGCGCCATTCTCGCCAGTCTGGTCTTTGGACTGCTGGGCATCTCCTTCGGCGGCTGGATCGGTTATCTGATCGCAGGCTTCATCGGCGCCTGCATCATCATCATCATCGGCCGCGCCGTATCCAAGTAACATTTGGGGGCGGGTCAGCCCGCTTGGCTCCACCCGCCCCCGGAATGGAATTGCCCCTACTGCCACGCCCAGCGGAATGGAATTGTCGCGGCAGCGGCCCTTCGTAAATTACTCATCCGAACCAATCATTTGGCGCTTTACGGCGGCAAATGACGCCTGCAACAACGATGCTAACTCGACCAAAGTGATGGATTTAGCGTCCGATGAAAAAGCTTCTTGCCTCTGCCGTTCTGGCCCTCGCCGTTGGCTCCACCCCTGCCTTCGCCCAGCCGACCGACATCCTCAACGTGTCCTACGACATTGCCCGCGAGCTGTTTGAAGCCGTCAATGTCGAGTTCGTGCCCTATTACAAGGCCGAAAAGGGCGTCGACCTGACAGTCAACCAGTCGCACGCCGGCTCGTCGGCTCAGGCCCGTTCCATTCTCGAAGGCCTGCAGGCCGATATCGTGACTTTCAATCAGGTTACCGACGTACAGAAACTGGCTGACGAAGGCTTCGTTTCGGCGAACTGGAAAGAAGAATTCCCCAACGAGGCATCGCCCTATTACTCGCTGCCGGCCTTCCTCGTTCGCGCTGGCAACCCCAAGGGCGTTTCCGGCTGGGCCGATCTTGCCCGCGACGATGTAGCCGTAATCTTCCCGAACCCCAAGACCTCCGGCAATGCCCGCTATACCTATCTGGCAGCCCGCGCCTGGGCCAATGAGGAATTCGCTGGCGACGAAGCCCAGATCGAGGAATACCTCACCAAGGTCTTCAACAACGTGCCCGTTTTTGAAACCGGCGGTCGTGGCGCCACCACCGCCTTTACCGAGCGCGAGCTGGGCGATGTGCTGATCACCTTCGAAGCCGAAGTTCACGGCATCCGCAAACTGCTTGGCGAAGACAAGTATGACGCCGTCGTGCCTGAAGTGAGCCTGCTCGCTGAATTCCCCGTTGCCGTCGTCGACAAGGTCGCCGATGCCCGCGGCAGCCAGGAAATCGCCACCGACTACCTCAACTATCTCTACAGCCCCGCCGGTCAGGAAATCCTTGCAGGCTTCTTCAACCGCGTTCACGACGAGACGGTGATCGCCAAGTTCGCCGACCAGTTCCCCGAAGTCCGCCTCGTCACTGTCGAAGACGTCTTCGGCGGCTGGGACAAGGTTTCCGCCGAACATTTCGCCGATGGCGGCCTGCTCGATAAGGTTTTCCTGAACCAGTAAGGCAACGCGAACACCCCCTACCCGGCCTCCCCCTGAAACAGGGGGAGGAGAAGAATGTGGCTCGCCGCGGCTGGCGACACACTCGATCGGTCCCTCCCCCTGCTTAAGGGGGAGGTTAGGTGGGGGTGCTTTGCAACGACCAACTCAAAGGCGGGCCTCGGCCCGCCTCAGCGCTTTGAGGATCGACCGCATGGCAAAGCCCCGCAGCAAGCATCTGCTTCCCGGTTTCGGGCTGACCATGGGCGTGTCCCTGTTTTATATCACTCTCATCATTCTGCTGCCCATCACCGCCATGCTGCTCAAGGTTGCGGGCATGGGCTGGGACGAATTCTGGCGCATCATTTCCTCACGCCGCGCCGTCGCCGCCTATCAGATCACCTTCTCCTCGGCCTTTTACGCAACCATTCTCAATGGCCTGCTCGGCCTGCTGCTGGCCTGGGTCTTGACACGCTATCGCTTTCCGGGCCGCCGCCTGCTCGATGCGCTGGTCGATCTACCCTTCGCCCTGCCCACCGCCGTTGCGGGCCTTGTGCTGGTCACGCTCTTTGCCAATAGCGGCTGGTATGGCCAGTTCCTTGAACCCAATGGCATCAAGGTCAACTACACCCAGCTCGGCATTGTCGCCGCCATGACCTTCACCTCGATCCCCTTCGTGGTTCGATCAGTCCAGCCGGTGCTGGAAGATCTCGACGAGGGTCTTGAATCCGCGGCCAAAACGCTGGGCGCCACCGACTGGCAGATTTTCACCCGCATCATCTGGCCCACCATTCTGCCCGCCTTCATCAGCGGCTGCGTGCTGTCTTTTGCCCGCTCGCTGGGCGAATTTGGCGCCGTGGTCTTCATCGCCGGCAATCTGCCCGGCGTTACCGAAATCGTGTCGCTGCTTATCTATATCCGCCTCGACGAATATAATTACGAAGCCGCCGCCGCCCTTGCCTTCGTACTGCTCCTCGTCGCCTTCCTCACGCTTCTCGCTACCAACGCGCTATCCGCCTGGCAGACGCGCTATGTGGAAAGGAGCGCGTGATGATGAGAACTATCCCCCTCATCCGCCCTTCGGGCACCTTCTCCCACGAGGGGAGAGGGAAGCACCGAGCTTACACAATCACCGGCTCACCCCTCTCCCCTTGTGGGAGAGGGTGGATCGGCCGTCAGGTCGAGACGGGTGAGGGGTTCTGCTCATGACCACCAATGCCCCCCGCTCCCCCGCCGCCAATGCTCTCATCGCGCTGGCCTTCTTCTTCGCCGGGCTCACCCTCGTCGTGCCGGTGGCGCTGATCTTCTCCTTCGCGCTGCGCGAGGGCATCGGCGTTTATGTCGCCAACATCGTTCATCCCAACACGCTGCATGCCATATGGCTGACCGTGGCGACCTCCATCATCGTGGTGCCCATCAACATCATGGTCGGTGCTGCTCTTGCCTGGCTGGTCACGCGGTTTCGCTTTCGGGGTCGCCAGCTTCTGATCAGCTTTATTGAGCTGCCCGCCGCCATGAGCCCGATTGTCGCCGGCGTGGTCTATCTGTTCCTCTATGGAGGTCAGGGCCTGCTCGGCCCGACGCTGCAATCGGCCGGTCTGCAGATCATGTTCACCCCGCTGGCTATCGTGCTGGTCAGCCTTTTCGTCACCGCCCCCTACGCCGCGCGCGAACTCATTCCGCTGATGAGCCAGCAAGGCACCGAAGACGAAGAAGCCGCCCTGTCCCTCGGCGCCAATGGCTGGCAGATGTTCTGGTTCGTTACCCTGCCCAATATCGGTTGGGCCCTGCTCTATGGCGCCGTACTCACCAATGCCCGCGTCATGGGCGAATTTGGCGCTGTATCCGTGGTCTCCGGCGCCATTCGCGGCCAGACCAATACCCTGCCTCTCCAGATCAACCTGCTCTTTAACGACTTCAACGTCACCGGCGCCTTCGCCGCCGCCTCAACACTGACGCTGATCGCGGTCATAACGCTGGTGCTCAAATCTGCCCTTGAAGGCCGCCGACATGCCTGACGTCACAAAAGAAGACTTGAATTATCAAGTTTAGATTGCCATAGGACAGCCACGACGACAGGCTGGAGGCAAAAGTGGCGCTGAAGCGTTTTCCGATTTCCCTGCGCGAGCTGGAAGTTCTCGCCATCAAGGACATTTCCCCGCGCCTGAGGCGGATCACCCTGGGCGGGCCGCAAATGTCTGCCTTCACCTCAGGGAACGGCTTTTCCATCCCGCCCTTCGCCACCGAAGGCCCGGACGACCACATCAAGATTTTCTACCCCAATCCTGAAACCGGCATTCTCTCCCTGCCCGTGCAGGCCGATGGGCACCTGCAATGGCCCCGCGATCCCGTCGCCACCACCCGCGAATATACGCCGCGCAATTTCGACGCCGCCGCCGCGACCTGCGACTTTGAATTCGTGCTGCACGAGCATGGCATTGCCACCCAATGGGCGGCCAATACCAAGCCCGGGGACAAAGTTTTCGTCGCCGGTCCCAAGGCCTCGCTGATCATTCCCACCGCAGGCACATATCTGATTGCTGGCGACGAGACCGCCCTGCCCGCCATCGCAAACTGGCTGACCATGCTACCCGCCGAAGCGCGCGTCATCTGCGTCATTCTGGTCGAGGACATGTCCGCCAAAATCGAGCTTGAGCACTCTGCCAATGCCGCGATTTCCTGGCATCTGGTAGACCCGGCCAAGCCTGCGAGCCTCACCGGCATCATTGCCGCGCTGGACCTGCATCAAGAGGACATTTTCGTCTGGGCCGCAGGCGAGCGCGAAGCCATTCGCCAATTGCGCAGCCATCTGGTCGATGATCGCCAGATCGATAAACGCCGCCTCGATCTCTCCTCCTATTGGCACCATGGCGTAGACGATTCCATCGTTGCCGCCGCCTATGACAAATTCGAGGCCCTGGCCGATCTCAGCGGCCCCATGGCACTGCGCGCCGCCGCGACCTACGATTTTGCCACCCATGTCGCCTCAGGCGCCACAAATCTTGCGGCGCTGGCAGCAGCCAGCGATTGCCAGATCGATATTCTCGAACCGCTGCTGCCTATCCTCATCGATATCGATGTGTTTACCGGCACGCCCGAAAGCCTCGGTATCGGCCAGATGGGTCTGATTCTGCTTGAAGACGAGCACACGCGCGAACATCTGGCGCTCACCGCCCCCGCCGGTCGCCGCAGCTTCGCCTGGGCCGGGCTGGTTGGAGCATTGCGTGAAGGTAATGCCTATAAGAGGCTGCACGGACAGAGCTATAGCGCCGATGCTGTCTCGTCTGGGCTCGTCGCCTCTTTTGCTGAAGAACACGCCCATCTGGTGGAAGATGCGGCAGAAGACGCAGCCAAGCTGATGACGCTGCCCCCCGGGGCGCATGTCGTCGAGGTTCATGGCGGCGCGGCTGCATTCCTCCTTGAAGTTGCCGAGCGCCATCCTGATGTCACGGGCACGCTGGTTGACCTGCCCGAAGCCCTTCCGGTTGCGGTCGAGCACATGGAAACCTCCGCCCACGCGGCTCGTCTTTCAACGCAGCCCCTCTCCGCCAATGCCAGCCTTCCCAAGGCCGATGCCTATCTGCTGGGCGGCGCGCTCTGGTATCTGTCCGACGACGACGCCATCGCCCGGCTTCGCGCCATTGTCAGCAATATGAGCGATGGCAATCGCCTGTTCGTGCTGGAACCAGCGCCCTCCGAGCATCCGCGCTGGCGGCTCGAATTGCAGCTTTCCGTCGGCAAAGCGCGCCCGCTTGCGGCCATTTCCGTTCTGGCCAGATCGGCAGGTCTGACGCAACGCGCCAGTCACGTCCTCGAAGACGGCTACGGGCTTTTTGAATTTTCGATCTAAACAGGATGACAATGATGTCGATCAGATTGACCAGCGGCCTTTTCGCCGTTCTCGCCCTTGCAACACCCGCATTTGCCCAGGATTTTCCGCGCACCGTTTCTCACGCCTTTGGTGACACGGTCATCGAATCCGAACCCAAGCGCATCCTCGCGCTATCAGATGCCGATTTCGACATCCTGCTCGGCCTCGGCATCAAGCCGATTGCCTCGGCCAATGCCGGCTATGACAATGCCCCGACCTCGCCTTATCACGACCAGTACATGGCCGGTTTTGAGGGCGAAGAGGTCCAGTTCTTCTCGCTGTGGGAAGGCGTGCCCTTCGAGACCATTCTCGCAGCCGATCCGGACCTGATCCTCGCCACCGGCGCCTGGTCGCTGGATACCGATTATGAACGCCTCTCGGCCATCGCGCCGGTTGTTGCCTTTGAAGATGGCAATAGCCTGACCACCACCTGGCAAGGCAAGACACGCACCGCCGCCAAGGCACTGGCGCTCGAAGACGAGGCCGAAGCGCTGATCGGCAGTATCGAAGCCCGCTTTGCCGAAGCAGCCGCAGCCAATCCCGCCTTCGCTGGCAAGACCATTGCCTATGGCGTCGTCCACCCTGACCAGTTCACCTACATGTCCGTGGTCGGCGACACCTCCACCACCTTCTTCGACCTGCTCGGCTTTGAACTCACCGAAACCGCCGCGCAGTTCGACAGCGAAACCTCGGCCGTGAGCCGGGAACGCCTCGACATGTTCGATGCCGATGTTCTGCTTTTTGCCTTCCCGTTTGAAGGCGACGCCTTTATCGATCAGGCCGAACTGGAAGCCGATCTCATCTTCGGTCGCGTTCCCGCTGTTGCCGATGGCCGTTATGTCGTGGTGCCGCAGATCGTGGCGTCGTCGCTGGCCTATCCTTCGCCGCTGAGCACGCTCTGGGCGCTTGAAGAGCTTCTGCCGCTGCTCCAGCAGGCAACCGCGAAGTAAGTCTGGCTCGGGGGCCCTGTGCCCCCGACCTCCCGGCTGGTCCGGCAATTCTGTAACAGCACTTGAGCGTTGGCCACTCTCGCCATAAACGGTGGGTATTGGAGCCCGCCCATGCACAAGACCCATTCCATCGCCCTGCGCCACCGCCCGCCGCTCATGCTCGGCCAGCGCGCATTGGTCATGGGTATTCTCAACGTCACGCCCGACAGTTTTTCCGATGGCGGCCACCATAACCATATCGACGCGGCCCTGGCCCATGCCCGGACTATGCTGGCGCAAGGCGCAGACATTCTCGACATTGGCGGCGAAAGCACTCGCCCCGGCGCCGAGCCGGTCGGGGTGCAGGAGGAACTCGACCGCGTCATGCCGGTGATCGATGCGCTGCGCGCCGAGGGGATCGCAGCGCCCATCTCCATCGACACCATGAAGCCGCTTGTTGCCGATCAGGCCCTGCAAGCTGGCGCCGACATCATCAACGATGTGAATGGATTGCAGGGCGCGCCTGAGATGGCCGAGATCGCCGCACTCCACGGCGCAGCGGTGATCGCCATGCATTGGGACCGCAACTGGACCGCCGAAACCGATCCTATTCCGGCCATGATCCGCTTCTTTAAGGACACGCTTTCCATCGCCAGCACAGCAGAAATCCCCTCCAGCCAGATCATTCTCGACCCCGGTTTCGGCTTCACCAAAACGCTGAATCAGAACTACAGCATTCTCCGCCAACTCCCCGATCTGACTCGCAATTTCCTCGACCAGCCGCTGCTGATCGGCACGTCGCGCAAATCCATGATCGGCCGCCTGCTCGACAATCAGCCGTCCGAACGCCTGCCCGGCACCATCGCCACAAATGTCTCCGCCTATGAACGCGGCGGCCACATTTTCCGGGTCCATGACGTTGCGGAAAACAGAGATGCCCTTCGCGTCGCACAAGCAACGCTGTATGGTCCGCCCGAGACTGCCAGATGAGCACCACCATGACCGCACCCTTTACCGGCGACCGTATCATCCTCAACGACCTCGGCTTTTACGGCTATCACGGCCTGTTCAATGAAGAAGCCAAGCTCGGCCAGCGCTTCCTCATCGACCTGCAATGCGGGGTCGATCTGACCGGCCCGGCCCAGACCGACACGATCGGCGCCACCGTCTCCTATGCCGACATCTACGATGTGGTGAAGTCCGCCTTTGAAACCCAGCGCGTGCACCTGATCGAAGCCGTCGGACAGAACATCATTACTGCGCTGTTCTCCGCATTCTCGGACGTCAACTGGGTCATTGTCCGCGTGCGCAAGCCCGAAGCGCCCATCGCCATGGTGCGTGGCGAAGCGGCCATCGAACTTCACCGCGTGCGGCCCGCCTGATGGCGCAGGCATGGCTCAGTCTCGGCGCCAATATCGGCGATCCCCCAGCGCAGGTTGCCGAGGCGGTGCGCCTGCTCGACGCGCATGACCATATCGCGGTCACCGCCCGCTCGACTGTTATTATCACCAAGGCGTGGGGCAAGACCGATCAACCCGATTTCGCCAATATGGCGTTGACCGTCGAGACCGATCTGCCGCCCATCGACCTGCTGCATGCCTGCCTCGATATCGAGCGCGACATGGGCCGGGTGCGTCACGAGGTCTGGGGGCCGCGTCTCATCGATATCGACATCATCGCCTATGAACGGCTGGAAATGGACAGCGCCAAATTGACCCTGCCCCATCGTTTCGCCCATGAGCGTGACTTCGTCCTGCTGCCGCTGCGCGAAATTTCGCCGAAGACTGCGGAATGGATCGTTTCTCGGAGTTGAATATCAAGGGCTGATACAACCATCACCGGCTGCCATCCCGGCGAAGGCCGGGATCCATCTTGAGATTGGCCCCGGCCTTCGCCGGGGTGACATTCGAGTTGGGGGATAGGCCCGAGCAGAAGCGCCCAGGTCGTTCATCAAAGGGGGCCAGGCCCCATCAACGCAGCGCGTCGACGACCTTCACGGCAATGTCGAACTCCACACGGCGCTTGGCGCGGCGTTCCATGGCTTCTTCGTCTTCGCCCCAGAGCCTGATCTGGTGATCCTCGTCGACATGCGCGGCGAGCCACACTTCATCGGCGCTAAGCAATTGATGCAGAAGCGCGATTGCCAACAGGCCAGACCCCGTAATGCCGGTGATCGACACCAGTGCCGTCAGTATGTGCAGGCCTTGGCCTTCCAAGGCCGCATCCAGCTTTGCGAGCGTGGCATCTGGTTGTTTTTGATGGATAATTCCGATTGTCGGCTGGAATGCGACATCGAAATGTCGCGCCAGTTTCACCAGCGCCCCATCCCAGAGCTTTTCCTGATCGGCCACCAATTCCTGAGGAGAGTCAGCGCGATAGAGCAGCAGATCATTGCCCGCGAACTTGCCGATCTCGGCGCGGAATTCCGGCACCAGGGCCTCGCCACTTTCCACCGCCGAATTGATCAACCGCACCATGGGCATGGTCGCCGGATCAATGAATTTATCCTGTGCGGCCCATTCCGCCGCCATGACCCAAGCAACCTCAAGCGATTGAACGACAACGGGAATTTTATGTCCCGGCGTCTTCACCTGCCGCCCATCCAGCGTCACCGAGAACCCGTCCTCGCCCCGCGCCACATCGACGCTGGTATAGAACCGCTTGGGCAATTCGACCTTGTTCAAATGCTGGGCGCGGCCATAGCCGTCATCCATATGCTTTTGGGCTTCTTCCAGCTGATCACGCATTGTCAGTTCTCCAAAACCCGCTCGATTGCCGCCGGCAAATCCGCATAATCGCGGACAAGCATATCCGCTCCGGCGCCAACCAGCTCTTCGGGAGCATGATAACCCCATGTCACGCCGATGGTTTTCGTTCCGGCGGCCTTGCCCATCTGGATGTCGAATGTGGTATCGCCGATGATCACCGTTTGGCTCTTATCGGCTCCGGTCTCCGTCATCGCCCGCAACATCATGCCGGGGTGCGGCTTGGACGGATTGTGATCCGGCGTTTGCAGCGTCACGAAATGCCCGGCAATATCATGCAATTGCGTCAGGCGATGCACGCCATTGAGCCCCTTGCCCGTGGCGATTCCGAGTAGCGTATCCGCTTGCCTATGCAGGACATCCAGCGCCTGTCTCGCGCCGGGAAAAAGCCCCTCGCGGCCCTCGGCCGAAACCAGCGAAGCCCGATAATGCGCGCGATATTCGCCCGCCATTTTCTCAGCCCGCTCAATGTCCTCAGAGCCGAGCAGCGCCAACATAGCCTGCGGCAGGCTGAGGCCGATGATCCGCCGCACCTGCTCAGGCGATGGCGCATCGAGCCCGGCCCCGACAAATGTCGTCGCCATATGTTCGGCAATCAGCGACCCGGTATCGATCAGCGTGCCGTCCATGTCGAACATGACAAGCTTCAAGCGTCTTGCTCCGGATCGTTGTTCTGCGCGTCGAAGCGATCAGGGTCAAAACCAAGCGCCTCAAAGCTCTGTCGCATATGCGGGGGCAAAGGCGCTGAAATGTCGATCTTTTTGCCATTGCGCAGCGGCAGCGCGATGCGGCGCGCATGCAGATGCAGCCCCTCGCCCAGTCCCGGCGCAGGCATCCAGTTCTCGATATTGAAATAGCGCGGATCATCGATGATCGGCGTACCCAGCTGGGCCATATGAACGCGCAACTGGTGTGTGCGCCCCGTCACCGGCTTCAAAGTCACCCAGGCAAAGCGGCGGCTCGCCGTGTCGGTGGTCGAATAATAGCTCGACGAATGTACGGCACCCGGCGCGCCATTGCGCACCACGACCATCTGCTCGCCGTCAGTTGTCTGCTGCTTGGCCAGAAAACAGGAAATCTCGCCCTGACGCGGCGTGGGATTACCCGCCACCACGGCCCAGTAAATCTTGCGCGCCGAACGGGAGCGGAACACCGAGCCAAAATGCTTGGCCGCCGCAGCCGTCTTGGCAACGACGAGGCAACCTGAGGTGTCGCGGTCCAGACGATGCACCAGCCGCGGCGCTTCCCCCTGCTTGTTCGGCAGGTTTTTTAAGAGGCCATCCATATGCCGCACCGTGCCGCTGCCGCCCTGCACCGCGAGACCATGCGGCTTGTTGAAGACGTAAAGGTCATCATCCTCATACAGGATCAGATCCTTAAGAAAGCGGACGTCATCCTGATTGACCTTGAATGCCCGAACGGTGTCCGGGTCATCAATCGGGGGAATGCGGACGGTCTGGCCTTCTGACAGGCGCGTGCTGGTCTGCACCTTGGTCTTGTCAACCTTGACCTCGCCATTGCGGATCAGCTTTTGCAGCCGGGCGAAGCCCAGCTGCGGGAAATGCTTGGAGAACCAGCGGTCCAGCCGCATCCCGTCATCGTCTGCATTCACTTCACGATGTTGAACGCCACTCATGCTGCACCGCCTCTACTCATCAGAAGCCCGAGATATAGACCCGCAAGGCAAACCACAACCGACAAGGCGACATAGAGTATCGCCTGAACCAGTTCTCCCCGCTCGATCAATGTAATCGTATCGAGCGAGAACGAGGAGAACGTCGTGAAGCCGCCCAGAACGCCGACAGCAATGAACAGCCTAATTTCATTGGCCATGTGCGGCATGAAGCGGGCCATGAGGCCAACGAGAACGCCCATCAGAACCGAGCCGATTATATTGATGAGCAATATGGCGAGCGGAAAGCTGCCGCTCCAGAAGCGGCCAACCAAAACCGACATGCCATATCGCGCCATGCTGCCAATGGCTCCGCCGACGCCTACAAGCAAGACTGCATGCATTCTCTAGTCCTCTTGCTCCGACGCCCGCCTCGCGGCCCGCAATCGCCCGAAATAATCCATCCGTTTACGCAGGTCGCGCTCAAAGCCGCGTTCCACCGGGTGATAGAAATCCTGTCGACCGATCTTTTCGGGGAAATATTCCTGCCCCGAAAACGCCTCCGGCGTATCGTGGTCATAGATATAGCCGTCGCCATAGCCCTGCCCCTTCATCATCTTGGTGGGGGCATTGAGAATAACCTTGGGCGGCATCGGCGAGCCGGTGGATTTGGCAACGGAAACCGCCGCCTTATAGGCGGTGTAGACCGCATTGGATTTGGGCGCGAGCGCCAGATAGACCACCACCTGCGCCAGCGAGAGTTCGCCCTCGGGCGAGCCCAGCATCTGATAGGCATCGCGCCCGGCAATCGCCAGCGGCAGCGCCTGCGGATCGGCCAGCCCCACATCTTCCGACGCCATGCGGATCAACCGGCGGGCCAGGAAGAGCGGGTCTTCGCCAGCGTCGAGCATGCGCGCAAAATAATAGAGCGCCGCATCCGGGTCCGAGCCGCGAATGGTCTTGTGCAGCGCCGAAATCAGATTGTAGTGCCCATCCTGCGCCTTGTCATAGATGGGCGCGCGCCGCTGCACGACCGTAAGAAGGCTGGTCGCGGTCAGCATTTCATCGGGCTGGGCCGACGAGAGGATTTCCTCGACCAGCCCCAGCAGCGCCCGCCCGTCGCCATCGGCAAGGCCGAGCAATGTCTCGCGCGCATCCTCATCGAGCGGCAAAGCCGAGCCAAGGAGGCTCTCCGCCCGACCAAGCAGATTGGCGAGATCATCACGCCCCAGCGACTCGAAGCGCAAGACCTGGCTGCGCGACAGCAGCGCCGCGTTCAGCTCAAACGACGGATTTTCGGTCGTCGCGCCGACAAGCACAACCGTACCGTCTTCCATGACCGGCAGGAAACTATCCTGCTGAGCGCGATTGAAGCGGTGGATTTCGTCGACGAAAAGCAGAGTGCGATGGCCCGAAAGCCGCTCGAAGCGGGCTTTCTCAAACACCTTTTTCAGATCTGCCACACCCGAGAAGATCGCCGAAATCTGCTCGAACCTGTACCCGATCTGATCGGCAAGCAGACGCGCCACTGTGGTCTTGCCGGTGCCCGGCGGCCCCCACAGGATCAGCGAGCCAAGACGGCCCGAAGCGAGCATACGCCGCAGCGTGCCGCCATCGCCCAGCAGGTGCTGCTGGCCAATGACATCATCCAGCGAACGCGGACGAAGCTGGTCGGCCAGCGGGCGGGCCTTGTCGGTTTCTGTAGAGTCGGCGGCAAAGAGATCAGACATGAACTGGTTCTAGCGCAAAGGTCACAGTTTTCGTAGGCCTGCCAGGCATCAACCCCCAGTCTCAACCACTCACTATCGACCGACTGACCCGCCCATTGCGCTGCAGGATGATCTGCCAGGTGCGAACACGCTGGCTGGCAAGCTGCTCAAACGCCTCCGCGCTGACAATTTCAACGTCATTGAGCGAGAGGATCACATCATCGACCCGCAGGCCCATCCCGTCCGCTGCCGAACCGGCCTCAACAGCGGTGACGATGACGCCTCGTGCATCATAGGGCAGTCCTTTGGCCTCACTCAGTGCCGGATCAAGCTGGCGCACGCTCACCCCGGCAAAGCGTGTATTGCCCGAAATGCTGACGCTTGCATCTGCGTCAGGCAGCGGCGCGGCCTCCACCGGGAAAGCCACAGTCTCCGTCGCTCCGGCGCGCAGGCGCTCAAGATTGGCCACCTGCCCGATGGGGCGCGTCGCCAGTCGGAAATTGAAGGCGCTGGGATCATCCACCCGCATGCCATCGACCGAGAGGATAATGTCCCCCGACACAAAGCCCGCCCGACCCGCCGGGCCATCGGGCGCAATTTCGGTAATCATCGCCCCATGCGGCGCAGCCATGCCCAGGCTTGACGCAATATCGGAGGTAACGGCCTGCATCTTGGCCCCGAACCAGGGTCGCACGATTTCGCCGCCACTCACCCCGGCCTCGGCAACCAGCCGCGCCATATTGGCCGGAATGGCAAAGCCAATGCCCACCGAACCGCCGGATTGCGAATAGATCGCCGTATTGATGCCGATCAGATGACCGGACATATCGACAAGCGCCCCGCCCGAATTGCCCGGATTGATCGCCGCATCGGTCTGGATGAAAAATTCATAGTCGGACGCCTCGACCCCGGTTCGCGCCAATGCAGACACGATGCCGCTGGTCACCGTCTGTCCGACGCCAAAGGGATTGCCGATTGCGAGCACCAGATCGCCGACGAGCAGAGTGTCGCTATCGGCAAAGGTGATGGCGGGGAAGGTCGTTCCATTGGCATCGCGGACGCGCAGCACCGCCAGATCGGTCTGCTGGTCCTCGACAACCAGATCGACGGCAAATTCGCGGCCATCATTGAGGGCAATGCGAATATCAGTTGCCCCATTGATCACGTGACTATTGGTGAGGATCACCCCACCCGCTTCCACGATGACGCCAGAGCCAAGGGCGCGGGATTCTCGCGGGCGGGTCTGAAACTGGTCACCGAAGAAGCGGGAGAAGAACGGATCATTGGCGAAGGGGGACACCGAGCGCTGCTCGATACGGGTGGCGTAGACATTGACCACCGAGGGCGACACAGCCTGAACGATGGGCGCAAAGCTCAATTGAACCTGCGCCTGCCCCTGCGGCACGGCGCGGTCTGTCGCAACAGCAGGAGCACTTTCGATCGCCGGGGTCTGCGCCTGAGGCGGCGGCACGCCGTTCCATGGTGCCAGCACAAGGGCGCCGCCGAGAGCGAGCAATGCAAGAGCAGCAGTCGAAAACACCAGCGTTCGCAACGACATGACCGAACCTTCGGAATCAATCTCTCAGCCAGAAAACCTTATTCCGGCATCATGACGGAAACGCCCGAAATCTGTCATGAAAATGACGTCTCGGCATACTTGGTATTGCATCCAAATAAACGTTTGCGCGAGGGGGCACACGGCCCTATATGCAGCGCTCACTTTGATGCGATTTCGAACCGGAAAGCCCCGAGACGCGTTGAGGTTTCACCGTTCCTCCAGCCCCTGAAAGGCCTGTTGTCCAATGACTGACGAGCCGAAGATCGTCCATGCCAACACTTCCGCGCTGATCGCAGCCGAAGCGCCGGACTATCCTTCTTTCCTGTTTTCGGAAAAGGAGTTCAGGAGGTCGATCAAGGTCTTCAAGAAGGGCTTTGACGGGCTGCTGACCTATGCGGTCAAGTGCAACCCGTCCCCGCACATCATTGCCCAGCTTCACGCAGAAGGCCTCAAGGCATTCGACGTGGCCTCGAACGTGGAAATGGAACTGGTGCGCGATTATGCGCCCGGCGCCGTGATGCACTACAACAACCCGATCAAGAATAAGCGTGAGATTGCTCGCGCTTACGAAGAATTCGGCGTTCGCAGCTTCACCATCGATCATCCCCAGCAGCTCGATCAGCTCGCCGCCGTGGTCTCGCCCAGCCGCGACGTGGAAGTCACCACCCGCTTCAAGGCAGGCAAGGCGCTGAAATCCTATGATTTCGGCATCAAATTCGGCGTCATGGAACAATCCGCTGCCGAGATCGTCACGGCCGTCGAGAAGATGGGCTACACGCCCAGCCTGTGCTTTCATGTCGGCAGCCAGTGCGAAGACGCCTATGCCTATGAACGGCACATTGCAGCTGCGGCCCGCATCACCGAGGAAGCCGGAATCGAGCTGAAGCGCCTCAATATCGGCGGCGGCTATCCAGCCCCTTACCCGACCAGCGAAGCCCCGCCAATGGATGTCTATTTCGACACCATTGCGCATGCGGTAGAGGAGCATTTCGGCAAGAACAAGCCGGAACTGATCATCGAGCCGGGCCGCGCGCTGGTCACCTCGTCCACCTCGCTGCTGCTGCGCGTCAAGCATCAGCGCGGCGGCCAATCGGTCTATGTCAATGACGGTGCCTATGGCGCGCTGATGGAAGTGAAGTTCATGCACTTCACCCCGCCGGTTCGCGTCTGGCGCGGTCCGCGGCTGCACGACAACAATGGCGAGTTCAGCGAGTTTACGCTCTGGGGCCCCACTTGCGACAGTTACGATGTGCTCCCGCAGGTCTTCACCCTGCCGGCCGACATCGATGAAGACGACTGGATCGAATTCGGCCTGATGGGCGCCTATACCCAGGCCTCCCTGACCCCGTTCAATGGCTTCATCCGCCGGGACCAGTACTGGGTCGACGAAGTCTATACCGGCAAGGACATGGCTCCGGCCGAGTAAGATTCAAGCCGCATTGATCGAAGGGCGCTGCGCGATGCGGCGCCCTTTTTTGTCTGCTGACAACCGCCTTTTCCACCCCAATCCGATATTGGAACTGAAAATGCATCCTATCCCGCCTCTCGCCGCCATGGGCCGGCGCATTATGGTCAATGGACCAAGCAATGCCGGCAAATCAACGCTGGCCGACGCGATTGCCACCAAGATTGGCGCTGCTGTCGTCCATCTCGACCGCCTAAGTCATGAGGAGCATGGCCTTTGGGTACCCCGTGACAAGGGCGAGTTTCATGCCCTGCATAATACGGCCCTGAAGAAGGACGCCTGGGTCATGGATGGCAATTACAGCGAACTCATGCCTCAAAGGTTCAGGCGAGCCACCGGCGTCATCGTCATCGACGATCATTTTGTGCGCCGCTACCAACGATATTTCAATCGCACCTTGTTTCAACGCAGAAGGATCGGCGGCCTCGCCAGCAACCGGGATGCTCTCAGTTGGGAAATGATCCACTGGATATGGAAAACACGGAACTCGGTCTCGAAATACCGCCACATGGCCATTGAAAGCGGCCTACTTTTAGCAATCGTTCGTAACGAGACCGAACTAAACAGGCTCTACGCGGCCTGGAACCTCACACGCCGTCATTGATCGTTGTCGCAACTTTAACCGGCCAGCGTTTCCGCCTCCGGTGATCACGGTAACGAACGGCCATTGAGCCGAAAAGCGAACGTTCAAAACGGGCTCAATGGCCGTTCGTCACGGAGACGGATTTTCCACGGGTCCGGATTCAGGCGGTACCAGTATTGCAGGTCCGGCTGCCGAGCTTCTACCCGCGTAAAGAGGCGCCCCTCTTCCCTTCCTCCCCGCCCGACCCTGCGTCGGGGCCGCGTGTGTGACGGGGATGGGCGGAGTATGGCAGGAGATTTCAGGAGCGGGGATAAGTTTTCCGGTGGCATGGCGGGCCCGCACTCCGGCACGGGTTGCAGGCCCGCACGTGCAGTGAGTTAGTCGAGCATGCTGTAGAGCTCGTCGAACAGTTTCGCCGTATGAATAGCCGTGTACACACCACCGAAAGTGGTGTTCCCAACGGGCTTGAGAACCTTGCCCTGAGCGATTGCCGGCAAACGGCTCCATAGCGGGTTGGATTCCGTCGGCAATTCGTTGCCTTCTTCCATAAGCACATAAAGAATGCCATCAGCGTCACCGAAATAGGTGTCAAAGCTTTCAGCAGCAATATGGTGTTCAGGGAACTTCATAGCCGGCGGCAGGGGCGCGCCCAGATCGTTCAGCACCTGAATCTGAATCATGTCACGCGAGGTCTGGAAGTAGACCACATTCTCATCGTGCGGCTGAACAACGAGCACCTTCCTGTTCGCAATCTTGTCAGCGTGCCGCGCCTTGATGTCGGCAATCACCGCATCATATTCAGCCAGCAAGGAATCGGCGGCACTTTCGCGGAGAGTGAGGCGGCCCAGCTCCAGAAGAATTTCCTTCCACGGGCGCTCAAACGGGATAGCAATAACCGGCGCAACCTGAGTGAGCGCCTTGGACGGCCACATATCGGAATCGCCTTCACCGATATAGGTGCAGATGATGAGGTCTGGGTTCAAATTCAAAACCCGCTCTAGCGATGGAACCTCGCCGATCAGTTCCATGCCCTTCGCCGCGGGAACCCAGGGCATCGGCTCTCCGTAACCATACCCTATCACCTCAAGCCCAAGCGCAACGGCTGGTTCAAGATCGATGCGACTGTCGATGCATATGACGCGCTGCGGATTGTCCGGGATTTCGAACGTTCCAACAGCCGAGGTAACCTCATGCGTACCGCCTTCCTGGCCAAACGCCGACCCCATTCCCAGACCCAGCCCAAACATGGCCAGCGATCCCGCTCCGAATGCGCGACGTGTTAAGCGAGTATTGTCCACCTATAGACTCCAAGTAAGTATGCACCGCGCCACGCCTCCCAAACATGACGATAAATGTCAATTATAATTGCCGGGCATAAAAAAACGGCCCCGGAACACCGGGGCCGTTTTCAATTTTAAACCGGAAGCGAGGCTTATGCCGCTTCGGCTTCGTCGTCATACTGCACCGGACCAGAATCCTGGCCACGGGCATCGACGTCGCGGTCGACGAATTCGATAACGGCCATCGGCGCGTTATCGCCATAACGGAAACCGGCCTTCAGGATGCGGATATAGCCACCCTGACGTTCCTTGTAGCGCGGGCCAAGCACGGCAAAGAGCTTGGCAACCTGGCCTTCATCGCGGATCTGCGCGATCGCCTGACGGCGGGCATGCAGATCGCCGCGCTTTGCCAGGGTGATGAGCTTCTCGACGATCGGACGCAGGTCCTTGGCCTTGGGAAGCGTGGTAACAATCTGTTCGTGCTTGATCAGCGCGGCGGACATGTTTGCAAACATCGCCTTGCGGTGCGATGCGGTCCGGCTGAACTTGCGGCCTCGATTAGCGTGGCGCATGGTTATCTCCTAAAAGTCTGGTCAGCGCCGGATCAATAATGATCTTCGTAGCGCTTGGCGAGGTCATCGATATTCTCGGGCGGCCAATTATTGACGTCCATCCCGAGATGAAGCCCCATCTGTGCCAGGACTTCCTTGATTTCATTAAGCGACTTGCGGCCAAAGTTCGGGGTCCGCAGCATCTCGGCTTCCGTCTTCTGGATAAGGTCGCCGATATAGACGATGTTGTCGTTCTTGAGGCAGTTGGCCGAACGAACGGACAGTTCGAGCTCGTCGACCTTCTTGAGCAGCGCCGGGTTGAACGCGAGTTCGGGAACCGAATCCTGCGCTTTTTCCTTGGTGGGCTCTTCAAAGTTGACGAAGACCGACAGCTGATCCTGAAGAATGCGCGCGGCAAAAGCCACTGCATCTTCGGGCGACAGCGCGCCATTGGTCTCGACCGACAGGGTCAGCTTGTCCTTGTCGAGGCTTTCCCCGGCACGGGTCGCATCGACCTTGTAGCTCACGCGACGAACCGGCGAGAACAGCGCATCAACCGGAATATAACCGATCGGAGCGTCTTCAGGACGGTTCTTGTCGGCAGGGACATAACCCTTGCCGGTATTGACGGTGAACTCGATATTGATCTCGGCGCCATCATCGAGATGGCAGATGACCAGATCGGGATTGAGCACTTCGATATCGCCGGAAACCTTGATGTCGCCAGCCGTCACGGAGCCCGGACCCTGACGGGACAGGGTCAGGCGCTTCGGGCCTTCGCCACCCATCTTCAGGGCGATTTCCTTGACGTTCAGCACCAGGTCGGTGATGTCTTCACGCACGCCCGGAAGCGAGGAGAATTCATGCAGAATGCCGTCGATCTGAATTGCGGTTACTGCCGCGCCCTGAAGCGACGACAGCAGCACGCGACGAAGGGCATTGCCCAGGGTAAGACCGTATCCGCGCTCAAGCGGCTCGGCAACAACCGAGGCCACGCGCGCGTTGTCGCTGCCCGAAACAATGTCCAGTTTGGTCGGCTTGATCAGTTCCTGCCAGTTCCTCTGGATCGTCACGGTATTGTCCTTTCAAAATCGCGGCCATCGAAGGCCGCACCGCCGCAAACACAATAGGACTCCCGACCCATCCAATCGGCCGGGAGCATATTAATGGTCTTGTTAGACGCGGCGCCGCTTGCGCGGACGGCAGCCATTGTGCGGGATCGAGGTCACGTCGCGGATCGAGGTGACGTTGAAACCGGCAGCCTGAAGGGCGCGCAGGGCCGATTCACGACCTGAACCAGGACCACGAACTTCGACCTCAAGGGTCTTCATGCCGTGTTCCTGAGCCTTCTTTGCCGCATCTTCAGCAGCAACCTGGGCAGCATAAGGGGTCGACTTGCGCGAACCCTTGAAGCCCATGACGCCCGACGAGGACCACGAAATCGTGTTACCCTGCATGTCGGCGATGGTGATCATGGTGTTGTTGAAGGAGGCGTTCACATGTGCGACGCCGGACGTGATATTCTTGCGCTCTTTACGACGAACGCGTGCGACTTCAGCCTTAGCCATTCTTATCCTCTAGGATATCGGCGCTGCCGTAATACCAGCAGCTCCACCACGGATTTAGCGGTTCAAGCCTTTTCAGCAACTCTGTCGAGCCACCAAAAAGCCCTGCCCCGCCAAATCCAATTCCATTCACTGCCCACCAAAGCGGGCCGCGAAAATTACTTCTTCTTGCCAGCGATTGGCTTTGCCGGACCCTTGCGGGTACGAGCATTGGTGTGGGTGCGCTGACCGCGGACCGGAAGGCCACGACGGTGACGCAGACCACGGTAGTTACCGAGGTCCATCAGGCGCTTGATGTTCATCGCAACGTTACGACGAAGATCGCCTTCCACGATATAATCGCGGTCAATGGCTTCACGAATCTGAATGACTTCAGCGTCGGTCAGCTCGTTCACGCGGCGCTCGGCAGGAATGCCAACCGTTTCAGTAATATCCTTGGCGAACTTTTCGCCGATCCCGTGAATATACTGCAGCGCGATCACTACGCGCTTATTCGTCGGGATATTGACGCCAGCAATACGAGCCACGTCTGCTCTCCTTCATTCAACACGCGCCATCACGGCGGGTGCCTTTAAACAACAAGGGACCGGAATTCGACCCCCAACTCTGGGAAAACCGAATCCAGCCCAATGATCCATGAGACTGGTGCGGTTCTTTAAGGATAAGACCGGTCAGAGTCAACAGCCCCTGCCCGACCTCAAAATCATCTGCCGAGCGCGGATTTGATCGCGGCAGTAACATCATCGACCGGCGCCATACCGTCCACGGCCTTCAACTGGCCACGCTCGGTATAATAGGCAACCAGCGGAGCAGTCTGCTCCGAATAGACGCCGAGGCGCTTGCGCAGCACTTCCTCATTGTCGTCGGCGCGAGCGCCGCCTGATTCCTTGGCGCGATTGATAACACGCTTTACCAATTCATCAGCCTCGGCCTTGATCTCGATGACAGCATCAAGGGCAATGCCCTTGTCAGCCAGCATCCGGTCAAGCGCCTCGGCCTGCGCGATGGTGCGCGGAAAGCCGTCGAGGATAAATCCAGGCTTGCAATCGTCAGCATCGAGACGTTCAGACACGATGCCGTTTACGATGGTGTCGGAAACCAGATCACCGCGATCAACCACGGCCTTGGCCTCCAGCCCCAGCGCGGTCTTGGCCGCGATGGCTGAGCGAAGAATATCACCCGTTGAGAGCTGGGGAATGCCATAGGCATCCACCAAAATCTTTGCCTGTGTCCCCTTCCCCGCGCCTGGCGGGCCCAACAGGATCAACCTCATCGACGCTTGCCTCCTCCAAGACGTGACTTCTTCAGAAGCCCTTCATATTGCTGGGCGACCAGATGGCTCTGGATCTGCGTGATCGTATCGAGCGTCACCGTCACCATAATCAGCAGCGAGGTGCCGCCGATGAACTGGCTGACCGCCAGCTGGCTGAACATGACTTCGGGGATCAGCGCCACGACCATCAGATAGAGCGCACCGGCAACCGTAATACGCGTCAGCACATAATCGATGTGCTGGGCGGTACGCTCGCCCGGGCGGATACCCGGAATGAAGCCGCCGGAGCGCTTGAGATTGTCCGCCGTCTCCGTCGGATTGAAGACGATCGCCGTGTAGAAAAAGGCGAAGAACACGATGAAGAAGGCAAACAGCGCCAGATAGAGCGGCTGCCCACGGCCCAGAAGCGCCGTCACCGTCGTCAGCCACGCCGGAGCATCACCCTGCGCAGCAAACGACGCAATCGTCGCGGGCAGCAGCAGCAGCGAGGAGCCGAAGATGACCGGGATAACGCCAGCCGTGTTCAGCTTCAATGGCAGGTGCGACGTGTCGCCCTGGAACATCTTGTTGCCCACCTGACGCTTCGGATACTGGATCAGCAGGCGGCGCTGTGCGCGTTCAAAGAACACGATAACGGCAATCACCACCAGAGCCAGAACCAGCATGCCAAGCCCGGCAAAGCCCGGAATAGCGCCCGTACGAGCCAGCTCAAGGGTCTGAGCGACAGTCGCAGGCAGGTTCGCCACGATACCGGCAAAGATAATCAGCGAAATGCCGTTACCCACGCCGCGCGCCGTGATCTGCTCGCCCAGCCACATCAGGAACATCGTACCGCCGACCAGAGTGATCACGGTCGAGATGCGGAAGAACCAGCCCGGATTCAGCACAACGCCCTGGCTACCTTCAAGACCGACGGCAATGCCATAGGCCTGAACGGCGCAGAACAGCACCGCCAGATAGCGGGTGTACTGGTTCATCTTGCGACGACCGGATTCGCCTTCCTTCTTGAGAGCCTCAAGCCGCGGCGACGCGGTCGACACCACCTGCACCACGATGGATGCGGTAATGTAGGGAATGAGGTTCAGGGCAAAGATCGCCATACGCTCGACGGCACCGCCAGCGAACATATTGAACATGCCGATAATGCCCTGCTGCGACTGTTCAAAAGTCGCGCGGAACGCATCGGGATCGATCCCCGGAAGCGGAATATAGGTGCCCAAACGATAAACAAGCAGCGCGCCCAGTGTGAACCAGATGCGCTGCTGCAGGGCTTTCGCCTTGGAGAAGGTCGAGAAACTAAGATTACGTGCCAGCTGTTCGGCTGCGGACGCCATATACCGCTCCTACGGCTTGAATGCCAGGTGCGCTCGGAGCGCTGGAGACGCATATATGGGATATGTGCCGACCAGACGCAACAAACCAAAAATAAAGCGCACCCGATCTGTCGACCGGGTACGCCCTACCAAGTCAATTACTTGGCGTATGGGGCCTTCTTCCAGGTCTCCTTGACCGGAATCAGATCAACCTTGCCGCCAGCAGCTTCGATAGCAGCGGCAGCGCCCTTGGTGGCATAATCAACCTTGAAGGTAACCTTCTTGGCCGAGAAACCTTCAGAGCCGATCAGGCGCACGCCGTCCTTGGGACGACGGATGACGCGCGCTGCAACGAGAGCAGCAGCATCGATAACGCCCTTGGCATCCAGCTTGCCGCTGTCGATATAGGCCTGGATACGGTCGATGCGGACTTCATTGAAGTCGCTAGGGTTCCAGGCATTGAAGCCACGCTTCGGCATACGCATGTGAAGGGGCATCTGACCGCCTTCAAAGCCGTTGATCGCCACACCGGCGCGAGCCGTCTGGCCCTTGCCGCCGCGACCACCGGTCTTGCCGACACCCGAGCCGATACCACGACCGATACGGACCTTGGTCTTGTTGGCGCCGGGATTGTCACGAAGATCATTCAAACGAGTCATGTTTCGTAACTCCCTTACTCGCCGACGACGCGGACGAGGTGCGGGATCTTGTTGATCATGCCGCGAACTTCGGGCGTATCAACCAGCTCACGCTGCTTGTTCATCTTGTTGAGCCCGAGCCCGATCAGGGTCGCGCGCTGGCTCTTCTCACGGCGGATCGGCGAACCAACCTGCTGTACGACGATGGTCTTGTCTTTTGCCATTGTACTTCTCCGTGCCCGCTATCAGGCTTCGACGGCAGTCTCGCCACGGCGAGCTTGCAGTTCGGAAACCTTGAGGCCGCGACGGGAAGCCACCGAACGGGGGCTATCAACGCGCTTGAGCGCATCGAACGTGGCGCGAACCATGTTGTAAGGATTTGCAGTGCCCTGCGACTTGGCAACGATATCGTTGATGCCAAGCGTTTCGAACACGGCGCGCATCGGACCACCGGCAATGATACCAGTACCCGGAACGGCGGCACGCAGGATGACCTTGCCGGCGCCGTGGCGGCCGGTAACGTCATGGTGCAGCGTGCGGGCGTCGCGCAGCGGAACGCGGATCATCTGACGCTTTGCCTGTTCAGTGGCCTTGCGGATTGCCTCTGGAACTTCACGGGCCTTACCGTGAC